>JAABUV010000696.1_pt1 | contig 51063 bp, 81 predicted proteins | sample 5559971 | NCBI WGS metagenome assembly JAABUV01 (sample SAMN10711881, study PRJNA513362) | rock metagenome | isolation source: Antarctica rocks | place: Antarctica: Victoria Land, Knobhead nord | collected 2015-12-19 | reverse complement strand
GGCGCCGCTGCGCCCAGCGCACCGCTGGCGCCCCCGCTCGCTCATCACGCGCTCACGGGCAGCTGCGCGGCCATGCGTGCCGGCATAAGCTAGTTCGACGGCGAGCAGCAGGTGTACGTCGCACGCGGTGCTGCGGTTGGGACAACATTGGGAGGCGTGCTGGGGTCACAACCTCGCAGGGCCCTGCACCAGCCCCGAAAGTACAAGTTGGGGCCCCAGAGCAGAGCTGCTCTGTTCCGCGTGCATGGGCCGTAAGAGGCCAAGTTTGGCCGATACACGGTTGTAATTCATTCAACTCATGCTCCGTCCTCAGTGCTGCGGCAGAGCACTCAAGACCGTCTTGCGTGAGGCGCACCGCACTGCTGTGGACTCGAGCGTGTTTGAGGCCGCCTGTTCAGGCATGGTGCTGCGCTGAAGGCGGCAGGGGCTGCACAGGAGGGGCGCCCGCCATGGGCTGCTTCCCCAGCAAGGCCCGGGAGCGCAGCGCGGCCACCTGGAAGGCCACCGGCACCATCAGCCTGCGCGACAGCCGTCTGAAGGTTTGCAGCTCATGACGTGTGTGGCAGTGGGTCTCCTCTTCAACCTGTCTTTCAGTTGATCTCTTTACGCAGATGCTTGATCTCTTTCCTCAGATGCTAACATGCCTGCTATATGCATGCTCACTGGCCACAGATATGACACTCACAGCTGAGGTAGCCTGCCCGCAAGACCTCCTGGCGTGCAGGCATTGGCGTGCCTCTGCTTGTGTGGCCCTGCATTGGCCGTCTGCTGCGTGTGCTGGACACACCGCCTTGTTTGCGCGAAGAGCTGCCGGCCGGCTGCGAGGAGCAAAGAGGTGTTTGGACGCTGCGGCGCACGTCCGGCTGCCACGAGTCTGCTTGCCTTACAGGACAACCTGCGTGACGCGCCGCCCCCGCGCGTAGGAGCTGCCGGCCAGCGTCGAGGCCGTGGGCGCGTCGGCGCTCGTGCTCGACGCCAGCAACAACCGTCTGACCGCGCTGCCCGCGAGCCTGGGCGCCCTGACCGGCCTCACGCGGCTCGTGGTGCCGCACAACGCGCTGCGCGCGCTGCCGCCGCAGCTGACCGCGCTCGCCAGCCTCAGGGCGCGCCCTGTTGCAACCCTCGCCCCCCGCGCTGACCAGCCTCAGGGCGCGCCCTCAGAGCGCAACCCTCATGGTCGCCAACCTTCTGGTGTCTCCGCAAGCGCTTCTGAGCCTGGCGGAGGGCGCCACTGCCTGGACCGATCGGCGTGGCCACTGTGGCTGCCGGGCTGTACGCATGAACCGCATCAAGCGCAGTCCACAACACGCTGCCCGTGCTGCTCTGAGCGGGAACACACACTGACGCAGCGCCTCTGACCGCGCAGGTCCTGGTGCTGGACCACAACGCACTGACGGCGCTGGACGGCGTGGGCGCGCTCGCCCGCCTCGAGCGCCTGAGCGCGTCGCGCAACGCGCTGGCCGCGCTGCCGGGCGACATCGGCAAGCTGCGCCGGCTGCGCGAGCTCAATGTCGCCGGCAACCGACTGGCGGCGCTGCCGGGCGGCCTGGGCCGCTGCGAGAGCCTGGAGCTGCTCGACGCGGCGGACAACAGCCTGCGGGTGCGCGCGAGTCTCGCACCTGCACACAGCAGCGTGTTTTCCGTGCTAGTGTGCGGCGGCCGTGCGCACATGCATGGTGCAAAGAGAGTCTGTCTGGGCAGCATGTGCGTGCCTGGCGCTTGCGTGACCGCGCTTGAGCGCTGCGGCCCTGGAAGGCAGGTGTGATGGACTGCGTGTGTGTGCTGCGATGGCGCAGCGGGGAGGGTTGGCGCCACGATGTGCCGGTCTGGTGTTAAGCACGCCGGGGTGAAAGGCAGGCACACGCCGCTGGCGCATGCTGCGCGCCTGGCATGCAGCCGGGCGCCTGTGCCTTATCGCCCGAAGGCATTGAGCGTGCAGGTGGCCCGCCTGTACTTCGCTCCGGCGTCATCCTAACAGTGCTCTGTGTGGCAAGCATCCTCACTGCACCCTACCCTACACCCTAGAGAGTCAGTCTCAACCTGGCCGCGCTGCGCGCTGCGGCAGGAGCTGCCGGAGGCGCTTGGGTCGCTGCGGCGGCTCAAGGTGCTGGCGCTGGACCAGAACAGCATCGCCGCCGTGCCGCCAGCCATCTTCCTCGGCTGCGACGTGCTGCAGACGCTGTCGCTGCACGAGAACCCCATCACCATCGAGGCATGCGGCTCCCGCTCCCAATCCCCCAAAATCGGAAGGCCGTCAGTATTAGCGGCCACCACTGTCTGGGCGCCGGGCCGCTTGTTGCGCTTAAACCGGAGGTCTGCCTTGGAGCCTCTCCTGAGCGCTCGGGTTTTGCCGAAACCAAACCCCCTGCAGCTGCCGTGTCAGCCTGTAAGCTGTTGCCGTTGCGCGCGGCGGGCGCAGGAGCTGACGCACACCCAGGGCTACGATCGCCTGGACGCGCGGCGGCGCATGAAGCACGACAAGCAGATCGCGGCGGGCGTGCTCATGCCCAAGCGCGGCATGGATGAGGGCGTCGACCGCCGCCTCGCCCCGCGGTAGCGGCCGCACTCTGGAGCCGGGCGCAAGGGAATTACCGTGAACAGGTCCCCGCTAGAACTTATGACCGCCTTTCCAGCTTGCTTGCTCTCGTGCTCCTGATCTGCTGTTCTGCTGTGCTTTGAAGGTTGCATGCTGCCCCTTATTTGTGCTTAGTAGGAGTCTCAGAGTCTACTGTCGATCAAGTATAAGTGTTGTAGATACCTACACCGCCTCTGCATGCACCCTGCACAGTGCAGCACACGAGATACGAGCCAGCGCGCGCACAATGTTCACAATGGCGCCGACTGGCTCGCTGGCGCGACTAGCGGATCCTGTGCTGCATGAGCCATGATGCGCAAGTGGAATGCCACAGACCATGACACATACTGGTTGTTGCAGACAATGCACTCCGCTGCCTGGTCGGCGTACATCTTGATACGCAAAGCCCAACAGGCCAACCCAAGCAGCGCAAGCCCATGACATGCTTGCGCAAACATACAGCTCGCCACCTACCTAGTTAAATCACACACACGGCCGGCGCTCAGGGCAGCGCAACGCCCAGCAACCCCTCAGCAAACAAGCTACTCCGGCCCCCAGCATGCTGGCTGCCGCCACAGCGCGATGGCCACGCAGCGCCGCAGGCACGCGCGCCACGTCAGAGGATGGGCAGCGCCGCTGTGCCGAGCTTGTCGGCAAGCGCGAGGTGCGCGCGCACGAGGTTGGACAGGTACATGACCAGCATGCCGTCCTGCGCGCCCAGGGTTTCTTGCACGCTGCGGGGCTCCCCTCCGACACCCTGAGGGTTTTCAACTCCTCCGCTGCACAGCATGGCGCATGGCATGACGCAGCCCAAGCCGGCCTGAACAGCCCTAGCTGGCTGAAACTGGCGTTTAACCTAACGCAAGGCACTCGGAGCCCTAATTCCTTTCTATCTATCTTTCCATACTGCATTCCTATGGAGGGGCACAGAGCTGTCTGTCTCTGAACATCCTCCTGCCAGGCAAAGTGGGAATGGGCAGGCGCGCGCCTGGGCCGCGTCGGTGAGCATGCCCTCAAACTCGGCGCGCGCCATGTGCGGCACGCCCGCAACGGCGTCCGCCAGCTGCCGCCCCACGCCCACATCCGCCGGCCGCCTCCCATTCTGCGCCCCGCACGCCGATCTTTGGATTCCCTGACCCACCCGCGCGCTTGTGACAGCTGCCTGGCACCCCAGGCCTGCAGCAAGGCGCCAATCGAAACGTGCAACTGTGTGCGGACGATGCGTCTGCCAGCCACAGCACGCGGCGCACATGGCGTTGCTCTGCCCTGGTGAGGGCAGTCCTTCCTGCGCCTGGCCAGTCCTGGCTCCGGCGCCTAAAGTTGTTTTGAAACAGTAGGCATGTCTGGTCCCATCCTAGATTGCCCGCTGACCCGCCGCGCCACCAGGGCCGCCCGGCCCCGTCCCGGCGCGCCCCGGGGCCGCACCACCACGTCCTCGACGTACGCGTGCGCCTGGTCCAGCGAGTCCTGCAGGCGCCGGAAGGTCGCGTGCAGGCTGTCCAGGTCGGAGGGCAGCTTGTCCGCCATGGGCGCCTGCAGCAGCTCGACTGCGCGCGCGCGCGCGCGCCGCGTCAGCGCACCCGGCCGGCGCCGGCTACAGCTGCATCCGTGGGCGCGGCGGCGCCTCCACCGCGCGGCGCGCCCCCCCCCAGCCGCGTCAGCAAGCCTGGGCAGCCCTGGCAAGGACTGCCCGCCGGGGGCGGCGTCGCCGTGTGGCGCTGCGGCGCATCTGCTGCGCGCGCCCCGAATTCCCTGCCAAGCAGACTTGGCCTGCGGCAGGGGTACCAGCACCGCACAGTTGACTTGAGCGGTGCAAGCGCGTGCGGGAGCTGCAGGGCCGCACCGCCGAGCTTCTCGACCTCCACGGTGCGCACGGCGCACGGGACCGCCTGGAACTCCTTGGCCAGCGGCCGCTCGCCCAGCGCGAGCGTGCGCGCCACGAACGCCGCCACCGTCAGCTCCCCGCTCTGCATCGCGGTGTCCACCGTGACGTGCACCTGTGCGGCGGGGGCCGCGCGCGTCAGCCACTCGGCTTGTGCGTCACCGTCCGCCGTGACGTTTATGACTCAATAGGACCGCACAGGCAGCCTGCCATTGAGTGAAGCGGCCTGCGCACCGGATTTTGGCACTCGAGCGCGTAGAAGTCCTGTATCAACGCGTCGCTGCCAGACACGCCCCACCCGGTGGAGTACCTGCCCAGCGCGTCAGGGGCTCCTTGCATAAACAGCGCCTGAGGCAGCAAACCAGGTGCACCGCACGCGTGGCAGAGCTAAGCGCACAGAGGGACGGCAGCAAGCGCGCGCGCTCACCAGCCCACGATCTGCTCCTTCGAGTTCACCTTCTGGTGCAGGTCGTACAGCGTCTTGTGGTGATTGATGTCCACCGCGACCTGCAGCACCAGGCTCGCCACACGTCAAGCCGCACAGCAACAGCGTGCGTAAAGTGCAAAAATGGTGCACAGCGCGGGCCTTCCTTCAGCCACTGGCAGCTCAGCCACAGGCGCACCTGGTCATTAGTCTCATTGTGCGGGACTGCATAGCAGTTCTTTATCTCCACCACGCCGTCAGTGATGGACCCGAGCAGCGTGCCAATCACGCGCGCTTGCCCATCGTTGCGCCGGATGTAGGAGTCGCAGATGTTCAGCAGCACCACTGGCTGCACGCTCACGGAGATGCCGGCGGGGCCTATGGGAAGGTTGAGCGGCGCCATTGCACACTACATCCAGGCACGCGCGCACAGCTATGACCGTGAGCGGTCTCCGTCTGCACGCGTTTGCACCTCACTACCTCCGAAACGGCAAGAGTTCAGAGGGGGCCTGGCAAGCCTTCTCAGGTGGTGCCTCCGGCACTGGGGAGCCTGGCCGCCAGCCACCCTAAAGATTATGGTCTGCCGGCCGAGAGGATGGGTGGGAAGACCAGAGAGCCAGGAGAGCGCGCGGCGGGCTGGAGGCTTGAGCACGTACCGGGGTCCAGAGGTTGCTCAGCCATGGCGACCGCGCAGCTGACGCGAGCCATGGGCGGCTTGTCCGTGTCAGGCAGCAGGCGCCCGAGCGCGCCTGCGGCCCCGGGCTTCGGCTTCTGTGCGTGCATGCGCGGCCAGAGCTTGATAGGTGCGCATCTGGGGAGCATAGCCGGGGGTGCACTGCGCTGCTTGCTTCTCTCGTGCCTTGGTGAACGCCCCTCTCTTCACCAGCTCTCACCTATGCTAGCGCTCAGCTCCTCCGGGCTCACCAGACGGCAGGCTTGAGCGGGCGACCTTGAGCACTTGACGCACTTGGTTGCCGTTTGTACGCTTGGCCGCTGTTTCTGTGCGGTCTGGTGGTAGCGCTGGCGGTCTTGCAACCTGCTGGTCCACGGAGTCTGCGGCCGCGGCAGGCCCTGTGTGAAAGCGCTGAGCGCCACGCCTGCTTGCGCTGAAACAGCCGCCTCCGCCTGAGCTCTGACCGCCTGCAGTGGCCGAGGTCAGGTACCGAGAGCACAAGCTGGTATGCTGCGTCATACTGGCTCGCGCCAAGCGGTGCAGGGTCGAACCCCGCATGTGGTGCCGCGCCCGCCTCTGTCGAGCGTCGTCCACATGGGTGCCCTGCGTCGCGCGCAGGCGCCGAGCGGAGGAGGAGTGTGGCCGCGCGCGGCGCCGTGGCGGTGTTTGCCAAGCAGAACGCGAAGCAGCGCGAGCGGCTCGCGGAGAAGCAGCGGCAATACAACAAAGCGCGCAAGTCCGCGGTGGCGACGCGCATCCGCAAGGTGCACGCGGCGGTGCTGTGCGCCCACTCCTGACTTGGGCGCTGGCTCACACCATGCCCTTTTGGTGTACGCCAGGTTAGCTGGCCACTGGCAGGCCGCTGTCGTCGGCAGGGTGCTGCTGCCACCCGGTGCTGCCAACCAACCGTGTCAAGTGGGTGCCGCTTGTGACATGCTAGCATGGCAACACGCTGCCATGGGTGCTGCGTGCTGCGGCCCTGCCACTGGTGCACGCTGACGGCCGCCCCTCGCGCGCGCAGGTGTTCAAGGCCGTGGCGGAGCTGGGCGAGGTAAAGGACGAGGCCGCGCTGCAGCCGGTGGAGCGGCTCATCTCGGAGGCGTACAAGGACATCGACAAGGCCGTCAGCAAGGGCATTATCCACAAGAATACGGCCGCGCGGCGCAAGTCGCGCCTGGCCGCCGCCAAGCGCAACACGCTGGTGCAGGCGGGCCTGTACACGCCCGCGGGCGCGGGGCCGGCGTCGGCGTAAGCCGCAGGCCGCGGCTCTGGTCTGCAGCGGCGCGCGGCGCAGTGCTTGCCCGGAGTGCGCTGGCATGACCTGCAGGGGGTGTGCATGATGAGGACACACGCTCAGCGCATTGCCTTGTCTTGGAGCATCCGTGCTCCGGCGAGGGAGTTGTTTGCTGTACGGCTGGCAGCGTCAGCGGTCCTGGGATGCAGTGCGAGTGTGACTGCCCCATACGGGACGGTACGAAGCCATGGACAATATAGCACGAAATGCAGGAGCCACTATGGGCTCTGCTCAGTCGCGTCCCAAAACTGGCTTTGCACCACACGCCTTTGCACCCAGCCCTACTATTTGCCGATGTGTGCAATGTCGCAGTGCTGCGCCCTACAAAACACGCTGGCGTGACAAACGTGAACTTACAACAAACCCACAGTGCCCATGACCTGCTTGCGTTATGTGCACCGTAGTACGTACATGCTGCCCCCTCTGGCCCAATAAGGCTCATTTGTGGCTAGCATTCATTTCCCTTGGCAATGCCAAACACGCCAAGGATACCAAACCTTAGCGAAGAGCAACGCCTTTGCTGCTCCTGAGGCAGACGCAGCACAGGCGCAGGGCGCGGCAGATGCACAAATGTCAGGCCAAGCTCCCTCAGCCCTGCGCAGACCCTGCGCACTCATGCGGCCGTGGCGACGCCCTGCGGCACGCGGCGCTTCACCACGTCCAGGGTCTGCCGCGCGCGCAGGCCGCACGCCTCGCCATGCAGCACCGAGTGAGCCGGAGCGTGCATCCATGCATGCAGTAAGCAGAGCGCTTCGACCGCCAGGGTGCATGCAGGCCTGCAGAGTGCGGCGAAGAGCCGCTCACGCACAAAACGCAGGGCGCGCAGCTCAGCTCCCGGCAGGGCGCGCCTGCTGCGCGATGCTGAGCTCCTCGTCGGTCGGCACAACCAGCACCTGCCAACGGCCGAGGTCCGCTCAGGCAATCCTAAGACAACCCTCAGGTAACCCGTAACCTAGGGCCGCCCTGCATGCTGCCAGCCCGCCGCAAGTTGCGGCCAGGTAGGTGTGCGGGGGCGCAGGCCATGCAGGGTTGCGCTCGCACGGGCGCTGCCCGACGAGCCAGTGCGGGGTGTCTGGGCGCCTGCCGCCTGCCGACCTCAGCCTGCAGGCGCCCAGACACCCCGTGCTGGCTCACCGCCCAGCACCCGCGCGAGGAGAACCCTGCATCGCTTGCGCGCCCCGACCACCAACCAGGCCGCAACTCGCGGCGGGCTGGCAACTGGGCCCGCCCCGGCAGCCACACCGCCACAACAACAAGTAATCATGCAGAGCGCAGGAGTCACAGGGCCTTGCACTCTGCGGGCGCAGCGCGCGCGCCTGCACGGTAGAGCGCTCGGAGTGGATGGCGGCCTCCTTGCCCACGGCCGCCTGGTTCCGCGCATCGTCTACCTCGATGCCAAAGCGCTGCGCGCATACGCCGCCACTGCCGCTTACCATTACAATTGCGCTTCAACCCTGCTTGAGTAGACAAACAGGCATGGGGGCCTACAGACGCATGCTGAATGATGTACATGACACACGATGCGGCAAGGCGGGGCGTGCAGTGCAGCACCCCCGCCTCGCAGAGGGTATGCATATGAGGAGATGGGTAATGAGACAGGAAGAGACAGGCTTCTGTCTCTTCGCAGCGTAGACAGGCACATGCGTGAAGCAGATATGCAGGAGCAAGGACTACTCGGTGAGAGCAGCCGCGGGGCCGCGTCAGCAGCCCGAAGGCAATTGAACAAGTGGCAGCCGGGGCGGCGCCTGCATGCCGGCAAGCGTGAGCCGCCGGATCTCAGCGGCGTTCTCGCCGATGCCCGCGCTGAAGATGATCGCGTCCACGTGCCCCAGCTGCACGAGGTACGCGCCCAGGTAGCGCCGCAGCCGGTGCACATACACCTGGCCAGGCACACACTTCCACAAAAATTTGTCTCGCCTCGAAATTAAAGTGCGGCTGGCGCATGCGCACCCCCGTCTCACTTGCCCAGCAGCTTGCATGTGATGTCAAAGCTGCCAAGCTAGTTTGAAATGTGCCGTGCTTGCCATTATGTGTGGTTGGTGGCTGGCTTGTGTGCAACACACGCTTCAACTGTGCACGCACGTCACCGCCCGCGGTCTACAGCACTGCCCCGACATGGATCAGATGCGCTGGCCAGGGCAGGCAGGGCTGCGACAGTGTAAAAGTGCTGCCTTGGCGCGCTCAGCGGCAAACGGCACTCCGCGAGCTGGCCGGGCGGTTGGTGAGGCGCGCCTTGAGCGCGAGCTGCGCGCGCTCGTCGCCGTCGGCCGCCGCGGCGTTCACGGCGCGCAGGTCCGCGTTGCCGGTCAGGCCCGGCAGGCCGCTCTTGCGGTTGAGCACGGCCTCCGCGCCGGCCGCGTCCAGGTTCAGGCGGTCCATCATGAAGGGCAGCACTGCGGGATCCAGGTCGCCGCTGCGCGTGCCCATCACCAGCCTGCCGGGCGGCCAGGCCGTCACCCACATGCCAACGTTGTTGAAAGATTAGACCGTAACATCCGTATCTGCATTAGGGCAAAAAGCTCAGATGAGCATCGTAAGCAGAGGTTGAAGCCTTACTGATACGCTGTAAGTCTTCGCAGACATGCTCGTGTACATCTGCGGAGCCGCCGCACAGCGCATGGTGCAGGAGCGGCAGGCCGTGCTGTCTACCAGAGCATCGCAAGAGGCAGACGGCCATGGTGGTATCCTTGCACAGGCAGCCGCTGGTCTGCCATTCCAGTCCCCTTGTCAGGGCCTGCTTGCTGCTGTGCATGCACACAGGCAGACACGCTGTCGCGGCCGCAGCAAACGGTGCGGCATCGTCGTGTGCGCTGCAGGGCGGGCGGGCGCGCGGGCCGCACCCCTCCAGCGGCGTGAGGCCCATGCTGGTGTCCACGCTGCGGCCGGCGCGGATGGCGGCCATGCTCGCGCCCGCGCCCAGGTGCGCGATGATGAGGTTCAGGTCGCCTGCGTCGCGCCCCAGCAGCCGCTCCGCCTGCGCGCCCCACGCACGATGAAGTTGGCCAAGAACATGCGCCGGTGAATCATGTAGATATGCAGGGTTGGTGGTGCGGCGCGGGTGACGGCTATACTTCAGGCCCGTGCATGGGCACGCGTGACGAATTTTAGGCCGCAGCAGGCCCTGCCTGCTCCACCGCACGCACTTTGCGTGGACAACAACCCGCGCGGGCGCCGCAAGGTACATGGGATCCGCATCCGGCTGCTGTGCGCCTGTCAGTGAGCAGCCCTGCCTAGCCCGACACAGGCAATGTACCATCCACTGAATCGTGCGCGCAGCACCCGCGCGTATGCGGTGAGACCCGGCGCGGCGGCGCGGCCGCCAAGACGCCCGCCTCCTGGCGCCGGGCGCGCCTGCTTGACCAGGAACGAGTAGGACGTGCCGTGGAAGCCGTACTTGCGCACGTGGAAGCGCTTGTACAGGTCCCAGGGCAGCGCATACATGTACGCCTCCGCCGGCATCGTCTGGTGGAACGCCGTGTCGAAGACGGCCACCTGCGCCCGGCGCACGGGCGGCTGACGCTGGTGCACAAGCATGCCAATGCCCGCCATCTCCGCCCGCATGAGCCTGCACGGCATGCGGGTGACGGACTCACTGGAGGATGTATGTAGATGTGAGCCAGATGGCGGCCCCTAAGAGACAATTTGCCCCATCGGCGCCTGCCAGGGAGCACCAGGACCATTCTCCCTGTTCCCGCAATGCCAAACGCAAGGCTGTGCGCCGAGCCCACACGTGGGGACATGCTGGCTCGCGCTACAGGACTGCTCAGCAGCAGCACCTGCGGCTTGCCCGGAAAGATCTTGGCCGCCGCTTTGATGCCGCTCAGGTTGGCAGGGTTGCCTGCAGACAGGCACCCAGCGGTCTGGTGTGAACATCCGCATACCTCTGGAGACTGCGCAAGCAAACGGCTTCACTCCCGTCCATCACTAGCCAGCAGACGCCGCGCTGTTGCGTGCTAGCACTGCATGATGACGCATGCAGGAAAGCTCCAGCTGCGGCAACAAGCATGAGCAAACAGCTGTGAGCGCACAGCGGCGCAAGCTCGGCGGCGTCCTGGATGGCGGCCATGGCCGCGTCGTCCACCAGCACGGGCTCTGAGATGGACTTGCCGTGCACCACGCGGTGGCCCAGCGCCTTGACCTGCGGGCGCGCACACACTCATCTCAGACAGCAAGGTCAGGAGCCCCAAGCCACGTAGGGCGAGACATATATTGCGCTCACACGCGGTGGCCGCGCGCCTTGACCTGCGCACGCGCACACACTCTACGTAGACAGTTTGGGCAGGCAGCCCGAGCCCACTCACGGCGAGACATCTGCTGCGCTCACAAGCTGAGCGCCCCAGGTCGCCGCTTCAAAGCTCAAGGTGGGTGCAAGAGGCAGGGAGGAGGGCTGATGCCGCTGGATGTCCAGATCGCAGACGTGCGGGCCGGCAAGCATGTTGTTAAGTCCTTCTGCAGGGCGTGGAGTAGTTGGGTGGCGGGGAACACACCTCTGTCGCGATGGACGACGAGCGAGCGCGTCGTAGGTAGTCCAGCACGTGGTCCAAGGCGGCGGTGTGGTCGCTGAGCGGCTCCTGCAGAAAGACGCCCATCAAGTAGTCAAGAGTGTACAGTGTTGCACTTCAAGCTCAAGACTTCTCATAGTGCTCAACGTGCCGGTAGTGCAGACTCTGCAGAGTGCAAGGGAGTATGTCACTAAGCATTGCAGCTCTGGCAGAGGGGCGCGTGCAGGTGCTCTGCTATAATTGCAGGCCAGGTGCTGCTGCTCTGTGTGCACACAGCCAGTCTGGCGCAGATTGGGAGCCCCGCCTTTTCATCCAGCGCATCATGTGCCTTCAGCACATCGTCGTCGGCGTCCGCGGTGGGGTCTGGCGACCAGCACTTGGCCACCAGGCGGGAATTGGCGGTGTCGCCAATGCGCTCCACCAGGCCGCTGGCGACGGGCATGAGCCGCTTGCCAAAGTTGAGCGCGTCAAACAGCTTGAACTTCAGGCTGGAGCTGCCGCTGTTGATGACCAGCACCTGCGACATAGTGGCAGGGCTCCCAAGGTAAGCGCGCTTCCGCTCAGTGCGCCTCACATCTCAAGCGTGCAGCCGTGCGTCAGCCTCTGTGCTTCTAGTCCAGGTCTACTGCAAGCAGTGTCACGCACACTTTGGCAACAGCAATGCATGTTAGGTCACCATCCAGGGCGTCTGCCTCGGAGAGTCTCGGAAGCCCGTTACTGTATATGGGGCTGTGCTAGTGCCGGTTGCCCGCTTTCTGGCACTGGCTGCTGCACATCATTTGTCTGTGTACTGGTGCCTGGTAGCAGGGTCCGTAACGACCTGTACAAGTGCTCGTAATGTTGGTTGAGTAGGAAGCAAGCATGTCCACGCTCCCAACCGTTGCGCAGCGGTATCAGGGGGGTTTAGTTGCGCTGAGCGTGTCTGCCAGTGGTGCATCCAGGGCGCTATGCGGCCAAATACCACGTCTCATTCAAGTGTCCGCCCACCCAGGCTGCCGGCGCGCCGTTCGCGCACTTTTGCCACCAGGCTGCGCTATGATTACTTTTATTCAGCACCCAGACACACGCGCAGTGGCCCGCTGCAGTCTTGTGCTGTGCTGGGCATCGGGCTCCTGACAAGTCGCTCGCCGCACACAGCTGTGCCGCATGTGCGGAACGACCTTATTACAAGCACTGTGCCACGCCGGCCAGCTCAGAGGCACATGCGGCTTGGGTCACTGGTCAGCAACCAGCTTGTTGACATGTGCCGCACAGGTGGCCGCGGAAGCATCCTTTCGCATGCATCAGGTGTCACAGGCTGTATGCCTGGCATGCCTATTGACACCTGTGCATGGCAGACGGCGTACACGCAGGCCATGCCGGACAGGTCATCTGGCATGTACGCGGTGCAGGCAAAACCTCTTCCCTCGCTCTCCATGCCACGGCGTTGCAAGCTTTCTGCGCCGCGTGCAGGTCCACATGACGGCGCCCACAGATACAAAGATTATTGACCTGACGATGGCCTCATCCGACGACGACATCATCGAGCTGAACAATTTGCCCAATGACGATATCGACGGCACCCAGGCGCGTTCCCCTTCGCCTCCTGACATGGGCCGCATCGTGCGCAGCCTGCATGCGCGTGATGAGGCTCGTGGAAGGAAGCAAAGTAGAACGCGCGTGGACACTGCCGTTATCGTTGTCGGGCAACCTGTCGAGGTCAATGACGTCGTCAGGGCTGGCCATTGTCAGGTCAGTGATCTCTGCATCCGTGGCCTGTCATGTGGACCTGCACGCAAGCTTTAGGAAGCTTGTATAGGCGCGCCGTGGATAGCGGTAGGAGCGGTTTTCCCCTGCACTGCCTACATCCGAGATGACCTGTCCGGCATGCTCAGCCTGTATGCCGGCTCCCATGCATGGGTCGCAATCAGCATGCCAGGCACACAGCTAGTGGCCCCTGGATGCAGCAGCAGCACGCATCCGCAGCCACCTTATAGGGCGCACCTTGTCCGGCACAAGTCACCTCTGTACAGCACAGGTCACTTAGCTGGTTGCCGATTAGTGAGACAAGCCCGTGTGCCTGTGCGCGCGCTCATCGTGGCACAGCGCCTGGTAAGCAGGTCCTTCCGCACGCGCGCCACGGCTGCATGCGGCGAGCGACGCCCAGCCTGGCGCTAAGGCGCTACGAGCGCATGAGCTGCCACACGATGCCGATGCCAGGGCCTGCGCTCGGGTGAGGCCACACAAGGGCGTCGTTCTTGTGGCTGCCCATGCTTGCGGCCCTGACCATATGAGCAGGCTATGCCTGGGAAGTACAGCAGCACACACCTGCGGCCCTTGGCTGCTACGCCGTGTGCTGCGCGGTGGTCGTCGTACGTGCTGTTGATACCAAGCAGAGGCTCCAGTGGTCGCGCACGGCGACCAGCTCCCGCGCGGCGCATCTCATCGTGCGGCGGGAACGTGCGCTGCGGGTCGCCATACGTGGCGTCGAGCACCGAGCAGAGGCTCTCGTGGTCGCGCACCAGCGAGCAGCGCCCGGCGCTGCTTACCGTGCGCGACCACTGGAGCCTCCGCTTGGTGTTCGACCCCATTGTGCTACCACCCGCAGTACATGTTCCCACCGCAGGACGAGGTGCGCCGCGCGCAGCACATGGCTCTTTATGGCTGCGCACCGCCTGGGGCAGGATGACTTGATGCCTCATGCACGGTGAGGCCCCAGCATGCCAGGCTCACGCACCAAGCATCTGTCCCTTCATCGCCATCATGAGCACGGGCCCTGCTGCGATGTCCCCAGCATGCATGTGGACGAGGTTCTCGCCAAAAGGTCATACCCCAGCGGAGGAGCGAGGCGGGGGGCCTGGGTGCACGCTGTCACTGCCCCGGGGGCTGGCAACGCGGGTGCGCACCGCCAGTCGCCGCTGCACACTGCGAGCATCGCGGGCGTCCGGAGGCCTGTGGCCGCTGCCTGCAGCCGGGCCCCCCGCCGGCAGGGGCACGCCGTCGAGGGGGCGGCCGTGTACCCGCGCTTTGAGGCGCTAGCGCGGCTGCATCGCGGCGCCGTGGCGGGCGCCGCGGCGCCCGCGACCGCTGTGGCGGACGAGGCTGCCCGCACAGGCGAGCACGCCCCCTGCTACCGGCCGCTGCTGGGCCGGGCGCTGCGTGCGGGGTCGGCAGCTTGTGGCGCACTGTGCAGAGTGCCCAAGTGCAGAGTCAACTGTATGCGCGCGCTGGAAGCCACCACCCATGGGCCCAACCCTGGCTCCGCGCGTCATGCAGCGCTTTGCTTTGAGCCGCACCTCTTGACCAGGCACTCCAACAGGAAGCACCGGTTGGGGACCACAGAGTAAGCACTGCACAATGCGTTGCATCGCGCCAGTCCAGGAAGGTATCTTGGCGCATCATAGCATACAGAGGCATGTCAGAAGACGTTGTCCTAGTCAGGTTAGAGACGCCCGGGCAGGGGCTGAAACTGGGCGATGCCTGCAGCGGCGCTGCTGCGCACGCTGCGCGCGCGCCCGTGGCGGCGGCCTGGGCCGCCCCCGCCGCCGGCCGCCAGCCAGGGCCCCGAGCCCGGCCTGGCGCTGGGCGGCTTCTGCCCGGCCGCCCTCGCGCTCGGCGCCGGCCGCGCCGCCACCGCCGGACTGGGCGCCGCTGCAGTGTCGGCCCAATTGCTGGTAGGGGACCCGGGAGAGGGCCTGGCCGGCCGCACTGCCGCTGCTGGGCCGGATACAGATGCGGTGGCAGCTGTTGTGATGTCAGAGGCGCCCGGGGAGGCTGCAGTCTCCCCCGGTGCAGGACTGCAGGCTGCCGCTGTCAGACCTGCTGCTGACGAGGGCCTTCCTGCGGAGAGTGCGGCCTGCACAGCCGGAGCAGCCACTGGGCGGACGGCGGCACCCGCGAAAAGCGTCGCCGCTGCATTTGCGCAAAGCCGCCTGGAGGGGACGGCTGCCATGCCAGACGCGGCCGCCGCGGCGGGCCCGCTCGAGCGCGCAGCCGAGCCAGCTCCTGCGGCGGCAGAGGGCCCCTTCCCCAGCGCGGCGGCTGTGACGGACACAGCGGCCGGAGCGGGCTCGCCGGCGCATGCGGCCGGCTCGGGACACTTGGGACACAGGGATAGTTTGGGTGCCGCAGTGCGAGGCGCCAGCCCGTGCGGCGGCTGGCCGCTGCTGCTGCGCGCGCGCGCCTCTGGCGGGCCGGCGATCGCGCACGCCAGCCAGTTCTACGGCTTCTCGGGCGCGGCGGCGCGCGCCCTGTTTGCAGCGGCCCCGGACGCGGTGGCAGCCGCGGCGGCGGCTGCCGCCGCGCGCGCCCCCGTGCACCTGGCGCCGCTGCTGGGCCTCCCGCTCCTGGCTCCCTGCCAGGTATGGCCACGGAGAGTACCAGTTGTGCACTTCTTAATTGCCAGCAACAGCCAAAGCAAACCTGAAGGGGCGGTGCAGTCAATGCTGGACCACACCGGGTGATCTGGATGTCCAGAACCAGGACTTAACAACTATGCAAAGGCGCCTGCTGTGCCCTGGATGCATGCGCCATGCGAGCTGTGGGAGCGCGAAGCACATAGCCCTGCATGCGCGACCTGCGCGCGCGCGCCCCGTGCCGATGACGCCGCCCGCGCGCGCCCGCGGCGGCCAGGCGCCGGCAGGGCGCGCCCGCGAGGGCGCATGCCAGACGGAGCTGCACGCGCCGCCGCCCCGCGGCCCGGTCCCGGCGCACGAGTGGAGCGTGTGGGCGCTGCGGTGGCGCGCGCTGGATGCCGCCAACCTGCGCGTCCGGGCCATGCGCTCGGCGCAGACTGCGGCCACGGCTGGGCGCTGCGCGGCGCAGACGCAGGCGCGCCTGCCCGGGCCCGGGCGGGGCGCCGCGGGTGCCGCTGGGGGCGGCGGTGGCGCGGGTCCGGGGCGCGCGCGGCGCCCGCGCTGCCCTGCCGGCTGCAGGCGTGCCACAGGGGCGAGTGGGGGCCGCCCTGTGCGCGGCCTGAGGTATGGTGTGGGTTGCAGTCGTTGTGGCAGGCCTGCAGTGCTGCCCCTGCACATCCAAGTGCGTGTGAGGCAGTCAGGTCAAGTGTTGGCAGGTCGAGGATATGTGGAGAAAGACATGGTCTGCATGGGCTGCGCACAGTCAGCGAGGCGTTGCGCATGCGCGCCAGCTGCGACCCTGCCGGCCACTGGCATGTTAAATGCAAAAGGCAAGCCAGTGGTCGAGCGTGCGAGAGGCTGACAGGGGCGGTGGGTCCGGGCAGGTGTGGCTGCCAAAGGCGGGCGAGACGCAGACGCGGCGGCAGTGCGCGCAGTCCATGCCGCGCGCGGTGCAGCTGCTGGCCGGCGCGGGCGTCGTGACCGCCGTGCTGGACGTCGGCAGCGCCCGCCCACCGGCTTGCGGGGCACCGCGGTTCGTGGGAACTGCGTGACGAGCTTGCCGTGCCTTGCGAGATCGGCTCACACCGCTTTTGAGGCCGCGGACGCAGACACAGGATGCGTGCTAATGCAACATGGCTTTTTTGCTGGAGGTGTGTGCTATGCTCGACATGCCTGGTTTGTATGTGGCAGCTCCATCACTGAGCCACCAGCGCTGACTCCCACAGGCGGCCAGCCTTTCAGCCAGTGCCAAGGGGTGCGCTGCGCGCAGACGGCAGCCGGAACCTCTATTCCTTTTTTTACTAGTGCTGTAGAGCCATGCATTGACACTTGCAAACAACCTGACACCATGCACTGCATGCGGCACGACGCGTGCAGGCAAACCACCGCTGGTGAGCACACTGCAGAGCACAGCCCGTCTCTGAGCTGCACGGCCAAAAGAATGAGCAGACCATGAACGCATCACTTCTCAAAACATACTAGGGCCTAGTGCAGCCAAGCCTTGAGCCCGGCCCGACCCGGCCCATCCCTCCCACCACTGCATCACAGAAAGCATTGCCCGCAAGCAAATCAACGCACTCAAGGCCTAAAACCTCAGTCGCATGTCACATGTGCATGCCGACAGCAGGGCAAGATGCAGAGCACCATGCTGCTGCGCGCTGCAACACCCACACGTGCTAGTTCTTTACATAACCGAGCGCCGTCCCTGTAAGCGCGCAGTGCTGCAGGCTGCGCTTGCTCTTAGGCAAGTGCGAACTGGTGAGTGCAAGCTCTCCGCACTGCATTGCCGACTGCACCCCAGACACCCAGCCCCAACACGGTGCGGCGCACAAATCTGGCCCGTCTTGACGCGGCATCAAGCCGCCCACATTTGCCAATCCGCGCAAGACATCAGAACGGCGCCTCCCGTGTACCCGCGCCCTTGTCCCGCGCCCGTTTCCGGCCCAGCAGACCGGCTCCCATCCACACCCCTAACACTGCGGCCGCTGCAGTGGCTAACCTGTTGCGCATGATCTGCAAAGAGAGCTCGAGCGCCAGGGCGCGGCGCCGTCGCGCCCATGCAACCAGCGCCCACGTCCTGGCTGCGCGCCGTGCGAACGCCGCAGGCCACGCATGCGAGCGCCTCAGCGGTACTCGGGGCTGTCGCGGCGGCTGGAGCGGCGGTGGGTGTCGCGCTCGCGCGAGCGCGAGCGCCGCGAAGAGTGGCGCGAGTGGCGGCGGTCGTCATCGTCGCGGCTCGAGCGGGAGCGCCCGTGGTCCGGGCTGTCGCGGCGCGTGGAGCGGCCGTAGTCGGGGCTCTGCCGCCGCGGCGGCGTCCGGCTGCGGCGGCGCACCGGCGACCTGCTCAGGGCGCCCACGGCATGGCATTGCAGCACGAGCCTCTATCAGCGTAAGGGCAAGTTACGGGCCTGACGCTATTGCAAAGCACAGAACTAGATCGGTGCGCCTTGGACACACAGTGCCGAAATCATATGCAGTCCTGGTCGTGAACTCGCTTAACTCGCTCCTCGCAAGAGCCGCGTTTGCACGGCATCCACGGGGCACCAAGCCACCATGTTGCCGGTGCAGGAACCTGAGACTGCGGGTGCTCAGAGAGCCAGCAACAATTGGAGCCTGCTGAGCTGAGCTGTGGGGCCCGGCCAGCGGCCCATGCAAAGACAGACCCCCCTCCTTCACTAGGCTCCAGCCCCCCTTGCGGGGCTGCAGCTCCCAGGCTGTCAGGCCGCGCGTCAGCTGGGCCTGCCAGCCGCCGAGCCTGCTAAGCGCCCGCAAGCCCAAGCCCGTGTCGCAGCACGGTCGCACGCCGGGCAGCCGCGAGCCAGCCCCGGGCTCGCTTGCCAACAGCCGGCAACCCAGGGCCGGAGCCGGACCAGGCCGGGCAGCCCGCCCCGGCCGGGCTCAGCGCCGCCGGGAGGGCGAGCGCGAGCGCGACCGGCTGCGGCGGCTGCGGCGCGGGGGGGACCGGCTGCGCCTGTACCGGGAGGAGCTGTCCCTAGAGCGGGCGCGGGCCGGCACACGCAGCGCGTCAGCGCCCGGCCACATGCCCCCGCGCCCTGGACGCCTGTCCTACCAAGCCGAGCTCTACACCGGCCGGAGCATCCCAGAGGCAGCAAGCACGCGCGCCAGGAGCTCAGACCCGGCGCATTTGCTTATCTGAGTCAAGCCGGGGAATACGAGGGGCCTGGGAGCAGGACCGAACAGCGCCCAGCAGGCTGATCAGCGTGGCAGGCATGGGCGCATATGAGGGCCGGCTCAGGGCAAGGCAGCAGGGGGCCGCACCTGTCGACGCCATATGCTGAAGCGGATGCGCCCATGCCCGCAGGGTACGCGGGCTTGGCCGCCGCCACAGCCACCGGGGCGGGCGCGACGTATGCGGCAGGGGCGGGGGCGACATAGCCGCCGCCGCCGCCGTAGCCACCGCCGCCGCCGCCATAGCCGCCGCCGCCGCCGCCATAGCCGCCGCCACCGCCATAGCCGCCGCCACCGCCGAACCCTCCGCCGCCGCCGTACCCGCCGCCGCCGCCGCTGGGCGGGCCATAGCGGGAGCCGCCAAAGCGGCCGCCGCCACCTGCACACATCATTAGAGCGTGTCAGCGGAGATTCCGGCGCAGACCATGCCACAGAGTCGATGCAGGCAGGCACAGCTCTCTGGGACGCCGCGCTGGGCTGCAGGGAGCGGCACACCACACAGAGTGCTGCACACAACTGACGCGGCACACGCATCACCGCTGCGCCAGACCCTTCACAGGCTGCACAAGCAGGCCGCAGGGTCTCTGCGCTGCAGGGTCCCTGCGCCTCAGGGTCCCAGTCTGCGGCGCAGGCAGCTGCGCGCGGGCGCGCACCGCCGCCGGTCATTGTCTCCAGCCCGGGCGGCACCACCTGGCCCGCCTCGCGCAGCAGCCGCGCCAGCTCGCGCGCGTACCGCCCATCCTGCACAAGCGCCAGCTCGGGGTTGTCCCCCAACTTTTTACCCGCCCCTTCACAACCGTACATCAGGGCTCTTCAGGCAGGGCTCCCATAAACAGCTGCACAGCACATGGGTTAACTGGCAGTGCTGCAGCACCACGCACTCAGAAATGTAAGCGATCACTTAGAGCTCGCGTATCTACTTTCACACTACTAACACAATGCAGGCAAGCCTCAGCAGGCGCCTTTGCCACACACAGGGACAAAGTCCGTGCGTATTTGCAACCGCCCGCTCGCCCGCCCCGCCGCAGGGCGCACGTTGGGCGTGAAGAAGGTGTACGCCTCGCCGGTCGCGCCCGCGCGCCCGGTGCGGCCGATGCGGTGCACGTAGTCCTCCACGCCGTTGGGAAAGTCGTAGTTGACCACGGCGACCACGTTGGGCACGTCCAGGCCGCGCGCCGCGACGTCCGTCGCGCACCTGCGCGGCCCGACGGGTTTCCTTACGGCACCTGTTTCACGGTTGGGCCAGCACGGCAGCGGTGCTTGGCTGAGCACCAGGCAACGCCAGCGCGCTGACCGGCTGCGGCGCCATGCAAGCCATGGACCACAGCGCGCTGGCGCCTCGATTCTCTTGGCAAATCCCTGGCAAGCTGGGTTGCTTGTCCCCTGCACGCCTGGCCTCTGCACATATGGCTGCTCAGCTCCATGCGATGAGCGAAACGCCTGAGCCGACCCTCCCGTGACAGAATGAAAAAACAACAGCCCTATTCGGCAAGGGGCGGCCCAGCCGCGGCGGTCCGCGAGCGCAGGCGCACATGATGGGCAGGCTGCCGGCCTTGAACGACGCGATCACATGGTCGCGCTCCTGCTGGCGCTTGTCGCCGTGGATCGCGGCCGCGCGGAACTCGCGGCTCAGGTTCATGCTCAGCTGGTCGCACATGCGCTTGGTGGAGCAGAAGATGATGATGCGGCTGCCGGGCGGCTTGGAGCGCAGGATCTGGCCCAGGCGGTTCATCTTGTTGTAGCTGTCCATCAGCTCCACGTACTGCGTGATGGCCTTGTTGGCCACCAGCTTCTCCTCCACGCCGCCGACAAACACGTGCACCGTGTTGTGCGTGACAAACTGGCTCGCGATCTGCTTGACCTCGCGCGGCCACGTGGCGGAGAAGAAGAGCGTCTGGCGCTGCGGCGGGATGGACCGCACAATCTTCTGGATCTGCGCGCCGCGGCGGGGGCGCGGCCCCGTCAGCACGTTCCTGGCAGCGGTGCAGTCGCCGAAGGACCCAGCGGGCGGACGGAGCTGCGTGAGGCAGAACACTCCACCCTAGACACAGGCAGACCCGGCAGTCTGATGCTGTGCGAGGCTTTCCAAGCCATGCACCGGCAGACCAGAGGGAGGTTGGCAGGGCCGCGGCAGGAGCTCCTGCCGCACCCGCGCATCGCGGCTCATCCGCGGCCTGCAAGCGCTCTCGCCCCGAACAGCCTTGCGAGCCTGAACACAGACAGAGGGGCGCCGCGCACGCGCCTGCGGCTCAAAGCCCATGTCCAGCATGCGGTCCGCCTCGTCCAGCACCAGGTAGGACACCTGCGCCAGGTTGACCTGGCGGCCCTCCAGGAAGTCGTTCAGGCGGCCCGGGGTCGCAATGATGAGGTGCACGCCGCGCTGCATGTCGCGCAGCTGCATGCCCTTGGGCGCGCCGCCGTATGTGCACCTGCGCGCGCCGCGCTCGGCTGGTGAGCGCCCAGGCCCGGTGCCGTGCCTGGCCGTGACGTCATGAAGGCGGCGACCAAGCTGGGCGGCGACAGCAGCAGCGCGCGCACGTGTTGGCAATGCCGGCCGCGCGCCCAAACTTGTCGGCCTCCTCCTTGATCTGGACGGCCAGCTCGCGCGTGGGCGCAATAACGAGCATGGTCGGCCCGACGCGCGGGTCCTTGCGCGTCTGGTTGCAGTGGAGGAAGCCTGGCAGCAGGAAGCCGCAGGTCTTGCCAGAGCCGGTTTTGGCAATGGCGACCATGTCGCGGCCCTGCAGGGCGACCGGCCAGGACTGCGCCTGGATAGGCGTGGGTGACTTGTAGCCCGCGCGGCGGATCTGTTCCAGGCGCGCAAGGGCGCAGAGCGCCGCACACGTGTCAGCCGACCAGCGCGGTGGTGACTTATCGCGGCCCGCCACTCGGGCGCAGCCGCGCGCGCGCTGGGCGCGCGCACAGCCAGCCGGCCTCCCGGCTGGTCGCCGGGAGGCGACTGACGGCGCGGCCGCGGGCGCGGACGCGGCTCGCCCTCGTGGCGGGGGCCGCACAGGCCACTGCTGCGTGCGTGCGTCGAGCAGGGTAGGCAGCAGGCGCGAGGCGCGCCGCCCGATCAGGCGGCGGCCGCAGCAGGCGGAGGAGGAGCAATGCAGCCTGGACAGGCCGAGAGGGTACCTCATCCATGATGTTCGGAGGGAACCCCACAGACTCAAAGGTCTGCAGCGGGTCCGGCACGCTTGCGCCCTGCACGACCAGCCCGTGCTCGGCGCGGTACTCGTCGCAGCTCTTTGCAAAGTTCTGGCGGCCCGCCGGTGGCACGTGGCGCGTGGGCTCCTCATAAGGCACCGCCGCGGCCGCATAGCTGCCGTTGCCGTTGGCCCCCTGCGGCACCGCTCTAGCTCAGCGCCGCCAGAGCATACACAAAAGCCGGCAGGCGCCAGAAGCAGGTGCGCATCCGGCGAGCATCGGCGGCGAAACCAGCAGCAACGGATTTGTGGCCTCACGTAGCTGGAGGGCATCGGCGGAGCCGCCATGCTGCCGCCGGCAGGCCGCTCATACTGCGTCACGTTTGTCTGCGGGTTCCAGAAGTACTTGAGGCCGGACGCCGGGTCGAACAAGGCCTCCCACGGGTGTGGCAGCGTCGGGTCGTGCTGCCTCTGGACCTGCGGGGCACAAGGAACAAGATCAGTGCTCGCTCCGTGTACACGAGCCAGGAATCAGCACTGCGCACACAGCCGGGAGCGCTGAGGGCTGACGCGCACCATCTTCGCGACGCGGCGTGCAATGCTATTAACGCGTGACAGCCCTTACTCACTCCCTGTGGATGTCTGTCCCTGCCTCTGCAAGCTCTGCCTCCTCACTGCTTGCTCACACAGGCTCTTGCGTTTCCGGAGGAAAGCTTGCCTTTGGCCCAGGTAGGGTAGGTGGTGAGCTGTTACATGTTTCGATGAGCAGCACATGGGGAAGCAGTCCCCATGCTTCATCAGCACATATGCGTCGATGGCATTACCCAGCCATCGACAACAGTCCGGTAACCCTTCGAAACACGCACCTTCACCGAAACAGAGTCCTGCACACAGCAAGCCCACAGCGCCTCCAAGGCCAAATGCAGCTCGTCATATGCCAGCCCAGCTAGCCCGTCTTGATGCGCCGCGACGTGCGCGCCACGAAGCCGGCCTTGATTGGCGCCACCGTCCGCGAGGCGCCGCACTGCGCGCGGCCGGACATACGCCGAGGTCAGCTATGGCCAGGTGCTGACAAAGGACGTACGCTGCGCCTCACGCTGTGCTACACTCTCAGCGCTCACCAAGAGAGCTGCACAGAAACTGGATCCATTATACCACCATGGCTGTGTGGCAAGCTGGAGGGCGCGCGCCTGCTGACAGCGCAGGAACATGATGCGCGTTGCTGAGTCGCGATCCAGCAGCGTGTCCGGGCTCTTGCAGCTGTTGCAGAGCACGTACCTGCGCGCGTCCACGCGCGTGGTAAGGACTCCAGAGATCTCCTGTCCTGCTGGCCATCAGCCACAACCGCACTGACTGATGACAAACCATGAACATCAGCTCACTCTATTGTGCAGCCGATGCTACCCGCCCGGCGAGGACTGCACAGGTGCAGGTGTGCTTGAGCATGCTGTCAAGTCACACAGGCGAGGCTCCAAACTCTCAGCGCAGCACCTCAACCACATGCTGCAGACCCTGGACTGCTGCACGTCAAAAGCATTGATGTCAAGTGCGCGGGGGGTGTGCGGGCCGCACTCATTCACGTAGCGGCGCAGCACGCCCTCGAACGCCTTGGGCAGGAAGCGGCCCTTGACGATGAGCCGGCTCTGCCCGTCCAGGTTGCCGCTCGTGCCCAGCTCGGCCAGCAGGAACAGCTGCACGTGCTCCAGCTGCCGGTTCATGGCCTTGCACAGCTCCATGAAGTTGGTGAACACGGTCTTCTTCGTGCCCTCACGGGCCACCTGCGGGCGCGCCGTCCCTGGGGTCAGTGTTCGCATGCGCGGCTTGAATATTGCTGCCCAGCGGAGCCGGCTCAGCCGGCAAACAAGGCCTGCGCACGCTCCAGCTGCCGGCAGACAGCCGTGCGCAACCTTCAAGCAAAACGGTCTTCTCGATGCGCGCCTGCGGAGGCTTCATGATGGTGCGGCGCTTCTCGCCGGTGAGCTCCGGGTTGTTCTCGCGGAGGATGCCAAAGACGCGGTCTGTGCACAGCCGCCACACAAGTCCAGTCAAAACCGCCATTGTAAGTTGGTTGATGAGAGGCTCTCAGCACTGCACTGCTGTTGCAACGCGCCTTTTGCACTGACCATGCGTGGGCTGCATACGCATGCCAAGCTGCACCGTGCTTGCTACCGGCCACATGTCCAAACATCCCCACAAGTCACCACGGCTAGCTTACCATTCAAGTGCCGATATGTGGCGCAACCACACGACTGGTACCACAGCCCTTCACCAGCCTTGGCGGTTCTAAACTACACTGGTTGCACGCACACGCAGGACAGCCAGCACAATACACATGATGCCCGGCTGCGCATGGACTTGTTGCAGGGCGTGACATACCCAGCAGCTCCTCATAGCTGTAGTCACGGTCAGTGCCGTCCCATGGTAGGCCGGCGTGCGTGCGGCCGCCGTCGCCGTCGGCGTCTGCGCCCTCGCCCTCCTCCGGCTCCTCCAGGCCCTCCAGCTCGCTTGCGCGCGCCTTCTTCTTTTTCTTCTTCTTCTTTGTCAGGTCCAGGCTCACCTCTGCGTCCTCCTCCGCCGCGGGCGCCTCACCATTCAAGCCCTCCTGCGCGGAGACAGGTGTTTGGTCAGGGCGGCACTGTGAACGACGTGCCGCGACACACTTCCACAACACGCCGCGTCACCAGGCACATACACTACGTTCGCTCTGTGCAGTCCAGGCACAGGGCAGCACGCAAGGAGCAACGACCCCCTGTCTAGCAGTTGATGCCTCGCCTACCAAGGCCGTCCCAGGCAGCGCGGGCTACCGATGAGGGACGAGTGAGCGGTGTTGCATGTGCCTGACGGTGGGAACTACTGGCAAAGGACTCGCGTACAGTACGACTCGCGTAAGCAGACCACCATGCACAGAGCAATGTCCTTGCAACGGCGCAAGTGAGCGTCTACCAGGCACTCTCTCCAGTGCGCTCCGCTCCCAAAGACCACTCGTGCCAGGAGCCCTTGCTGCCGCCGACAGCCGGCACCAGGAGCCCGTGCGCACCACATCCTCCACTCGAACTTTCTTTTTCTTCTTCTTGCGGTCGCCGAAGACCTCGGTGCCGTCAGCGCTCACTGCGCGTGCAGGCGCGCTCCCTCAAGGTGCTGATTGACAGCGGAGGTGCGGAGTAAAGCAAGCCGTCACCCAGAGTCGTGCCTTGAAGCTCTTCCAGCTTCTTTGACGTCTCTGCAACCTCTTCATCGGCCTGCACACGTGCGCCAGGCTCATACAGCTGCAGGTGAAACCGTCCATGGGCCAGGCTCGTGTGTTGCAGCGTACCATGGCTGCGGGAGTGCGATCTGCACACGCCTGTGTAGTGCACGCCTGTGTAGTGTGACACCGAATATCTCCTCCCTTGTATCACTTAGCTGACCGCCGGCAAGCGCGAGTGGACGAAGAGAGGAGGGAGGAGCGGACTGCTAAGGCAGCTGTGTGATAGGGTCTCTCTATCAACACATTTCTGCATGCCAGCATCCTCAGGGTGCTGCGTTGAGCTTTCATTGGTGGTCATACATCTTCAGCTTGGCATTTCGTCACAGGCAAACTGACTGCCGACAGTGCGTGTGTCACTTGCACTGCCGGGCAAGCAGTACAGCGCCGTCCGGCGATTGCTGACGGCTGCAATACTTGCAGGAGGGGCCTGCACTTATTGGCAGAGGGACGCCCACAGAAGTATGACAAGGTACTATCATAAGGTGGCAACTCGCTGGTGAGGATTGCTTCAGGTCTGTTCACACCACACACAGCTTGCAAAGAGCTACACAAGCACATGCCCCTAGCTCCAAAGTTGAAAGCACCTTTGCTGCCATGCAGCCCCCTCCTCGCAAAGCCGACAAGGCAAGAGAGATGGTGAGCAATAATGTACACAGCAGTCCCGCGCTAGCTCAGCAGCGCTGCGCGCTCACGCGCCTGGACAAAGCGGCAACACGCCAACGCGCCCCAAGTAAAGACCCTGTGTGCTTGGAGGAGCACGCAGCCGTGCATCTGCACGCCCCTCTGCCCTACTCTAGGTCGCCGCTCAGCGGCGGTCTTGGTGGTTCGTAGAAAGCTTGGTCTGTCGGCCCATCAGTCACCCTTGCGCCTGAAGGAGCAGCCTGCGCCAGACGCAACAGCGTGGTCACTCGGCCGCGCAGACAAACAGAGCGCAGCTGTGAGCAGCGCGCAGACAAAGCGAGCGCAGCTGTGAGCAGACGTGCAGCTTTCACAATCCAGGCTCAGCACCGAGCGCAACACGCTCAGACTGGCCACGTCATCTCGGAGGGCGCACCCTCGGTCAGCCGCGCCTTGCCGCCGGTCGGGGTGCAGAGCACTGCGGAGCAGCTACTGCATACCACCACCGTCTGCGAGTGGCTGAACACGGTCGTGCTGCGCGCGCGGCAGGCCGGCCCCGTCAGGCACGACACCACGTTCGAGAGCCACTCGCGCGCTCACAAAGCAAGCATCCCACTTCAGTGCAACGCAAAGACAACAGTCACTCCAGCAGGCAGCAAGCTCAAGGCATAGGCACAGGCGCGCGCGATCACGCACATCTGGAAGCAGCCCTGGCACTTGACGTCCATGAAGAACGAGTTGGGCGACTGCACGAGGCGCTTGTATTTGCACTTCTGCTTTTCCAGGTCTGCGGGCGGGTGCAGCAGGTCGATATCGCTGGACAGCACCTGCGCGGCGCCACGCCAAGCCACCTGTCACGTGATGGTGCACACCATCTGCAGCGTAGCGACCTGCAAGCGTAGGCGCGGGCACCCAGCAGGCTGCCTGCTGGTGCACGCCTCCATGCAACCCTGCGCAGAGGAGGCTGGAGCGCACCATGGCGACCTTTGTCCTGGTACCAAGCAGCAGCCGCACCAAAGGAGCTTACAGGGAGGGTGGAGCAAAGCCGCCGCACGAGCCTCCTTGCTCGGGAGGCGCAGCCCTACCCTGGAAAGGTCGGCAGAGCTCGGGCACCTGCCAGTTTTCCCCAGCCCGTGAGGTGAGGAGTGAGGCACGTAGAAAAGGAGCACTAGGCGCGTAGCCGGGGCCACCGAGCAGCATACCTGCTGCGCTGCGGTGGTGCTGAGCCATGGCGACGGCCGACTTTGATGAGTGCGCCCTGGTCCTGCACGGGCCCGCGCAGGTCTGCCATGGCGTGAGCTGACGCGCTGCCCTGTGCGGGGCCAGGTACGAGTACCTAGAAAAGCAGCTGGAAAAGAAGGACGTGAACGGCCGCGAGAATGGCGAGCGCCACAAGGAGCGGCACAGGGACAGGGACCGCGAGCGGCGCAGCGACCGCGGCGAGAAGGAGGACCGCGACCGCGACCGCGACCGGCCCAAGTCAAAGGACAAGCGCTCGTCCAGCAAGCGCGAGCACAAGTCCAGGTGCGGCCCGCCAGCGAGCCCGCCTCTGCGGCCGTGGCCTGGCCTGCGTTGCTCTCATCGCGCGGGCAGGCGCGCGCTGCCAGTGCCGGGGTGCTCGGCAGCCCTGAGCTGCGTTGCGGGCTGGCATTCAGCCCGTGGCGGGTGCCCTGTTTGGCAGGTCCCGGTCGAGGGAGCGGCGGCACAAGAGCAGTGAACACAAGCACAAGAAGCACCGCACGCGCAGCCGCAGCAAGGAGCGCAGGTGCGGGTGCCGCAGGCTTTGCGCTCGGGGCAGAGGTGTGTCTGCTGCTGGTTTGGCGTCGGGTGCTGCTGCACGTGAGCCGCGTCGGCCCAGTGACCTGTGTGTGGCTCTGTTGAGGCTGCTCTGCGCGTGCGGGGGACGAGCCTGCTCCTCACCTTGCGCAGCATTGTGCAATGTCCTGTCGGAGGTGCCAAAGCACGTGCTGGGTCTGATAGGTCGCTGACATGACCGCACGGGCTTCGCGCCGGCCTGCCCGAGGTACGCGAGCGGCGGCCCGCGGCGCCAGCGCCCGGCCTTGGGGTTGACGTGCACCTGAGCCTCGTTCAGCCAGGCAGCTTGCCGGTACTGTCGTTAGCGTTGCCCGAGTCTCGCCTGTGATCTAGCACTAGCTAGCCGCGGGCCGACGCCAGGAAGGAGGCGTCCATCGCTAGCGCGGGCGAGCAGTGCTGCCCCCCCGTTGCGCGGATCTTGCGTGGCAAACCCTGCAGGCGGCAGGCATCCTGCGCAACAAGCTTCCGCGCGCGCTCACGCGCCCCGGCACGCGCCCGCGCGCCGCGCAGGGCGCGCACGCCGCCGCGCGAGCGCACGCCGCCCGAGGTGCGCGAGCAGCGCGAGCGCGAGCGCGAGCTCAAGGAGCTGGACCGTGACATCCGCACCGTGTTCGCGTACAACCTGCCGCTGCGCGCGGATGAGCGCGACCTGTTCAAGTTCTTCTCGGCCGCCGGGATGGTGGAGGACGTGCGCATCATCACAGACCGCAACACGCGCAAGTCCAAGGGCTTCGCGTACATCGAGTACGCTAACCGGGTGCGCGCCGGCCGCCGGTTTCCACAGGCGCCTGGGTGTGCACAGATGCGCATGTTGGCTTTCGCTCGTCGGTGTCGTGCAAAAGCAGGGCATGGCTCGGAGGCGTGAAGGGCTTGCGGAGGATGCACAACTTGCAAGGTTTTGGCGAGTTGCTTGCACCAACACGCAAGTGGATGTCTTTGGAGGCGATGCAGCTCTGCTTGCTTTGCGCGCACCTGTGCGGAGGCTTGGGGCCGCACATGCACATGAGTAGGTGCGCATGGTGCGATCTGTCAGGGGTTGGTGACTGTGCGGGGCGCTGTTCTCTGGCGGCAGGAGGACGTCGTGACGGCGCTGGCGCTGACCGGCCAGACGCTCATGGGTCAGGCAGTGATGGTCAAGAGCTCTGAGGTGCGCCGGCGGCTGTGCCTCCAAGCCCTCGGGTGCAACAGCAGCGAGGGCTTTGCCTTGGTGCTCGTACCAGGCCTCCTCCGTGAGGTACAGTTCGCTTCGCATGTGAGAAAGCGCTCAGTTGTGCTGGTGCGCTTCTTATGGGAACCACCAAGATGGTGGGGCTCATGACACTGGTGCAGAGTGCCTTTGCGGTCTCCGTGCTAAGGCGGGAGCTGACTGCCAAGAGATGTAAGCTGCGCCGCCTCGTGCGGCAATGCTTCCATGCGAGCCGGGAGCGGGGGCCCCACGACGGCGGGCCGCGCGCGCGCGCAGGCGGAGAAGAACATGGCCTGGGAGGCCGCGCAGCAGCAGAACGCGACGCTGATGCAGATGAATGCCCAGGCGCTGGGCGCCGGGTCCGGGCCCTGCAAGCTGTACGTGGGCAACCTGCACCCCAACATCTCGGTGCGCGCCGCCCGCGCCGCCGCCCCGGTTGTTGCTAGATGGCAGGTGCTATCTTGCGCTTTCGTGTGCCAGACTGTCAATTTGATTATTGAGTCTTGTTTAAGGTTGATCACAATGCTACATGCCTATGACAGTCGCACACCTCTCTGTGGCATGCCAAGCAGGCTGGGCAGGGGACGGGAGGTGGCAGTGCGTTTGTGCTAGTCTCATATGACTGGTGGCTGTGAAACTGTGAGAGTGTGGTGCACGACAGCACAGCGCTAGCAGCGCCAAAGCAGCGTTGCGGGCACGCATGCAAACCCCGGCATGCGCATGCTTGTGCTTGCTCCTCCGTGGCGTGCGCGCATGCAGTGAGCCGCGCTCAGACATGGCGCGCGGTGGCGTGCAGGAGTCAGACCTTAAGCAGATTTTCGAGCCCTTTGGCGCGGTGGACTACATCACGCTGCAGCACGACGGCGCCGGGCGCTCGCAGGGCTTCGGCTTTGTGCAGTGCGCGCCGATGGGGCATAGGGGTGGCCCTTGTGCTGTGACGCGCGCGTGTCCGCAGGATGCACTGTGCTGTTGCTCTGCTCTTGTGTGTTGCAAAGCTGTCAAAGGACAGTGCGCGCTGGCGTACAGGCCAGCGGGGTTTCACTTTGCTGTATTAAGTGCGCTTCCTAAGTATTGGCTGATCACACAGCTGTAGCGTGTTCAATTAAACCCAGGCGTGCCTGACAGGGTGTGGGGTTTGCCCCATTGCAGTGTGCGTGCGTGAAGGATGCCGTGTAGAGCATACCCAGCATGGAATGTTGGGAGTCGCAAGTAGGGGTGCTTGCTTGGGCACCGGCCGCTCTGAGACCGGCAATGGGTGCAGAGAAGTCGCACGCGCTGTGGCTGCCGTCCATCGCCAGATTGTGCTGTTTTGAGGGCCTCGCAAGCGGGGTATGTTTGTGCGCGCAGGTACCAGGCGATGGCCGACGCGACCAAGGCGATGCACCAGCTGGACGCCATGGACATCGCAGGCAACAAAATCCAGGTCAAGATCGCCGCGCTGTCACCGCTGGACGCCGCGGCGCCCGGCACCGCGGGCGGCGCCGCCGCAGCCATGGCCGCCGCAACGCAGGGCGTGGATCTGGACGACGCGGTCGAGGGTGCGCCGGTTCAGCGGGTAGCCTGTAGGTTTTTCTTTGTCAGCTTCTGCTCAGACCATAGGGGTCGGGCAGCGCAACGGGCTTGACGATGTGTATAGCGCTTCGAGGCTGTGGGTAGGTCAGCTGCTGCCCAAACCGCATGGCTTTGTGCTGCGTGACGCGCTTCAGGGTGCTCCGGCTCTGCGGGTGGTGTGTGGACCTTCATGGCGGAGCTTTAGGCTGCACAGTGGCGTTCGGAGACGTTGGGGCTGGGAGTGCTGGCTGACATGAAGCATGTACCTCAGGTGCTCAACATTGATGTTGCTTGTACATGCATGCGTGCATATGCAGCTAATGTTTGCTTTGCAAACCCAAAGTCTAGCATGCATTGGGCTTGCGCTCTTGCGCGCGGAGCGGCACTGCGCTGCATGACTGTGGTATGAGGCTCATGGCGTGAGCGCGCACGCGCAGATGAGCACGGCGGCCTGAAGCTGACGGCGAACGCGCGCGCGGCGCTGATGTCGCGCCTGGCGGGCGTGCCGGGCGTGGGCGCGCTGCCGCCCGCGCTCGGCGGCATGGCCGCCGGTGGCCTGCCGGTGCCGGGCATGCCCGGTACGCCTGTCTCCTTTGCCTGGTAGTTAGAAGGGCGCCTGCGGTGCCTGCTGCTGTGCGCCCGCGGCCTTAAAGATGGGCACATGACAGGACGCGCTGGGGCGCGTTGACGAGGAGGGCAGCGCTGAGGGGCGCGGGCGGGCGCGCGCGCGCAGGCGCGCTGCCGGGCCCGCCGGCCATGGTGCCCGCGGGCACGGTGGTGCTGCAGGCGGGCGCGCAGGCGCTGGCGCTGGAGCAGGGCGTGCTGGGGCCCGCGTCGCCCATCCCGACGCAGTGCCTGCTGCTGAAGAACATGTTCAACCCGGCCGAGTGCGCGCCCGCCCGCGCCCCGCTGCATGCAAGCGCCCTCATGCATCTCAGCTGACGCGCCCATGTCATGCAGCACATGTCAGCAGCCTTCATTGGCTGACACACTGATGTCTTACATCATTAAGTTCATTCCCAAGGCCAGCGTGGGTTGCCGGGGTGTACTCGCCATGTGCGCCCGCCCGACGCTGCTGGACGGACATGTCAGTGGATTTTACTGGCTAGGAGGGGAGGCGCAGGCATAGCTTCGACACCTGTGGCCCTGCCTAGCAAAAGGGGCAGAGGGGCCAGAATGCGCACGGGGGACGCTTGTGTGCCGGGCATGCAGCTATCGCGCTGACCGCCGGCCGGGCCGCAGGGAGACGGACCCGGAGTGGGAGAAGGACATCGAGGCAGAGACGAAGGACGAGTGCAGCAAGTACGGCGCCGTCCTCCATGTGCACGTGGACAAGGACAGCAAGGCGCGCTCCCCGCACCTCCCCAGCGACCCTCCGCGGTCGCTCAGGCGGCCCAAACCTGCGCCCCGGTGAGCCGGCACAGTGCCTCCATCGCCGGAAACCACCCAGACGCTCCTCGGCGCGGCGCGATGTCGCGGCAGCGGCGGCCGCAGGCGGGGCGCACCGGGTGCGCGCTGACTGGCTTGCGAGCTGACTGGCTCGCGCCGCAACACCCGCGCTCCCAAAAGGCCGGCGCCTACAGCGGCCAGGCCTGCGCTGGCGGGCGCTCGCGCATGAGCGCGCCGCTGGCTGACCCGGCCGGCCGCGGCGCAGGGCTTTGTGTACCTGAAGTTTGCGGCAGTGGAGGGGTCCGCCGCCGCACAGAAGGCGCTGCACGGGCGCTGGTTCGCGGGCCGCCAGGTGGTGGCCGAGTTCCAATTCACGGCGGTCTACGGCGGCCACTTCCATGTCTGACTGCAGCGTCTACCATGCCTCCAGCAGGGCGCATAGTGGGGCGGCGGGCGCCGCGCAGGCGCCGCGCCAGGGCGCGCCTCGCCGCTCGCCTATGCGCCGGCGCAGGGGGCCCGCGCCGCCCACGCTGGCCTCGGGGCGGCGGGAGGCGCGGCCTGTCTGCACGCTCGTGGAGCCCGCCCCGCGGTGGCGGCCAAGCGCCGCGCCATGCGGAGCGCGATTGGAGCTGCGCGCCGCGCTGGCTGGCTGCTGCGTGCCAGCGGACAGCGGCCGGCCTGCCCGGCCTGGCCTCAGTGCTGCGGCCCCCTGAGCAAGGACGGGAAGGACGACCTGTGCAGGTTGCAGCCAATAACGCCGCATGGACCGCGCGCGCAAGAGCCAGCACAGGCGGCAGGGAGAGGGCGTCTGTGGGCGTGGGTGCGCAGGCGGGGCCTGCGCGCCTTGCGCGGGCAAGCTGCAGCGCACGGACGCGGCTGTCATGCCCGGGCAGGTGCTGGAGCGGGCGCGGGAGTGGCGTGCGGCTCGGGCGCTGACCGCATGCGGGCCAGCGGTGGTCGGCCAGCAGGCGGCTGGGCCGGGCGGCGTGCGCCGCGCACAGGGCCACCAGCACGTGCGGGCGAGGAGAAGGTCGATGCTGGGACCATGCAGCAGGGGCCCACGCGCTGGGCCTGGCCTGCGCGCTGCAGGCCAGACGGCAGACGGTGGCAGGCAGAGAGGAGCCGGGTCCTTTCGCGGGGCCTGTGGTGCGCGCCGGGCAGCTCACGCCGAGTGGCTCTGGAGGTGCCTGTCGCCTTGCACCGGCGGTTTGTCGCGCAACCCGCGAGGCCCCTTCAGGCGTACACGCATGTGTTCTGGTCGCAGCGAACGCTCTGCATGTGCTGTGTATTGCGAACTATAAGACCCACTTTGTTTATTTCTGCCACTGGGACAGTGAGCTTGGGCTGGGCGGGCACAGGCTGGAGCTGGGTGGGGTTCATGTAGGGCTTTGCGCCACCGCTCCTGACCAGGACCGCCCCCTACAGTGGTCTGGCAGGCTGCATGCGCTTGCTCTGCTCGCCTGCTGGCAACAACCATGCCGCTTGTCCACGCTATTGCATTATGTGCCGATGGCTCAAGCGCGTTGTTGCCTGGCAGGTTGGCGCTGATGCTTAGCCTTTCGCGGCTTGATGTATGGTACGCTGTCGTGCACGGCGGCCTCGCCCATGCCGGTTGCCGGGGCGGGGAGTGCTGCCCTGCAGGGTTAGGGCAGGGCTGCGAGATGTTCCAAATGCTCCCGCTGTAAAATATGGGAGATTAGCAGCAATGGAGGCGATCAGCGATGCTCGATCCCCGCCAAAGATCAAAGTGAACCGGCTGCTAGAGAGTGCGAAGGTGCGGACATTGCACCTTGCGCGGCCTGCTGCGGGGGCTGGAGGGCTGTGAGGCCGCAGGATGCTGGGCGCTGCTGGTTGTAGGATACCGGGGTGATAGTGGAGCCCGGTGGAGTGCTCGCTAGATGGTCCAACGTACTAGCTGATGCCGGGTGTCGGAGACTGCTCGGCCGGCCGGCAAGCGCACCGATGGGCGTGCGCTATTGCAGGAGGCGGAGTATGCCGTCTCGCCGTCTACGCCGCTGCTGTCGACAGCGATCGAGGAGAACGGTTGGGTCTGCGGTCAGTTCGCCCGCCCGTGCCCAGCCCGGAAGCCTTGGTCCCTGCCTGGCGTGCAGTGCGAGGCCCACAAGACAGTCTGGAGCGGGGGAGGCTGCGCGGCGCGCTGTGACCGCGCTTTGTCTACTACAAGCTACTCGCAGAGGGCACGCGGGGCCTGCGGGCACACGCCGACCCGCCTTCGCCCCCGGCTGCGAGCGTCCGTGAGGCTGGTCACAGCCTCTGACGCGGGCGGGCTGATGCCGCATAGCCAGGAGGGCATTTGTTGGAGCGCATCGCCGCCACATGTCAGCGCCTTGCACTCAAGCCTGGCCCGGCTGGCGCACTTCGCAGAGGGCGCACAGCGCTCAGAGGCTGGGGGGAGACACGACACGGTGTCTCCGGGGGCCTGCGGAAGGCGCCCGAGCGCGCAGCTCGCGGGCGCGCAGGCGCGAACCAGGATGGGCAGCTGGGCGTTGGCGGGACCGCGGACGTGTCAGAGCCGCAGGTGCTGCAGGTGCGGCGCCGCGCGCTCTGTCAAGCTCGGAGCATGGTCCCCCTGTGGCGGTGCGGGAGGGTGTGCAGGCGCGGAGGAAGGGAGCCCGGCCGGGCGTGGGGCGCCACAGGAGCTGCAGGTCCCCCGCGCCTCCCTCTTGCACCTGCCACGTGCCTCCGCCCTCTGTGCGTTTCCGCCCTCGACAGCGTCATACCGGGCGACCCCAACACAGCAGCGGTGAGTGGCGCTGGACGGGGTCTGGCACCACAGTCGTGCAGGCCGCCAGCGCGAGGGCGGCGCTGCAGGCGCCCCCCGCGGGCGCCATGTGCATCTCTTGCGGCCGTACCCACTCCGTGGCCCTGCGCCGGACCCCAGGGGCATCCCAGTGCGATGCAGACCAGGGGCGGACGTGGCGCAAGGCTGTGCGACGCGCCGGGCGGCGGGCCTCCGCACCTCTGACCGGGGCGCCCCCGCCGCACGCGGCAGGTGGTGCGGCGCTGGGCGGCGCTGAGCATCGGCGGCGGGCACGCGGCGGGCGTGAGCGGCGACGGCGAGTGCTTCGCCTGGGGCCGCAACGACCGCGGGCAGCTGGGCGCGCCGGCCAGCGCCGCGGCGCAGCCCGTGCCCGCGCGCATCGCGATCCTGCGCGGCTGGGACGTGCGCGCGATCGCGTGCGGGTGCGCCCGCGGCCCCGACCGGTGGGCGAGCACGCCGCATGCGCTTCGATTTTACATGCAATAGGAAACAGCTCCGCTGCGCCCAGAGCTACAAGGGCGAGCACGCGCAGGGCGCGGCTTTAGCTGCACAGCTCTGGTGGCGGGCTGGGCTCTGCATGCTTTTGGCTGGGACTTTGCGCATGTCCGCAGGCTCAGCAGAGCGGGGCGTGCTGGCGAGGCGGAGCCCGCGGCGGGCGCCTGCCAATCGGCGGCCCGCGGCGCCCCGCACGCCCTACTTTGGCCATGGGCGCGAGCCAGGGTGTGCGCAGCGCGCACAGTGCGGAGCACACGGTCGGTTCTGACCCTAAACCCAACCGCGCAGCGCGGAGCACACGGTCGCGCTGACGCCGGACGACGTCATCACCTGGGGCGGCAACGGCGAGGGGCAGTGCGGGCAGGGCGAGCGCGCGGAGCCAGCCTGGGTCAAGCCGCGCTCGCTCAAGCCGCTGCAGGGCCTGCACGTCACGCAGATCGCCTGCGGCCGCTTCCACACGCTCTGCGTCACCGCCACCTCGCAGGCGCGCAGCCGTCATAGGGTAGGGTAGGGCAGGGCGTGGCAGCTGCTGGGCGGGCGGGCGCCTCGGGTCGCACCGGTAGGCGCCGACCTGCGTGCTTGCCGCTGCGCCGCGGAGCTCTCCAGGGCCCGGGCAGGGCGCGGCCACATGCGTGCGCGGTGGCGGCACGCAGCGCGGGTCTCGCTTTTGCCGGCCGGCGTGCGAGCGCCGCTCCGCGCGCGCGGCGCAGGTGTACGCGTGGGGGTGCAACGCGGCCGGGCAGCTGGGCGTGGGCGACTGCGCGGCGCGGCGCTCGCCCGCCGCGGTCGACGCGCTGTGGGCCATGCCCGTGCGCGGCCCTCCCCCGAGCCTGGCAGAGCTGCAGGCCGGGTCGGCCGGCGGCCCGGACGAGTACGCTGTGCTGAAGGCCGTCCATCGTGTCGCAAAGCGCTTAATAGCAGCTCAGACGCCTGTTTGCCTAGCGTGCGTGCCGTGGCTGGCCGCCAGTCCATGGATGTGTGTGAGTAGAAGCCGTCGGCTGAAGTCGTGACGCGGGGAGCGTGGCATTGAGCAGTCCTGGGTACGAGAGCGTGTGTTTGGATACAGAGCGCGAGGCCCCCATGGCTGCCAATCGCAGAGACGGAGAGGGCGCGGCCGCACGGCGCAGGTGGCGGCGCTGGCGGCGGGCGACGCGCACAGCGCGGCGCTGACCACCAACGGCTTCCTCTTCACCTGGGGCTCCAACGACCGCGGGCAGCTGGGCCTGCCCGCGCTCGCGGAGGTCGCCGCGCAGGTGCCGCCCCCGGCGCTCCGCCCAGCGCGGCCTGACCTGGCCGCCCAGGGCGTATCAGAATATGCAGCATGGATGTTGCAGGTAGGGCGGCCCACAGGCCGCCGTGGCGGCATGCGGCCTCGCTACGCGCGCCTGTCACGTGAGGGGCGCCCAGGCACAGCATGCTGGCGGGGTGTGCGTCGGATGCGAAGGGGACGCGCGGCGCGGCCGCGCAGGCGCAGCGCACGGCGAGCGAGCGGCGGCGCGCGCGGCGCAAGGTCAACCAGCGCTTCCTGAGCGCGATGGCGGACATGGGCATCCCGGCCGAGAAGGCCGAGCTGGCGCTGTCCGAGACCGGCAACGTGGGCGTCGAGGTGCGCGGGGCTGGGGTTGGGGTAATGCAGCCCCTCCTGCCCGCTCGGCCGCGTGCTGCGCGCCCGCTGAGCCGGCGCGCCCGAGCCTTGCGCGGCTGGCGCGCAGCGCGGGCGAGGGTCGCCACACCCGGGCAGGCCGTTTGAGGCAGAGAGGGAGATGGTGCTTGCAAGCTCAAGCCTCGGCCGTCGGGCGCACCAGGGCGGGGCGACCGCACAGGCTGCAGCGCTGGCCTAACCGGGGCGCCGGCTGCAGCAGCCGCGATCGCCACAGCGACTTGGACACATGCGCGTGCACTTACGAGAAGGCTCAGCGCGGGCGTGCGCGGCCGCGCCAGGTGGCGACCGAGTGGCTGTTCAGCGTGCCGGAGCACGTGCTGGAGCGCCACCTCGCGCCGGACCCCAACACGCCCACCGGCGAGGCCGACGGCGGCGACGCGCGCGTGCTCCTCCCGCGCCGCGTCCCGCTGCAGGTGTTGCACTTGGCCCAGGCTGCCCGCCGCAGTGGCTCTGTGCGGGTCCTCAGCGCGGGCAGCGCTGCACGCATGCAGTCCTGTCGTCCGTGGCAGAGCGCGCGCGGCACCATGCGGCGCCCTGCTCGCTGTGCGGAAACTTTGCTGCAGGGCCTGTCCCCTGCATGCCTGCACCCGCGCGCCATTGGGCAGCGGCATAGTTTCCGCACAGCGGACACTAGGCTGCAGCGCGCCTGCGCGCGCGCGGCAGGCGGTGCGGTCGGTGGCGGCGGGGGGCCACCACACGGTGGCCGTGACCGACGGCGCCGTGTACGCGTGGGGCAGCAACGCGTGCGGCCAGCTGGGCACGCGCACCTTCCGCGACCGCGACACGCCCGCCAAGGTCCGCCGCCGGCTGCTCAGGCAGTGGCACAGCAGCGGGCGGTCTGCTTAGCGTACCCTGCACCCTACCCTGCCCGCCCAGGCTGCACCCTGCCCTGCCCGCCCGGGAGGAGCGCGCCGCGCCGGGCGGCGCCTGTCCCGCCGGCCCGCTCTGCCCGGGCCGGCCGGCGCGCCGCCCCGCTCACGCCGGGGCGCGCGCCCGCGGCAGGTGCGCGACCTCGCGGACGTGGGCGTTGTGCAGGCGGCCTGCGGCGAGGACCACACGCTGTTCCTGTGCAGGTGCCGCCCCGCGCCCTGACCGCGTCTCACGTTGGGCCCATGGCTGGCTTGATCATACGCAGCGCGGGGGTCGCGCGCGTTTAGCTGTGTAGCAGCGTTCGAGGTAGATAGGTTAGGGTTAGCTGCAAGCAGGGCGTGCCAGCCGCTGCATGCCAGGCGCTGTGTGTGTGTGCAGGCGAGGGTGCGCGTGTGCCTGGCCTGGGCCGTCAGCTCTGATGTGGCCGTGAGTGGCACGCGCGAGCCCGGACGCCCACACGGCGGCCGCGCCCCCGCGCAGGGACGGCACGGTGTACGGCTGCGGCCTGACGGCGCACGGGCAGCTGCCGTACCTGCGCTCGGGCGCGGCGCGCGGCGGCGGCGGCGCCGACGGCGCGGCCAGCAGCAGCGGCGAGGACGACCCGCGCCGCTGCGAGGTCACCATCCCGACGCGGCTTAGCCTGCCCTTCCTGCAGCAGCAGGCGCGGCCCCAACCCTAACCCTAACCCTTGCCGCAGCCTGCCTGCCGAACACCTGCTGCCTCGAGTGCGTTGAGAGCGGCCTTAACATGCAGTTTGAAGCTGATGTGGGTCTCGTGGCCGCGAGATGAGGTCTCTCCCCCCAGCGCTCTCTATGCCTTCAGCGCATGTTAGTAGCCCAGCACACCACAGCAGGGCAGCCGTCAGCTCCTCCCAGCTCCACGTTCTCCGAAAGCACGCTGAGCCTTGAAGTGGAGCAGGCTAACGTGAGAGCCGGTGGTTGAGCGGCCCACCGCCACCATGTATATCTGATGGGAGGCGCAACGCGGGGCGCGGCGCGCAGGCGCGCAACGGCAAGGCGCCGGTGGTGACGGCGGTGGCCGCGGGCGGCCACGGCAGCGCCTTCCTGACGCGCGCCGCGGACGAGTTCCCAGAGTCCTGCGCGCCGCAGCTGCAGGAGCGGTGCGGGCGCCGCCGGTCCTTCCGCTTGATGACTGATAATTGATTGGTAACTTGCTGTAGGTCACGCAAATGCACAATGCGGCTGAATACAATTGTATTGCGCTCTCACAGTCCACTTAGCGCGGAGTCAACGGCGCCCCGCACCCATGCACGTCACATCCCCGGCGTCCGCCCTCCCCTCTCCATCCCTTGAGAGCTCACAGCGGCCATGCGCTATCAGTGCAGACTTGAGCGCCTTGACACGCAGCCCTACCCCGAGTACACATGCTGCCTCGCAGGCTGCTGGCGGCCATCTCCGCGGCGGAGGCGGAGGGGGCGCCGGCGCCGTCGCCGCGTCGGGCCGCGGGCGCGCGTGTGGGCTTGGCGGAGCACGCGACCGCGCGGCACCTGAAGCCGGTCGTGACGGCGGTCGAGATGGTGTTTGGCAGCGCGGCCGCGCTCAGCGCCGCGTTCGGGCTGCGGGCGCGCCCCCGGGCGCCCCCCCCCGGGAGTTTGGTAGGGTACAGGGGTTGGGTACTGGGGTCTACCGTGACAGCGGTCGAGATAATGTTTGGCAGCGCGGCCGCGCTCAGCGCCGCGTTCGGCTTGCGGGCGCGCCCACAAAGGGCCCCGGCCTGGGGCGTTGGAAGGGTGCGGGGGCCCGCCGTGACTGTTGGGTGGCGTCTGGCAGCGCCGCCGCGATCAGCGCCGCGGTGGGTCTGCTGGCGTGCCCCGGGCGCTCCGAGATCGGGGTGAGCGGGCCGCATGACTGGACCCTGCTCCCCTCCGCTCCCAGCAGGAGCGTGGCGTGCACTTGGTGCCGGAGCTTGTTCGGCCGGCAAGCAGAGCAGGGCATTCCGTGTTTGACAGGCAACTGTGGCCCAGGTATGGGCCCTGGCTGTGACGGTCGCCGCGCCCCCAGCACAACCGGGCCGGCGCGGCGCGCAGGATACGGTGGGCATCGATGTGGCGCTCCTGGACGACACGCAGCGCCGCCTGCTGGCGCTGTTCCCGGTGCCGGCGGCGCCGCCGCGGCCCAGCGGCGCCGCGCCGAGCGGCGCCGCGGCGGTCGCCACGCTGTGCGCCAACGCGGTGACCGCCGCGCTGTACAAGGCGGCCAACGGGCTGCTGGACGACCTGCACCGCAATGTCCGCCTGCTCGGCACGCCCGAGCGGTGCGCCGCCCGGCGCCCCGCACTGCGGCTGATTGTGCTGCATGGTAGGGCTACGGTTGGGTGCCCTGGACGACCTGCACCGCAACGTCCGCCTGCTCGGCACGCCCAAGCGGGTGCGCTGCCCGGCGCCCGCGCGCTGCGGCGGGCTGCGCTGCAGAGTAGGGCTATGTTTGGGCACCCTGGATGACCTGTATCGCAGCGCCCGCCCGCCCTGCTCGCATGAGCGGTGCGCTGCCCGGCTCCTGCGCGCCGCAGCTGCCGTACTGATAACCCAGACTAGGGTCGGGTGCCCTGCGTGCAGGCATCTGCAGCACGCCCGCTCACTATACGCAGCGTCAGGCTGATTTCGCCTGCGTCTGTTCCCTGCCGCGCGCCCGCCGCGCCGCAGACGCCTGCTGAGCGGCTCGTGGGCCTTCAGCGCAAGGAGCCTAGCCCTTGTCACCCTTGATGGACAAAGAGCCTTCTGGCTTAGACACAAGGAGCACGGGATGAAGGGGCTCGCGCTGAGGGCGCGCGCGGCGGCGGCGCGGCGCGCAGGGCGCAGGTGGTGCTGGCGGCGGTGCAGAGCCCGCTGCTGGCGGAGGCCAAGCTGGCCTCGGTCCTCATCCCGCGCATGTGCTCCTCCATCCTGCTCGCGCCGTCCAGCTGCCGCCACGTGCGGCCCCGCCCGGCCCGCTCCTCTGCCACGCCCTGCATGGCCGCCTGCGTGCAGTGCCGTACCAGTCCCGCCGGCCACGCGCTCCCAGCGTTTTCGGTCGTCGCGCCCGGGGCCAAGCAAGCGCGCCGGGCTGGCGCCCGCCGGCGCCGCTGGCGGCGCGCGCGGCGTCGCCGCGGCGCAGAAGGCGGTGGCCCATGCGGTCACCCGCCGCCCCAACCGCACCCTACGCTAACCCTAGCCCTGCCCGCGCGCCCAGGTGCTAATCAAGTGGTGGGCGGAGTACCCACCGGCGCTGCTGGAGGCGCGCGTGGTGGCGCCGCTGCAGCAGTACCTTACCTCCGAGCTCTGCGTCACCAAGAAGCTGACCGTGTCCGTCATGAACACGATAAAGGCGCCGCCGCCCGCCCCCCAACTCGAGGGCCAGGTCAGTGTGGCCGCCCGTCGCAAAAATTGTCGAGGCGCCGCTGTCGCGCTTCGGCTTGCGAGCCTCGTCGCGGTGTGTGCTGCTGCTCATTCACCTGAGGCAAGCAGGCAAGCGCGGATCACTATGTTGAAGTCATGCTCTTTTGCACTGCACATACCCGGATGTGTAAGTGCTGCTGGGGTTCTGCCACACTTGGCCCTCCGTGTCGGTGGTCGGCCCTCCGTGTCAGTGGATGCGGCAGAAGCCTTTGCGCAGTGACGATGTGTGCAAGGGCCAGCATGCGCATTGGGGGCATCGTGCTGAAAAAAGTGCAGATCTGTGAGGCAGCTGGGCAAGCAGCTCCCGGCTCAGGCGCGGCGCGCTGGGGCAGGTGCTGGCGCGCGTGGAGGAGGCGAACCAGCTGGGGCGCCTGCTGCCGCCGGAGGCCTTCTACAATGAGCTGATCAGGCGCGTCGCCCGCGCCGCATGCGCCTGGCGCGCCGACAGCCACATGCTGCCCCTGCGCCCCCTACAGCGTGACTGTTAAAGACGTCCACACCTCTGGCACTGTGTCCAGAGAGTGGCGCACACGCTCTGAGCCTGCGCATGACTCATAATGTGCTGAGAGGATGACACACCGCGGCGCAGCGAGAAGCTGGACGTGGAGGACCACTACGTGGCGTGGCGCCAGACGCACGACACGCCGCAGCACGCGTACAACGGCTCGGACGGGCCGTTCTCGTTCTGCTCCTACCCGTTCCTGCTGTCGCCGCGCGCCAAGTCCAAGCTGCTGCACACCGAGGCCCGCTTCCTCATGACGCAGGCGCGGCGGCCCCGCCGCCCGGCGCGCTGCTGACGTTGCCGCCCGTGCCAGCGCACCCATTCAGCATGAGCGCCTCAGCGGGTCTGTGCCATGTGCTGGCTGGCGCGGGCGAGCGCCTATAGATGACCAAGCAACAAGATGAAGAATCAGAAAGCCTTCTACATCCATTAGCTTCTGTTGCAAGCAGCACTTGGCATGTGGACTGCTCCGGCAGGCCCGCAGCGGGGAGCGCCGCCCGCTGCTTTGGTGCGAAACAGGTTCAGGGTGGGGAGCAGCGCTTGCTTTGTAATGTGGCTGAGTGCGGGGCGCGCGCGCAGACGGTGCACCAGTCGCGCATGGAGGCGGAGAAGGGCGCTGCGGGCCGCGCGCGGCGCGGCGCGCTGGACGAGCGCGTGCTGCCCGACCACAAGGCGCGCGCGGCGGCCGGGGCGCGAGCGGGCGGCCGGCCTGGCGGCGCGCGGCGTGCGCGGCGGCGCCGCCAGGCGCAGCACGGCCTGCGGGGGCTTTGGTACCAGGTGCCTGCCCCGCCCGGGAGGAGGCAGTGTGTGTGCGCCCGCGCGACTGCTGCAGGATTGCCGGAATGCAGGGCGCGCCTGCTGTAGGGCGGCAGAGCGCCAAAAAGGCCCGGTCAGCCTGTGGCAGCCGGTTTCATACCTATGCATGGCCGCTCTCTGGCTCATGGGGCCATGGCGAAGCGCGTCATAACTTCGCGGCGGTCATAGCTTCCGGCTGGCGGCAGATGTGGCGCGCGAGCGCCGATGAGGACTGCGACTCGGAGGACGGCACGGCGCCCGGCGGCGCGGCGCCCGGCGGCGAGGGCCCGAGCGAGAGCCCTGCGGCGGCGGCGCCTCCCGTGGAAGCCAGCGCAGACAGGGCGGCCGCCCACGGCAGCGCCGGCCCCAGCGGCAGGGCGGCCGGCGGCGGCGGCGGCGGCGGCGGCGGCGGCGCCAGGGAGCAGGGCGGCCGGGCGGGGGCGGGCGCGCCCGGGGCCGTGCCGCACCTCATGGCCGCGGCGGGCGAGGAGTGGCCGCGGCCGCCGCCGGAGGGCGCGGCCGAGGTTGCCGCGGCCGAGCTGTCCGCGCGCCTGGCCGGCAACAGCTACGGCGCGTTTGACGAGGACGTGCGCGCGATGGCCGCGCGAGAGGTGTCCGGCCTGGGCCACGCGCGCACGCGCTCGCAGTCGCAGGGCGATTCGCCGTCGGCGTCCGGCGCGAGCAGCCCCGCGGCGTCGTTCCATGGCGGCCTGGACGCCGGGGCCGGCGGCGGCGCTGCGCTGCGCCGCAGCGGCAGCATGAACCTGCCGCTGCCGGAGGACAGCGGCGTGCCGGCGACGCACCCGGACATGTGCATCATGCGCTGCCGGCGCAACCACCTGGTGCAGGCGCGCGCCCGCGCCGGCGCGCCCGCCCGCCGCAGGTGGCCGCGTTTCGGGCCTCTTCCCGCCCGGCTGCCCCACCTTCCCCACGACAGCCACGGCGTGCGGCGCACCAAAAGTGCAGCGCAACAAGGGGGTTCGCACACAGCAGCCTGAGCAGGACGCATGGCATGGCGCGGCGCACCGGCCAGCCGGTGTCGGGCCGAGCGCGGCGCGCGGCGCGCGCAGGACGCGCTGAGCGAGATCGCGCGCCAGCGGCCGCGCGACCTGTTCAAGCCGCTGCGCGTGCACTTCATCGGCGAGGACGGCATCGACGCGGGCGGCGTCAAGAAGGAATTCTTCCAGCTGCTGGTCACCGAGCTGCTCTGCCCCGACTACGGCATGCTCGTGTTCCAGCCGGTGCGCTGCCCCTACCCTAACCTTTTTCAACCCTAAATTGTCGGCTCTGCGGGGGGCCTGTCGGCCTGGTGCTGGGCCTAGCCATCTACAACCCTGACCCTACACGACCCCACCCGCCGCGCGCGCAGGACTCGCGCACGTACTGGTTCAACGCGGGCTCACTGGAGGCGGAGGACGCGTTCATGCTGGTCGGCCTGGTGCTGGGCCTGGCCATCTACAACGCGGTCCTGCTCGACTTCCCGCTGCCGCTCGCGCTGTACCGCAAGCTGCTGGGCCAGCCGGCCGGGCTGCGCGACCTGCAGGACATGGACCCCACGCTCGGCAAGTCGCTGCGGCAGCTGCTTGAGTACGAGGGTGCGCGCCTGCCCCGCAGATTGCGCCGGCGCGGCCTTGCGTGAAGCGACAGCCCCTGTATGCCCGCCTAAATCGCTTTGCAGCAAGGTGCTTGGCCGCTCGCGGGACTGAAGGATGCCGGTTCCATTATAAAATTCCTGTGACAGCTGCCTGGGACAGGAGCCTTCAGGCCATGGCCAGTCCCTGTGTAGTGTCAGAATGTGACTTGACGCAGATGATCAGCAGGGAGGCACGCGTGCATTCTGTGACGAGGTCGGGGGCGATAGGCCACAACGCCTCAACCAGGCCAGATGCCAGGATGCTGTGGCCTCAAGGTGCTGCGCTCAGGCAAAGTCGACTTGACCGCGCTTGGGATTTTTCATTACCCTAACCCTGCGGCTCATTCCACGCGCAGGCCCCGGCTCGGTGGCGGACACGTTCTGCTTGAGCTTCGAGGCGGGCGTGCCCGGCATCGGCGAGCCAATCAGCCTGGCGCTGCGCGGCGACGGCAGCGAGCCGGTCACCGAGGACAACCGGCGCGCGTACGTGGACGCCTACGTGGACTGCGTGCTCAACACGTCCATCCACAAGCAGGCGCGAGCTGGACGCCCGCTCGGAGGGGAGCGCGCCAGCGCGGCGCGATTAGTGCATGGGGTGCGTGTCAGCAAGCCTGCCCGGTGCCTGCTTCTGTAGGCAGGGTGGTGGTTTTACAGGCAGGGTGGAGACCTGGCGCGCGTCTCAGCAGCGCGGGCAGACGCCCCATGGTGCCGCAGCACGGGCAGCATGGCTAGGATGCGGCGGAAGCTTGTTTTGGCATGCAGGGTCGGGCCAGGCGCTTGTGCAGCCAGGCGGGCCGAGGTGCTCCGTTTCATGTGTTTGCTTGGCACTCAGCCGCTCGGATGTATCCTGCAGGACCAAAAGGACCAAGAAATCTGCAGTGGTGCGCCTGGCGGGAGATATATAGTACAGTGAAGTCGTTCCCTGTGTGCTCAAGCAAAGCTGCTGTGCTGTGCATTGCATGCATGCCTCGGTCGAGTCCCGCCTCCCCGCTCGCTCCGCTCCCGGCCGGGCCATGCGCGCCGCGCTGCAGCACCGAGCGGGTCATCGGCGCCTGGCCGCCGAAGGCCATGCGCGCTGCATACGCGCTAAGAGTGTGCAAACGCCTGCGCAGTTCGAGGCGTTCGCGCGCGGCTTCATGATGCTGTGCGGCGGACCGGCAATCCACCTGTTCAGCGCGACCGAGCTGGAGCGCCTGGTGTGCGGCACGCCGCTGCTGGACTTTGACGCGCTGCGGCGCAACGCGCGCTACGAGGGCGGCTACTCGGCCGGCCACCAGGCGCGCGCCGCGCTCTGCCGCTCTCCAGCGAGACGCTGCGTCCTCGTCGCGCGCCACGACTCGCACACAGGACCTTTTTGGCTGCCGGCTGCGCGATGCGCGGAGGGGGCGTGCACCCGCATGAGAGGCTGGTGGCCGCGAGCGGGCGGGAGGCTGAGCGGGCGGGCCGGGCGCGCGCGCGCAGGCGGCGCAGTGGCTGTGGTCCATCGTGCGCGAGCTGGGCAACGAGGAGCAGCGCCGCTTCCTGAAGTTCTTCACCGGCTCCGACCGCGCGCCCATCGGCGGCCTGGGCAACCTGCGCTGCGTCATCCAGCGGAACGGCGGCAACTCCACCAAGCTGCCCACCAGGTGGCGCCCTATACCCTACACCCTGTACCCTGTCCCTGAGCGCAACGGCGGCGACTCCTCCAAACTGCCCACTAGGTGGCGTGCGGCTGCATCCTGAAGCGTCCGGCGCATGCGCATGCCCCAGCGGCCCGTGCATGCTGCGGTAGCCCTGTGTGCGCCGCGCCGCCGCCGCCTGCTGCGGAGCGGGACCGCGGAGCAGGACTGACGCGGCGGGCGGGGCGCGCGCGCGCGCAGCCACACCTGCTTCAACACGCTGCTCATCCCGCACTACGCATCGCGCAAGATCATGGCCGCCCGCCTGCGCCTGGCCATCATGAACTCGGAGGGCTTTGGGTGCGCGGCCCGAATGACCTCAGGCCTAGCCCTATTGAGAGGCTTGCAGCCTGTCTGGGGCGCCAAGGAGTTCTGCAATCAGGCCCAACCACACTACAACAGACTGGTAGGATATTGTGACTTCAACCAGACCCTCACCCCAGCAGCCTCATGCACCCTTTCATGCGCAGGCACACAATCTGCACGGTATGAATCATGTATAATGCTTGATCTGTCAGCCTCGTTGCTTTTCCATCGTCATGTGCATGTTTGCTTCAGCGGCAACATGGATGCACCAAGGCCCTGTAGGGCTTTCGAACGCCTTTGCCATCACCTGTAGCTGACCCGCATGCTTGGTGTCCGCAGGCTGGAGTGAAGACGCCTACCTTATCCTACTCCTGCACTGCTTGAAGGCATCCGGCAGCCCTACCAGTTTTGACATTAGCTGTGTGCTTGGGTCTTTTAGGGCGGGCTAGCATATTGCAGCTCTCCCTGTAGCGCAGCGCGTCTGAAACGCTCCTGACTTTGTGAAGGAACCGTGTATGAAATGGAACTAAAAAGTGCTGCAATGGCACATCGGCAAGCGCTTTGTCTGCTGTTCGCTCAGGCAGGACCCAAAGCCGGGCGTTGCGCAGCCTGACGCTCCTGTTTTCTGTGAGTGTAGGATAGCTGCACTTGATCGAACTTGTCAGCCGCCGCGCAGAACGCATGCCTAACTGTCGAATTGTACACCATGAAGTGGCTGCATGTGAGCGCATTCGTGCGCAGTAGAATCATGTAAACTTACAGTGTAAACATGGCAGCACCTTTTATTCGCCGCCACTACAGGGTGGCAGCAACGGTGCGCCACTCTTCTTGCTAGAAGCTGCGGCGAGCACAAAGCACTCCTGTATGGTGCCAATCGGCCAGATATACTGTACACAGATGCCCAGGAACAAAACAGGCCCATCAATGGCATTGCCCAAAAAAAAAATTCGCAGCGTGGGCGCCGTGTGTCACCTCCCGGCCTGTGCCTTGATCTTGTCAACCATTTCGCCGATGAGCTTGATGTAGCCCGCCACGTCAAACTTCCGCTTGCACCCTGCGCCCACAGAGGCGGTGCTTATGCCGGTCTGCAAGCACACACCATCACAGCGACCAAAGCATGGCAGGCGGCGGGGCCGGCGCGGGCACCATTGAGGTTCATGTACCGGATCTTGCCAAAGACGGGGCGCTCCGCCCAGCCCTGCCGGCAGGAGCACGCCTGGTCAGCAAAGGGCCTCCGCTTGGTGTCCGCGAGAGTGCGGAGCAGCCGTGCTTCAGGCTCAGCAGAGGACACCCTGCCGTGCTGAGAAGAGGGAGGCACTTTCCTGCACCCGCTATGCAAAGTTGTCCAGATCATGGTCATAGCCGGACCTGCAGCTGACAGTGGCTTTGCGCATGATGCTAGGCGCTGCTACAAGCAATGGAGAGATGTTGTGGCTGATCGCAAGCCCGCCCGATGCGGCACGCCTGGTCGTGGATGCCGCCGATGGACCACATGCAGCCGACATAGCCGTTGGGGTCCCGCCCGTCGATCTCCCACTTGTCATTCAGGTAGATTGCAAAGTCCAGCGCCTGCTCCGGGCTCTCCGTCCACTCCAGGATCTGCGGCAGCATGCAGGCGCCGGTCGGCGTTCCTGCACGATGGCGCCACACATGCACCGCTGCAGTACCTTCAACCTAGAGAGGCGGACAGCCCAAGGAGCTGCGCCGACCTGTACGCGCGCCACTGCCTCAACAACTCACAAGCGCTGGCAGACACGCTTCTGAGCGCAGAGCAAGCGCCTGACATCGCAGAGCCTGCGCAGCGGCGGGCAGGATATGGTCGCGGCTCCTGCAACACTGACAGCGCCGCAACCCTAACCCTATACTAAGCTGCAGGGCGCGGGCCAGCCCACCTTTTTGGCCCAGTACATGCGCATGAAGCCGTGCATCTTGCCGCGGTGGACCATCTCCAGCTGCGCCGCGTTCCACAGCTCGTCCGCTGTCTCGCCTTTCTCCAGCTCCTCCCTGCGCGGCCAGGGTCTCAGGGCTGCAGGAGCGTGCAAGGAGCCCGCCGCGCCAGGCGCCATGCCTTCCAGCGCAGGCCGCCCTCGCCTGTGGCCTTGCCGTGCATCGCTTTTTACGCCTGCACTGTGCCCTGCAAGTCTGTGCCTTCTGCTGCGCTAAGCACTGTCATTGCGCTAAGCACTAGCATGTCTGAGGTAGAATGTCAGGAGACATACAACATGCATTACGGGGCGAGCTGTGCATGAGATAGGAGCCCCATGAGCACCGGCATAGACAGAACTGCGTGCCCCCCCTTCCACTTCCGCTGACGCACTTTGAGGATCATGGTGATGGGGCAGCGCATGGCGCGCACAGCGTGTAGATGAACTCGCGCTTGTCATTGCGGTGCTTGTCCAGCGACTCGATGGCCCATGCGCTGCAGGCCCGCAGGTTGTCGTAGTTCGTCTCTGCGCCCAGCAGCAAAGTGCTTTGGCATGCCTTTGCTGATAACCAACGAGATACAATTTTCACTGTGCAATGTCCGCCGAAGCACCCGACCCAGGAAGTCGTTTGGCAGTCGCGAGGGCAACATACATGGCGTGCAGGTTGCTGAAGAGATGCTTGGTGCCCTGGGCGGGCAGCGGAGCGCACACCGTAGTGGCAGAAGTTGTCGCTGAGCTCCCGCCGCACTATCAGCTCCTCCAGGAAGCCCTCGACGCCCGCCTGCGCGCACCCATCAGCGCATGGAGAGCGGCCGCTGGGTCTCGACTCTCCTGTTTCCTCCTGTTCCCATGTTCCATGCCCTGCGTAGTAGACAGTTCAGCAAGCAGAGCGCTCGAGAGCCTGCTGAGCCCACACCCCTGCTGGACAGCTCACTGACCGCTCCTGAACAGCAAGAACGCCTCTCACGGCAGGCAGCGCACATCCCACTGCAGCCGGCGCATCGAGCCGCACAGCTAAAGCGCGCTGTGGCAAAGCGCTGCTGCACTGTCAATGAAGTCTGCCGACGCGAGCACTCCAACTCTGCGCATCCTTCCTTGCAGTCATCACGACAGGGCGCGCGGCGCGCGCGCGCCTTGTACTTGGACCGCAGCTTGGCGGCCTCGAGCGCGGCGCGCTGCGGCGCGATCACGCCAAAGTGCAGGTAGGGGCTCAGGTGCGAGACGGCCTCCGCATTGTTGGGGTCGTTGCGCTTGCTGCTGAAGATGGACATGCGCGCCTTGCTCAGGAAGCCCCTGGGCCCGCTGAGCGCCTGCGGCCCCGCGCGGCGCAGCGAGGCTGCAGACGGCGGGCCACAGCTAGGCTGGTGGCAACGAGAGGCCACGAGCAGCTGTCTGCACACAGGCAGCACCTTGTGTCCAAGTTTTCGACAGCGTCCGTCTTCTGCAGGAACTTGCATGTCTTTCTGTGGAGAGACATCAGCTGGCACGCACCTGTGCTGCCCCACTTGCCACTGGACACTGCATGCTTTGAAGTATAAAGCCCTTCTGCCTCTGCGCAGCACTCGGCGGAGCCCTCACGGGAGGGGCGCGCGCCTCTGCCGCAGCATCCTCGCCAGGCCGCGCCCAGTCCAGCTCGGGCACCTCTGCGCCCGCCGCCACCACCTCCGCGATCAGCGCGTCCCACTCGACCGCGGGCGGCTGCGGCGCCGACGACGGCCACGGCGCCTGTTTGGGCACGGCCGGGAACTCCTGCACAGCAATATCATGATGTCAGCACCGGTAGCGCGCATTGCGAAGAGGGCTGACTTGGCATCACACGTGACAAGGAAACTCTTTGCAGTGACATGGCTCGGCAGTGTACAGGTGCAAAAAGCCATGGCACGTGTCTCACGAGTCAGGTGACCCGTGTTCCGAGCCATGCATGGCAGCTGAGCTTTCCCAGATCTCACAGGCACGCGCTCGGGAAATTTCGCAGGTGCGTATTTGATCATCCAAGAAGATGAACATCTCATTAGCCCTAGTGCTCGCACATGCGCTTGAGCGATCTTGCTCTTGTGGTCCAGTGCGAGCGCCTTACTTCAGCACATGCACAGAATGTTGGTCAAACCCATGACACAGTGACGGACGCGCTTCACTTGATTATGGCGCCCCCCTTCAGGGCGCGCACCCGCAGGAACTCGGGCAGGTGCTTGTGGATCTTGGTGCGGATGGTGCGCGCGCCGTACTCGCGCTTCTGGCTGGCCTCCCAGACGGGCACCACGTTGTGCGCGTCCACCTCGTGGAACGGCACATCCAGCGCCTCCGTCACCTGCACCAGGACGCCAGACAAGCTCTCAGGGATAGGGTGAGGGCTACCCTACCCTATCCTCTCAGGGAACCGCTGCACACAGGCCAGGCCACAAGCTGACGAGCGGCCTGCTGTCCTATTCTATGAATGTGGAGAGGCCGGCAGCGCGCCCAGCGCCGCACCCGCGTGCGCCACTGCCGGCCCAGGCGCAGCGAGGCGTAGTCGGTGACAAGCAGCGCGGCGCGCGCGTCGCGCACGAGCGCCGGCACCGTGGCGGTCGGGTCGCCGCGCAGCAGGAAGAACGGGATGTTGAGCGCCGCCGCGCGCGGCGCCAGCTCCTTCAGCCCGCGCAGCATAAAGCCGAACTGGCGCGCCCCCGCGTTCAGGTACTCCGGCACCTGGCCGGGGCACAGGCGCGCGTCTCACCCGGGCCAGGTCACGCGATCACACGCAGAGGGGTTGCGGCTGCTCGTCGGCCTGCACAGCCTGCTATCGGACGCAAGGAGTGTAAAAAAGGGCTGTGTGTTGGATACCATGCGGTCCATCAAGCAGGCCGCGCAGCGGGGCGGGGTGTCAGCCGCACCAGGTTGAAGCAGATGGCCACGGGCGCCCCAGACTTTGCCGCCTGCTCGCAGGCATACAGCAAGGCCCAGTTGTCCTGTATGCGCTGATCCCTCGACATCCTGCGTATGCACGTGCGCTCATGCATGTGCATGTGCATCCTGCGCCAATGCTGCGCACCAACAAGTACGCCTATGTGACCAGCCAGTCTTGCTCTGTTCACAACTGCCGTCCACAACCGCCACAGAGAAAATCAAATGGCTCTACAGAAACAGACACTTGCACGCGTGCATGACGTGATGTGTGCAACACTTGCATGCAGCTCTGCACTCACCAGCAAGCATTGCGCTATGAACAGCTGGAT
>JAABUV010000695.1_pt1 | contig 51092 bp, 50 predicted proteins | sample 5559971 | NCBI WGS metagenome assembly JAABUV01 (sample SAMN10711881, study PRJNA513362) | rock metagenome | isolation source: Antarctica rocks | place: Antarctica: Victoria Land, Knobhead nord | collected 2015-12-19 | reverse complement strand
ATCTTTGACTTGAAGACTCATTTGCTTGTCACGATATTGATCTTTTTGAGCGACACTTCTTCTTGTCAGATCTCATTGACGACTAGCGTCACAAGTTCTGCGTTGATCACTTCTTTTTAAAGTTTCTTTCAAACTGAATTCTGCATTGCATCTTTGTAAATGTTTAATGTGAGAATTCTTATTGCTTTAAAAGAATCAAATTCATCGATGTTGAATAATGCTTATGACATGCTTGCATCAGAATCACTCTCATCGTCATTAACTTTCTCTGTGATAAATCAAATCATCATAGCTTGCAAGATCTTGAATGCACATTCTTTCAATTGTTGATCTTCACTGTCTCTTTTTCTCTTTGAAATGATTACATGCAGAAATGTTTGAGCTGCTAACTTAAACATGCTTGATGCAAAGACTTTTTGAGTAATCTGAACATTCACATGAGCTTCATGCTCATCTGATGTATGTGACGTGATCTTAGAATTGAGTGCATTTAAGTTGATCATGATAATCTTCATTGCATTAGTTGATTGAAATGAAATATTAATCATGAAAGCATCAGATTTTGAAATGTTAGTTGAAACATTATTCTTTGATGATCTTTTCACAGATCTTCGCTCTGAAAGAACGTTGAATGTCTGCTTGCAAAGTTGCAAGTTCATGTTTTCATTCTTTTCATTTTCAGCGAACTTGATAGCGTGATTCTTGATGACTTGATCAAGATCTGAGATTCAGAAGCAATATTACTTATCAATATTTTTCACATATTTCATGAAGACATTGAATCTGTCTCTGTTCATGAATTTGTCTCATCTGTTTTTAATTAACAATGACTTGAAGTCAATGTATAAGTAACATTTGCATTCTCATACTCATACATGATCAATTGAGAACTTGATTTCGATGAATGTCTTCTTCAAGATCATGAAAACTTCGTTGATTAAAAGTTTCATGATGATTTAATTTTGCAGATAAACATCTATTTTTGCAGCTTCTGTTCAGAACTTAATGAAAAGTTCAGCATTCTTGATCATGACTTACATTGAGTTTTCTGTGATGTATATGATTTTTTCGACTACTTCATTTTGAATCAACATGTGTGAGACAATGTATTAAGAAGCAATGTCAATTGATAAGCATCAGTCATTCAAGATGATTTTAAGTTTCGTGATGTTGTCACTGCATACTGAAAGAAGTTTGACATCACTGTGAAGCTTTACACTGAGTTTTCATTTTCGCAGAGCATCTGATGCATTAAATCATTGCTTCAAAGAAATGCATTAAGTCTTTCTGAAGTGATTGTCAACTATCTCTAGAAAGTACAACTTGCTATCGAGAAACAATGATAGTGATTCACAAATATCTATAAAAATGAGAGTCAAGATACTTGTCTTTCAATCGCTGACATTGTGTTCTCATTTATTAATGAACTTGATGAGTGCACATATCTCACACACATTCTTGTGACTGTCGTTGATGAAAATAGATTTTTTCAGAGTGATGATCTTATGAAGTTGACGAAGCTTTGCTGATTCAAAATGAGTAAAACGATGATGTCATAGCTTGTACAATTTGAAGCTTTTGTTATTTGTGAAATTAAGTTGATCGTGATCAACTTCAATCTCGTTCTCATGATGAATCACATCAATGTAAGATGCAAAGTGATCTAGATTCATTAAATTATCAAGATTCATTGAACTGTGCATCACTAAAAATGCTGATGAGACATTACATTGCATAACTGATAATAATGCAAATTCATCAAGATCATTTGCAATTCTCTTTACTATGTAAACGTTTTTGCATTCTAAAATCTCAATCATTTGCTTTTCTCACTTGTTGTGCATGTACAAATCTTTATCATCAAAACTTTCTTGCAAATCTTTCTTACACATTCTTCTTTCAGAAAGAAGATTCATCTTAAGCTTAGAAACATGAAGAACAGAAGATAGTTTGACTGAGTTTTCATGATAATCTTGCATGATTGCTGTGTCACAGTGATTGACATACAATTTTCTCTCTTCAACTTTGATAATGCATCTTTTAATGTAAACTAGAAAATTACTAAAAAGTTGAAGTTGATCAGTCATATGTGAGAAGACATCAGAATCTGCAACTCAGTTGAATTCAAAAATCTTATTGACAATGTTCTTTAACAAAGTTGCAATATTCTCGCTTTTCTCATTCTCATCTTTCTCATTGTTGTCAGAGATTTCAGAATCATTGCTTTTCACATTGTAAACTCTGTGTTTCTTGTGCTTGCTCTTCAAAAGCTCAGTAAAAGTTTGAAAATCATCAGCATTCTTATGCTTTGTTTTGTCTCTGTCTTTACATTTCTTCACAAGCTTTTGAGCTACAAACAGATGAGAACAATTAATTAAATGATGTTCATCTTCACAGAGAAAACATTTTAGAAATCATTGCAACTGATAACAACGTGATTGATCATTGTCGAAGCTTGAAAGACTTTTGCAACAATAACTGATTTTACGTTTGTTCTGCTCATGATCAGTGCATTTGCATTCGTTTCTTCGCTTAACTTATAGCGCAGTCTCTGTTGTCTTTAATTGTGCTTTCTTCTCTTGTAACTTTTGAAGTCTCTTCTTGACATCTGACTTATTCTGCGCATCAATGATATCTTGAATGACTGTGTATTTATCTGACAGTGATTGAAGTAAAACTTGAAAGTGACGTTCTGACTTAAATAAATCACTCATGTTTTTCTGTGTTGTGATGATCTTTTGAGTCAACTTGACGAGATGTATTCATGTCTTTTCAATGAAGATATTTGTTGACATTCTGTAATCAATGAAGTTCATCAAATATTGTCTTTCAGTGATTTGTAACTTCTCTTTGTATTTATAACTCAGAGCATTTCAAATCTTTTTTGCTGATGTTTTGTTTGCAATGTGTTCTTAATTATTGATGATGATGCAAATAATCAGTCAGTAATGAGCTTTCACATCAATCTTTTGACTTTCAAAGTCAAGAGATTGAATTTCGCTTATGATGCTGATGATGCTGTTGAGTGTGTTCAAGTCAGACTTGTCTTCAATAATGAATCACAAGTCTTTCTTAATGAGTCATCTCTTCATAAGAGAAAATCATTGATTGCAGTTCTTGCAAGTGAGAATGAGAACAGATCATCATTTGACGAAGAAGTCATTGAAGTTTATGACGTGCAATGTAGACTCAGCTTGTTGTTAAAATCAAAGAAAAAAAAGATATTAGATAAATTAATGAGTGAAGTGAAAAGAATTTAATCTCGTCAATGATGATGAAAGTTTATGCGTTCTTCAACGCGACTAAGTGTGTTTATTTGTTCACTCTCTTGAAAACTCGTAGTAGACTGTTGACTTAATGTGAATGCTTATTTATCTTCTTGTAAGATGCGTAGTAAGCTGTCAAATTTCACTGAACTTCTTTAAGTCAGTGTACTTATTTGTCTTTTCATAAGATGCATAATAAGTGATCGCTTGTTGCTCATTTGAATAGATCTCATATTAAGTTGTTGAGCATCAAATGCTTAAAGTGTTTCAATCTAATTATGTTGAAAGCTTCTTGCTAATTGAACTCATAATTTATTGAAAGAGTAAAGCAAACAGTATCACATATAATGAAATCTCTTTAAATTGTGAAGAGAAGTCACAGACTACTCTATTTATATACTGTCATGCATGACAAAGTTGCGACATGCAACTTTATTTCTGACGCTCGTTTAAAAAGAGTTGCTAGAAACAAGTCTGACTAAATTTAGACTGAATTCAGAGCTATTATAATAAGCTGCTAGAAACAAGTCTGTCATTACACTTTTCAACAACAAGAGTGAATAATAATTATTAATTTATTTATCGCTTTTTCAATTCTTCTCAACTTTTCATTTTCTTCAACTTCATTTTTTTTCAATCATGATCATATTTTTATCATTGTATAATTACTTTTGACAAACTTTGAATATATTTATATAGTAAGAGTAAAAGATTTAAATCATGAGTTGTGAATGCACAGTAACGTTCAAAGAAAGTCATAAAATAATGAAGTTAACTGATGCTTGAATCAAGATCATTACGAAAGTAAGTAATGTCACAACTTAAGATTTTATGACTATTACTGCAATTAACAGTATTATAAGTCTGTTTAAAAAACATTGATCAGACATGATGATTATGATGCTATTGATGCTAAATTGCTTATGATGATGCAAATGTCATAAAATTTTAATTGAAAACTCATTGCTTCTACTATTTAAACTTTCAAGTACATTTCAATTATTGAAGAAAAAATTCGAAAAACAATGAAGAAAAAAATGATTATTAATGCTTCGTTGACAATCTTGTTGAACTCACAGACTTCGTGAAATCAAAGAATAATGATGAGATTCGCTTATCTCACTTCTTGATGTCATTACTGATGCTTTTCAGCTGTCAATTGTGAGAATAAGTGAAAGAAGTGCTGCTGATTTCAAAACTCTAAATAGAATGATTTGTATAAAGTGTGTTTAAGTTCTACACATTAAGAGTAAAGCATCGCTGTGTGATGTCATTTTTCAGAAAAAGACAATGTACAAGAAGTGTATTCACTGTGCAAGTAATGAAGATTTCTGTATCACAGTAAATATACTTATATGATACATTTGCTAAATGCTTATGATTTGATGTTTAGATTTTCAACATTTGCATTTCAACTGTTAATAAGTTCTTTCGTCTGCAGAAAATTTATGATAGTGCAATTAAGAATGAAGAAAAGAATGTTGCTTTAAAGATATTCACTGTTCATCAGAAAATTCTTTACAAGAAATTGATAACAGCGACTTATATGAAGAATCATCTTGAGAGAATTCATAAACTTAAGTCTTTAAAGATTCAAAAGCTTATTCTTAAAAAGATGATAATTGTCAATGACATTGTCAGAGAAATTCTGAATGTAAAGTGCTTTATGATATATTCAATCTCAATTATATATTGTTTTGTCAGCATTTCTAATTATTCTGATATATTTTAACATAATTTGTCATCTTTTGAATCTCTGTCTTCACGTCTCAATGTAAATTTGACAATGAAGAAGAAGAAGAAGTTTGTAATCTTGTCTCATGTGAGAGATGTTTAATGAAGTGATGATTACGCTTTCTTGTTGAACGCATTTGAACATCTTTGCGCTTTTTTCTTCTGTCTGTTAATTTATATATATGATCACTTCATTAAAGAACAAAACTATCATAATACAGTGATTCTTCTTTTCTAATAATGAGTTTATACTTGAAAGTGAGTGATTATGCTTTTCACTCATGTTTCAGTCTCATTTCAAAAACTTCTATAAGCTTCAAGACATTTTTCATATCTTCGCTTAATATTTATTGATCATATTCAATGAAATATTCTTTTCATTGTATCTTATAATATAAGATTTTGTTTCTTTTTCACTTTTATAAAATCTTTTCTATCTTTTATTCTTACTCATTATCAATAAGCTTAAGTACAAAATAATTAAGTATAAAGTCATCATTTATTCTACAATTATACAACTTTAAAAGAAATACATGAAAGACAAAATGAATTCTATAAATAATTGAAAGATCAAGATAATACGTTTGCTTGTTTATGAGTTCTTGTATATGAAAGAATTCTATCATCTTATTTGATAGCTTTTTACTCAACTTCTTTTGCTTCAGGTTTTTTGCTGATAGCATGATTAAATCATCAACATTAAAGAACTTAAACTTATGTTTTTAATTATAGTATTTTGTCTGAGCATTGATTGCATTTTATCATCATTACATCAACGTGTTTTGCACATCTTGCAGCATTTCAACATGTTCTTTTACTACTGATACTTCTTCTTTTATAGCATTATTCTCAATGTATATGTTAAAGATTGACTCATAATCATACATGACTTTAAATTTTTTTCTTTCTTTTCTTCATTAAGTGTATGCAGTTTATGACTATGACACTGTTTAGATGCTGTATGTATGCTAAGTTACATGTAATCTGATCAAAGTTGCTGCTTTATATCTTCTCATTAATCAATCACATCAATAGTTTATGCAAACAAGTGCTTTCAATTAAATAACTTCTTTCTCTCATGCTTTTGTTTTCTCATCTCTTCATGTTCTTTTCACTTTACTCTTTCATTTTCAATAATCATTTTCTTGTTGTAATTTAAGTACTTTTCAAGTACTTTAACATTGCAATTCTTTCAATCTTGATGATAAACAACATTAATATAATGTTTATGTTTTTGAACTGTGCTTTTGCTTTAAGCTGTAACTGTTCTGCTCTATAATGTTTGCAGTTCAATAGTAAGTGCTTCGACGTTTGTCTCGCCTTGCATATTTCATAGCATTTGTTTGAATTATTCTCTGATAATCAATGCAAATCGCTTTTGAAATAATCATGTTTCATTTTTAGCTAAATAAACGTTGAAAACGTCAATCTGTTTATTTTTCAAAGCTCTTTTAATGATCTGTAACTCAGATTCACTCTTGCTGTATGCTTTTGATACTGATTTTCTTTTTTGATGCTGTCATTTTATGCAATTAATCATTGCTCTTTTATCTCTTTGTCTATTTGCTTTTTGATGAAGCTCATGATTGTTCTTTTTCTAATGTTGATTGTTGATCTTTTTCATGTCACGTCTTTGATCAATTGATTCACTGCTTTGTTTTCAATGATGTTTTTGCAACTTGATACTCACTGTATGCAAATATGACATCGATTTTGTTGCAGATTGATCAGATTTTGTCGTATGTTATTGAATAACTTCAAGTTGATATTACTCTTTGCTTTTAATCTTTGCAGCGTCATTTGACTGTCTGTGTATACTCAAATTTCGCTGTCTTTAGATGCTTTTTCGCTGCATATCGCGATTGCATCGTCAATAGCTTACAATTTCACTTTCGTTATGATTATTTCATTAATCACGCTTGTCGCTTTGCTGCATCTAACAGACTCGTGCGTGAATATCATCATGATTTTGATTTCTGTTTTGAACTTTGCTATCTTTTTTCAAGTTTGCGATGCATCAATGTACATCACTATATTTTTCGTCTTTTTGACTATTGTTTTCAGTAGACTGATCGTCAAGCTGAGTTTTCATATCTACATTCTGATTCAACTCGATTACTTGAATTGAATCTTCTGACTCAACTTGATTACTCGAGTTGAATCATCTGACTCGACTTGATATTGATCTTGAGTCAGAATTCGATTCAAGTTTTCAACTCAACTCATCAAGCAATTGAATATGACGTCAAGAGAGCTAAATATAGAAATTTTTCCGATTTTTCGCCTTTGCATTATCTTTTTGCATTATTTTTTTGGTAGAAAGTTATAAAGAGAAACATAAAGAGAAACATAAAGAGAAACATAAAGAGAAACATGAAAATCATTTGATAGAAAGCTTTGATAGAGAAATATGATAGAAAGCTATGATAGAGAGTCATGACGAGAAACTATGAAGACTGTTTGATAGAGAATCATGAAAAGAAGTCATGAAGAAAAGTCATGAAGAAAAGTCATGAAGAGAAGCTATGATAGGAAAACATGGTAGAAAGCTATGAAGAAAAGTCATGAAGAAAAGCTATGATAGAAAAACATGAAGACTATTTGGTAGAAAGTCATGATAGAAAGTCATAATAGAGAGTCATAATAAAATATCTATCTATCTACTTCATGTCTTGACGAGTCGAATCGAGAATTTTGAGTCGATACTTGATTTCAACTCTCTGACTTGACTTGAATACTTAAATCAAACATCTCGACTCAACTTAAATACTCAAGTTAAGAATTCTGACTTGAATTGAGTCTTGACGAGTCGAGAACTCGACTCGACCTCAATGACTCGACTTGACGCGATCAGTCTATTTTTCAGTTCTCTATAGTAAGTATTTATTGTTTTACACATTTCATCTTTTACAAATTCAATTTACATCTTTGTCAAATACTTGATTTTCTGATCTCATGATTTCTTGAAGTGAAATATTTCAATCTTCTGTATTGAACTAAGCATTTTATGCACTTTGTTCAATATTTGATATATTTATGTGAGCTTCTCTTTGCAATTCTTGACTTTTTAAGACAACTTCGTCATTAACTCATTTCAATTCAGATAATTTGTTGCATTCAGATTCAGATTCAATTCGATGATGTATTGAGATGAGTATGATATGAATGTTCACTTTCTTGTCGAATGCTTTTTTGATAATTTAACTATTTTAATTGCATAGTTCTTGCATTTTTAATCTAGTCATACTTTCACTGACGAAATTTCAGCCTCTATTTGCATGACTTTTATGAATAATGTTCAAAATGCTTTCAGTATTTTTCATAATGCTGCGTTCTGCAGCTTACAAAATTTGATTGCGTGGTTTTTTTTATTATTTCATCAGATTTCAACGTCATAGTCGCCAATGATTGTGATGCATGCTAAATACAACTGTCTTTCTGACTTTGCATTTAGTTCTCACTCATTATTCATTAGTTTAAAGAGTGAGTGTAGCGTTCTTGTGACTGCAACGATTTTCGTTTGCACATGCATCTTAAAGTTGAGCTTTCGATTCAGTCAGACTTCTAATCATTGTATGCAGATCTTCGATTTTACGACTATGTCATTGAGTAGCATAATCGTTTGATTGAGTGTCGCTTTGTGACTTTCAAAATGAATCAATTCGAATTTTGAGTCATCAAATTGCACTGCGTTTTCATTCGCTCATGTAAATGCGATTTTCGTCGTCTTTTTCAGCTTTTTCACATTCTTGTCAATGCTCTTTTCTTCGATGTACAGTGTGATATCATCAATGTAGCTGAATGACTGTAGATTTTCAATTCTTACGCGAATCTTCAAGAATAAGTGTCGAATGTAAATTAAAAACAGAATGAGGGAAATAAATGATTCTTGCAATATTTTTGTGAAAATTTCCTTTGACTTCTGATGTTCTTCATCAAATGCTAAGTCAATGATTCAATTTTGTAAGAAGCATTTTATTCAGTTGATCAAATTGATTAATATCTTTTGTTTAATTAAGATCTTGATCAGCTGTTTCAACATTACATGATATGTCTAGCAGTAAACATATAAGCGTGTTTTCGCGACTTTTTGTCATTTGCGCGTCGTGTACTAGATTTAGTACTGCGTTTATAGCTGATCTTTGTTTTCTGCTTCTAATTTAATTGAAGTCTAGCAACTTGTCATTCGTTTTCGCTGTGTATGACAGTTGCATCGCTATTAGCTTTTTTGCTATCTTGTCTAAGCAGTTTAGCAATGTGATAATTCTGTATGTCTTTAAAATTGAATAATTCAATTTATTCGATTTTTTCAGAATGATTTCTGTGTCTTCGCATCATATCTTTGAATGATAGTCACTTTCAATCAAATTTGAATACATCAGATTGAACATTTTCAATACGCTTTTGTATGCTCATTGCATGATTGCAAATAACATATCATTTGATTTGAATGCTTTTCTGAGTGCTGAGAAGTTAATAGCATGCTTAATCTTCTTCTTGATAATTCTTGATCATTGTATACTTTCATTCAATAGTAAATTCTCATTGATTTGAACTTTCAAAGATAATGAATACATTGCTTTCAAGAATGTTTTGCACTTTTTATTGAATTCAGTTTTCAACTTTCTTTGTGCATTCTGTATTGAGAATAGCTTTTCAATTAATCATGATTTGATGAACTTGTATGTCTGAAACACTTTCTTTTCTTTGACTTTGTTCAGAAAGTTGATTTAGAATTGATTTTTGATCAACTTTATTGCATCATGATATGAATTTCACATTCGTATTATTTTTGTTCATGCATCATCAGTTTTACATCTTTTTCAAATTCACTTTCTTGATAACAGTGCTTTTCACATTTCGATGAGCTCATTGTTTCATCAAAGTTTCGATTTTACGCATATTCGCTGTTTAAATACAAATAACTTTACTGCACTCTTGATGCATTCAATCAAGTAAATGACTTTTGTCTTTAAACTGATAATTCTTCGCATTTTGATAATTATTTCATTCTTCGTCTTTTGTAAGTGCATGTTGAATTTCTTTCAGTCGACTTTTTGCAAGTTGTATGATGCATTTAGCGAGTTTTCAACCAATTTCACCTTTTCTGTGACTATCGTAAACAGAATTACTTCATGATTCAATTCTGTGTCTGCATCTTCATTCACATGTTAGTTCTTAATGTAGTTTTGCACACTTCTTGATGCAAAAGCTAAATCAATTACTGAGCTTGATCTTTTGAAATAACTGTGATAAGTGTTTATATTCAATGTATTAATCAGATTGCAGTCATGCATTCTTACTCAGTTTACTAATGCTTTCGTTCTAATGAGATTTGCAATCTTCACGTTTCATCAATTATGATGCGCATTAAAGTCTTCTGCAATAATGACTTTTTGATCATTGTTTAGTCTAATCTTTGTTAACTTTCACTCAATCATGTATGATTGCTTCTTCTCTGCGTTTTGTGCTTTTTCGTTATATATGTTGAGCAACAAAATCTCATTCGAAATTTTATTGTTCGCTATCATTATCTTTTTTTCTCTTCATTAAGTGCATGCAGTCTATGACTATAACACTGTCTAAACACTATGTATATGCTAAGTTACATGTAATCTGATCAAAGTCGCTGCTTTATATCTTTTTGTTGATCAATCACATCGATAGTTTGCACATACAAGTGTGTGAACTGTCTATATGATCAAGTGATCACATAGATAATTCAAAATTGTGAAAGCTGATCACTTCAACGTAAGCTTTCGACTTGTTTATATGATCATCAAGTCAAGCGAGCTAAATGAGCTTTGATCTATGTAGATGAAAGCTGATCACTTCGATGTAAACTTTCGAGTTCGCTGTATAATCACTCTGCTGAATGAACTAGATAAGCTTTGATCTATGTATTTGCAACGCATGTAAATCAATCAGAAAATCGAAAAAAATCGATTGATTTACTGCATCACGCAAGCGTGTAGATGTGTAAAAGCTGAATCGTGTCTTTGCAATATGTATGTGTGTGATGTATATGAGTTGCAGCGTGTGCGCAAAGACGTTGCTGTCGTTCTGTGTATATGAGCAAAGACTGTGTCATGTCTTTGCAATGTATGTGATTGCGATGCATGTAAATCGATCTGATAATGCGAAAAATCGATCAATTTACTGCATCATGCAGACGTGTAGATGTGCAAAAGCTGAGTCGTGTCTTTGCAATGTATATGTATGTGATGTATATGAGTTGCAGTGTGTGCGCAAAGACGTTGCTGTTGTTCTGTGTATATGAGCAAAGACTGTGTCGTGTCTTTGCAATGTATGTGATTGCGATGCATGTAAATCGATTCAATAAAGCAAAAAATCGATCGATTTACTGCATCACACAGATGTGTAGATGCGCAAGAGCTGAGTCATGCCTTTGCAATGTATGTATGTGTGACGTATATGAGTTGCAGCATGTATGCAAAGACGTTGCTGTTCTTCTGTGTATATGCAAGCTTCAACACGTCGATGATCACGTTGTTATTATTTCGCTTTTCAACTGTGTGTGAGCTCAACGCATGAATAAAGCGCTGTTACTGCTCTGTCGATGTTGATGAGATTGTTCAACTCTTCTGACAAGCATAGCTTGCAGAAGATTTGTAGTCAGCATCTCATACAGATAAATCTCGTTGTCGATTATTCAGATTTGATCAAAAATGACTATCATTCAAAGATATGACATGAAAATATGAGAATTATTCTGAAAAAATCAGACAAGTTGAATTATTTAATTTCAAAGATATACCGAATTATTACGCTGCTAAACTGTTTAGACAAAGTAGCAGAAAAAATAATAGCAGTATGACTATCTTACACAGCTGAAATTAACGACAAGCTGCTGAATTTTGACCAAATGAGAGACAGAAAACAAAGATCAGCTATAAATGCAGTACTAAATTTAGTACATGATGTGCAAATGATGAAAAGTTGAGAAAACATACTTATCTGTTTACTTCTAGATGTCAAAGAAGTTTTTGATCATGTTGCATTAAGACAACTAGTCAAAATATTAATTAAGTTGAAAATATTGATCAACTTAATCAATTGAATAAAATGTTTCTTACAAAACAAAGTTATTGACTTAGCATTTGATGATGAATGTCAGAAATTAAAGAAAATAAGCACAGAAATATCACAAGACTCATTTATCTCGCTCATTTAATTTCTAATTTATATTCGATACTTGTTTTCAAAGATTCGCGCAAAGTTCGAAAATTTACAGTCACTCAGCTATATTGACAACGTGACGCTATACATCGAGGAAAGAAATATTGACAAGAATGTGAAAATGCTGAAAAACGCAGCAAAAATCGCTTTCACATGAGCTAAGAACAACGCAGTGCAATTCAATAATTCAAAATCTGAATTGATACACTTTGAAAGTCATAAGAAGACGCTCAAACAAATCATTATTCTACTCAATAACATGATCATAAAATCAAAGACATGCATATAATGACTAAAAGTTTGACTGAATTGAAAGCTCAACTTCAAAGTTCATGTGCAAATGAAAATCATGACAGTCACAAGAACATTACACTCATTGTTTAAATTAATGAATAGCGAGTGAGAATTAAATATTAAATCAGAAAAGCAGTTATATCTGACATGCATCACATTTATTAACGATTATGACGTTGAAATATGATGAAATAATCAAAAAAGCTACTTAGTTAAATTTCGCAAACTGCAAAATGCTGCATTACGAAAAATTCTGAATGCATTTTGAACATTATCAATAAATGCTATGCAAATAAAAGTTGAAATCTCGTCAATGAACATGCAATTAAATCAAAAGTGCAAGAACTATGCAATTTGAATAGTTGAATTATTGAAAAAACACTTTATCAGAAAAAGAACATTTATTTCGTACTCATCTCAATACTTTATTAAATTGAATCTTTTTTTTCTTCATTAAGTGCATGCAGTCTATGACTATGACACTGTCTAGACGCTGTGTATATGCTAAGTTACATGTAATCTGATCAAAGTTGCTGCTTTATATCTTCTCGTTGATTAATCACATCGATAGTTTGCACATACAAGCACTCTCGCTCAAATTCTTGCACTTGTACTTTCGTTTTTCTTTGTTTCTTTGCACTCTTCGCGTTCTACTCTTTCGTTTCTAATAGTCATTTTCTCGTTGCAATTCAAGTGTTTTTCAAATACTCTAGTTTTGCAATTCTTTCGATTTTGATGATGAAAAGCATTAATATTGTGTCTGTGTTTTTGAGCTGAGTCTTTTTCTTAAGCTTTATCTGCTCTGATCTATAATGCTTGCAATTTAGTAGTAAATGCTCTGACGTTTGACTTGCATTGCATATTTCATAGCATTTGTTCAAATTATTCTCTGAAAATCGATGCAAATAGCTCTTGAAATAGTCATGTTTCATTTTCAACTGAATAAAGATTGAAAACGTTAGTCTATTTATTTTTCTAAGCTCTTTTAGTGATTTCTGACTTAGATTCACGTTCGATATGTGCTTTCGATACTGATTTCCCTTCTTGATGCTGCTTTTTCAGACATTTAATCATTGTAATTTCGTCTCTTTGCAAATTTGCTTTTTGATGAAGCTTATGATGATTGTCTTCATGTTGTCAATAACTGATAATTCTTAAGCAGCGCTTTTGATCAATTGATCTGCTTTTTCATTCTCAATAATGCTTTTGCAACTTGATATTCACTGTATGTGAATCTGACACTGATTCTGACGTAAATTGGTCAAGTTTTGTTGTATGTCATCAAATAACTTCACATCGACGTTGCTTTTTGCATTTAGTCTTTGCAAAGTCATTTGACTGTTCATGTACACTCAAATTTCACTGTTTTTGAATGCTTTTTCGCTGCACATTGCGATTGCATTGCTAATAGCTTGCAGTTTCGCTTTCGTTATGATAATTTTGCCTGAAACGCTTGTCGCTTTGCTGCATCTGACGAGCTTATGCGTGAATATCACTGTCGTTTCGATTTCTGTTTCAACCTCTGCTATTTTTTTCGAATTTGCAATGCGTCGATATACATCACTATGTTCTTCGCCTTTTTGATGATTCTTTCTAATTCTCTATAGTGTGTATTGATCGTATCGCAAGTTTCGTCTTTTGCAAATTCGATTTGAAGTTCTGCTAAATGCACAATTTCTTGTTCTCATGATTTCTTGAAGTGAGAAATTTCAATTTCTTTTATTGAATTCAGTGTTTTTTGCACTTTGTTCAATATTTAATATATCTGCGTGAGTCTGTCTTTGCACTTCTTGACTTTTCAAGATAAATTCAACTTTGTCTCGTTTCAGTTCAGATATTTCGATCAACAATGAAATTTATCTGTACAAGATGCTGACTACGAATCTTCTGCAAGCTATGCTTGTCAGAAGAGCTGAACAATCTCATCAACATCAACAGAGCAGTAACAGCGCTTTACTCACATGTTGAGCTCACACACAGTCGAAAAGCGAGACAATAACAACGCAGTTGTCAACACGTTGAAGCTTGCACATACACAGAAGAACAGCAACGTCTTTGCATACATGATGCAACTCATATATGACATATACATATATATTGCGAAGGCACGACTCAGCTTTTGCGCATATACAGACAGACGTGATGCAGTAAATTGATCGATTTTTCGCATTTTCAGACCGATTTACATGCAGCGCAATCACACACAGAGCAGTAACAGCGCTTTATTCACACGTTGAGCTCATATATGACATACACATATACACTGCAAAGACACGACTCAGCTTTTATGCATATACAGACAGACGTGATGTAGTAAATCGATCGATTTTTCGCTTTATCAGATCAATTTACACGCATCGCAATCACATACATTGCAAAGACACAACACAGTCTTTGCTCATATACATAAAACAACAGCAACGTCTTTGCACACATATTGCAACTCATATACATTACATACATATACACTGCAAAGACATGATCAAGCTTTTGCACATTTACACGTCTGCATGATGCAGTAAATCGATCGATTTTTCGCATTATCAGATCGATTTACACGCATCGCAATCACATACATTGCAAAGACACAACACAGTCTTTGCTCATATACATAAAACAACAGCAACGTCTTTGCACACATATTGCAACTCATATACATTACATACATATACACTGCAAAGACATGATATAGTCTTTGCTCACATACACAGAATAACAGCAACGTCTTTGCGCATGCGCTGCAACTAATATAAAACATTCACACAGTCATTGCAAAGACACGACTCAGCTTTTGCGCATATACACATCGATGCAACGCAGTAAATTGATCGATTTTTTCGATTTTCTGATCGATTTACATGCGTCGCAAATACATACACTGCAAAGACATGACACAGTCTTTGCTCATATACACAGAACGACAGCAACGTCTTTGCGCACACACTGCAACTCATATACGTCACACACATATACATTGCGAAGGCACGACTCAGCTTTTGCGCATCTACACGATCGTGTGATGCAGTAAATCAATCAATTTCTCAATTTTCTGATCGATTTACATGCGTCACAAATACATAGATCAAAGCTCATTTAGTTCGTTCAGCTGAGTGATCATACAACGAACTTGAAAGCTCACGTCAAAGTGATCAGCTTTTATCTACATAGATTAAAGCTCATTTAGCTCGCTTGACTTGATGATTATACAGACAAGTTGAAAGCTTACGTCAAAATGATCAGCTTTCACAATTTTGAGTTGTTTAGATGATTGCTTGATCATATAGACAGTTCACGCGCTTGTTTGCGCAAACTATCAATGTGATTGATCAATGAAAAGATATACAGCAGCGATTATGACTAGATTACATGTAATTTAGAATACACACAGCGTCTAGATAGTGTCATAGTCATAGACTGCATGCACTTAATGAAGAAATAAAAAAAGTTCAGATATTTCGATGCATTCAAATCTAGGTTCAATTCAATAAAGTATTGAGATGAGTACGAAATAAATGTTCTTTTTCTGATAAAATGTTTTTTTGATAACTCAACTATTCAAATTGCATAAATCTTGCACTTTTGATCTAATCACATCTTCATTGACGAAATTTCAACTTCTATTTGCATAGCATCTATCAATGATGTTCAAAATGCACTCTATTGAACTGAATCTGAATCTGAATGCATTGAAATATCTGAACTGAAACAAGATGAAGTTGAATTTATCTCAAAAAGTCAAGAAGTGCAAAGACAGACTCACGCAGATATATCAAATATTGAACAAAGTGCAAAAACACTGAATTCAATACAGAAGATCAAAATATCTCATTTTAAGAAATCATGAGATCAAGAAATCGAATATCTGACGAAATTGCAAATCGAATTTGCAAAAAGCGAAACTCGCGAAACGATCAATATGCACTATAGAAAATTAGAAAGAATTACCAAAGAGACGAAGAACATAGTGATGTATATCAATGCATCGCAAATTCAAAAAAAGATAGCAGAGATCAAAACAGAAATCAAAACAACAGTGATATTCACGCATGAGTTTGTCAGATGCAGCAAAGCAACAAGTGTTTCAGACAAAATTATCATAACGAAAGCGAAACTGCAAGCTATTAGCGATGCAATCGTAATGTGCAGCGAAAAAGCACTCAAAATCAGCGAAATTTAAGTGTACATGAACTGTCAAATGACTTTGCAAAGACTAAACACAAAGAGCAATGTCAATGCAAAGTTATTCAACGACATACGACAAAACTTGATCAATTTACGTCAGAATCAATGTCAAATTTGCATACAGTGAATATTGAGTTGCAAGAGCATTATTGAAAACAAAAAAGCAAATCAATTGATCAAAAGCGTTGCTCAAGAATTATCAGTTATCAACAACACGAAAGCAATTATCATAAGCTTCGTCAAAAAGCAAATTTGCAAAGAGATGAAATTACAATGATTAAATGTTTGAAAAAGCAGCATCAAGAAGGGAAATCAGTATTGAAAGCACATATCAAACGTGAATCTAAGTCAGAAATCACTAAAAGAGCTTAGAAAAATTGATAGACTAACGTTTTCAATCTTTATTTAGTTGAAAATGAAACATAAGTATTTCAAGAGCTATTTGCATCGAGTATCAGAGAATAATTCAAACAAATGCTATGAAATATGCAATGCAAGTCAAACGTCAGAGCATTTACTACTAAATTGCAAGCATTATAGATCAGAGCAGATAAAGCTTAAGAAAAAGACTTAGCTCAAAAACACAGACATCATATTGATGCTGTTCATCATCAAAATCGAAAGAATCGCAACATTAAAGTATTTGAAAAATACTTGAATTACGACGAGAAAACGACTATTAGAAACGAAAGAGTAAAACGCGAAGAGTGCAAAGAAATAAAGAAAAACGAAAGTATGATTGTGAAAGTTTGAGCGAGAGTGCTTATATGCACAAACTATCGATGTGATTGATCAATAAAAAGATATAAAGCAACAACTTTGATTAGATTATATGTAACTTAACATATACACAGCGTCTAAACAGTGTCATAGTCATAGACTGCATGCACTTAATGAAGAAATTAAAAAAAAAATCTTGTATTTAAATTTTATCAAAGTAATAATAATATCGATCTTTTATATTAATAATATCTTTAATTTAGCTCAATCTTTGACATTATGAAAGATTTACACTTTCTGCAACGTTTTCATACATTGAAATTTTATTTAGTTATTCTTTCATTTAAATGAAGTCATTTCATAATTTCTTAATTGATAATGAGCATGCTGTTGAACAGTTTGCTCAAAGTATGATTAAAAATTCAGTTGAAATCTTTCATGCAATGCAAGAGCTTCAAAATCAAGTTTGATAACATGATATTATCACTTCATCTTCATTCATCATTTTCAGTTCTTCAGTTTATATAAAGTTGAATTCTCAGTTTCTTGCAATGATAGCTCAGATCATTGTATAAATCTTAAACAATTAATATTTTTTCATCATTCATCTTTCTGCAAACTTTGTCACTGTCTTCATTGCTTTTAAATTTAAGAAGCTTCTTGACATATTTAAATATAAGAAAAACAAAGATTGATTAAATGCATAAGAGCAGAGTCTGATACAACGCATGAACATGAATGACAATCATTACTTCTTTCATTGAGTCAAGATCATTTATTTTAAGTCATGACTCATCATAGATAAGAAGACTCATAATCTAATGAATCAATATTGAGTCAATGATCTTTGTATCATTTTTATCTTTGCAAATTGATAACATAAGTTACATCATTACTGTGACAACTCTTTCAAGACAGAAGATGTTCATTTATATCTTCATGAAACTTTAAAGCAAGACACAAATAACTTTGTTGACTATTACAATCTTTTCTATCAAAAGAAAGAATATTCTTTGATGAAAGATTTTTCATTGATTAACTGTCTGAAGTGCAATGTCAATTATTTCACTTAAGTCATCATTTTCTTCTGATGAAATTTCAATGAAACTCAATTATTTATCTTTTATCAATGAATTCAAGCATTTTTTGACATCGATGAAGAGCTTCAGCAGCTCAAACATCATTAATCTCACTTCATTTTCATCATCATTTCATTCATCAAAGTCAAGAATATTTTTACATTAACTAGTAATTCTTTAAGTTCAAAGATTATCATCTTTGTGACTGTTGTTTCAACAGTATCTTTGTCTTTTTCTTTCTCATTTTTTAATGAATCAATGAATTTAAGCTTCATTATTATTCTCATTTAAGATAAGACTTTGATCATTTCTGAGATCAAGAAAATCTGCAATAAGTGAAAGCTGTGTTACTACTGTCAATTGCAACATTTAAGCAAAATCAAATTTTTTTTCTTCATTAAGTGCATGCAGTCTATGATTATGATATTATTTAGACGCTGTGTGTATTTTAAATTACATGTAATCTAGTCATAATTGCTGCTGTATATCTTTTCATTGAACAGTCACATCGATAGAGTGCACATACGAGCGCATGAACTGTTTATATGATTAAGCAATCATTTAAACAACTCAAAATTGTGAAAGCTGATCACTTTGACATAAGCTTTCAACTTGTCTGTATGATCATCAAGCTAAGCGAGCTAAATAAGCTTTGATTTATGTAGATGAAAGCTGATCACTTCGACGTAAGCTTTTGAGTTTGCTGTATGATCACTCAGCTGAACAAACTAAATGAGCTTTGATTTATGTATTTGCGATGCATGTAAATCGATCAGAAAATCAATTTACTGCATCACGCAAGCATGTAGATGTGCAAAAGCTGAGTCATGTCTTCGTAATGTATATGTGTGTGATGTATATGAGTTGCAATGCATGCGCAAAGACGTTGCTGTTGTTCTGTGTATATGAGCAAAGACTGTGTCATGTCTTTGCAGTGTATATATTTGCAACGCATGTAAATCGATCAGAAAATCGAAATTGATCAATTTACTGCGTTGCACAGATGTGTATATGTACAAAAGCTGAGTCATGCCTTTGCAATAATTATGTAAATGTCGTATATTAGTTGCAGCGCATGCGCAAAGACGTTGCTGTTGTTTTATGTATATGAGCAAAGACTGTATTATGTCTTTGCAATGTATGTGCTTGCAATGCATGTAAATCAATATGATAATGCGAAAAATCGATCGATTTACTGCATTATATGAGCATGTAAATGCACAAAAGCTGAGTCGTGTCTTTGCAGTATGTATGTGTGTGATGTATATGAGTTGCAACGCATGCGCAAAGACGTTGCTGTCATTCTGTGTATATGAGCAAAGACTGTGTCATGTTTTTACAATGTATATATTTGCGACGCATGTAAATCGATCAGAAAATCAATTTACTGCATCACGCAAGCATGTAGATGTGCAAAAGTTGAGTTGTGTCTTTGCAGTATATGTATGTGTGATGTATATGAGTTGCAGCGTGTGCGCAAAGACGTTGCTGTCATTCTGTGTATATGAGCAAAGACTGTGTCATGTTTTTACAATGTATATATTTGCGACGCATGTAAATTGATCGAAAAATCGAAAAATCAATCGATTTACTTCATTGCATCGATGTGTATGTGCGCAAAAGCTGAGTCGTGCCTTCATAATATATATATGTATGTTGTATATGAGTTCAATGTATGAATACAACGTTGTTACTGCTCTGTATGTGATTGCGCTGCGTGTAAATTGATCTGAAAAAGCGAAAAATCAATCGATTTACTGCATTGCATTAATGTGTATATGCGCAAAAGCTGAGTCATGCCTTCGCAATATATATGTGTATGTTGTATATGAGTTCAACGTGTGAATACAGCGTTATTACTGCTCTGTGTGTGATTGCGCTGCATGTAAATCAATCTGAAAATGCGAAAAATCAATCAATTTACTGCATCACATCTATCTGTATATGTGCAAAAGCTGAGTTGTATCTTCACAGTATATGTGTATATGTTGTATATAAGTTGCAGCATGTATGCAAAGATGTTGCTGTTCTTCTGTGTATATGCAAACTTCAACATATTGATGATCACGTTGTTATTGTCTTGCTTTTTGACTGTGTGTAAACTCAACATGTGAGTAAAGTGTTGTTACTGCTTTGTTGATGTTGATGAGATTATTCAGCTCTTCTGACAAGCATAGCTTGCAAAAGATTCATAGTCAGCATTTTATACAGATAAATCTTGTTGTTGATCAAGCAAAATCATTAAAGAATGCTCAAATAAGAAGTTTTTCACTTTGCATATCATAAATGTTTATGACAATGATATCATCAGTATAAATGAAGAAGTCTTGCTGTTCACGAAAAAGTTTAGTTTCTAAGTTAAATCATGCTTAGAAATTTATATATATATCATCTTGTTTACTAGTCTCAATCTTTTTATTCTCACTTCAATCATATAGAAAGTTTTCTGCTAAATCTGTCTTGAAACTCTTTAAATTTAATTTAACATTCAAAGATAATTATATGATAATATTCTGTATTTTACATTAAGCTTAATTTAAAGTTTTTACTTGCACTCTGATTAATAGTGAAGTCTTTACTTATGTCTTTATGAATAAATTCTTTATGCAACAACATCATCTTTTCTTACATTAATTAATTCACTCTCACAAACGTCAAGAATTTAATGATCAAATTGCTTTAATTGATGATATTATTCATCTCATTAAAATCACAATAATTCTTGATAAATACATCAAAAGACTATTCTTCTATGTCATTGAATAAACTGATCATTAAGTTAAGTTTTCATATTTACTTTCTGACTCGCTTAAATACTTGATATCAATGTCGTGACTTAACTTGAATACTCAATATCAATCTTGTGATTCAACTTAATATTGATTTTGAGTTGAGTCAGAATTCAAATTTTCAACTTGACTCATTAAGCAATCGAAAATTCAGAGTTCAATGAGAAGAAATACTGATTACTACTAGTAGAAGTTTCTCAAGCAGAGTCAGCATCTTCAGAATTCATGAGAATACTGATTACTACTAATAAAGATTTTTCGAGCATGATTCATAAATAGTGATCGACATCTTCAGAACTCATGATTCATGAGAATATTAATTACTACTGATAGAAATTTCTCAAGCACTATTGATAATGTACTATTGATAATGCAACAGAGTAATGCAATTGATTAAAGCTTATGCGTAGTAATTACTAAGCTGAGAAAACACGTATCAATAGTAGTTAGTATTTTCATAAGTTTTGATCAATACTTGTGAGAAAATCTCTATCAGTAGTAGTCAGTATTCTTATGAATCATGAAGATGCAATTGAATCAATTGCATTATCAGATAAATATTAGTAGTAGTAAATCATATCTTGATGAGTCAAGTTGAAAATTCAAGTCAATACTTAATATCAACATCATGATTCAACTCAAATACTTGATATCAAAATTCTGACTTGACTTGAATACTTGAATTCAAAATTCTGACTCAAATTGAGTCTTGACAAGTTAAGAACTCAACTTGATCTCAATGACTTAACTCGACGCAATCAGTTTATCATTGAATTAAGTTAGTATTTTATCATCATGAGTTTATCATGACTTCATCATCACGTCATTGATGTTAATTTTGAACACAATATTCTCATTTTATCTTTATTTTTCTATCTTAATTATTGTTGTTAATTTCTCGTCAAGATTTATGATTTTAATCAACAAGAAGAAGAGATCTCGTTTAAAGTTAATAAAGTAACTTCTCTTCAATCTCATTCTCAATTCACTTACAAGAAGTAACTCAGTTCATGAATTACTCACAAGAAGCAATTCAATCTACAGATTATTCATAAGAAGCAATTCAGTTTACAGATTACTCATAAGAAGTAATTCAGCATTCAATTTGCTTGCAAGAAGTAATTTAGTTTTTCATTCATTTGAAAGAAGTAACTTAGTTTTCAGTTTGCTCACAAGAAGCAATTCAGTTCTCAATTCGCTTGTAAGAAGTAACTTAGTTTCTCATCTGCTCACAAAAAACAATATAACTCTTCATTCACTCATGAAAAGTTAAATAATACTTAGCTCATTCACAAGAAACAAATCTTGTTCAGTTTTGTTTCTCATTTGAAACAGAAAGTTTTTAATTGTATTTTTCAAGTCATTTAAAAAAATACTCATTAAAAATTAAGTGTTGAAATTCTTTCTTCTTTAAAACTTCTGTTATCTTCTGAGTAAATCAATTCAATTAATCTTTTATACAACTTGACATAGTTGAGTTGAAAGCTTAAAGCTTTGATCATATTACTCATGTTAAAGACATTGAAGTGTTTAACATTACTTTAAAGAAAATTAATGTTTTCTTGAATCTTGAGTCAATCTCATCATTTAATCTAGACTCTGATAAGTCAAAATCACGTCATACAACTTTGATTATTTATTTAAAGAACAGTTCAACTCTTGCTCAGTTTTCATCTTGTTCTCAAGACAGTATGTATGATAAGAATCATCATCTGAATTTTAATTAAATGAAAAAGAAATTTCATTTAACTGCATTCATGACACAAGAAGATCTTGAAGTTTATCAATAAAGTAAAAACGTTGAATCAGTTACAATTCTATCATTCAGATATTTTAAGTTTCTAAACATCTTCTTTAAGAAAAACGTTGATATCTTGTCTTTACATTGAGTTCATGATCATGTCATACATTTTAAAAAAGATACTCAAGCTTAGACTGATTGTTAAATTGAGTTTTCATATTTACTTTCTGACTCACTCAAGTACTCAATATCAATATTGGGACTCAACTTGAATACTTAATCTTAACATTATGACTTAATTTAATATCAATCTTGAGTCAAGTCAGAATTTGCTGACTTGACTTAACTCATCAAGCAATTAAATATGACGTCAAGAAGATTAAATATAAAAATTTTTCCGATTTTTTGCTTTTGCATTATTTTTTTGATAGAAAGTCATGATGAAAAACATGAAGATCATTTAATACTAGAAAGTCATGAAGGAAAAACATGAAGATTGTTTGATAGAGAGTCATGATAGAAAGTTATGAAGAGAAAACATGAAGATTGTTTGATAAAGAGTCATGAAGAGAAAACATGAAGATTGTTTGATAGAAAGTCATTAAGAAAAGTCATGAAGAAGAGTCATGAAGAAAAATCATGAAGAAAAGTCATGATAAAGAGTCATGATAAAGAATCATGAAGAAAAGTCATGAAGAAAAGTTATGATAAAAAATCATGATAGAAAGTCATAAAAAGAAGTCATGATAGAAAGTCATGAAGAAAAAACATGAAGATTGTTTAATACTAAAGAATCATAAAGAGAAAACATGAAGACTATTTGATAAAAAGTCATGATAGAAAGTCATGAAGAATGAACAAGCTATTTACAACTATTTATCTATTTATCTTTATATCTTGATGAGTTGAGTCGAAAATTTAAGACAATACTTGATTTCAACACTTTAATTCAACTTAAATACTCAGTTTAAACATCATGACTCAACTTAAATACTTGATTTCAAAATTCTGACTTGAATCAAGTCTTAATGAGTTGAGAACTTGATTTGATCTTGATGACTTGACTTGACGTGATCAGTTTACTCAATCTTTAGTCTTCACTTTATATGACATAAATTGTGACAAAATTCTAGAACTTCAACGTTATCTGAATGAAAATCTGAGCAAAGATTTTATTCAAGTCAGTTGCTTTCAAATAATTATCTTTATTCTCTTTATCAAGAAACTCAAAGAAGAACTTTGCTTCTGCATGAATTATCAAGATCTGAACATTATCACAGTCAAGAATCAATATTCTCTGTCTTTGATTTTAGAAATGCTGAATCATTTAAGTTAAGCTAAAATCTTTATCAAGCTGAATATCATTTCTGCGTTCAATCAACTTCAAATCAAAGAAGAAGATGAAGCTTTCATTGTTTTTCACACTCAATTTGAATTATTTAAGTATTTAATCATGTTCTTTAATTTATGTAATAAGTTTGTCTTATTTCAGAAGTATATCAATAATATTCTTTACAAACATTTAAATAAGTTTTATACAACTTATCTGAATGACATTTTGATTTATTTCAACAATAAATTAAAGCATAAGATTTATATCAAGCTCATTCTGCGAAAGCTGCAAGAAGCAGATCTTCAGATGAATATAATCAAATGTAAGTTTCACGTCACTTAAGTTTCATATCTAAAGTTAATAATCATCATTGAAGAGATCAAGATGAACTCTTTTAAAATAAACATTATTATCAACTAATTCATCTTAATCAACATTAAAGACATTTAATGTTTTTTAAATTTCACGAACTTTTATAAAAGATTCATTTATAACTATAGTAAAATAACTACTTTGCTCACTTGTTTCATCAGAAAAGATGTACTTTTTGTTTAATTTCAGAAATGTCAGATTGCATTCAACATTCTTAAGAAAGTCTTCACTTTTAAAATTATTCTTCATCATTGTAATTCAGATCACAAGATTGTGATAGAAATCAATGCTTCAAACTATATATTCAAAGACATTTTCTTTCAGTATGATGAGAACAAGATTCTTTATTCAATCACTTACTTTTCAAAGAAGCATAACTCAGTCAAGTGTAACTACAAAATTTATGATAAAGAACTTATAATCATTGTTTATGCATTTGAGAAATGATAATCAGAGCTTGAAGACTTTATCTATTCTGTTGAGATGATTTTGAATCACAAAAATCTTAAGTATTTCATGTCAATTAAGCAGTTGAATCATCATTAAGCTTATTGAAGTAAATTTCTGTTTAAATTCAACTATTACATCACTTATTATTTCAACAAGATCAATGATAAGTTGAATGCTCTGACGTGTCACTCAGAAAATCTTTCTAAAAAGAAGAATACATTCAATTCTTGATATCAATATCAACATCAGACAATTCTGAAAATTTATGTTTTAAACTTTAATATTGTTGAAAATTTCATCTTCAATATCTTTAACATTAAAGTCATAAAGCTTCAATCACAAATCATTACTTTAAATTCAATTCAATTACATTTATTTTCAGTTATTTCAGCATCTTTGCAAATTCTAGTCTTCATGAATCTAGAAATTGAAAAATTCAACATTGAAAATGTTAAGTTTCAGCTAAATCAAAACACTTTGAATCTTGATAAAGATTCTGCTGACACTTTCACTCAGACATTATGAAAGTAAATTGAAATCAATGACAAATTTGCAACTCAGATAATTGAAGCACTTCACAATAAAGCATGATATCACAACAAGATTTCTTTAGTTAAGTGTAAAGAATATGAAAATCATTTATACTTTCAAGAAAGAAAGTATATGCTTAACTCAGATAAACTATGTCTTTATATTATTTAATTTATTTATGATAATATCATCAATGATTATTCAAAAAGAGCAAAAAGTTATGAATTGATTAATTGAGTTTACTAATAATTAAACATTGATCATCATCACTAAAGTGAATTTTCGAAAAATATTGAAAAAAAAAGAAATCATGAAAACGAATTACTTAAACTATTTAAAGACAGAGCACATCATTGACATGATGTCAGCGCTTTATTCTGATCATTAAAGACAGATGAGAAGCGTCATTAACGTGACATCAATGAGTGAACAAAAGATGATTATCACTATCTTGCAGAAGAATTCAGTCAAGACGAAAGATATACAGAAGAAATTATACAAGCTGTGAGTACTTTATGAGTTCAACGAACGTAGAAACAATGAGCTGATGCTCTGAAGAAAGATGAAAAGTTTGACAGAGATAATAGAAAAGCTGATACATCAACACGTCATTGCATCAACTATCAATCAGCGCATGAAGAATCAGCTGAAGAGATTGAAAAAGATAATGAGCAAACTTGAAAAAGAGTTCATGAAGAAGAGAAAACACGTTGACAGCTGAGCAAAGAAAGTGAGCATGAAGTCAATGACATCATTTGAGAATTATCTTATTTTCAACGTCAACATATCATTGTCAATGCAAAATCATTGTGAGAAATTTGAAGTAAAGATCTTCATCAAAGAAAAAGAAGAAGTAAAGAGAATTATGATGATAACAATGAAGAACATAGTGAAATGAGCGAGAGAAATTGACGTTGACAAGACGCTGTCGACGCGCAAGAACATAGAGATGATGAAAAGATGATCAAGACTGTTAGAAATCTATCTAAAGTGAGTCAGATAGAGATGTCATTTAACTAGAAGATAAATGCTAAGAAAGAAAGATAACTACAGAAAAGAAGCTAACTACATATGTGTATTTCTCAGTTGACGCTAAACTTAATAGAAACTAGTTAAGATGATGAAGTGAGAATAAATTTGACAAGACTAGAAGACTGAGTCTGACAAGACTAAAATCATGACATTACTTTCTTTCTTCAACAATTTATGTTCACATGAATGTATTTTCTGCTCGACTCGATTGATTATTCAATCATGATTTCACAGACTCAGATTTATTAAATCGTGATTGATTGAATTGTTGATTAGCGCGATTTGTTTGAGTATCAAATATAAAAATCATCAACAATCTTTTAAGCATTCATAAATTCATCATCATCAGCGTTGTATCAATTGAAATCATTGTCATAATCATTTCATTCAACTCTATACTGAAGTCATCTTTGATATCAACAAGAATTTAATATATCATTGATTTTTTACTCATCTTCATCGTTTATCACTATTGAATCTGAGAATTCATTCTTTTGATCAGATAAGAAATCGTTGATGACAGAGTGAAGTAAATCAGAATGAAATACATCATGAACATGTATAGACTCTGATAATTTCAGTTTATATGAAGAGTTAATGAAATTTAAATTGATGAAAGAATTAAGCATTTTGTCATTTAGCTTCTTAAAAGATCTCGCTGTAATAATGTTTCTTTCATTCAAGAACATCTTTGATTCAATCTTATAATCAACTTCTTTTCTATGTTTATTGACTTGTTTCATCATTTGTTCTTGTGTTTTGACTAGCAACTTGCGAGCAAACTTTAGTGTCTTGTTTATATATTCAGATATATTCTCGACTTTAGTCATCTGCAAGCGTTCATGAGAACTTTCATATTCAATGACATCGAGTTCAAAGCTCATACAAAAATAAAAGTCTTTGTTTAGAAAGAAAGAAATTAAGAAGATGACTGAGAACAAAGCATTATTGTTGATGAACTCAATTATAAGTAGTAGCTTAGCTCAGTCATTCTGCATGTATGAACAGAAGAATTAAAGATATCTTTCAATGTTCTGATTGACTTGTTCACTTTGATCATTGATCTGAGAATGATAAACTGTGAAGAGTTGAAGATTAATGTTTAGTCTTTTGCAAAGCGACTTTCATAAAATGAAGATAAATTGAGAATCTCGATTTGAAACAATGAAATCGAGTAAATCATGTATTTGATATATTCACTGAAGCATTAACTCAGCTGTTTTTTCTGCTGTGATTTTCTCGTCATCAGTGAAGCAAGAAATATAATGTTGCTTCTTTGATAGTTTACATATCACTGTTAGTATGATGTTTTTGTCTTTCAAAAAAGATAAGTCAATGATGAAATTCATGACTATGTTCTTTCATTGCTGTTCAAATATGAGTAGAGAATGTAGTAGTTCATTGAATTTATTTTAAGAAGTCTTTGATCGTTGACAAATGTAGCAGTTTCAAATATATTAATCTATTGTCTTTTGTATTGAAGATCAATAGTAGTATCTTCTTATGATCTTCATCGTTCTGAGAATTTCAAAATGATCAATAAAAGATTGATCATGAACTTCTTGAATTAGCTTCATTTAAAGATGCTCATTGAAGAAAACTCATAAAAGATCATCTTGATATAGTATTTCGTTCTGAACTCGACAATCTTTTAATTTAATATCTTTGTATTGAGCTTCATCTTTTAACATGACTTCATGAAGTAAAATACAATTCTTGTTGATTTTGTTAACTTCTAGAATCAATTGATAAATTGATTTATCATTCTCTTTCTCTTTTAAATCAGCGATTTTCATTCAATTTGATGTAAGAATCGTAGTTCGCTGATAGTAACATCATTCATTCTCAAGACTTCTAGAAACTGAATTGACTCAACAAGTTAATGCATTGACTTTGATGTTTTGTTTGTCTGAGTGATACAAGATTTCAAAGTTGAAGTCAATGAGCTTTTATACTCAGCGCATTTAACGTTTACTTAGCTCTTTATCTTTCATTAATGATGTTAAAGCTTAATAATCAGTAAACATCTTGATGAGTAACTCAGTCAATTTCAGCTCAGATCATCAATGCTTGAAGACATGAATGATTGCTAGTAGTTTCTTGTCATAGATTTTGTAGTTGCACTCAGCGAGACTCAGATTCTTGCTGTAGTAGATTATTGAATACAATGTTTTTTTGTCATCATACTGAGAAAGTATGTCATTGTTGACGTAGTTAAATGAGTTTATTTCAAGAATAGTTCTTTTATTTTAATCAAAATGACGAAGAATAGAAGCTTCAGTCATTCATTTCTTCATATGATCAAAGATCATTTGACAAGCTTAATTTCATTTAAATATCATCTCTTTTTGAGTTAGTTGAATCAGAGAACGAACAATCTTCGAAAAGTTCTTTATAAAACGTCGATAGAAATTGCAGAAGTTAACGAAGAACTGCATCTGAGTGAGATTTGTATAGACTGATCATTGAGTTAAGTTTCAGATTGACATTTTGAACTTGAATCAAGATCAAGTCAAGTTGCTCACATTTTCAACTCAACTTGAGTTGAAATGCTCATATTTTTAACTTGACGTGACTTGACTCAACTGAGAATTGAGTTAATTCAACTTGATTTATCAAGAACTTAAGCTTGATGTCAAGAGAGTTAAATATAGAAAAATTTTCGGTTTTTGACTTTTGCATTATCTTTTTGCATTATCTTTTGATAGAAAGTCATGAAGAAAAACATGAAAATCATTTGATAAAAAGTCATAAAGAGAAACATAAAGAGAAACATAAAGAGAAACATGAAGAAAAACATGACAAGAAACATAACGAGAAAACATGAAGATCATTTGACTTTGATAGAGAGTCATGACGGGAAAACATGATAGAAAGTCATGAAGAAAAACCATGTAGACTGTTCAATCAAGCTATTTACATCTATTTAATATCTTGTTGAGTTAAGTCGAGTTTTTGATTTGAGTTGTTGAATCAAGCTTCTCAACTCAACTCAAGTGCTTGAATTCAACTTCTCAATTCAATTCAACACTTTTTCAAAAAAAATTCAACTTAACTTAACACTTTTCAAGTTGAGTACTTGACTTGACGCGATCAGTCTAGATTTGTAGAAGTAAATCATTCAACTACTGCTTGTACTTTTCTGAAATTCATCTTTAGTTCTTCAATGAATAGCAATAGTTTCAGAAAGAAAATCTTCTGAACATGAAACTTGCATTTGTTTATATTCATCTGAAGATTAGTCTCTTGTAGTCTATGTAGAACTAATTGTACATGTCGCTTATGTTTCTTCAATGTTTTGCTGTAAATGATAATGTCATTTAGATAAATCTGACAAAACTGATGAAGATAGTCAAATAACACGTTGTTCATATAGTGTTAATAGAAAGTTGAATCATTGATAAATTTCAAAAACATCACGTGATATTTGTAGAAATCAAAAGAGGTGATAAAGATAGTCAAATCTTCGCTGCTTGAATGTATATACAGTTTGTTGAAGATAACAATGATGTTTAATCAAGTCAGATATCTGCTATCTTGAATACGAGTGAGAGTTTCGTTTATTAGCAATAAGAGATAGTGATCTCATTTGATCAAAGCATTGAGTTTTCTGTAGTTTACACAGAAACGCAAGCTATCATCTTTTTTTCGACGAATAGTATGAGCGAAGCGTATGAAGCTGAGCTAGAAGATATAAAGTCTTTATTCAAATGCTTAATCAGGTAATTCTTCATCTTTTGAAGCTTGTAATCAGACATATGATAGAGATGATTTCAAGAAGATATTTTCTCGTTGATCAACTCAATTTTATGATCATAAAGACGATGAGAGAATAGTTGATCAGTCATCGCTTGATTAAACACGTCTAGATAGTCGTGATATTTCAAAGAAAGCTTAACTTTGACTTCTTTCAAAATCTCTTCATGTGAAAGCTCTTGTAGATTTACATCTTCGAGTTTATTTCTAGCTGTTTTTAGAAGTCAATCGATTTTCGTGATGATGATTGCAAAAGTAGTTACATTCAATCATTTGACTAGTGATTTATATGCTGCAGTCTCTATCATTGCTATGTTCATTGAATTGAAAGACGAAGCGAAGTTGATTAAATTAAATGATTTCACGATTTTACTAAATGAAGATGACTTCTCACTGAGTTAAGTGACAACAGAAGAGATAAATCTCTTTAGTATTTAAGTAAAGATTGAACTCTTCTGTTCTATCGCAATTTTCTTGCTTGAAAGAACAGTTGAATGAGCTTTGATAAAAGCTTTGATATGAGTTTTGAAACTAGAAAATTGAAGATAATCATCTTTCATATTAATAGTCATTTTGATCTTGTTCATTCATGTTTTTTCAAGAATCATCTGATGTTGATCTAATCAAGTGATCAGCATAAAGACGAAACATTTCATATAATCTTGAACAGTTAGATTTGAATAAATTGCATGAATAATGAGCTTTTTTGCATAATGATCATCGAATTTTCTTATTGATTTGAGCTTGATTAAAGATAAAGATTCAATTTGCAAATAATCACAAACATTCTGCGCGATTAATTCATCAATGAACGAATAGTCAGCTGCTTCAGTGTCAATCAATGATTTTAATGAGTAACTAATTTTATTGCTAGATAGTACACATTTAATAGTCAAAGATTTTGAAACAAAGAAGTCATTTGAGCTGCTCATTGTTGAAGAAATTAACACATCTTTCATCATGTCTTTGATAAAAGTCACTAGTTTTTTGTCTCATTCTTTGATTTCTCTGTAAATAATTTCTTCTCTTCTTTTGACATGATAATCTCATTAAGACAAAAGATGAATGCATAAGATGTTAAAGTACTAGTCTTCAGCTGAAAGCAGTTCTTTAAAAGATGACTTAATACTTTGCAATTAAAGCAAATGATTGACATTCTTAATCATTCAGATTCAAGAATGAAAAAAGTAATAAGTTAAACATAGCTAGTAATTGAGACTAAAGCTGATGTTAACGAAGAAACAAAACGTTTTTTTGAAGCTGCTATCAATTTGACTGTTCATTGCTTCTCACGTAGCTGATAATTGACTCATTGTTTATTATTCACATCTTGAAGAAAGATCTTAAGCTTATCAAGTGAGTTAAACTTTATGAGACAAACTGATAACACGTTCTGAAGATGATTGTTGATTTTATTCTGAATTTCATTTATTAAAGTGATATCATCGTAGTTCAGAAAGCTGAATATTTTAGTGAATTCTGAATAGAAAGAGCTGAAAAGCTTGTTGAGCTGCTTTAGAGCGACGTATTTATGATAACACTTTCAAATCAAATTCTGATCTTTGTAAATTTCTTTCAGATGTTTCAGTAACTCTGATAGTGATTGATAGAATGAGAAAGCATCAACATGATGCTTTGCATAAATTTACTGATTAGCATCATCTTCTAGTCTGAAAATCACATAAATAATATGAATCTTTTTAGTAAAGTAATGATTCGCGTTGACATCAAGCTTGTCAGCTATTTTGATGTTTCATGTCTCTCAGATAGAATCATCTGTTTCAATGAAGATGAGTGAATTTGAAAGCTTGATGAGCTTGTGATGATTATTTTCGTTTTTGTTATCAGATAAAGTAAAAAATTCTCGTTAAGAGTGAGCTTTAAAAGTTGAGCTTCGTTCAACTTCAGAATGATGAATTGAAACTGAGATCATAAAAGTTTCTTTCTAATTGACTTGTTGTTAAGCTGACTAAGTATCTTGATGAGGCATAAATTAATTAGCTTGACGTTGTTTCACTCTGAAGTTCAATCACTTATCTTGTAACTGATTGATCTTTTTCTCTAACTCATCATTTTTATCAAAAGTGACTTCTAGTTGTTTTGCTCTCTTTTTGTGATCATCTTGTATGAGAAGTCAATGTTCATTGAGTTGTAAAGTCAAGTCTCACTGACTTTGAAGCTTATTCAACATATTGATGACTTCATTGAATTGATTACTGACTTAATAAAACAGTTGTTTTTTAATATTTATGTTTCATGAAATGACAGCTTTCTTAGCTTCAACTGAAGCATTGATGAGTAGAAGTGAAACTCTTTTATTGACAGTGCTTTTAAGCAGATGAGTTGTTCAAGACTCAACTGACTTGATATCACGTATCATGATGAGAGAAGATAGAAGTTGTTGAGATAAAAATAAATGAGAAATTAATGTTTTGAATTGATGTTTTTTAATGAGTGAAAATTCAATGAATTTCTTGTGAATTTCAGATAATAATTGAGTGCTTTATTTGAAGAATTTCTTGCAAATCGAATAATGAAAATGAGTGTAGAATTGAAGAATTTCTTGTAATTTAAAATGATGATGCAAATTTGAAGAATTTCTTGCAAATTTTTCTTACTGAATAGATTGTTTCATATCATTTATTTATTGATAGCAAAGTAGTAAATGATGAGCATTTATCTAATGTTAGAGATCTGTCTAAAGTGAGTCAGATAAAAGTGTCATTTAACTAGAAGATAAATGCTAAGAAAGAAAGATAGCTACAGAAAAGAAGCTGACTACATATGTATATTTCTCAATTAATGCTAAACTCAATAAAGACTAGTTAAGATGATGAAGCAAGAATAAATCTGACAAGATTAAAAGACTGAGTTTAACAAGACTAAAATCATGACAAAGACTGCTGATATTTTGAATCAAGATGAAGAATAGCAAAAAAACATTGAAGAAAAATGATTTTTGAATCAAAAAGATATCATCAAACATATGTTTATGCAAGATCAGTTTTAAAGTAATGATACATGAAATTAAAGTCAAAGAAATGTCTAAGAACATAAAGAAGAAAGAAATAAAAACACTCATCAAGATCAACAAAGATATATATTTAGAAATAATGATTGAGAAGATTGAGTGACTCATAAAGAAGAGTGAGCAGAAGAGATACATTTCACTGATGATACATGTAATCAGTGCTGAAATAATGAACAAGCTAATCAATGAGAAAGTATGTCATGAAATCAACATAAAGATCACACAGTTTTATGATTCAAACTGCAAAGTGCATCAGTGTTTAAAATATCAAGAATATGATCACAAGATTTATGAATGCAAAAATAAGCAGAAATGCATTTATTGCACATTAAATCATTGCTTGAAGCATTGTTTTTACAAACAGACTCAAAACATGTGAAAATGTGAAGCATGTCAAGATACATACAAAGTCTTTGACTCTTAATGTCATAAATGACAAGCTGAAAAAGAAAGAATAAAGAGAGTCACAAAGTATAAATCTTTATATCATGTTGTACAAAAGCAGAAAAAACTTAAGATAGCAACGTCAAAAATATTCATAGAAACATTTATCAATCTGAAATCGTTGATGAACAATAACTTGAAGAAAAAGCAGAAGCATTCAATGAATGAAAGTCATTTGCTCAGCGCAGTCATCACATCAGAAAACACTATACTAAATCATTTAATCAAGAAGTCAAGATCAAATAAATTGAAGTCAACATCAGTCACATTGTTATCAATATCATCTTCTGTTGAGAATTTTACAAGTGAAGCAAGCACTTTGCAAACACTCAAGAGAACATTAAACAGTTTGAAATGTGAATTTTAATGTTTTAGCAAAAGAAGCTTTAAATACTACAGTACAACGTTCACAAGTTTAAAAACAAGATGATGATAGCATTATTACATGAGAAAAAGATAAAGAACTATGACATTCTGATTCTTCAAGAACTCTGACAATTTAATGACATTTTCAAAGCATACTGTTTAACAATTGTTGACTTCATGCTGAAGAATAATGAAGATAGAATCTGTTTCTACATAAACAAAAGAATCAACAGCAACATCTGATATTCAACATGACACTTCAAAGATGTAAATACAATTATGCTATAAACATTAACAGATGATGCACAGATAATTCAGAGAGTTATACACATTTATGAAGCATACAATTTATCATTCAGAGATTATAAGATCATTCATAAAAAAGAAAATCTTTCAAATATCAAAAAAATGTTGCACATGTCAAAAAAAAGCATTCTTGTAAAAAACTTCAATTTGCATCACTTCACATGAGAAGAATAATTCTATTCAAGACAATATTTATTGTTGAATGAGTTAATTAAAATGATCACAAACATCAATGCATCACTAGCATTATCTCAAGACATAATTACGAGAAATTATCAAGAATCTTAAATGACAATAAATTTAATCTTCTTGATAAATGACATTATGAATTGATTAATATGATGCAAAATTAACAAAGAAATGAAAAACTTCTCAGATTATTTGTTGATACAGACAATTATAGATTTCAGAGTTTGCAAGAAGTCAGCGTGAAAATTGCGTTGTAACTGAAAGATAATGAATAAAGAGAAATTCATTAATATTCTGAAAGAACAAATGTTGAAATCATTGTTAAATCATGAGATAAAGCATCAATGCATAGATGAGTACATCAAGTAATTGCTGAATGCATTGAAGAAGATCATCAAGATTTTCACTTTTTGAACGAGATCACATAAAATAATCAAAGCAAAATGAACGAAGAAGTGTACAAAGATCATCAAAAGTATGCAATGAATGAAAAGAAGTTGTTGAATCATTGATGACTGAACAAAGTACATTCAAGCATATGACAAGAAGAGCAAGATCATCAGAAAACAGAAACATAATAAATATCAAGAAATCATGCAAAACATTAAATAATTCTTGAGAGAACTGTTCAAAACTGCAAAATGAGCAAGAAATGCAATTATAAACACATTGACTTAAGTGACAATTCTTCTTTTGATCAAGTCAAAGTGCTTTGACATCATCACAATAATGCAAAATAAAGTAAAGATGATGTTTCAGACTCACTTTTTATCATCTTTAAAAATTTTCATGCTGAACACAATAAACTTCAAGTACTCACTCTCAATTAAAGATGATGTTTCACTGATGCATCATAAGATTAAAAGAATCATTTACAAAGTGACATCTGATAAGATGTTGAAACATATGAGATACATAAATAGAATAATGCGCAGACTTGTTGACAATGCATCAGAATAAATACACTCTTTCTTTGAAAGATGTTTACAGAAGAAAATACAATCAACTCAGTTCAAAAGTGCAGTCACAATAATGATGTAAAAGTCAGACAAGAAAGATTATTTCAATACAAAAACATATAAATTAATTGTGTTACTCAACACACTGAGCAAAGTATTAAAGTTTATCATATTTAAACATTTGCAAAATGTTATAAAAGCTTGCAACTCAATATTAAATATTCAAATGAGAGCTTGCAAGCACAGATCAATAAATATGACTTTGCAACTAATTATAAAAAAGATACATACTGTGTGAAGTGACATAAGAAGAAAATTAGTCTCATTGCTGAGTTTGAATGAAAAGAATGCATTTAACAATGTGATGCATAGCAAACTTTTACATAACATGAAGAAGAGAAAAGTTTTTAAACTGCTTCTTGAGTTTGTGAAGAACTTTCTGAAAGATTGATGCATCACAATCATAATTGATGATTACATGATGATGAAATGCAGCGTGAATGTTAATATATCACAAGATTTTTCGTTATCATTGATATTATATTTGTTTTACAATGTGAACTTGTTAAAAGCATGTGATGACATCAAGCTAAGAACTAACTTTACAAACTTCGTAAATGATGTCAATATCTTGATATACAAAAAATTTATAAAATACAATTACAGAGTTCTTAATGAAATTTATGATAGATGTGAATAGTGATCAAAAATGCATGATATCAAATTCTTAATGATAAAGCATAAGCTGATTCACTTTATGAATTTTTTTAAATGATTCAATATGAAAGTTGATGTAAAGCTGATGAAACATCAGATTAACTTGAAATCAGATATCAGAGTTTTGAGAATTCAATTGAACTTCAAGCTGAAATGAGTAATTTACATGCATCATGTTGAAGTAAAACTAGTGATTAAACAAAAAATTATGCAGACAATCATTGAGTCTACTTAAGATTCATCAATGATGATGAGTAAACAAATATACTTTGTGATGATGCACTTTCTGCTTAGTCATGAAGTCATCATATGATATACATCATAAAAAGTGAAAGATCATTGAAAGAGTTTGAACATTAAGCTGAAATCAATGCAAGAAAGAGCATTGCAACAAATTATCAACATTTATCATGTGATATCAACAGAAACTTTACAAATGAAAATAAACACAACATTGATAAATATTCACTTATGAAAACTGATACAAAGATCAATAATAAACATAAACTTTTAAAAATCAGATGAGATTATTGAGATAATAATGCATTGACTTTGCAATGACTTGATATTCAAAAAATATCAAAAATCAAAGCTGCATAAAACATTTTTACAACTGAAGCAAAAATGAATGAAAGAAACACTTGAATAAACAAAGATGAATTGAAATCATCTTTACACAGTGATTCTTTGATCAGAATCATTGAAGACAATTATAGTTGCAAACAAGAAAATGTCAATAAAATAACATAATTTTAACATGTTTGCATTAAAGCAAAAAGTTTACTTAAATGATAGCAACAGCAAAGATGATGTTACAGCAATCATGATGAAAATGAATTGAAAGTTAGATAAGAGATTGAGAGAATTAGCTTTAGTCATCATTCATCATGATGAGTTGAAAGAATTAGTTGCAAAAGTGAAACATTTTGCAGATGTAATGACAGTGAATCAAGAGTATCATGAAAAGATATACAAAGTATACAATGATAGTCAGACTTCTCTGAAAATAATGAAAGTTATGATATCAACAAAAGATCAAACACGTTTGCAATGAGTTTAAATTGCACATGAGAGCATTCAATTTTAAGAAATCATGTTGAAGTTACATTAAGTGATAAAACATGCAAAAGTACTTGAAAATGAAGTGATGAACAAAGTGACTAATGATGTATATGATTTGTCTTTATTGCTGACTGAGCATTAATGCATTGAAGTGATGATGAGATTGACATTCATACAGAAACAGATCAGACAAACATGAAGAGTAGTCTGAAAAAAGAGATTCAATGCAGCTCATTTTCAATATCTAACATCAGAGATGATACATCAACATCTGTAACTGCACAAGAATCATGCAAAGTCTCACAGTGCATTATTAACGCAGTTACGCATGAGAAAAATTGATTTCAATCAATTTTTACATGAGAGACGAGTACTCAATGTCGTTACAACGATATACAAATGCAACAAAGATCAAATGTTGATCAAGCACATTTTATTAACATGTTCTAAATGAAAGATAGAATGAAAGATGATGCAATGTAAAGAAAACATCATGAACTTAAGAAAGCTTTTAGAAATCATGAGTGTGATGACAACGATCATTCAAATGATACTTTTAACAAGCATACTGAATTAATTTCAGACTGTGACATCATCAAAGAATCAGATGAAAGAGAGAGAAAGTAAAGAAGAAACAAGCTTATAAAGTTCTTGCATTGAGAACAGTTACAGTATAAAGTGCAGAAAAAAGCAATAGTAGATATGAAAAGAGTGTTACGCTAGCGTAGCACTCGCTACAATATACAAAATCTTGCATAGATTCATAATAAGTGTTGAATCAAGTAAGAATAAAAAAAATTAAACATTTATAAATATGTTTAATGCTTCATATAAAACTATTACATGTACACACATTTTAAGCTCTTTAAACAATAAACTCAAGAATGATTGTATTCTTTTTCAATCTTCAAACGTCGTTGATGTGATATCTTCATAAACTATGTAAATTCTTTATCACTCAGTATCTTCATGAATATCACATATAAATCTGTTTTAATCTTTATTAATCATTTTATTAAAATGAAACATTTAGTTTTCATCACTTTTATGAAAGTCAAAGAAGTTATTAACTACTTTTATGCTTATGTTTGAAAACATCATGATTTACTTAAGTTCTTCATGTCTGATCGAGATACACAATTCATCTTTGATGTTTAAAAGCATATGTGTAAAATTCTGAAAATAAACATTAAGTTATTAACAACATATTACTTTGAAATTGATAATCAAATTAAAAGAATCAATGCTGTCATAAAGCATTATTTTCAAATCTTTATCAATTACATGCAGAATGACTGAATTAAATAACTTTCTGAAGTCAAATTCATCATTAATAACACATCATCATTAATTACTTTAACATCATTTTTCTTGATCAATTTAAGTCAAAATTCATGTTTAAACTTCAAGTTTTTTGAATCTTTGTTTGAGAATCTTACATCTCAAGCTTGAAACAAGTTAATCAATGTCAAAAAGTTTATCAAGAAGATGAAGAAAATAACTAAGCATTTACGTGATAAGATGCTTATAACTCAGATTATTTACAAATTCAATATCAATCTCTTTCATTGTTCTTGTTTTAAATACTTCATTGAAGATGAAGTTTAATTAAATGTTTACAATCTCAACATCATTCATCTCATTATCAAGTTAAATAATCATAATATTAACTTCTTCAAGATCAAACATGTTTTTAAGAATAATTTTCTGATTATTAAGTTAAAATTTTTAACATTCATGAAGATTTATTTAATCTTTCATGTCATTCTTTTGAATCATATTGCAAGTGATTTTCTTTTAAGTCAACATCAAAAACTTTGAGAGTTTATTATCATCAAGAATGATGAAAGATTCTGATATATAAACAGCATATTAAACTTCAAGCATGATAAACATTATAATTCATCTTTGCTTAAATATTATATTAATTGAGAAAATTACTTTTTTACTTGAAAGTTTTTTCATCTTTTGAATAATTGTGAGCAAATGCTTGATAAATATCATCTCATCAATTCTGTCATTGAAGAATCACATGTACTGTCATATATAATGTTTCAATATTAATATTAAGAACTTTAAGTTCAATCTTCATCATCTTGATTCAGTTCAGATCTGACTCAAATCTTGTTTAAATTTGACTCAGACATTTTACTTAAATTTAACTTAAATATGACTTAAATGTATTTTAGTTTTACATGTACATCATCACATTAAACTGCATTTCATCTTTTTCTCATTTAAATCTGACTCAAATGTGACTCAAATATATTTTAATTTGACAGTAAAGTTTAGAGATTATCAAAAGTTTGAATGACATCGAGACGCTGCGTGATGATGAAGCGCTGTGCATTGATCGCGTGCAGAGTTTTCGCGATCGCGCAGACTTCGATAATCTCAATGCGCATGCTACAAGCAATCTGCACGCAGATGAGAAAGTCAAATAGAACGCAGAACTACGAGGGAAATCGCTTATGAAAATCATTCGATTCAGTATCTTGTCGTCGCGACGACAAGAACTGAGACAGAACACTCTCATGTTTGATCTGTTGAGAATAATTAGCAGAAAGAACTTGAATCACGAAGATTCTTTAGATCTACGTGCTAACTACGTATAGATCTTGTTAAGACTGCGTGTCTGTTACTACGACATGAGCAACTCACGAGACTCGTTAAGTTCAACACGAGCAAACTCGAGAGTCTCGTTAATATCGTTTAACAGACGTTCAGACACAGACATTCTATACATGAGCGATACGCTGGCGAGAAGACTTCGTTAAGAGAAGAGAAACACAAGCGAGTTAGTAGAGAATGATTGAACTACGCTGCCTGATTAGAAGTGTAGCATATGAACATCTCTGCAAGACACGATCGATCTGCACGAGAAAGATCTCTACAGATAACGCGAAACAGATGAGTTGCACGCTTTACAAGTGAAGCAAGCGTCTGCGAGACGTGATATACAATGACGACGACTGTCGACCTCAAGAATCTCATCTCTTCACTGAGCTCTGACTCTCGAATGTCTTGATGATAGAATCAATCTCTAGTCAAAGACATTGTCTGTATAGCTCGAGAGAACAGTAGCGCGTGCCGATGTGATTAGAGAAGAAATCGACTGCAATACATATGTGTATCGCTGACGTAACATCTGCGACTCATGCTTAAGAAGTAAACTGTTGAAATTTGAGCAGTGAGAGATTTTGCTCGCCTTAAACTGTGAACCTGCTGCAAGAGACTATCTCTCGCTAAGGGGAAAATCAGCATAGAGATTGTGCCTTATGTATGTTGCATGCAACGTATGCAACATATTTTCGATAGAGTTGCATCTGAGCAATAAGACGATAAAGATGCGTGATGATCTTCAGAAAGCAGAAAGCATTCTCGCAATGTACATCAGAATCGAACGCATAGATCTGAACGCTTATCTGTACTCTAGAAACGTTTCAGGCATGAATAGCTCGCGATGCGACTGCGAATGAAGTCATCAGACGACGAAGCATGTACTCATGCACTGCTCGAACTGATCGCATCTGCGATCAAGAATGCTACAAGATGCTGACTTCTCAAACTATCAAATAATCGTCGTCATCATGAAGAGTCTCAGAGCAATAGCGAAGATGATGATGAAAACGAAGCTCTTGAAGCAATTTAAAGTGACTAGAACACTCGTTCTCTAACGTGCAATCAACGTGAACAAATTTGATACATAGTCTCAAAACTCACTGTTTCGACTGCATGAAGCAGTCGTGTAGACTGCAAGTGATTTTCTATCTCAGAGAGTTTTGTTCACTTGATACAGATAGCATAGAGTTCTTCATAAGTCGATCTAATCAATGTCACAAGAGTGTATGAATTTATTATTATTATTATTATTATATTTTAATTTCATTGTACATCATTATGTTAAAATGCATTTCATCTTATTTCATCTTTCAGATTTTATCAAGATCTGATTTAAACATCTTATTTAAATCTGATTTAAATGTGACTCAGTTTTATTTCAGTTTTATTTGTGCTTCATTACATTAAAATGCATTCACATTAATTTTCATCTTATTTCAATCTTTATCTTTGATTCTTTCTTATTTTATCTTGTTTCTTTTTATTGTTTTGTGAAAGTTCAGTCTTGAAGAAAGAAGTTACTGTCATGATGTCAAATTATTAACTCAATTTAAAACATAAATCATCAATATTTTAAATAATTTTGATTCATTGAATTTGTTTTGCAGTTTAATAAATCAAGTCATCAATCTAGTCATCATCATTTTAATTTAGTCTCAGCAATTCTGTTTTAATTATCTCAGTTGTGTGCATGAACTTTTGCAATCTTAAGTCAATAAAACTATTGTTTAGTCTTGATTCTGCTCAATTCATGTATATAAAAGCTGAGCTTTCATTCTTTTCTTTCGCTTTTTATCTTTTGTCTTGTACATTATTTGATGTATTGTTTTGTATTTAAATTCTATCAAAGTAATAATAATATTAGTCTTTTATATTGATAATATCTCTAGTTTAACTTAGTTTCTGATAAGTTTCTTAAGCAGAATTTATAATACTATTGATAATGCAACAGAGTAATGCAATTGTAGACTGATTGCGTCGAGTTAAATCATCAAGATCGAGTCGAGTTCTCGACTTGTCAAGACTTGATTTGAGTCAGAATTCTTGATTCAAGTATTTAAGTTGAATTGAGATGTTCAGTCTGAGTATTCAAGTCGAGTCGAAGAATTGAAATCAAGTATCAACTTGAAATTCTCGACTCGACTCGTCAAGACATGAAGATAGATAGGTAGATATTCTATTATAGCTCTCTATTATAGCTTTCTATCATGTTTTTCTATCATAGCTTTTCTTTATGACTCTTTTTCATAACTTTTCTTCATGACTTTTCTTCATGACTTCTCTTCATGACTTTCTATCAAACAGTCTTCATAGTTTCTCGTCATAACTTTCTATCATAGCTCTCTACCATAGTTCTCTATCAAAGCTTTCTATCAAACGATCTTCATGTTTTTCTTCATGTTTCTCTTCATGTTTCTCTTCATGTTTCTCTTTATGACTTTCTACCAAAAAGGTAATGCAAAGGCGAAAAACCGGAAAAAATTCTATATTTAGTTCTCTTGACATTATATTCGATTGCTTGACGAGTCGAGTCGAGAACTCGAATCAAACTCTGACTCGAGATTAATATCAAGTTGAGTCAGAAGATTGATATTGAGTAATTGAGTCGAGTCAGAAGATTGATATCGAGTAATCGAGTCGAATCAGAATGTAGATATGAAAACTCAATTCGACAATCAGTCTAAAATTGATTAAAGCTTATGCTTGACTACGTAGTAATTACTAAGCTGGAAAAACACGTATCAATAGTAGTCAGTATTCTCGTGAGTTTTGATCAATACTCATGAGAAAACCTCTATCAATAGTAGTCAGTATTCTCGTAAGTTCTAACTAATACTCATGAGAAAATCTCTATCAATAGTAGTTAGTATTCTCGTGAGTTTTGATCAATACTCGTGAGGAAATCCCTATCAGTAGTAGTCAGTATTCTCATGAGTCATGAAGGTGCGATCGAATCAATTGCATTACTTTATTGCATTATCAGATAAATATTAGTAGTAGTAAATTATATCTTGACGAGTCGAGTCGAAAATTTGAGTCAATACTTGATATCAACATTGTGATTCAACTTGAATACTCAATATCAAAATTCTGACTCGACTCAAATACTCAATTTCAAAATTCTGACTCGAATCGAGTCTTGACGAGTCGAGAACTCGACTCGACCTCGATGATTCGACTCGACGCGATCAGTCTAACATTTTGTAAAATAGTTTATAATCACAACAATAGTTGTTAATAACTTAAAGATAGTATATAAATAATGTTATAAATAATGCAAAAAGTTAATGCAATATATAAATGATGCAATGAGTAATGCAAAAAGATAATGCAAAGAACAAGTGAATATGTTGTTTTATATTTCTATTCTTAACATTCTTAACGTCAAGTTCAAGTTCTTAACGAGTCAAGTCAGATTAACTCAATTTCTACTTAAGTCATGTTGAATTGAATTGAAAATGTGAGCAACTTGACTTTGAATTCAAAATGTCAACTCGAAACTCAACTCGATGATCAGTCTACATCTAGCGCATGCTCGCTTACTAGTCTGCTTGTATATTAGATCGACTCATTTGCTTAACAGAGAGCATGCTTTTTACATACGCAATAGACACAGTCAAATTGCTTTCTTTATCACTAAATCGTGACAGTAATTTGAGATTCTGCACTCAGACGTGTAAATAGAATCTACGTATGTAAGCAAGACGACTAATTCAAAGAGACTTAGTTACATTTACACGTCTGAGATTCTGAGACAAGTTCGATAAGTGTCATCATGAGCAGATTATAACTCATTGAAATCTGTTGTGCACTCTGTGAGTCACGAATCTTGCAGTAACGTCTTGACGAACGATCTGTCTCTTGAGTCTAGCTGCATTAGTCTGCTGATGAACTTTCGATTCTTCTTCGCGATTTTCTGAGAAGAAGTCATCTTGAAAGACGTTCGCTTTTCTATTGATTCAGTGATAATGATGAGCGTATCAAGCCTATCATCGTTCACAAGACTTATATAGCTTAGCGAAAAAGGTTTAAAACATTCATCTTGTCGTCGTAATATCTTTATAGAATATGTCGAGTCTGTTGAATCAATGTTGCAGAGCTTAAAAATGTGTCAATTGTCTTCTCATATCAGACTTATAAGCTTTACAGAGTTAGTAGATAGAACTCATCAATCAATGTCGCGAGAGAAAACCTTGTCGTAGCTTTCAAAGATCAAATATCTGTGAGCGAATCTCAGACAAGAGTAAGCATCGCTTCAGAGCTTCGAAAGATAGTGATCTCAATAATATGTTCTTTGACTACGAAATCAACGTGTGTGCTATCTTCGCAATTCGTCAGTTTGATATCGCTGAATCGACTTTCACAGTCACTATAGTTGATCAGTATATTATTCGATTTCACATCTGTCATCAGAAGTCAGAGATTATGTGACGATGTGCTGTAATCATGACTTTTCACGTACTCATATGAACGATTTTCTTCTTGTGCAAAGCTGCTAGAGCTTGTAAGACAGTCTTTGTAACGTGCTTTACTTTCGAAGATTAAAGTTTATTTGTTGTTGATTCAATCAACAGATCGCTATCAAGATGTTTCAAGACGAGCAAAGAAGAATCTTGAATCTCGTCAATCAGACGACGAAGAGATGATATGATCTGAAAACGCTTGAGAATGTCACGCTCGTTACGTAAGAGAAAGTCTGACGCGATTTTCAAAATGACATTCTGTTTCGTCTGTGTATCACTGTGACAAGTTAGAAGAAGAGAAGCAAAATGATGTGATAGATGAAAGTTCTTACACAGTTCGTCATATGTTTTGATGCAGTCGCTTCGAGATCAGATAATTGTCATGAGTGTCATTTGTTTGACTATCAATTTGCATGAGTAGAGTGAAAGTCATTCTTCGAAACACTTTCATCTTATAGTTCTTATAGAGCGTCGATGACTCGACAATTGATTGAATCAGCTGTGATTATCAGTCTAAAAGTTGAACGATTGATTTCAGAATTGTCTCAGAATCTCAGACGTGTGAGGCTAAGCCTTTTCTGATTAGCGCTCTGCGTACTACGAAAGCTGCGATTACACTAAATACGAGCAGATCTGACTTACAATCGAAAAAATATCAAACTTCGTCGTCGTCTTACTCAATGTGATAAAGTATAAGCGTATCATCAAATTAATTACATTTTGTTCATGTCATTTACTTTATTTATTTATGTATTAAAAATTTATCTATTCTGCATTAACAAAATAATGAAACAAGAAAAGTTAATATTAGCTGATTCTTGCTGATCATATGTCAGAAGATGATACAAGCAATCATTAGATAAGATGATCGTATATCTGATATGACAGTCATAACGACGATTTATTATGTATGAAGTGCAGTGTAATTGATTCTACTAAATTCTACGAGTTCTGCACTATCTGAAGATTTACACTTTATTTTGATGAGACTCTTGACAAATTCTAAACAAATGACACACGTATCACAATCAACAAGACTACAGATCACGTGACTCATATCAAAGATAGCGCGACTTCTTTGATCATCATAACATAGATCGCGCGAGCTCGCGCAACTCTGCGCATAATTTCGCTTTTCTGAGCTAAGATATTGAATAGATAACAGCGTTGATGAATCAAAGTCTTTCAACCTTCTTGAATATTCAAAATTCAATTTAGCTATGATTAATTAAATATTAATCATACATTGATATAATCTGTTGTAATCACACATGAATGAAAACATTGAATCAAGTGATTCGAATTCAGAATTCAGTGACACTGAAAATGTGAAGAACGCAGAGAAAGAAGATGTAAGAAATCAATTAATCTAGAATTAATATCTTATTGATCAATGATCAATAATAGATCTGAAGAGCTGAAAATATCTTCATTCTCTTCTTTGATACACAGAATTTAGCAATAAAAGCAGTACATATTGAACATACTTTAGCTCTTTCTAATTATTCAAATACAGCTCTTGATGAATATGCATATATTTTTTCTACTTGTGAAGCTTCTAATCGAATACTTAAAGATGAATGTCAATCAATGATTAATTCTGAATCAATATTTGATTAATTATCAACTGATCAAATATTGATATCATTAAATTCAATATTCATCAAAGCAAAAAAACTCATCAAGAATTACTCGATCATTGTATTTAAATAATACAAATTGTGATTGTTATTGATAAACTTGTTTCAATGTTAAGATTTGTAATTATTTACATTCAGATATTGCAAATTTGCATCATGAAAGCTTAATCATCGACGATTGAGAACAAATTAAACAATTTCGCAAGCTTGATTTTACTCTAGAAACTCGTCAGAAGAAAAATGCAAACGAGTATTAATTCTTTATTAATAGTTTATTAATGAGTGATTAATTATCAATTAATATCTCTCAGATATTATCTTGCTGCGACAAAATGATTTCAATCACAAACATTATACACAAACTATGAAAACATATGTTCATCTGTGTTAAAAGAAAGCAACAGAAAGATATGTAACAATAATAACATATTAATTGCTGAATAATCGCTGATCATTTATTGATTGATTAGAATGTTGCTGAAGTTACTTATTATTTCATTGAATGTTTTAATGCAAATCAAAACAATTTTCGAAAGCATTACTATCAATCTCTTATGAATCAACAAGATATTGATATTGATTTTCTTAAAGATCAGTTCAATAATTTACAAGTAACAAATATTCTCATCAACAACTGTTACATTGTTAAACAAGTGAATATCAGAAGAAAACATTGTGATAATTAATAATATATTATTCAACTATCAATATTCTATCAATATTTGATTGATTGCTGATTGAAAATAGACATTGATCATGTTACTGAATCTGACGAGTTGATATCAGTACTCTGTAAAGTGAAATTCAATTATTTCATTTTAAAAGATACTACAAAATGTGATTCTTTCATCTTTTGTTCTCATGATATTCATACTCATTCATCAGCATCATTGAATCAATTATCTTTAGAATTATGAAAAGATTTATTGAAAACAGTAGTCAAAATTCAAGATTCAAGTTTAATGACATGTAAGTGATTATTATTCAAAGATCAATTCTTTAATAATAAATCATCAATCTAAGATTATTAAACTATTAATAGTTAAATTTCTACAAAGTTCATTGTTGAATGACTTTTGCAGTAAATATCATAGTTAACACATTTTCAAAATTCATGAGTTCTTATTGAATATAAATCGAATATTTGCAATCATATATAAACAGAGATTGTTGCATTTTTCTGCTGAACAAAAGTTTAATGAAGTACAATGAGAATATTGAACATATCATGAAAATGTCTCTCAATCAGTAAGATATCAATCTTGTAATAATTCTTGATTAATAATTGATTAATCAGAAACGATATATTTAATTTCTGAATTATTTCAAGCAACATAAAATTGTAGTCTGTTTCTATGAAGAACAAGCTTGAATTCTGATGAAATAAAAATTATTTGAAGTTGACATGTCTTTCAAAAGAGTATGAACTTGCAATGTTAATGAAATTGTTTTTACAATGTTTAATCAATTGATGAAAAAAGATAAGTGATCATTTATTGATCACTTATTGATATATGATCAATTCTTGATTAATTACTAATCAATATTTAGTTGTCACTTTGTGTTAAGTCTTTACAGATACTCAGACTTCAAAATGTTATCAATTTATCTTTTCTATCGTTTTTTCTTTATTTCAGAAACGATTGAATATCAAAGTTAAATGATATCATATTCATAACTCAGAATTTGAAGTTATAATTATGAATATGAATTCAAGTCAACTAAAAGATGATTAATATCTTATCATTGATATATTATTCAGTTATTATTATATCATTAATCAATGATTGATCTAGAATTCAAACTATACTTGCAAAGTATCAATCAACAATCTTGTCAGTGACAATGATATACAGCATGAATGATTATTTATTGTAGAATTTATTTTCTACATGAAGTTACATGATCAACAGAACAAGATACACATTCAGATTCTGTTCATGATTATATGTTAAGTTTATTAAATGCTCAGTTTAAAGAAGATTACTTTCAGATCTGTGATTTACTAATAAATAATTATTTCTCAATTAATCAATTATTAATCTTTCTCAGCTTCTGATCTTAGCTCATCAAATGTAAAATTCTGAGTCAAGCAAAAAAAGACAAATATTATTGCATTCAATGTGAATGTTCATTGTTCAAAAATTTCATTAGATGCTTTCATTCACGCTCAAAATCACATCAATGCTGTTGAATAAACACATCATAAAAGCAATAGTTTTGAAAAAAGATTAATGCTTCTTCAAGCTATCAAAAGATTTGTTTATTGATACATAATTAATAGAGAATTAATAACTTATTGATCACAGAGAATAAAATCTGAATGATCGAGATCTTGTACAATATAAAGCATTTCAAAACAAAGAGATTTATCACTCATATAAATAAACTTCTGCATCTGAGCAATTCTTTAATTCAAAAAAACGTAATCATAAGTTATTAATAAATGATTGATATTTGAATAGTAACTGATTAATATAGAAACAAAAAAAGCAAATATGCGAAAATGAAAATGAGATCAAGATGATGATGATCGTGATGATCATGATGAATTTGACACATTGTCTCAATATTCTTCTTTCAAAAGTTTGCGTGACGAAAGATTTATATGAAGTCAATCTCGTCAACGAAATTCTTCAAATAAATCTCAAAGATATTTTTTCATTATCAATTTAATATCAATAAATGAATAATTGCTTATTAATACTCAACTCTTGAATCTTTTTACATCAACAGACATTTCAGAATAATCAAACAGTTTTCAATTAAACTTCATTAGTTATTTGTCAACAGAAGATTCAAATTCAACAATTAAAGACTGAGACTTAAAGAATAAAGCTTGAAAATGAAAAATCAAAATTGAAGATGATTCAAATACAAAGAGATTTGCAGAATGATCAATGACTGATCGTTCATTAATCATATATTAATCAATTTCACGTCAATTTTCTTGAAAATTTTCTGAAGTTAATTGATAAGATCAATTACATATTATTGAATAATTAATTTCATACTAATCAGCTTGTATATACATAGATTGCATCTATCTATCTACTGATAAAATGTTGCTCAGATATCTCTCTTTTGAATCATCTTGAAAGTCACAACAGTCTATCAATCATTGATTAATAGATGAATAATCATTAATCAGTCATGAATCAATGATGTTTTCTTGAGCATCTTTCTGCATCATAGTAGAATTTATCATCTCAACATCGATCAATTTCTTTCTACATTCTTTCTTTTCATTCTCTTTGTCATTTGAATTCTGATTCTTTGATTCTGATTCTTGCTTCTCATTCTGCGATTCTTTTAACAGAAATTCACTTTTCTCTTTGCTTTCATCTTCATCATCGTTTTCTATCAATTCTTGATTAATAGAAGAAATTCTTACAAGACTCTGATTTTTTGACTGGTTTTTTGCCTGATTTTTTGAAAGATTCATCAGCTGCAATTCTCTTTTTACTCTTGACTTTTGAAGCAGAAGAAACTGCGAAAATGTTTTCATTCTTGCAGTTGAACTTTGTTAAATGAACACAAACGTTTCAATCTTTCAGATAGACTGATGATTGATTAATGATCAATCATTTATCAATCATAAATTAATATCATATCGATCTTGATGTTCTAACATTCAACACATTTAATCGCTTCTTTCATTCTCAATCTTAAATGAATTGCAGTCTTGTTGATCTGATATTAATAAGCTATTAATTCATGATCAATTCATGATTAATAGTTTATCATGTTATCTTTCTTATGCAAGACTTGAGAAAGTTTTTTTTTTGCTTAACTTCTTCAAGCATTGAAACAGAAGAAGTCGAAGCTTCAGCAGTTTCAGCTACATTCTTCTTAAACGTGTCTGATACTGACTCATATGTCAGATGCTTGAAGTTTTCTATATCAATTATTGATTAATCATTGATCAATCACATATTAATCATATATTACTCACGAATGTAGATGTCAAAGTTCGCTTGTCTGATGTCATCTGTTGTCATAGCGATCACAACATTCTCTTTATGCTTGTTCACATGCTTACATAAATTACTTGTCAACGTATGCTTTCGCTGTGAATTGATAAATTATCAATAATCTATTAATTCAAGATTGATAAATCACTTATCTTATTCTTGCAAATGCTATCATCTTCATCTTGATATCGACAAAATATCTTTCTTGACATGATGACAATTTTTCCCTGCTATTAATTCAATATCAATCAGCAATCAGTATCATATTAATCATTGATTAATTCTTCTTATTTTTTATCAACTCTTTCTTCAATCATCGTGATTAATCAATAATTAATCACATATCAGTAAATGATCAATCTATTTTTCTTTTCATCGAGAAATTCAGAAATACAAAGGCAGCTCGAATTAATTCAGGATTAATTCGAAATTAATTCATGTCACAGTGAGAGCTTTACTCACTTCGTTTTTCACCCATGATGAATGCCAATCAGGCCTTGTTTTCAAGGCCTGATATGCGACATATGCGTCTGTTTTCTTTATTGACGGCATTGCAATGATTAATGATTTATTAATGGTTTGTGGGTTGTAAGAGTAATGGTTTGTGCGACCCTGAAATCTATGTATGAGCTCGGGCGTTAGCGTGTGTCTTAGCTTCGGATGATCGGAGGGGTCGCGCGACCTCCGATATGGGTCGCGTGACCTATACATCCTCGCAATCAACGGTACACACAGCGCCTAGATAGTGCCATAGCCATAGGCTGCATGCACTGAATGAAGGGGGGAAACAAAATCTTTTTCGAAGACAAAGTATCTACTTTTGTTCTTTTCGTTGAGCTT
>JAABUV010000694.1_pt1 | contig 51114 bp, 51 predicted proteins | sample 5559971 | NCBI WGS metagenome assembly JAABUV01 (sample SAMN10711881, study PRJNA513362) | rock metagenome | isolation source: Antarctica rocks | place: Antarctica: Victoria Land, Knobhead nord | collected 2015-12-19 | reverse complement strand
GTTTTGTGCATATGCTAAGCATACGTAAAAGAATCTTCGCTCGTCTTGCTGTAAAGTAGATTCATAATATATGCGTGCTCTGTGATTGTGCTATTTTCACGATGTTTCGCTCAAGCTGTGCATATGCTCGGCTTCAATACTTCGCTCTTGCTGTTTGTCTTCTAGCTACTTTAGCTAAATAACATCAATTCTTGAGCTCATGATTAGCATATGCAGAAAGCTGAGCCGGGGTTGAAATAATTTTGAGCTCATGATTAGCATATGCACGAAGTTGAGCTGGGGTCGAAATCTAAAAAAAAAAGTTCCGACCCCGGCTCAACTTTTCCAACCCCCCATCAACTGTAACCCCGAACTATCGCTATTACGATTACCTAAGTGCTCTTTCGGCCACGCTAAACCCGATACTAATTAAAGTTAATCGATATAGGTTAGCGTGAGCGGAAACTCAATGTGCGCGAAAACCCGTCACGTCGAGTCTTACCTAGGTCGGGACTAGATAAGATGAGAGTCTTGACATTCGAGTTTTCTTCAGCGAAACCTTTATTTATCTTGTCTTTTCTTCCCTGTACGATATTCTAAGTTTTTAGGGTAGTAAACAGATGCGTATATGTTGTTCAAGCATAGTTGACTTTAGCGACTCGTGACAATTAAGAACTACGAGGGTCGCGTGTGTTTAATAGAACTGTTCATTGTTAGTCGTCAACGAATTAAATTAGTGTGACCGTTGAGTTGGGTTGAAAGCCGATTTTCAAACCCAACCCACCCAAGTAAAACCCACTGGGTTGAAACCAGCTAAAAGTCAGCACTTAAACCGAGGTTCAGACTTTTATATTATGCAAGTCACTTGAACTACTCACATCTATCATGCTCAACTTTTATATCATGCACGAAGACTTGTAGAAAGTTAAACTAAGTGATCTTTCATTTATGCATTGAATACATAAGTCTGTTGAGATCGTGCCTAGAAACTAATCAGAGTGCGTGCGTGACTAGAATGTTTGATCTATAGAGATAGCTATAACTAAGACTTTAAGAATACAGAAGAAAGAAGATACAAAAAGCAAGAAGAACACGCTCTATATAGTAGTTACTCAGATCGACGCTAGTCTCAAAGAGAACGTGTTGAAACACAAGAAAGATGTTGATTCAAAAAATGTTTGTGACACAAAGAAATGTGTTTATCATAAACATCTGTTAACTACTTGTAACACAAAGAAGTGTGTTTGTCATAGAAAACAATAGAAGTTGATTAGAAGATGCTAAAAAAGAGAAAAGATGCTGAGTCATATCTGAGTCAAATTTGAGTCAGATTCAGATCAGATCTCGACTAGATCTTGACTAGCTCTAATCATTACACAGAGAACTTGCTAGCGTTCATTGCAAATTGATTAAAGCTTCAGTCTTGTTCAGTCTTGATACGCTTGTAACATTATTTCTCTCTTTGAAAATTCATGTTCGTATGAATAGATCAAATAAAACGCAAAAATTTTCACTGTTTTTCAATTTAGTGTGACTTGTTTGAATAAAGTTTATGAAATTTAACTAGAACTTCTTTCAAGCTCTTAAATTCTTCTTTATTGACATAGTATCATTTGTTGTTTTGATCTAGTTTCATTCATTTGATCTTGTATTGTATTTGATCTTGATAGCATCTAGAGTTCAAAATGTCATTTATCTTTCAATGCTCATTGTTTTCAATAGTGAGAAATTTAAATGATTCTGAATGTTGTTCTGATAAAAAATTATTGAGATAAGAATGTAATAGCTTTGAACTGAACATTGAATGCAGTTGCTTTATGCTTATTGATAGATGAAAATGATAGAAGATTTCAACTTTGACAGTGATTTAATAAAGTTCTAGCTGTTTATCTTTCAAATTCTCACATGATTTAGTTGTCTTTATATTTCTAGAGAATAATCAAATTCAGTTGTTTACTTCATAAATGATGTTTCATCTATATTTATTGACTTAAGCTTTGATGATCTGCTTCGTCTTTTTCAATTGCTGATGATCAAAGTTAAAAAGCTCTTTCATTCAAATGACAATATTATTTGCTTTTTTAGCTTCAAGACGTTCATGAGTAGTTTCATAGTCAGTTGTATCTGAATTGAAACTCATTCGTGAGTGAAAATTCTTATTAAAGTAAAATGAAGTCATTGAGATGATCAAGAAGATATTGAAATTCTCGCTGAATTCTATCATTGATAGTTATTTTGCTCAGTCATTCTGCATGTAATTGCAGTAGATTCTTAGTTCACATTCAACATTTTGATTAGTTCATTTTAATTAATCATTGATTTCAGAATAATAAGCTGTTGATAAATTAACTGTAATTCTTAGTCACTTGCAAAGACTTTGTCACATGATTGATATGAACTGAGAGTTTCTGTTTGAAACAATAGAACTAGATAGATCATGAAGTCAATAAATGTTTCATAGCATAATTCAAATCATTTCTTCAACTGAAATGTCATCATCTTCTCAATGATAGAAAACATAGTGATGTTTCTTAAAGAGATGATATATGATTGTGCAAATGACATTATAATCTTTCAATAGAAATAGCTCAGTGATGAAATTCATAACTATATCTTTTCAGCATTTCTGTGAAATCGATAGAGAATGAAGTAGTTCATTGATGCTATCTTTAAATGTTTTGCTTCATTAATAAACATGACAATTTTGAATGTAACATTTAATCATTGTTCAATGATCTGATCAATAGTAAAAACGTTGAACTAAATCAATAGTTCTTCAATTGTCAAAGTGAAAGATAAAAGACTGATCATGAATTTTCTTTAGCAATTTTGTATGCATATTCTCAGAAACTCACAGAAGCTCTTTTCTGAACAGAACGTCATTAATGATCTTGCAATGCTTCAATTCAGTGCTATGTAGCTTGAGCTTAATCAAAAACATCTAGAAAATCTTGATACTTCAATGTGTCAGAATCGTGTCTAGATGATACAATCAATGAAGATCAGAGTTGATAGTACTTGATCTTTAAAGATAGCTATAACTGAATATTAAGAATACAGAAGAAACTGAGTATCAGAGCTTCTATATATACTAATATTCAGAGACTGCGCTAGGCTCAAAGAGAACAAGATGACGCAGATAAAGATGTGATGTAGAGTGATGACAGAAAAGAAATGTTTGATAATACAAAGAGATGTTGAGAAAACAAAGAGACTTGAATAGAGACTTGAATAAAGACGCAGATAGAAACACAGATAAAGACGCAGACTAGCTTTAATCAATTCGCAGAGTAAGCGCTAGTGTACTCTGTGAATTGATTAGAATTTCAGCCTTGCCAGCCTTATGATCTTAATACACTCGTAACATTACTTTCCCCTTCAAAAATTCATGTTTGCATGAATGTAGTCTGTTTGCTAACTCACTTTTCACTTTATTGTCAGTTGTTTCATTTATTTAGCGCGATTTATTTGAATGTAGCATATGAAATTCATTCAAAACTTTCTTGAAGTCATTGAATTCTTCTTTATCGACATAGTATCAATCATTGTCTCTATCTAGATCTTTTTATTTGACTTTGTACTGCATTCAATCTTGATAGCGTCTGAAGTTCAGTATATCATTTATCTTTCAATGTTCTTCGTTTTTGATAGTGATTGATCTGAATGATTCAATATGCTGATCTGACAAAGAGTTATTTAAATACAATCGCAGTATCTTAGAGCTGAACATCAAATATATATGCTTCATGCTTGTAAATAAACGAAGATGATAGAAAGTCTCAACTTTGACAATGATTGAATAGAAATCTAGCTGTTTGTCTTTCAAATTCTTGCATGATCTCGTGATTTTGACGTTTCTGAAAGATAGTCAGATCTGATCATTTATCTCATAAATGACGTCTCGTTTATGTTTATTGATCTGAGCTTCAATGATCAGCTTAGTCTTTTTCAATTATTGACGATCGAAGTTCAATAGCTTTTTCATTCAAATGACAATATCATCTGATTTTCTAGCTTCAATTCATTCACAAGTGATTTCATAGTCAGTTGTATCTGAATTGAAACTCATTTAAGAATGAAATTCTTTATTGAAGTAGAAAGAGATCATTAAGATGATCGAGAATGTATTGACATTATCACTGAACTCAATCATAGATATTCATTTAGCTCAATCATTCTGCATATAATTACAGTAGATTCTGAGTTTGCATTCAACGTCTTGATTGACTCACTCTGTTTAATCATCAATCTCAGAATGATAAGCAGTGAATAAACTAGCGATAATTCGTAGTCGCTTACAAAGACTCTTTCATACGATGAATATGAATTGAAAGTCTCTATTCAAAACAATAGAACTGAGTAAATTATGCAGTTGATAAATGTTTCATAGCATAATTCAGACTGTTTCTTCAACTGAAATGTTATTGTCTTCTCAATGACAGAAAACATAGTGATGTTCTTTGAAGAGATGATATATAATTATGCAAATGACGTTATAGTTCTTCAACAGAGATAGCTCAGTTATGAAGTTCATAGCTATATCTTTTCATCATTCTAGTGAGATAGATAGAGATTGATGAAGTTCGTTGATTGCATTTCTAGAAGCTTTGCTTCGTTGACAGATTTAACAGTTTCAAATGTACTGTCTGATAGTAGCTCAATGATCTGATCAATAGTAAAAGCGCTGAACTAGATCAATAGTTCATTTATTGTTGAGATGAAAGATGAAAGATTGATCATGCACTTCTTGTAGTAATTTCGTGTGCATGTTCTTGAGAACTCAAAGTAATCTTTTTCTAAATAGAATGTCATCAATAATTTCGCAGTTCTTCATCTTAGTGCTATGAAGCTTAAGCTTGTTGTTGTTTTTAGCTTGTTTATATTCGCTGCAAAACTCATTCATTTAATTGACTAATCATACTCTTTGATAAAGATTAACTTCTGATTTCGAATTTGCATTTGATTTCAAGTCAATAAATAGAATATCAACTCTATCAAAGATAAGAATAGTTTGAAAGCGATTTTCAAGTCGTTTAGTGTTGAGATCGTGTCTAGAATCTAATCACACTGCAGCGAGATAGTGCGTAGCTGAATAAAATGTTTGATCAATAGAGGTAACTCTAACTAGGAAACTAAGAATACAGAAGAAAGAAGACAGTTTCGAGCTGTATCTATAGTAGGTCGAACAAAGAGACGAAGTAGTCGATTTGCTAAAGCTCAAATAAATGAAATGTTTCAGCATATTTTGATTCGAAACATCGCTGTTTCTTGTTCACATATCAAAATTTCTAGAGTCTATTGACTAGATTCTATTCAATGTTGACACGCTTCGTAACATTTAGCTGATTCAGAGACGTTCGCTAGAGACATTTGAATTAGCGCATCAACTTTAGTGTTCATTTTGCCTGATTTAAAAATGATCTGAAAATTGAACTTTGATAGAATGTTCAGATAGTTGACTTGATGTTGACTCAGCTGTTTGTTTTTCATGAAGATCTTCAGAGCTTGATGATCAATGAATATTTGAATGAGTAATTCAGTACATTTCAGCTCAAGTCATTAATGTTTGAAACAGCAAATAATGATCAGCAATTTCTTGTCATAGATATGATAGTTGATTTCAGCGAAAATCATGCTTTTGCTGTAGAAGATCATCAAGTGAAGTACACTCTCATCATTGTACTGAGACAGTATTTCATCTTTTACATAGTTCAATGCATCGATTTTCAAAATAGTCTGACGTTTGAAATTGAAATGACAAAGAACTGAAGTGAAACTGATCTGTTTCTTCAGATTTCTGAAAGCTTGAACGCAGACTTCGTTTCAAACAAAAGACGTGTCTTTTCTAGTCAATTAAGTGAATGATTTGACTAGTTTAAAGAAGTCTCTAACGAAACAACGATAGAAGTTCACAAATCTCATGAAGCTCTGAATTTCTTTCAAATTGATCAAAGTAGTTCAGTTGACTATGATGATCATCTTACTTGAATTCATGCAAAGATCTTGTTCTGATACAATGACTTCTAGAAAGACTGTCTTCTTTACATTGAATTTGCACTTTCAAATATTTATCTGTAGTTCAGCTTCATGTAGTCATTTCAGCACTAGTCTGACGTGATTTCTATGTTTCTTTCTGATTTTGCTATAAATGAGAATATCATTCAGATAAGCTTGGTAAAAGTTATTCAGAAATTCTCATAGAACATCGTTTATATATTGCTGAAAAAAAATCGATTCATTAGTTAATTTGAAGAGTAACACTTGATATTTATATACTTCTAAAGCAGTGATAAAAGTGATGTAATTCTCATTATCAAAATGCATTCAAAGTTTGTTGAACATTGATATGATATTCACTTTAGTCAGATGCTTGCAATCTGCTATCTTATTAATGATCTCATCTATTAAAAATAATGAATATCTATTTCGCTTGAAAATGGCGTTTAGCTTGTGATAATTCACGCAGAAGCGAAGATCTTTGTTTGCTTTGAGAGCAAATAAAATGAGTGATGAGTAAAGAGCTTGACTTGAAGTGATGAATTTCTTTAACAAGTTCTCATTCAGATACTTCTTTACTTTCAGAAGCTTGAAAGAAGATATTCAATATGCTCAATAATGAGAGAAAGTTGAATCACTAGTCAGCTCGATTTTATGATCATAGAAGCGATTCAAAGATAGCTTATTTGATTGAGCTCGATTAAAAACATCTAGAAAATCATGATATTCTGAAGACAGCTTGACTTTAATAACTTTCAAATTCTGAGTTGTTTTCTTGACAAAAGAGACGTTCAGAGCGTTTAAATTGCACTGAGTGTTGTATGCAATTTTTCTATCAATATTCTTCATGAATAAAGTGAATACTTCAGTCTGATTCTTCTTTGAGTGATTCAACAATGTTTTGAACAAAGCGACGTTTATGCTTTGAATTGAGAATGACTCTTTCTGAATCATAGTTGAAACAGATCATTTGAGCATTCTAGAAATCTTTGACTGAGAGATAAAAGTAAACGAAGTTGATCGCGATCAACTTAAGTGCTTTAAATTGAAAGAAATTGAAAAAATTGAAATGAGAATATTTAATTGATTTGAAAAAATGATGACGTTGATTTGCATATTCAGTAATATTTCATTTTTGTTCATTCATGATTTTTCTAATATGACTTCGTGATGATCAATGTCAGCTATCAACATAGAAACAGTCAATTTCTTATGACTTTTAATGATGAGATTCAATAGAATTTTATGAATGATAGTCTTTTTAAATATCTTTTCATCATATTCTTTTATTAACTTCTCTTTTGTCAGTGATATAGGTTGAATTTTCAGCTCTTTACATACTCTATCGACTAGATTGATATGTATGATCATATAAATGACTGAATCACTGTCTATCAAAGAGCGAAGACTGAATGATTCATTTTGCAAGATGAGAAGAGCATCGACTAGAAATAACTTATCAAAGTAATTCTCTTTCGATAGAATTTTGTTTAGATTGCACAAAGATATAATCTTCACTTCAGTGACTGTTGAAGAAATGACTAGTTTTTTGACTTAAACTTTGATTCAGTATTGAGTTTGAAACGATCATAATTCTCGTCAACTGCATTGACTTTGATAGATTGATTCAAGTATTCTCTGAAACTATGATCTGATTTGTGACATATAAAACAGGTTTCAACTAGAACATCTGCATTCTTGATGCTAGTCAAAACTGCGCTGCGTAACTTTGATCAGTCAGACTTCAAAGCAGAAGACTGAACAGTAATAATTGCTTTAGAAATGATGATCTTTGAATCATTGCATTTGAGTAGTTTGTTCTTGATCTCTTGAACTGCTCTATGTTCATTGTTTAAGCGAATCAGATAGTTTCAAATATCTGATAGCTTAATGAGCAACTTCATCTGAGCTGTTCAAAAGATTCAAAGACGAGAGTTTATTTTATTCTTTAGATCAACGACTAGTACGTTCTTCTGATACTTTAGATAAATGTATAGTTGTTGAAACTGATTAAAGAAATCGCTGAATTTCTTTGATTCTTGAATCAGATTAATATATTCTTTATGATAGTTGTCTTTTTTATCAAAATCATGAAATGATTGAGCTAGTTTCTCTAGAAGTTCATTGACAGTGAGATAAAGATTGTCACAGTTGAGATCACGTCTGACTTGAGTGACTTCAACGACGTCATCTGCTAGTCAAGAGTTAATGTAGCTCAGCTTATAAAGTTCATTTGAAAAGATGTTGACGTTCATTACTAGCTTCTCTTGTATGTCAAGAGATCAATTCTCTCAAGTAGAGTTCTTTTCATCAATGAACATTAAAGAATCGAGTATTTTATGATATTTAAATCATTCGAAGTAGATGACAATCAAGAGAGCAGTGATAATTACATTAATTGTGATAGCAGTGAAAGCTTGTAGTTTTGCTTTCAACTGTTGAATTTCACTCTTGTCTCATTGTTTCATCTTGACGAGATGATCTGTTTCTTTATTAAGATCATAAATACATTTCTTTCATACTTTTATATCATTGAGTATAATGATTTCAGCATTTGATTCATTGAAAGCAATGAATGAAGAAGCGTGTTGTGAGTCAACGATAGAAGAGAAAACTTGTGAACGTGTTCATTGCAAGAAATCAGTGAAAGCTTGATCTTTATCAGATGTGTTCTTAAATGTCATAGTGAAAAAGATGAGAGTTGATTTGAACTGAACGAAGAACGAAGCTCAGTAATTTTATGAAGAAAGACGAATGTTTGTTCAACAAAGAAGATGTTTGTGAAAATGATTGATCTTGAAGCAATTCACGAAGATTCTTTATCATAATTCTCTTGATCGATTTGATTCTCTAGCAATTCACGAAGATTCTTTATCATAGATTCTATTAATTGATTTTGAATGAATGCATACTGAATGAGCGATAAATCTTCTAGCAATTCAATGATCATATGTTCTTGTTGATTCTATGAATTCTTTGATGTTGTTCTTGTCTTTTGAGATTGAATCATCAGATAAACAAATTTCTTTAAACTTAATTCATCTGTATGAGTTGATTGAATGAGTAATGAGATCAGTATTGTGTGATTAACGAATTCTTAATATAATGTCAGAATCATGTTTAAATGATACAATCAATGCAGATCAGAGTTGATAGTGCTTGATCTTTAGAAATAGCTATAACTGAATATTAAGAATACAGAAGAAACTGAGTATCAGAGCTTCTATATATACTAATATTCAGAGACTGCGCTAGGCTCAAAGAGAACAAGATAACGCAGATAAAGATGTGATGTAGAATAATGATGAAAAAGAAATGTTTGATAACATAAAGAGATGTTGAGAAAACAAAGAGACTCAAATAGAAGCTCAAATAAAGACGCAGATAAAGATGCAGATAGAAACGCAGACTAGCTTTAATCAATTCGCAGAATAAGCGCTAGTGTACTCTGTAAATTGATTAGAGTTTCAATCTTGTCAGTCTTATGATCTTGATACACTCATAACACAATGATAGCTTGACTTTAACATTCTCTAGATTTTGAGTCATTTTATTGACTGAAAAAATGTTTATGATATTTAGTTTGCATTGAGTATTGTAAACGATTTTTCTATTGATGTCTTCGATGAACATAGCAAAAATCTTAATCTAATTCTTCTTTTTTCATTTTACTAGTGCTTGAAAAGAGACAACATTTATGTTTTGAATCAAAAATGACTCTTTCTGAATGATTGAAACTGAGTGTTTAAGCATTCTAGAAATCTTGCTGTGAGTTGCTGATAAATCTGTCATCAAGTTAGAATTGAATTGAGTTGAGAGAAATCAACTTAACTCAAGTCTGAGTTCAAGTTAAGATTGAGTTGATCTTTCTTAACTTGAGCTCAATTCAGAATTAAGTTGAGTTGCTTGAATTCAATTTTTGTTACTAAATATAGTATACTATGTACTAAAAATAGTATACTTTTTCTCTTTTTTTCCAATTTTTTTTTGCAATCAATTTTGCAATCAATTTGATAGAAAATTTGATAGAGAGATTAATGAGAAATATGATAGAAAATATAGTGAAAAATATGATGAAAATATGGTGAGAAATATGATAGAAAGTGTAGTAGAGAATATGATAGAAAATATAATGAGAAACATAGTGAGAAATATGATGAGAATATGATAGAAAATATGATAAGAAATATAGTGGGAAATATAATGAGAAATATGATAGAAAACATGATAGAAAGTTTGATAGAAAGTTTGATAAAGAGTTTGATCACTTTGATAAAGAATTTGATAGAAAATTTGATAGAAAGTAGATCTGCAATCAAGTTCAAGTCAACTCGTCAAGTTAACTGAGTTGAGTTGAAAGTCTGACTCAACTTGATTGAGTTGAGTTGATCTCTCTCAACTCAACTCAACACTGAAATTCAATCTGAGTTGAGTTGAGTAACTTGAACTTGACGACAGATCTAGCTGCTGAAGAGATCAAAAAAATCGAAATAGAAATATTCAATTGATCAAAGAATATGATAGTATTATGTTTCATGTTCAATAATATTTCATTTTTGTTCATTCAAAATTTGCTTAATATAGCTTCATGATGCTCAATATCAGCTATCAGCATTGACATAGTCAATTTCTTATGACTTTTGATCGTAAGATTGAGTAGAATCTTATAAGTAATAATCTTTCTAACTAACTTCTCATCATAGTCTCATATTAACTTCTCTTTTGCTAGTAATATAGATTGTATTTCAAGTTTCTGACATATCTTATTGACTAGCTTGTCATGTATCAGCATGTAGACAATGAAATCACTATCTATCAAAGAACAAAGGCTGAAAGAATTGCTTTGAGAGATAAGAGAAGCATTGATCAGAAATGACTTCTCAAAATAGTTTTCTTTCAATAGAACTTCAATTTGACTGCACAAAGATATGATCTTTATCTTTTCAATAACTTTGAAAGAGATAATTAGTTTTTTGAATCAAAATCTGACTCAAAGTTTGATGTAAATCAATCAAACTCATGATTTTCTAATGCATTGATTCTTGAAGTTTGATCAGAGCATTCTCTAGAAGTATAATCTGATTTGTGACAGATGAAACAAATTTCAGCTTGTAAATCAATGTCTTTGACGTTAATTAAAATCGCGTCATGCGATTTTGAATGATCAACGAGTGTAGTGACTTCGATTTTTCTGTAGAGATTCAATGAATCTTGTTTCTCAGCAAAGATGACTTGCTTTCTGACTTTGTTCAGAAATTTCTTTTCTTTAATGTCACTCATGATTCAATGCTCATTGTTCAAATGAATCAGATAGCTATAAATTTCGTTCAAAGATTCTGACTGAATCAATTGATTACTTTAAGCTGCATGAAAACAATAAACTATCTTGTCTCATAAATTAACAATCAATTGCTTTTCATGATACTTTAGATAGAAAAACAGATGTTGAAACATTAAATAAAAGTTGTTGAATTTGCTCTTTTCTTGAGAGAGATTAGCATATTTTCTTTGAAAGTTTGTTTCTTTGTTGAAATCAACATAAAGCTGAGTAAGTTCATTTAACAGATCATCAACTGTGATATAAAGATTCAATGAATCTTGTTGACATCAAGCTAAAGTAGCTTTAACTGCATCTTCTTTGATTCTGAAGTGAACGTAGATCAGAATAACTTTATTGATATCAAAATAATCAATGTTGATTTCTAACTTGTCACGAATCTTTTCTTGTTAATCACTTCAGATAAATTTCTTTTCATCAATAAACAGAAATGAATTTGAAAGCTTTTGAAATCGCTTGAAGAAATTGAACAGAATAAAAGAAGAAGAAGTGACTTCTTTAAATGATTGCAATTGATGTTGCAATTCAGTCACTTGATTTCAAAATGTTTGATTTAATTTATTCAAGCATTTTTTGACTTTATTCATTTTCTCGAAATGAGTCTTTTATATTTGTTTGCTTGATATCTTGTCAAATAACTCACAAGCTTTCATGTTTAAATTTCGTTGAGTTTAAAGACTGTTCAAATCTTCTAGAAAAACTTCTGAGTTTTGTTCAATTCAATGTTGTAGCTGCTTTACATTTTTTATATCTTATAAAGTAGAAGCTTCATGAAATTTATTGAAAGTCTGAGAATGAGACAAAGAGTATCAATGTTTTCATACAACATTGATTCTAAGATATTTTGATATACAAGATGATAGTTCAGAATAAATGACTGAATCTATAATGTCAGAAGAAATAAAGCTTTGATTACTCTTGAAGAAATTGTTCACAGATGATTGAGTTATAGCGAAGAGTTGACAATTGAGCAAAGAATGATGCTTGATAGTATGTAGTGAGATTGTTTGTTAAAGTATTTAGTTTTCAAAGAAGAGTGTTGCTGATTTGAGAAGATTTTTTGATGATTCTCAAGCAATCAACGAAGATTCTTTATCATTGATTCTATTAATCGATTTGAACTGATGCTACTGACTGAGCAATAAATTCTCTAGCAATCACATGATCATATGTTTTCATTGATTTCATTGATTTCTTGATGTTGTTCTGTCTTTCGATGTCATTAATCATCAGATACACAAATTTCTTTATATTCATCTCATTATTAGTTGAGTGAACTTGAATGAATAATGAAATCAGTATCATGTGATTAATGAATTCTTAAAGTAATGTTGAAATCATGTTTAAAAACTAATCAGAGTGCGTGCGTGACTAAAATGTTTAATCTATAAAGATAGTTATAATTAAGACTTTAAGAATACAGAAGAAAGAAGATATAAAAAGCAAGAAGAACACGCTCTATATAGTAGTTATTCAGATCGACGCTAGTTTCAAAGAGAACGTGTTGAAACACAAGAAAAATGTTGATTTGAAAAATGTTTGTGACACAAAGAAATGTGTTTATCATAAACATTTATTAACTACTCGTAACACAAAGAAGTGTGTTTATCATAGAAGACAATAGAAGTGAATTAGAAGATGTTAGAAAAGAAAAAAGATGCTGAGTCATATCTGAATCAAATTTGAGTCAAATTCAGATCAGATCTTAACTAGATCTTGACTAGATCTTGATTAGTTCTAATCATTATGCAAAGAACTCACTAGCGTTCACTGCGAATTGAATTAAAGCTTCAGCCTTGTTCAGTCTTGATACGCTTGTAACAAGATGAGCATCAATTAGAAATGACTTTTCAAAGTAATTTTCTTTTGATAGAATTTCATCTAGTTTGCACAAAGATATAATCTCTATCTTTTCAATGACTTTTAAAAAGATGACTAGTTTTTTGAATTGAAATTTGAATTGAAATCAAAACGATCATATTTCTTGTTTACTGCATTAATTCTAGTAGATCAATTGAAGCATTCTTTAAAGCTATGATCTGATTTATGACATATGAAACAACTTTCAACTAGAATGTCTGCTTCTTTGATGCTAGTTAAAATTGCATCATGCAACTTTAGCTGATCAGACTTTAAATGATTGACTGACTGAGTGATAACAGTCGCTTTATGAAAGATAGTTTTAGAAAGATCATTAACGCGTTTGATCTTGTTCTTGATCTCTCAAATGACTTGCTGATCATTATTCAAATGAATTAAATAGAAACGAATTTCTTTTAGAAAATCAGATTGAACTAGTTGATCTACTCAAATGAATCAAAGATGAAGATGTATTTTATCTTTTAAATCAGTGATCAGTTACTTCTCATGATAGTCTAGATAGAAAAATAAACGTTGAAACTGAATATAAAATTCATTGAATTTCTTGAATCTTTGAATCAAGTTGTAGTATTTTTTATGAAAGTTAACTTTCTTATTCAAGTCATTAAACAACTGAGCTAGCTTTTTCAAAAGATCATTGACGATTCTATAAAGATTGACACAGTCATGTTTGCATCTAGCTTAAGTGATTTCAGCTGCGTCATCAAATAATCTAGAATGTATATAGCTCAATTTGACTCGTTCATTAGAAAAGAGATCGACGTTGATCTTTAGTTTATTCTGAATTTTTCTGTATTAATTCTTTCAAATAGAATTCTTTTCATCAGTAAACAGCGAAGAATCAGATATTTTTTGAGATCTAGAATGCTCAGAGTAGATGAAATCAGAAGAAGTGTTTTCTTTAGCTTGAAGTTTAGTTTTCAACTTTTTGATTTCGTTTTCTTGTTGTTTATTTAACTTGTAGAGTTGATCTGTTTCTTCATCAAGAGCTAGACTTCGAGTCTTTCAAATTTTGTAGAACATGAAGAGTATTATCGTTTCAGTGAATAATTCATCATCTTTATGAATGAATAATGCAGCACTTGATGATTTTGTTCATGATTTCGATGAATTAGCATCAGAGATTTAAGAGAAATGATTTCAAAATTCTTTGAAACACTCTTCAATAAATGAATGACTAAACATGATAAGATTTGTTTGAAAGAAGAATTGAACGAATGATGATGCTTGATGATTGAAGAAGAAAGATGTATAAAGTGATGTTTAATTTTCAATAAAAAAGATGAGATTTGTTTGTTGATTTGATTAATTCTCTAGCAAACTATTACGAGCGTGCTCAGTCTTCTTCTGAAATACATGTTCTTTGAGCGAGATTAAGATTCTATTGAGCTTAGCGCTTCGCTTTTCTCTGTACATATTGTCTTTGCATCTCATAAATCTCGCTCTTTAGCTTTGAATTCTCGTTTACTCGTATATCATCTGATTTACATGTATTTCTATGACTTGCTCTAAACATGATCTTAACATTATTCAAAGCTTCGTACATATCACATGACAGTGATTCACTTTCTAGTTTAGTCAAGTTTTGCAGCTTTATGATCAAAAGCAAAGAATGATTCTGAATGATCTCTTTATTGAGTCAATCATTGAATAGAATAAGCTTTATCAAATGCAATAGACATAAACAGAACAAGCTTTATCGAACGCGATAGACATGAACAGCACAAGCTCTATTGAACATGATAGACATGAATAGAACAAGCTTTATTGAATGCAGTAGACATGAACAGAACAAGCTCTGCAACGCGTTGCAGACATGAATCAGAAAATCATGATTGATCTTTTGATTAAGCAAGTCAATGAACAGAACAAGCTCTGCAACGCGTTGCAGACATGAATCAGAAGTGAGTCTGCTACAAGAGCAAATAATGATTGATCTCATCATCAAGCCTGTCACTCAATAGCTAGTTTGCTTGAACGACATGTTCGATAGTGAGTCTGCTTCAATGACAAATCACTCAATTTAGCAACAAATCATCTTTTACTTGTATCTTTTACGATTTATCTCTATTCACAACATTGACAACAACAGCAAAATGATATGTACTGAGAACAGAATGAAACGTATACTATATGTCTCAAGACAGAGAATGAAACATATATTATATGTCTGAAATCACGAAGATATGAGCTGAAACTCGTTCATCGCTGAATATTTGAAGCTGAATAGAAAGAAGACTGCTTGAATGACAAGAATAGTGAGTCTGCTTGAAAGACATGAATCAACAGTGAGTCTGCTTCAAAGACATGTTTTATATTGATTTTTTGATTGAGTTCATCACTTAATAGTAAGTCTGCTTCAATGACATGAACGAAACGAGTGTTATTGAATGTGATAAGTCTGAATCAGAAGTGAATCTGCTACAATGACAAGTCAATAGTTGATCTTTTGATTGAGTTGATCAACGAACAGAACAAGCTCTACTACATACATGTAGTAGACATGAATGAAACAAGCTCTATTGAATGCAGTAGACATGAACAAAACAACTTTGCTACATGCATGTAGTAAACACGAATCAAAGACAATGATTGATCTCATTGACTGAACTCATCACTTGATAGTGAGTCTGCTTAAATGACATAAACGAAACAAGCTTTATTGAATGCAATAGACTTGAATCAGAAGTGAGTCTGCTTCAAAGACACTTAACAAGAAGAAATAAACTTTAAACGTCTGATAAAATAAGCTTGAAATGCTCAATGAAATGAACAAGATAGAAAGAAGCTGATTGAAGCAATGAGATCATTGCTTAACTGAGAGAGAAAAGTAATGTTACGAGCATGCTCAGTCTTCTTCTGAGATACATGTTCTTTGAGCGAGACTAAGACTTTATCAAGCTTAGCGCTTCACTTCTCTCTGTACATATAGTCTTTGCATCTCATAAATCTCGCTCTTTAGCTTTGAATTCTCATCTACTCATATATTATCTGATTTACATATATCTTTATGACTTGCTCTAAATATGATCTTAACACAAACAACGAAGATTCTTTATCATTGAATCTATCAATCAATTTAATTCTTGAGCAATTCATGAAGATTTTTTATTGTGATTCTCATAATTGAGTGAACTTTACGTACTTAATGAGTGATAAGTAGTTTAGCAATTCAAACAGTCTTGTTGTTGATTTTATTCAACTCTCTAATGTTGTTCTATCTTTCAATTATCATCAATCATTAAATAAATGAATTTCTTTAGACTCATTCTATCTAGACGAGTATGTTGAATGAGTAATGAGATCAGTATCATGTGATTAATGAATTCTTAATATAATGTCAGAATCATGTTTAAATGATACAATCAATAAAGATCAGAATTGATAGTGCTTGATCTTTAAAGATAGTTATAACTGAATATTAAGAATATAGAAAAAGATTGATACAAAAGCTTCTATTTATGTAATGTTCAAAGACTGCGCTAGACTTGAAAGAAATGTGTTTGTGACACGAGAAGAATATGATGTAAATAAACAAAATGTTGATGAAAGAAAAGAATGTTGAGAAAGAAAAAGAATGTTGAGTCATATCTGAGTCAAATCTGACTAGCTCGCTGATTAGCTCTAATCATTACGCAGAGAACTCGCTAGCGTTCATTGCAAATTGATTAAAGCTTCAGTCTTGTTTAATCTTGATATGCTTGTAACAAAGTATTGTCTCAGTATGATAATGAAGACATTCTACATTCAGTGATCTTTTATAGCAAGAACATGATTTTTGCAGAATGCAACTATGAGATCTATGACAAAGAGCTTTTAACTATTATTTGATGCTTGAAGCATTGACATCTTAAATTAAAATGTACTGATATTTTGATCAAGATTTTCATCAATCATCTGAATTTGAAGTACTTCATGATCATCAAGAAACTGATCAGACGACAGACTAAATGAGCTGAGAAGTTATTTGAATATAACTTCAAGATCATATATCAGCTCAAAAAGCAGAATCTGAAAGCAGACGTGCTGATCAGAATGTCAGATGATAAATCAGTTGAATCAAATGATGATTGAAAGCTATATCAGCATCAAATGCTATTGTCAGCAAGCACATTTGAACTGCAATCAATAGAAAATGATTAAGATCTGACTCAGATCTTGCTCATATTTGACTTAGATTCAAAACAGAAATCAAAAGCTAATGAAGATTCAATTGAAGAGATGATTTCTATTCAGAATTAAATTATAGTCGAAAATTGAACAAATCAATAATGTATTAATATTTGAACAGTCATAGAACAAAACAGAAGAACTTGTCAAGATATGAGTCTAGACAATTGCAAAGTATTAAACGAAGTACTTTGAAAGAATGATAAACTGTGAGTCTTTCAGTCAATGATCACTCAATGAATAAAAGAAGCATATGATCTTTTGATCAATGATCACTCTGATATGAATTAAACGTTAGACTTGTTAAGACAATCATATTGCTGATCAATAATGAGAATGACAATCAAACGCTACATTTGAAACTGTTACGTTTATCGTAGATCAAAAGTATTAAGAGATCGAATCAATGAACTATTGAAGTCATTGTTTATATTTGAACAATGATGACAAGACATATCATTGAATTTCAGTATTGATTTATTGAAAAGTGATGAAAGTAACGCGATTCTGACAGTGATAGATTAATTGTCTAAAGAACGTCATTATATACTCTGTTGATCAGATGATGAAAAGACTTTCGCTAAACAAACAGTTAAGCTGCTGTTGATATGAATCTTCAGAACTCATGAGCTATTAAGATCAATAATGTTCGATAGAGATTCACTGTTAGAAATCAGCATAAAGTGAGTCATATGAGTATCATTTAACTAATAAATAAATGCTAAGAAAGAAAAGTATTTACAGAATAAAACTTGCAGCTTATATGTATGTTTCTGATCTCTGTGCTAAACTTGAAAGAGTTAATGTCTTACACAGATGATACAGAAACTTGATGACATCATCTTTAGCTTGAATGCTCACTAGACTCAATTAAGAATAATCAAGATTGAGAATAAAGTTGAGAATAAATCGAGAATAGAATCGAGAATAGAGTCGAGAATAGATCAAGATCGTAATATTACTTTCTCTCTTCAACAATTCATGTTCACATAAATGTATTTTCTTAGTGCGCTCGATTTGAATATTGAGTGTGAAAGTCATCAACAATATTCTGAGTGTTCATGAATTCATTGTCGTCAGCATTATATCAGTTGAGATCATTGTCATAACTCTTTCATTTGACTTGATATTAAAGTCATCTTTAATATTGTTGAAAGTTCAATATATCGTTGATCTTTCATTTATTCTCATCGTTTATCACTATTGACTTCAAAAATTCATTCTTCTGATCAAACAGAGAATCATCAACGACAGAATGAAGAAGCTCTGAATGAAACACATCATGTATACACATAGTGCTTGATAGTTTCAATTTATAGAAGAAGTCAACAAAATCTGTAATCTTGAATGAATCAAGCATTTTGTCATTTAGCTTTTTGAAGAGTCTCGCTGTAACGATGTTTCTTTCGTTCAGAAACATCTTTGATTCAATCTTATAATTGATTTTCTTTCTATGCTTGTTAACTTGTTTCATCATTCGTTTTCATGTTTTGATCAGAGCTTCGTGAGCGAAGATTAACATCTTGTTTATGTGATTAAATATATCTTCAACTCTGATGATCTGCAAGCGTTCGCAAGTGTTTTCATACTTAATGATGTCAGAATCGAAGCTCATATGAGAATGAAAGTTCTTGTTCATGAAGAAGAGAGTCAAGAAAATGACTGAGAACAAAACATTATTGTTGATAAACTTGATCATAAATAGTCACTTAAATCAGTCATTTTGCATATATGAACAAAAGAATCAAAGATATCGCTCAATGTTCTGATTGACTCATTTGCTTTGATCATCAATCTGAAAATGATAGATGATGAACAATCAAAGAGAAATGCTCAGTCGTTTGCAAAGAGACTTTCATAGTATAAAGATGAATTGCAAATCTCGATCAGATACTATGAAGCTGAGTAAATCATGAGTTTGATATACTTATTGAATCAGCATTTTAGCTGTCTTTTTAACAGTGATATCTTCATCATCAATGAAGTGTCTCTCTAAATCTCTACAAACATCTGTCAGAAGTCTCTCTCAAGATTTATGAGCATTCGTCAATGATATTTGAGAAACTTAGCACGATGCATCTTCAGAAATTGACATCAAAGAGATGAACTTTTCTTATTGCGTTCAGACTTAATCATAGAGAGCGAGAGATAAATGACAGAGAAAGCATCTTCTTTGTAACTTTTAAAATACAGTACAATAATCTAGAATTACACAAATCTAATGAAGTAAGCTTTTGTCTGCATATGACTAGAACTGTATTGAGAGCAATAGAAATCATCTGCTCTGACAGATACTTGTAGAGATTCAGAAAAATCTTTGACAAGTGAGTGTCAAGAAAGGCAAGATATTGTCGTTGCTTCATTGTCACTCAACGACTGCGTAATTTCGATACTCTGAAAGACGTTTGAAGATGCAGATTGAATGAACTTCTTCGATTTTATCACTCAAGAAAATTTCTCTGAGAAATCTTGTCTTTCACTCAATAGCTTGTCTTTAGCAGTTTTACGTTTTGACATGATCAAGGTTTCGCTACAAGGCTGACAGAGTTTGATGTAAAGTGAGTTCAGATTGACTTGTAAAGAGAAACGAAGAAAGCAGATCTTTCTTTTATACTCAATGATCACGCTAGTGTTAGTCAGAACTTGATTGTCTTATCTTAGACAGCGTCAGACTGTGCTGATGTAGAACTGATCAACTGTCAAAAATCAATCACGACTTGCAATATGATCAAATTTTCTTGCATTATAGACGAAAACGTCTTTGAATCTGCTTGATGAAGCGTTCGCGTTGAAAAAGAGATCAAGATTCGTTGCAAGTCATCAAGCACTCTTTAAGTTGAAGCTTATGTTGTTTGATCAATGATTTCTACTGATAATTTTCACTTCACAAGTAGACAGAAATAGCTTTGTGACTGTGATCAGTTTGTAAATCTCAGAATCTGTAAAAAGTCAAAACACATCATCAACTCATCGTTCATGTTTCAACTACTGATCAAGCATATGCAATGTTTAAGTTACAGCTGATCTGAACAGCGCTTTTTCAATAAAGCAGTATATATCAGCGGCATAACATGAGTCAAAACTTGAGGTAGAGAGCGATCAAATCTAGTGCAGAGCGTTATATTCAGAAGAATTAAAATTTGCTGAAATGATTCATCATTATTGAATGACGTAGATATCTATTAAAATGCAGCTGAATCTCTGAAGCTCAGTCAGTTCTCTCAAAAGTCAGCAGAAAGTCTCAAAAAGTCATTCAGCAAGTCATTTATTGTACTCATGAACTATTCAAACATGATAAACATGTCAAGTCAATATCTTCAAATTTTATCTGACTTGTCTCAGCAGAACTTGCATGATAACGAAAGCTTCACAGATGTCTACTCTTTTTCTTCTTACTCGCTGACTTCTTATTCTACGATCTCAGAGACAAAGAATTGATCATTTTTCACGCTTGAGACATGAAATAATCTGGTTCACACGACGAAACTTAAAGTCGAGCGAAGAATAAGAACTTACTTTTACGCTCTCTCACTCTCTGATCTATGCTACTCTTCATTGACTTCGTCTTTAAAGATTTCATCGACAGAGCTTCAGAGAGTATTAGACTTTCTTCTGAATCAAGTTGATTGATTGAAGATAACAGTTAAAGTGACTGAGCATCAAGCGTCGTCAATTTACTGCAACGTCATCGAGAAAATATTGCTGACACATATTCATCAACTTGTGAAAATCAAGAGCGAGAGCGAGAATGCAGCTAATTTTGAAAACGACAATGACGACAAAGAGTATGTGTATATGTACGAGAGTGATGATGAAGATGAGATTAGAAGTGAAGCTTCAAGAAAGAGTGAAGACAAGAATGAAGATGATGATGAAGACATGAAAGAGAATGATGAAGACAGCGATGATAGTATAAATGACGATGAAGACAATGTATACGACAGTATATGAAGAGTAAGCGAGAAGAGACAAAGCAATCAACGCATTTGATGCAATTGTTTGAGAATGATAGTCTCGAGTCTGAGTTTGCGACATATAGAACTATCATTTAGCCTAGAAGATTTTTCATGCATTGATTGAAGAAGTACGAGTCTGACGTTTAACAATGACATTGACTTCTGCATGAAACGTAATGCAGAATATGCTAGAAGTCTGATTGTTTACTACACTGAAAAGCGATCAGCTCAAAAGATGATGAAGAAATTTTTAATAATATTATTGATAGTGTGAACAACTTCTGAATATGAGAAAGTAGTCGCTGAGAAAGCACTTCTCACAAGCAGATTCTTCAAAAATAAGATTGTGATTCGCTTTTTGAAGAGATAAGCGAAACTCAGTTCTTCACGTGATGTGCTCAAAGTCTCTGAATAGTAAATTGACAGGCAAAGAATACAATTCTTTCTAGACTAGTCAGCTTTAGATCAATGTATCAGAATCATACATGCAATCTCTGTTATGATGAAAGATCATGTTTCGTGATCTCATGATTAATAAGTATATTATCTTTCATTCTTGCAAATGATTGCGTCTTTGCTCTTACGATGTAAGACATTCTGTATATTTTTCTGATGCAGAAGACTTGAAACGAGATAAAGTGCAGACATATATTGAACTAAGCGAGATAAGTGTTTGAGTTTCATTTCTGACTTTCTCTCAGCTTCTGTTCTGACGTCTCTCAAACTTCAACTCTGACTTTTCTCGCTTCAATTATTGTTTCTCGTTCTCTAGTTTCAACTCTTCTTGCGCTTCAACGAATTTCGCAAGATGTGATAGTCTAGAAGACACATTGACTTGACTTGTGATTGAGTCGATGATGTGATGCACACGTGCTTTATTCTAGAACTCAGCATAGAACTGATGTGAATCGATGAAGAGAGCAAACATGTCGTAAGACATTATATGTTTTGAGACACTATGTCTTAAATCGCTGTGTGTCTTGAGTCACTATATGTCTGAAGACATATGTTGTAAGACATCATACGTCTTGAGACATATGTCATGAGACATTATATGTATTGAGATACATGTAGAAAGACATTATACGTCTTGAGACATATATCATGAGACACTATATGTATTGAGACACATGTAGAAAGACATTATACGTCTTGAGACATCATATGTATCAAGACACTCGTAGAAACACACTACATGACTTAAGATCAACGTATTAAACACTTCTACTTTTCTTTCTCTTGTACATTTAATGAAGGTCGTACAGAAATGATTTTTGAATCAATACGTATTTCATCTTCGAATACATGTAATTGATTTTCTTTGATTCTATTGTAAATATTACATCATGAGCAGTAACAAAAACTCAAGCTCTTGTTACTCAATTCTGTCATTTTGATAAATAGTATGCAATCATTCTATCGCTTCAAGAACTGATATTTCAATTTCAGCAGTTTTATTCAATTGTTCAAATAGTCACGTACAAAACTTCGTAGATCATCTCGCTGCTTATTGATTTCAAATACTAAATCACGATCAGTCTTAATACGCAAAGAGTGAATTGTACTTACTCATCATCAGCATCTTTTTCTTCTTGCTCTGCATCTTTTCGTTAAATTCTTGCGTATTCTCAGCGTTCTCTTGCATGATCTTGATATTCTTTGAATGTCTCATGTTCATCTCTGTTTGTAAAACCTTCTGCAAATCTGCGAATTCTTGATAAACAGTCTCACGTTGATCAAAAGACACTTTGTTCTTTTTCAAATAAATTGAAAAGATTGAGATGAAGAGAATCTATTCTGCGTGTCAGTGAATTAAACGAAAGCATCAATAAACATCATCTTATTCAGATTGTCATCTTTTAAGACATTATTAAGCAGCGACTCTACTGCGAAAGCAGTCTCTGTCATTGTAAGTTTCTCATTAGTGAATTCTCAATCTTGCTTCATGCTTATCAATGTATTGTACTTGTCAAATCACATGAATTCAAAGAGTACTAGTCTTGCAAGTCTTATAATCATAAATCAGCTGTTTCAGATACAACAAGTGTGCAGTCATCTTGAACTCAATGACTATCAGAAGAATGCTTTCATACTCGCTCACAGAAACACTGATTTCATAAGACTCACTGAATAGTATTAAATGAGAATCAGTCGCGCTCTCGTTCTCGTCAATCTCGACGCAATACAGAAGTTTTCATATCAGTTTTTTACAAGATTCGACGAAAAGATTCAGTCTATTCTGCTTCTTGTGTGCTCAAGAGATCATTACGAAAGAATGACTCTGCACGAAGAATCAGAAGCTGACAAAAGAAATTCATAAATTGATGTATTGCTCAGCTTTGATCTTCAGTGATCGAGAAAGATTGATGCTAATCTTGACAGTGTCATAAACGTGACTAATGAGAGCTTGAGCGCGATCGTGACAAAACGTCTCGCTTCGTCACAGTACACTGATGCATTGAACAACAAATGTGAAAAGAAACAGCGCAGCAGAGATATAAATGTACATGCAAGGGAAAAGCGACTTGAAGAGCAGATGACATCAGGTGAAACAGACAGAAAGCGCAGTCAACGCTTGATGTGTACAAAGAAAGATTTCGTAGAACGATCGACGCAAGAGAGAATGCAAGAGTAGTAGAAGAACACACAGCAATGATTCGATCTAAGTATGATTAGTTAGAGATAACGATGAAAGTAGCAACAAAGACTAACTATCAGTTCAAACAGATGCTCTGATACTTTCAACGAGAAAGTGATTCGATTGATCACAACAACGAGTACGTGAAAGAGATTGAGCGCGAACGTCATCAATCTCGTCAAGTGATGAACGCGTTGATAAGAATTCAAAGAAAATTCGAGAAGATCAGTCAGAAAACTAAGATGAGCGTCTGCAAAGAGCGAAATCATGTTGACGAGCAATAGATTTTCGACTTGAAGATCAGCTTTAGAGATCGTGAAAACTCGAAAGCTAAGACAGAAGACATTAATCGTGATGTAAATCAGCTGAATCAGAACGTTGATTCAACTTCACGAACTTAAAAGTCAATGATGATTCAGAAAGTATGAGTAAGTAAGATGCTTGAACGTAAGAAGAGAGATTTTTTCTCGAAATCGCACTGTACGAGAAAGAAGATTAACAATAATGAAGACAAAGAAGAAGTTATTCGCGACAATAGCATATATCTGAATGACATTCATGAGAATACGAAGTCAAAGCAGTATTACAGAGAAGAGATGAAAAATCGAAGCGAATCAAAGAAGTGATAAGAAGAAAGACTGAGAAGAAAATAAAGAAATATATTGAAATGTTAAAACTCTTTTAATACGTGAAACTGAGATTGAATAGAACTGATCATGAGAACAAACGTAAAAAAAGTTGAGAAGAAGAAACATCAAAAGTATTAGAAAAGAAGCAGAAAATGATGATTCATAAGAGCAGAGCTAAATTGTCATCATTTTCGATGATGTGCTATATTTAGAATTCATTTCGAGAAACAAAAAGAATTTCAACTCACTAAATCAACGCAAAAAGTTCAGAAACAGAGGTTTTATAATTTTAAATTGACATGTCAAGATATTTGTGAATCACTAAAAAGAATCGTCTATACTGACTTGTGAAGTCTTCACGCAAAAACTTCAGCTCAGTTCATCATTCACTTGAGTCAATTCTTTCGTCAATCATACTAAAGCAGTCAATGCTGAAAATGTTAAATTCTGATTGAAGTGACTAGATTGCAACTCATCTTCATTAACTCATTTATCGAAGAAGCAGACGTCGTCGTCGACAGAAATTCGACGATGTCAAAGTCAAAAGATCAACGATTCAAATTCTCAACATTGATAGCTTCATCGTCTTTGATGCATTTCTGCATGAGTTTTATCATGATTTTACTGAGCGCTCTTACATTTCTAATACTGATTTCGTCTGACGAAGCAATCTGATGACAGCATTCTTAATTCACTGTCATGTAATGTTAACAAAGTCTTCTGTGAACTGAAATTGAGATCGATCGATTTTGATGTCTTCTTCGACGCTTAAAAGAATGTTGAAGCAACTGAGAGACTTGTGCTTCATTCTCTGAGAGGTAAGATAGACAAGACTCTCAAGTATTTATTGCGATTAGCACATTTTTCGTGACATCTCGTCTGTCAGATCTATCTGTTCTAGTATGACTGTCAATTCTTGCTCGTTGAAATAGAAAGAAGAAGCAATGATCTGAACAAGAGAGATGTTCATATGCTTGAGAATGACATAGAAGAATCTCTTGAAACTAAAAGATTCTAGAACAACAACGAAGTTGTTGTGTTGAATGTAATGTAACATGTGAAGCTTCTCATGAGAGTCTGATCTTGAAAAACTTTTCATGATAACACGTTTGCGAAGAGATTCTTTTCAAACGACAACAGTAATGAAATGATCAAGCTTGAGCTGAAAGATTTTCTTGTAGCTTTTTCATGAAGATTCGTTTTTCATTCTCTTATATTCGCGAATTTCAAGCCTCGTATCTATCTCAATTCTTTGCAAAGAGAGAAATCTTTTTCTTTTTGAATCTTTGTTTTTAAAGATCAAGTGATTCTGAAAATGTTGTTTTGATTCTGTGACATTGTCATGAAACTCTGTAGTCAAAGTAAACTGCTCAACTTCTCTCAAATTTCTCATGTTGAACAGAGTGTCGCGCTTGAAGAGTTGAAAACTCATGCTGAGTATTCATGAGAAATGAGAAAATGTTTGATGATTTGATGTGATTGTTGAGTAGAAAATACAGTCGAGAAGAGAATGAAACGTCGAAAACAATGCAACGTATGAGTAGATCAACAATGATCAGAGAATTATTTAAAGCACAGAAAGAGAAACAGTTTCAAGTAGAAGAGTGACAGCACTTTTTGAAGTCTGTCAGAAACGACACGCAATACAAAGTACAAGCATTGTCAGATTGCAAGACACTCTAATATACTTGTCTGTTTTTCATTCTTCATTAAGTAAATCTTCTTAAAATATGATGAGTTCAAACGCACGACGAAAAGTCAAGACTTAAGGCGAAAAAAGAGCTTAAGTACAAAGAAATGACTCACGTCAGGCTTAAGTGACTGCATTTTCGATGAAACGAGTCAGAAAAGCTTGATGACATAAACATAAAGAGATTGAAATCGATATTTCGAAAAAAATGTCGTTGACTTGACATATGTAATCACATCTGTGCTGTTGTTGATTAGCAACATCTCAATGCTGCTATACTGATTTCAGAAATCTCAGCGAAAGCATTGCTGACTAAATCGAAGAGCGAATATTCGAAGCTAGTTTTTTCAATCGACTATCAGCTGAAATGTCTGCACGAACGGCACAGAATTCAGGTAGAAAAAGAAGTTCTTTCTTCAGCGAATAAATGATGAACAGTGAATCTTTATCTCGCAGATACGATGAAACTCTTCTCAAAATCAACGCTTCTGATCTTTATCTTTTACAGACATTGATCGCGAGCTGAAAACATATCTGATCGAGAAGTATTTCAACGAAGAGAAGCTTGTCGACGACGAGATCTATTGCAAGATACGTCAGTATCACTTTCAACGCAATCTTAACTTCGAACGACGATGATGAAATCGTCTGACTACGCATGAAAAAAGATGTCTGAGACAGCTTTTTTGACATGATGAGCTGATCGCGACTTGCGATGCTCTGTTGAACATCACTGATCTTTGAAGAGATTGAAGAAATAGCACACTACACACAATCATGATCATTAAATGTGACAAGATGAGCAAATACTCAACGAGTGCTCTGATTTGCTTATTCTTCGATAGAAAAGTCTGTGCTATCTCAATCATATCAAGAAGATCTGAAAGACGTTACTTCAGCGAGACAAGAACGCGATGCACAAGGTGAATCAAGTCACAGTGAAAGCTCTGAAGCTGAAAGCATCACGATTATCAACGCTAAATGTCAAAGTTTTGCGAGATCAAGTGCTAGAAGGGAAAATATTCAACGCTTTTAGCGAGCAAGAGCGTGTGACAATATGAGGCAGACTGTAAGTTGTTAACAATTTGATTTCTTCTCTATTTACTTTCTTCAAGAACGTCAAATATCTGAAAGCATATGTCAGTTACGTGAAATGATTGATAAGTTTATCTTCTTGAGACATTGTGTTCATCGCGCTGAAAAAGACGTTTTGCGACGCAAATCAAAGAGCAGATTAAACTGTCATTCAGATCATGAAATTCAGCTTTACGTCTAGCTCAACAAGCTTGATGAATCAAGTGAATCTGAGCTATTGACAGTTGCATGTCTATGTCATGCGTCACTATCTTCAAATGTCTAGAAAGCTCAAAGAAAAAAAGCTTCTGATGAGACTGATGATTAACACAGATGAAATGATGCTGCGCGACTTTGCTGACCTAACTGATTGATTAGATTTCAAGTCTCTCAAGATTATCGCTCTAAAGCAATGTTTAAAGTCAACGATGGTGAAAGCGCGATTCAAAAGATCGAAGTCTCTGCTAGTCATGAATGATGTCGATAAGATAAAGAAATGAAGGTGTGAGTTATCACATGTAGAGAATTATGTAGAGAATGACGAGTTTCTGTTCGTAAATCATTTACACAACGAGAAGAAGAAACAAGGCGAGAAAATTACATTCTTTTTCGTTCAAAAGTTCATCTACTTTGCATTCTTTGAGAGATCGTTATTCTTGACCTTGAATTCGATTTCTCGAGTTTCTGATTGCACAGACGAGAATATGAACAGATTGCAAGATATACACATATTGCAGAAAAGGCGAAAGCAAGAGCAGCAGAGACAAAAGCAAGAGAGACAGAAGCAAGAGCAGCAGAGATTGAAGCTGAAGAGATTGAAGCAAGAGAGACTGAAGCAAGAGAGGCTGAAGCAAGAGAGATTGAAGCAGAAGAGACTGAAGCAAGAGCAGAAGAGACAGAAGCAAAAGCAGTAAAGACTGAAGCTGAAGAGACTGAAGCTGAAGAGGCTGAAGTAAAAGCAGAAGAGACAGAAGCAAAAGCAGCAAAGACTGAAGCTGAAGAGACTGAAGCTGAAGAGACTGAAGCTGAAGAGACTGAAGCTGAAGAGACTGAAGTTGAAGAGACTGAAGCTGAAGAGATTGAAGCTGAAAAGGCTGAAGCTAAAAAGATTGAAGCAAGAGCAGAAGAGACAGAAGCTGAAAAGACAAGAGCAAGAGCAGAGAAGGCTGAAGCAGAAGCAGAAGCAGAAAAGACAAAAACAGAAAATACTTAAAAGACTAAAGCAAGAGAGGCAAGAGCAAGAGAGGCAAAAGCAAGAGAAGCAAGAACAAAAAAGGTTGAATAAGAAGAGATTAAAGCGAGAAAGACTACAAGAGAAGCAAAAAATGATAAAGCAGAAAAGATTAAAGAAAGAGAGACTGAAGAAAGAAGAGCAAGAAAGAAAGAAGAAAGAGAAGCGAGAAAGACAGAAGCAAGAGAAGCGAGAAAGACAGAAGCAAGAGAAGCGAGAAAGACAGAAGCAAGAAGAGCGAGAAAGACAGAAGCAACAGAGACGAGAAAGACAGAAGCAAGAGAAGCAAGAAAGACAGAAGCAAGAAGAGCAAGAAAGACAGAAGCAAGAAGAGCGAGAAAGACAGAAGCAAGAGAAGCGAGAAAGACAGAAGCAAGAAGAGCGAGAAAGACAGAAGCAATAGAGACGAGAAAGACAGAAGCAAGAGAAGCGAGAAAGACAGAAGCAAGAAGAGCGAGAAAGACAGAAGCAAGAGAGGCGAGAAAGACTAGAGTATCAAAGTCTAGAGAATTAACAAAGACTACAGAATCAGCAAAGACTTAAACAAGAAGAATTACTTGAAAAAGAAGAACTTGATTAAGAGAAAACAAATCAGCAAACAGAATAAGACGTAAATCAAGACGAGACTTCAGCAAATCTGCTCTCAACGAAAAAAGCACGAAAGTCTGAGACTCAACTTGAGAAGAGATCAGATAACACAAAGATTCGCATCAACTTTAAATTTCGTGAAGAAGACTTCTGAAAAGATGCATCATTTCTTATGATCAATTCATTCGATTCATTCGAGATCAAGAGAGTAGTGAAGAAGAAAATAAGAGAAAAGATAAGGCTTTTTGATATCGAGCTGCGCATGTTAACTTCACAGAAGTGTTATCAAGTCGTGATGATCAACGAAACTTACACTATACTCTTAATTTGAAAGTCAGAAATCTATATCAATGACGAGCTACAGATTTCTGCAATGAACGTTCACATTGACATCTTATCTTAACAACAACATATGCTGAAGAGAGTTGTCATCAATGATATATCTTAACTGCATCACGTGTGAAAAAAACATCATGAAAGAGTCTTTATATGAAAGAAAATCACTCTGAAAGACACAAGATCATTGATGAATTGATGACATACAGAGCTAAAGTAGACTTCACACAGTCATCATATCAGAATCATCTCGTTTCGAAGATTACAGACATTGAAAACGATTCTTTCTTTCTATTATTAATCGTCGAGCTTCTACGAAATTTGAAAGAACATGAAAGCTTTCATGAAGAAGCAAACGATGAACATATGACACGTAGTACATATCTTAAAACTACATTCGACGATTAAAAGCTCGCAAGCATTTCGTAGACTTACGAACGAATTATGATTTCTCACATGATGAAAGATGATCATGAACGAGTCAATCTTGAGAGTCATTCTCGTCTATTAGAAAAATGTCGTCAAGAAAACATAAGTGAGCAAGAAGTGATATCTCTAGTAAATTAGTGCAGCAGACATAGATTTCTTTGAGATCATGCACGTCTTGCGACACATTGCTTTATCAACTTCTATTATTGATCTGACCTAGCACACACGTCGACTCAGCTCATCGTACTACTATCATTACTCTCAAAGTACTACAAGCACATTGATTAATCATAATGACAAGAACTTTTCAAGAAGAATGCAGATGATCGACGAAGAAGAACAACAGCAAGACATACATTTATCTTCGCTTTTCTTGAAACTGATAATCAGTGTATAGTGAATTCTTCTTGCATCTATGTTCACTTGAGACGTCTTCAAGGTTGATCTACTCAAACTCTAAAGATGATGTCATGAACATGCAGGTTCGCTGATGGGAAAGAACTCAGAAAATATGATAGATGAGATTCTGAGCAGACTAAAAGCGAAGACTGATGACAATTTTGCTGAAAAGAGAAATCGCTTAAGCACTTATCTGAGACTTATACAGCATTCTCATTCTTGTTGATTTACTACATAGTGATTCAAATAAATAAACGTTAGAAGATGTTTTCTGCACGATAATTGTAGTTGAAATCTATTCACGCTACTGCATGTTGCACTAGATAGTGAGTAGTGCAACTTCAAGCTATCAGATCATAAAAGTTTCATTCTTCATGTTTACAATTTTGAAAGACATAACAAAACTAAGTGTCATGTCTCATCTCAGTATAGACTGCTCGCTGAAACAGTCGACAAGCAGCTAGATATGCAAAGAATACAACAATCATCAAGCAGTACTTGTTCATACTCTCATGTTTGCAATGAATTGAGCGGTAAAACTAAAGCTCAGACAGTTCATTCAATTCAGAACGTGCTCAGCTTGCAGAGTCTAGAATGTTCATATCATCAGAGTCAGTAAAGAGCAAATTAGATGACTGTCATAGAAATCACTGACAATCTGCAAAGTCACTTCATTCAAGCTGTCGTTCTTTTTCGCATGCTGAATTCTGTTCGCGACGATCTTATAATACATGATCTTGATCAAGACTCACACAATATTGATATGTCAAGAAAGTATTTACTCAAACAAAAGTTTCTTGACTTTTTCGCTCTCATTTGCGTCACAAAAAAAACGATGACAGTGTTTCAGCGACGTGCATGAAGAAAAACGCGTCGCAAGAAACAGTTCTTCAAATTGTCAGCAACTTTAAAGTAGATGAAAGAATCTTGAGTTAATTTCGCGAGCTTGTGAATATGTTGAACAGCATCAAAAGTGAAGATATGATACTCTTTGTTTCTATAACTGAACATAGACTGATTGTTGAACTAATATCATTATTCTCTAGTTCTCATCATATCTGACGAAGAAGTTAAGATTTTAGTCAGAATTGTAAGACTTGACATGATAAAGATTTGATACTATCTAAAGAATCTTCGTGATGTCAAAGATATCTTCGATGAGTGTATTTCAGCTGTTGAATCACGTATCATAGAATCTTTCACGTTGACATCTACTTCTCAGCAATTTCTGAAATGATTTGAGCACATCTTCGTAATTAAGAATTTGTCTGTTAATTTGAAGCTTGAGATTTTAATTTGTTATATTCAATGAGTTCAGAAAGTCAAAAGTCACTATCTTGACTTTTTTAAGACTGCATTTTTCGGCAAGATTCAGTCATTATCTCGATGAATTTATACGATTTTCAAGCTGAGATGATATGATATTGCTTTCAGAGCGCTCGTTCAACTCGCTTATGAGCTTTCTGCTCTTCTCAATTCTATGATTGTTGAGTCTGTAACTGCGTCGTCAAGAACGTCATTTACTATCTTTGAGAATGAGATATCTCTAATCTGTGTTCTACGTAGAATAGTTGAAGCTTGTACGAAGAAATACATCTCTTGTCTTGCTAGCATCTGAAACGTAGTGAACGTAGAAAATCATTTTCGAAGAGCATGTTTCTTGAATCTAATTGTTCATGCTGAGATGCAGCTTGTCAATTTCTACAATTACAATCAACAGTGCAAATCATTCTTTTGATTCATTGAAGTGAGCAAGAAGTCTTGCTATCTCTGTTACATGTTTCTGACAACTCATCTCGAGTTCTTTTGCGTTTCATTCTGTCATCAAAAATTATATCTATCGTGAATTTCTTTCTCAACGGCTGATCTTAGCGTCTACAGACAATATAAGATCATTATAAGAGAGTTGAGCAAGTTGATGAAAACAGCAGCAAAACACGATCTAGCAGATCGCTTAGATGATGAACGCAGATCTGTTTCTTCAAATTTCACTGCAAGAATTTCTCTCTCTGACTTGATGAAATCTGCGAAGATGAGAACTCAAATTCTTGCTGAATCGCAGAATAACTTTCAACTCAGATCAAACACAGCGATAAACGAGAACATTGCAATAGAGAAAGCTGTCATAATTGAGAGAGAGACTTTCAAACCTGCATCATCTTTTCGCTCAATTGATGTAGTTAATCTCACGTCATACATGAAAATCGAGTCAATAACGTTAAACAGAATAGAAGTAGCTACATCAACAGAATGATTCTTGATAAACAACAGCTCAATCTCGATTCTGACAATGATTTTTCATTTCATACGAACTGATGATGTCAATAAGTAAGACATAATCAGCATGAAAGATATCTTTGATTCTTCTACTAACTGCTTGTCATGAGTCAAGCTGCTCAAGATTCTAAAGACTGATCATGACTTGAGAATGACTTTTAAGAAGAGTCAAGAAGTCTTGATGATCAACAATTAGATTTGCATGAGCAACGAGCGACAATTTCTTGCCTGTCTGCAGTATCTGCATAACTTGAATATATCAAATTCGAAGACTCTCATATATGACGTTAGCGAATTAGTCTTTTCAAAGAATGAATTGACACTTCATCAGCTGTGACATTTTAGCAAGAAACTTCAAGTCAGTCAAAAACGACACTGACTTCTCTTTGAACAATCTGACTTGATAAGAAGTTCACAGAATATAAAAGTATAAGAAAGTGAAGTTGTAATATGCTATGTATCGTGAGTGTAATCAGATATCTTCGCTAAGTATAAAGTGACTAATATATGTGAATAACAGTGTTCATCACTCACTTACTCTACGTCTTATTTCTTAATCATGCTCTCATCTAGTGTGATCATTGAGTGAAGGTTTGACTGAGTTGAATGTGAATTCTTAATAGAAAACTCAGGTCATTGAAGTCTACTTTTGTCGTGAAGAAATCTGAAGAGTGCTTGAAGAGAAGATGTGCATGTTTCTTTGACCTGAGTTATGAGCAGAGTAAGAACTTTCTTTTTCTCGACAAGATGCACAGCACAGACAGAAGTTAAGAGAGCAGCATTCAACTCATTTTCATAAGAAAGTCTGTTTATCTGACTTATTTCGACACACAAGTATTCAATGATCATGACAGCGAATCTATTGTCTTGAGCTCTTTGACAGAAGAATCACATCAATCAGGCGACTTCTATTATAGATTAGTTGTTACTGATTTACTCGAACGACGAATTAAATGATCAGAAGAGAGAAAATGATGATCAAGATCGAGACTCAACGCAAGAAGATGTAAATCAAAGATACGCACTTCAAGAGCAATTAAGCACGAAAGAAACGTAAGAGAATCAAGATCAATAATGTCAGATCATTGAAGAGTAACGAGAGAAAGAGAGCTGTCAATGATGACATCATCAAGAAAGATCACATATGAAAGAAGTAAATTGTATTAATCTTGAATATTTCATTTACATGTCTTAACATCTTTTGCTATAGTTCATGTTTTAAACAAATCTACTGCTATTAACACAATCTGTGTTTCATCAATCGTATGTGCATCAACAAGCGATCGAGTAAAATATGTCTTAAGTATAACATTAACTCAAGAAATGACTGCTGTCTAAAATGTCACAACTCGTTGACTGCTTTGAACTCATCGCTTTAAGTATCTGACTTGAACGAAGTGTCTGAGATAAAACTACGCAGTTTCAACATTCTTGCAACGTCTTGTTCAAAGATTTGAACCACTCATTCATTCAACAAGTTTATCATCATAGTTAAACTTCTAGTCTTCTCATTTTTCATCATTCATTCGCAAATTCGAAGCTCAATCAACGTCTCAATACTGCATCAATCATATCATCTCTTCTATCTCTTTAACTCGATCATCAAAGTTTGCAATCAATTGATTTGAGATCTCTTCTAGTCTCTTCAGATGATTCTCTTTGACAGTGAGCTTTCTCAAGATCATTCTTTGCATCTTCAGCATGCATTTTTTCATGTCTAGTGCTTTCAAGAGTTTTGAGTTCAAGGCGAATAATTCGTTGAGTCATTCGTGATGCTTCGCTCAACTTTAAATGCGAAGCTTCTTTCTCTTTTGAATTTTCTCATCTTGAGTGATCAGTCATTTTCTTCAAGGTCGATTCAACTTTTCATGTTCTGTCGTGAGTCTCGATTCTTCACTTGCGTTAAACTCAAGATTCAAGCGCAACGAGCGATCTGAGTATGATGAATATGATTGCAACATGCTGATGAATCTCGTCATGTTGAATTTGAAGAAGCAACTCGCGAAGTAGATCAATGCAGCTTTAAATTTAATTGCGTCTCTTCTTGACAATACAGCACTTTGAATTGATTCATTTCTTATTTATCTTTATTGATGATTCAACTTTTCATTCTTGCTCTTGCTCGACATTCACTTCTGACTCTGACATTCACTTCTGACTTCAGCATCTACTTGTAGATATAGATATCGCTGTCTACTAGCTTAAGTCTATTGAGTAAATTGCTTTCATTTCTAGGCTTATAATAAGTAATGATGACTATATACTCTGCACAAAGACAATATACAATCTTTACGAAAACGCAGTGTGTTTAGCATAATTTTATAGTATCAATTCGACATTTTCATAAAGTTCTTCACATAAAGCTCTTCTAGAAGCTAGATCAGATTGATAGTGATCGAAGAAACAGAATTCTATTTAGCTAAACAAAACGCAAATCAAGAATCAGTGCATGTTCATTTCAGCGTGCTATCATATATTATTGCAAAAAGACAGTCTTTTAGCGAGACATTTGACTCTAGGCGCGTTATTCGCTCGAAGCATAAGACATAAACAAAGCTGAAGCTTTCTCAATACTAGTATTCTGCTGACTTACTGCTCATACCTTGCATTCGTCTAATAATGTCACAAGCGAATACAGTCAGCTTCTTCTTCGTTAGAATTGTTATGACAGTCAGCAGCTATTTTCACTCAATAGTTCATCATGTACTCTTTGCAACTTCAAGCCTGAGTTTGATTGTTATCTTGACTCAAGTGACTCAAATTCAGCTGTTCTTGTTTCTTTAATGAACGAGACATCTAAATGAATTTGAAATTCTCTACATTATTTCAATTGCTATCTTTCTCGAACCTTACATTCTGCGAATAAAGAAGAGTTTCATCGAGCTGATCATCTTTGCAGTTGAGTTTCGTGAAAACATTTAAGATAAGCGTCGAACGAGTGTAGATCAAAGAGTCTTCATTAATTGTCTGCATTATGATCAGAAAAAGCGAGTTTGAACGCTAGTTTATATTTACTTACATCAGCATTAGATGCTTGATTGTCTCTCATCTGAAAAGCAGCAGGCTCACGAACACTTTGAAGTATTGATACAGCATCGACGAATGCACTGACTAGATAGTAACAGAATAGAAAGACGAGACAAGTCTTCAAGACGCTGATAGATATCATGTTGATTTATCAGATGAGATGTGAACGTATGACACTTTGCAAAATCAATAGATTAAAAGAATTTGACTTGAGAAGAGTTTTTATCGTGACAATATTTGATCACATTCAATTTTCGCTTCTATTATATTCGATTTTGAAGCTTATGTAGAATTTTCATAAACATTCAGAAAAAACTTTCTGTGAAACATCAAAAAAGAGACTTTTTCTCTACAGAGTTCAGAAGAATGCTCGATTATTATATTCAGAAAGATTCGCGAAAAGATGTTTCTTTAAGCAGTTATGAATGAGCTTTCAAGTCATCATTTTCAGTTCGCTACTGATTTCTCATCAGACATTATATTTAGATCAGACATATTCAATTATGATGTCACAACAGACAATACACGAATCGAAAGTGAGACACAAAGTTGATCATCATCGATGATAGAAGAACAGCGACGAGAAGTAATTCATGACGAAGTCTCAAAGATCACAACGTCAAAGACTACATCTCTGAGAACAAGAATAATCAGAGACAATCAACATGTCATCTTTTAAGATTCTTGAGTAAAGCAATGACTGTCATCAATACATTCTGCATTTCGTCGACGATCAATTTTCGACAAGACGAGTGATGTCGCTGCTCTGAATGATCAGATTGCAAGAAATGAGAGAATCACATTCACTTATGAGCAGCTATCTTATTGACTTCAGCTATCAAAGCAAAATCATTCTGCTTCTTCAGCAAAGCGTGTGATAAAACTTACAAGAATGAATGACTATTTACTGCAAGAGCTAACTTATCACAAAGATACTCAAGCAGCTGATATGAAATTTCACAAGACAGTGACTGATTTGCATGTGAAGTTGAATAATGCATTAAAGAAAAGATCTCAAAAGCAAGCAGACGCAAAGTTTACTTTACTAAGCTATTAAAGTATTGATTTTGATGATGAAAATGTTGAGAATATCGTTTTCTGATAGCTTTCATCTTTATCTCATTTCGTAGCAGTTCTTGAAATTTTTAGTGTGATGAGTTGAAAGTTGATTTTCATTTCTAAGCGCTCAGTGAGTTTAAGTGTCAAGACTCAGTTTACTAGTGAACAAAAGTCTAAAATAATTCATAACTAATGCAAAAGCGACTCGATTTTCGTAATTTCAACATCGTTTAGAAGATCTCATTCAGCTTATCAAACTAAACTCTTTACATGAAGATTGTATCTAGCGCGCATGACGTGTACAGCAGATGTAGTCATGTTCAATTCTGATGTTCGTGTTTTATGAGCTAGTGATCAAGCTCGTGAAATCTTAAAACTCTTAATTCTATCATCATGTCACTCTACAAGCTCAAAACTGAACATGATTGCATCTGCTGTACATGTCATGTGCACTTGATAGAAATAATATGTAAATAACTCAGTTTAACGAGCTGAATGAAACCTTTCAAACGATGCAAAAACTATAAGAAAGAAATTGCTTTTGCATAGTTCATGAATTATGTTGCTCATTATGTTGCTCACTCAAGATATTTTCTTATCTTATCTTATCTAATTGAGGTTTCGACATTCATTAGATTGAGCAGTGAGTGATGCTCTTCAGGTAAACTCACTCAAGATGCTGAGAAACAGATCTTCATATCAATTCATTGATATAAACTGAGCTGAGTCTCACTTAACTTAACGCTTACACTAAAAGTTTTAAGTCACTGCTGTTTCAATTGTTTGTACGTAGATTACAATCTTGTCGTTAATCTGACGAATTACTAATTTATCTTCACAACTCATGCATGAGTTGATGCGTCAAGAGAATGACAAATCAGCATAAGATTTGAGAAGCTTTCTCACGACAAGAACGAAAAAGAAGAAACTTTGAGTAAAATGAGCGCGAAAGAAAGACAATAAACGAAAGACAATTCAACGAAATGACTTAAGTAAGACTGATTCTTTCTGATTCAATAACAACAATCATATTCTTTCATCACTCTTTCTTCAGCATGTTAAGCTCTCGCTTGAATCACATCATTGAAATAGCATTCAGCGCAGACGAAATGTTCTGTCGATGATTCAATGTTCAGTCTGAGTCTGAGATGAAGAAAAAAAGAAAAAGATTATGCACAGAGACTAGAGACTCTTACATTATAGCTTTCTGACTCGTGAAGATCTTGAATGAGCTCTTCTTGTAAAGTGTGTCTATCTTTCTTGTTTACACATGTGACATCGAGAATGAACGCTGAAATCAAAGATCACACAACTTGAAACAAACTATTGAAAAGAAGCAAGATCTCTGAATTCAAGAGTTGATAAAGCTTGTTTCGATGCTGTTGAATCATTGAATCAGATGAAGATTGTTTAAACTGAGAATTAGTCTAATCTCTCATGAAGATGCTATTGTGAAACTAACTAACTCTTTGTGACGACACAAGACGTATATGTATGCTTCATGTAAGTAAGCGCTTGCGCAATCTTCTAGAATCTTATTCTCTCAACTGAACAAGTCTTCAAGATGCAACAGATATTGTCTCAATCTTGCAAGTTCTTCAAGCAAGACAGTTTCATGCGTCTCAGATAGTTGTGACTTGAGTAATTGTCATGTCACACGAGCGTAAATATTCAGAAGTTTTGACGAAAGATCTACAAGAGAATCAATGTTGTTCAAGAATTCTTCGCGATTTGACAAGAATGAGCTGAGCTGGTCAGAACAGAGATTGTAGACGATATCAGAGAAGATTCAATGCGAATTTATTTTTAGACGAAGCTCAAGATTTTCGTAATGCAGCAGAGTCTTCTGAATAGCGTTGAAGCAAAGCGAGAGTACAATTTACTGAGTTCATAAAATTCTCAATCTCGATCTGATAATCTTTAAGAGTTGTTATTCTGTATCATATAGTCTGATAATACGAAAGATTTACAATGTATTGATTTGCAAGAAGAGTAAAGTAAAAAGAGTCACGAGAATTTGTAAGATGATTGAACTTTCACAGTCTTACGTGTCTTTGAATCACAGTCGTATTAAGCTGTTGTCTCTTCGCTGTTTCAAAAAACCTATTCTTGATCTGCTTTAAATATAAAGTTGTCAGAACTGATATCATAAATTTCTGTGTAATGATGTGATGCTGACGCATTACATCACTGAATGAGTGATTGTTGATTAAGATTCTTCTTGAAATGAAAGCATGAATGACTATGATGTTAAATGACTTGTAACAATCAACAAGAAGACTTGACTCACAAAAATGACTGTGCTCATCAACTGAAGTGTTCTTGAGCGATCGACAAAGATTATGTCTGATCAAACAGCGTTGAAAGTTTACATTTAGCTTCAGAAAAGAATCATCGATGATTGACGTTGTTGATGAGCTTGAGATTGAGTCTTCTTCTTTCAAAATGACAGTGACAAAGCTTGAATGCTTTCGCTTCAACGATATCTTAGACTGAACATCATTTTCATGTACGTTTAAATCATGTTCGTTGAACGCATCAATCATCACTGCTATGATGTCTATTTTACTATGTAGCTTTTTTACTTCTTTCTTTACGTAGATTAGCATAGTATCTAATCTGAGAAGTCAATCAGCAATTGCTCTGTCGACGTCTAGAAGTGATTATAGCTCGCTGTGTGAAGCTGATCTTGAAGACACTATGTGACTGTATCAACAATCTAGCTCATATGTCGTGCAATTTTCACATGACGTGTTTTTGTTGCATTTCATTTTTCTGTCTCGACAGAAAAGACATGTCTGTAAACTTCAGTCAGTATCTGCAAAGAATATGATAGAGTGCACTTATCTGCAAGATTCACTTAAGTCGTTTACGATCATTGTCTTGACAAGAAGAGTCAATGACTTGTTCTTCTGAAGATCATGTTCTGTTCTCAATAACAGTGAGAAACGAAGTTTGAGTCAGTTGATGAATTGATGTCGAAAGATGATGAATTAAAGTATGATTTCAAGTCTGATGTGATAGCTGATACTGATGTTGATCTGAATTTAGATCATAGTATGATCTGAAAGCTGATGCTTGCTTCATCTTCATTGAAGCACAATTGACTTCTACGCGCTATGTCTTGAGACATCTAAAGAGATTTCAATGTACAGAACAAATTGCACGACAAAGAAAGAAAGACGCTAAGTATTTAGCTATTGATTGAGAGAATTTGCACTAAATCTACAGATAAAGCTAGTTTCTTGCGCTATTGATGAGACTTCTGCGCTAAGTCAGCGCTATTAAAGATTGTCTGCTGCATCTCACAAAGAAATCTGGTTACACAACATTTGCTCTTTATATCACTGCTTCAATTCATACAACTTGCAATTCAGAATCATTCACTCATATTCATCAAATTCTGCGATGATAGTTGCAGAGATATCTTCATCATCAATGAAGAGATAATGAGACTGTTGACGATCTGACATCTTCTTAATGACAAGCATAATGATGTCACAATTTGCGATTATCAAGATGATGTAGCATCAAGTCGAGACGTTTTCAAGATTTTGCGAATTGACTATTCTGATTTGAAGCGAATGAAAAAGATGATGAGATCTAATTCTTTATGAAAGAACGACTCTGTGTTCAATGATTACTACAAATGCACAGATCGCGTTGTTACATATTCAAAAGTTCACATTGAAACTTTTCTTGACATTGATCTTGCTCAATCTCAACTGAGCTTATCTTCTCAAAAGCATCAGAGAGCTCAGCTTCTGAAAGATTTGTTTCACTTGACGCAAGTTACGTTGAATCTTACAGTAGTTCACAATGAAGATGATGATGTTGTGAATTGAATCAAAGCAATGAAGAGCATGAAAGAGAATTGTCTCAGAAAGAAAGAAAAGTTTTGAAATGATTGAGTGATACGCATGAAAGTCAATACAACTGAAAAGATTCAAGCTATAGTAACTTCGACAGAATTCATCAATATCAAGAACATTGAAATTATTCTTGTCGCTGAGCTCTGAATCATGCAACTACTTGAAGTCTCTTTCATACAGCAGTCATTAACTTCAAGAGCATTAATAGTCATCGAAATATTCAGCTTCTTTATTGAGATGAATAATGAGCAGTGAAAGAGATATAGCAATCTGTCAGTAAAATCAGATATTGACATTGATATGTACTCAAAATGCTCAAATATTTGACTAATTCTTAGAAAGACGAATTTCTTTGTCATTTGAATGTTGTGAGTTCTGCAAAGCTTACATGAATCAAGCTCTTTTGAAACTCGTCAGAAGAAAGAGCAATATCTACATCATGAGATGTCTCAAATACTGATCTGATCATTAGATCAATGTTGAAGACTCGTGACTGAGTGCGACGAGAAATACTCAATCTTCAGAAGAACGACGCGCGAATTCAGTCAATGCATTCATGATGATAAGAACAAGCATTGTATACCTTGATCAATACTGTAACTGATCATTAAAGAAACAACGTAACTGAGAATTAGAAGTCAATCATCACACGTCATTCAGAGCATTCAAACTTGATGATTGCAGATGAAGACTTGTACACTCATGTGAAAGATCTATCTTACATTGATCAGATTATCGTTGAAGTGCTGAAAAAGACGAAGAATTATACTCAATTTGAATGAGACGAATTGTCTGCTTACAATTCTTTCAATAATCAATCAGCGCTTTGAACAGATCTGAACTTCAGAAATCTGAAGCTCAAGACATTCAAAGACGAGCGAGTTCAGCGCTGAAGAAAGACTTGATCTGACTGAAGTATCTGATCTTTGTTAAGAGATACATAATAAAACAAGAGCGCTGAGTTCAGACATAGCGATTTTATTGAATCAGTTTTCGTTTTTCACTATCAGATCTACATCTCACCTTAATTCTAAAACGTCAGAACTGATCATAGTTTAGCAGTAAGCGAACTATATAGCTATTCATAGATGAAACGTTAGCTGAAACGTGATAAAAGAGTTCTTTCTTAGACACAGCTTTCTTTAAGCATTCGAAAGTGAATTGCATGACATTCATTTTTGTTTCGCGATTCTGATGACTGAGCTTTTTAAGAACGCTGAAGCGACATCAGAATTGAACAAATTGAACAAGCAGATAAAGAAGCAGAATCTCAAAGACAAGCTTTCAAAGAAAGATCTAGAGAACTTTCTCATTCAGATTCTCACATTCGTCATTAACTTTGAATTAATGAAAGATTATCGCGAATCTGTAGTCAAGAACTCAGCTGATGATATAGCGAGAGAAAAAATAAACAACATCAACAACATTTTGAATCAGTTGAATGAGCGACATGAGTATCTCAGAACCTGACTCATACATCTTGTATCTCGATCAAACACTGATGAAGCAGACTTCGCAGTAGCAGAGTCATTCAAAGCAGCAGAGTCATTCAAAGCAACAGAGTCATTCGAAGCAGCAGAGTCATTTGAAACAGCAGAGCTCAAAGTCATTAATCAAGCTGATCAGACTTTTATCAAAGATGATGTGAAGATTAAAGTCAGCGTTGAAATACTCAATGAATCAGACGGCTTAATGTCTCTCAAAAAAGTCGTGATTGTTTGAAAAGCTGAGTTTGAGTCGCGAATCATCGTGAATCATGAAACAGATGTGAATTCGTATTTTAAGATACATTCTGAGATTGACTTTGAAAAAGAAGTCATCAAAGAGTGACTGAAAGATGAAATGTATGAAAGCGAAGATTTGTTAAAGAACGCAAAGATTAATCAGATGCAAATTCATGAGCGAGTTAAAGTCAAGAAAACAGGTAGTAAGTGAATTAACAAAATCGCACGTACTTAAAGTGAAATTCAATACTACTTAATCAAAGTTCTGAATACAGATTATATAAGCATCAGATTGATGCTCTCTGAAATGAAAGAACTCAGCTTTGTTAAACTTAAACGTATCAATGCATAATTAAATCATTAAAATGAGCAGTTGCTCGCGAAACTTAATCAGTGTTGTGAGAAGAATGAGCACTCAAACATTGAGAAGCAGCTGATGAATGATGATATTGAAAAGATGTCGTGACTGTTGTTGAACGCGATTTTCAAGACTAAGAAGAAGAAGAAGAAGAAGAAGAAGAAAGAGAATGAAGATGTGAGAAATATAGTCTCTCAGAGAACAGATCTAAAGCGCAGTTCAAAGTCGAAGATTGCTTCACGCACGTTGAAGACGTCTTGAATTTTCAAATATTTCATCGTTCAAGCATTATAGCATGTTGTGAAAAAAGATGAGCGAACGGTAGCAAAGATGAAGACGCGAAAGTTTCTTGAAATTTGATTTTCTTCAGTCAGTCTTTATCAAGTTATAGTAGAGTTAGAACAAGAATAATAATAAATCATTAAGATGAAAAGCTTTCATACACATATTTTCGTGATCAACTGTTGTATCTTCTTTAGCGACAAGTGAAATCACATAGAATGCTTATGTAATATCTCTCTGTTTCGTCTAGTCTTGACATAAGACTAGCGTTAACTTATTTGATTTTCGTATTCAAAATTGAGTATACTCTCTCTACAATCATTTATTGCAATCAAGATTCTTGCTCATGAATTTTTAAACATCAATCTTGAAACATTGTTTTAATGAACTCAAGAATGAACAACGTCAATTCAAGAGCAGAGATTGCTTATATGTTGAAGTCAGACCTGAGTTGAAAGATTTCACATCTCAATCACACATGATCAGATCGAGATATACATCTACAGTATTTGAGCAACAGAGAGATAAGAGAAAGAATTCTTATATCAATCAGAAACACGATGCAAAGCGAGCTCATCATGCCGTTGCACAATCAACGCACTTGATCACGACAATGCTTCAGAGTATTCAAGATGAACAGAAGAAACTTGATGATAACAACGACTTCAAGACAAGTTGAGAGAGTTTTTCTTTAGATGCAATGCTAACTAGAAACAGTGATTTTATGTCATAAGCTGTAAAAATGAGACATGATTCGTGTCGAGTTATTTCAACAGCAAATGAAAAGAAAGCATCAATCTTCTATTCTCAAACCTCAAATCTATCATCGCTTACAATGTTGATTTCGAAGACATATTGAAGATGCATCGCGTTATAAAGACAGATGATGAAGAGTTGAAAAATTGAAGAAAGCTTCAATTATTGATGAAAAGAAAACGCGCATCTGCGTCGTCTGAGAATCATGAAATCAAGAGTATTCAAGTGACTGTGCGACGCAGCTTCAACGAGAACAGCGTTTCTTTCAGTGTGTTTCCAAGAATTTTCCTTGTGAGCAGAGTGAACATCTGTAACACGCTGAAGAAGCACTGAAATCATCAATAAACACATTGAATATCTTCTTACGCAAATCACAGTTCTAAAGTTACATCTTCACAGTTGAATTATGTCATTGAATATCATATCAAACTCTTTTTCGATGAAGTCATTTGAAGACTACAAGAACTTGCAAGCTTTAGTAAGAACAAGCTCTCGTTTCTTGTATTCTTCGTCAAGCTGAAAGAGACATCAAGCGCAATAAACGTTGCAAAACTACAAAATCTGCACAACGAAGCGAGTGCAATCTACAACATTTTAAGATTGCATTAGACGATAGATGAGAAGAACGATTTCTACGATAGAATCTGAGTACTATCGCTTGATATCAATGACGAGATGTGAAGACTTCGATGTCATTGAGTTTCTAAGAATGATCATGAATATGATATCTATTACTCAAAGATTCTTAGATGTTGAGCAATCGAAGATTCGAGAGTGACTACTGTCTTAAAAACAAGAGCTTCAATGAGAAATGTTGTGAATCAAATGCGCGATGTGTTATTCAAAGATTTATACACTGCAATGAACATTTATGAGAAAACTTTCAACTCTCAGCTCTTAAATTTCAAGTTCTATCAGATCAGCTATAACATACGATCTAAATCAGAGAATGACAGTGTTCTTCTAGCATCTGATCACTTCTTTGTTGATAAGACGCAGTCTGTTAAGTTTGATGCACAGCTCAATACTGCTTTGAGATCTCAAGAGATTCTTGAAATTGACAGTGAATCTGTACATGAATTTATTGAATCAGCATGAGTTGATATCTCGATATCAACTCAACAGTTGAGTCTCTTCAACATGAATAACGATAAGAAAGAACTTAGAAAGAAAGAGTGAAAACTAAAAAACCTCACGAGAAGCTAGCGATAGCATACATACGTTGATAGCATCTAGTATAAACACTTAGTTGCATGAATACTTAATATTTGATTCTTTCGCTAGATGATCACATACAATGAACGAAGCTGCAAAGAATGTGCTTAATGATCTTGCAATTTCATAATTATTATACATTAAATTTATTGTTTTCGATTTGTCAACTACTCTTGCTTGTATAGTAAACATCTAAAGCGTTGATCAGAAACTTCTCTTGAAACTGAAACAGTCATTCGAGAACAGCGTTCTGCATCGACGAGTCAGAAAAATCAATTCATCTATCGTTCACATGTCGATCTTGCACGACTCGATAAATCTTCTTGATACGCTCAGTTCAAGCTTTGTCTTCAAAATATTTTGAGAAGAATTCTTCAACATTTCAATATGTGCAATTCTTAATTTTCTCAAAAACTCTTGCTTTCAGTAGTTGATAAGTCTGTTCATCATCTTGTTGTGAGACGAAGAAATGCGTGATGAGAGTGTTGTCGAACGAGACAGAAATGCTTGTAGAAGAGATTATTCGGAAAATGAATCTTATGAGATCGAAAACAGCGTTTCAGATATCAAAATTCGATGCCTTCTTGATGACTAGTCGAAATAGCGCACGATAAAGTTCATAGTTGAAGTCGTCATTTCGAACACGTCTGAAAAGCGTGAACAATTCAGAAGCTAGATTTTCGTTTTCAGTTTCTGAGTGAAGATTGAAGATCATCTCATGATTCATCAACGTAACTAAAAGTCTAGAAGTTGTCTTTTGAGATTCTTGATCGAAACTATCGACAGCTGCATCGTAAAAGATGAAATTCGACTTGTAAGACTGCTCTGTCTTTCGAAGTGAATCTCGCAAATAGTTCAAGAAATTGTTCAAAGAATGCTTTGTGATAACAGTGCAATTGTCTTGCAAAAGATTGCTCATCTCAAGACAGAAGATGCTCAACTTGATCTTGTCGTGAATTTAGTGTCTCGCTGAAGAACTGTTAATCAAGATTGATAAGAAGAAAGAAGTCTCATGAATTTTCAGGTCAGTATTGTTGCAGATCGTGATACAAGTCTTTCAAAGTAAAAGCTGACGAAGAGTTGATTGATGAAGAATGAATGTTCTCAATGACTAATACGACTGCTCAGAACATCAGTTTCATCGATAATCTTAAAACAGTCTAGACTAGAAACTACAACATCTTTGAAGTTGCAAATTTATATCAAAGCTCATCTAATTTTCTATTGATATCTACTTTTTCCCTTACAGATCTTACAGATTTAACGACAGAATATTCTTGACTTTCAGGTCAAAAGAAAGACTCTTCGACAGAATCAAAAGAGTAAGAATATCGACTTGATCGACGAGAAAGATAAATCTCTCGACGAGCTTGCTCAAGAGACACGAAATTCAACTTTCGCGAACTGAATCGCAGTCTGTGAAAAATTCTCACGCTTCATACGACTTATATGCTTTCTATAACTCTACATCGCGAACGAGTACTTTTTTATCTATTGTGAGCATACGATCTGAATCAATTGAATCAAGATGATCTTGAAGATGTCTCTTACATTCTTGCAGTTGTTTCTGATGTAAGAAGAAACGAGTGACGGCTGAGAGTTTTTACGAGTACAGGCAGGTATGACTACAGTTACTTAGAAGATGTGTATGATAAGCTATTGATGATAAGTCAACAAAAGCAAGTCTGATAACTACTAAATACAGAATTGCTTGATGAAAAATTGATCACAAAGTAAATTTCACATCAACGTCTTATATAAAACGATCATCAAACTTTGTCTTTGTGAACGAGTCTGTCTCGTTTGCGTTCATGCTGTGCTCGACTTTCTGCCTCGTACTCTCGCAATAATCTTCGTGTGCTTTCTAATTCACTTCTGAGTAGTCATGTACTCTTTCAGCGTACCTTGTACTTCGTTTTCGACCTGATCTTTCTCTTGTCGAGAATCTTTATGACTTCTCACTTCTGCTTCTCAGCCTCTGCTCGATCATCTTGACTCTGAGATTGCTTGAGAGCAAAGAATCTGATGGCGATAGCGCTGACGAAATCGACGATCGCTGACGTTCTCTCATTGTGATCATTTGCGTGAACAGTTCTTCTTTCTTGATTCTCAAATGAACTGACGCTGAGAGAGCATAGACGATCAAAAGACTCGACGATTGCATTAGAATTCAAGCAATGATGTGTCTTTGATTCTTTTGTTGAACAAGATATGTTGAGCGAAGTGTCTGCAGTATTGATTTCGAACAGATTGCTTTCTATCTCAGCAGAAGTGCTCTCATCGTCAGTCTTGATGTCGTCGTTCTGCATCACGAACAAGTTATCTGTGAAATGTCAAACATCGTTTTCTTTTGAGTTAGAGATTCACGTTCTGTACTCATCTTGACTGTCATCAATCTCACTTGATCGATTTGAGCTTGCAGTGTTCTCGTGATCTTGAAGCGCTCAATTGTAGTAAAGTTCAAGTTCAGAAGAAACTTTGAATACAGATTGTAGAGTCGCTTTCTTCGATTCTCTATGCTTCTTCAATGAAGAGAGATCATGATCATTAATGTCGATTCTGTTCGCGTCGATATCGTCGATCACTATCGAGTCTTTTAGAATTATCAGACGTGCTCACAACAATTGAGACATTCGCACTGATCTGAACGCTCACTCTGCGTCTCATGCTTCGGAAAATCACAAATCTTTGATATGATCGTTGTCGACATAGATTCGTCATCGATAGAAAGCGTTGAGTTCGACATTTCTCAGACGAGACGAAGAAATTCGTCAATGTCGAGAAAATCGTCATCAGACAGAGTTTGAGCAATCTTCTCTAGTGAAAGAGATGTATTCTCGTCGACTTCGAACGAAAGGTTTTGAGAGCTTTCGAAAGGCTCGATGAATGAAAGGCAAAGATCTTCCTTGTTATTGATGTCACTGTCGTCGTCGTCGTCGTCTCGATTGTTCTCAGCTCTTTTCGAGTTTTCTGCATTCATTAGATAAGTATCTCATGACGCTGAATTTCAACAATACCTTCATTCTCGACTTTGATATCTTCAGTCAACTTGCTTTGAAGCGAAGATTTCATTTCGCGATTCGTCTTGAACAGATTGTTCAAGCTGTCGCGCTGTATGATTGCCGTGTGTTTTCCGTCAGCATTGCTCAAACTTGGTGGCTTGAGGCTGAGGTGTGAGCTCATCGTCGATGATGGTCGGTAGAAGTAGATGAAGATCATGTCGACGACAATCATCGTGAAATGGAATTGCGAGGGGATCTTGTACGCGTGAAAACAGAAGAAATCGCTGCCTATTCTAAAGAGGAGCGCAGAGGGATTATATATCGAGGCCCGTTAGCCGCTCTCGGCACAAAGGTACACTCAATTCCACTGCGAGCCGCATCATCTCTGCGCTGTTTCTCTAAGGCTTCGTAAGCCTCCTCTTGGCTGCACACAACCTCAGGAGTTACCCAGCCCTCAACAATTTCTGTTTCCTCTTCTTTATTCTCTGTCATTCAATTCACGCGCTGTATTCCTCGAGACTATGTGCATCCGAAGGTCTTCACTGTAACAGTCAGCTGAATCATCGTTGATCTTCATAGATCAAACCTCGCAGAACGCCTCGCAGAACGTCTCGCGAGACACACAGATCGCGCGAATTTCCCTTCTAGAGCTAATCGTCGATGAGCCATCAATTGTTCATGGTTCGGCATCGACACGACTGAGACAATCTCTTGATGAGCTGAGGGATTTTCGATGCAGATGACAAGGATAAAGAGTGTTCGACAAGATGGCACAGGACGACACAGGAAAATGTCATCTCTTCAACGGCTCAAATCCCGATCCAGGCAGTGCTGAGCAGAGCACATGCATATCCTCTCAATCAAGTCGCTGCCACGTCAGCATCAACTGGTGCCTGAAATTCAGCCGAGCTGAATTCGACGAGGCTGCTCAATTGTCGCAAGCCAGACTTCTGCAGAAGATGTCACCAGACCGCTAGCAACAGCATCACGCTATTCATTCGCCGGCGGCACAGTAGGAAACACGGTCAGAGTGGTGTGAGGCATTTGTTCAATTGGTCTTGGCGCACAGGCGATAGCTCTGAGCAGGCTTCACCTTGCTCGCGCCCTTGTTGTGACGATGACGATCGCTCAACAACTCGTGAACAAGAGTTGCCACGCTAATGAAGCGAGGAACAGAAGGTCAGCTATAGGCAGAAAACAGAAGGACGCTGAGAGAGGAAGACAGGAAGGTCGAGGATCACTCTAGGAGACGCAGGTGAGAGACGCGAAGAACAGCGATTCAAGAAGTCAAGGGGAAAAGTGCGCGTCTTCAAACGGGGGAGATCGTGAGCAGAAACGCAAGAAACAAGTCTCGAGTCAGATGAGCGGCGTGGAAACTGGGTCAATAGAATCGATCATCGCAAAGGTGAGGCTTCTCTCAGATGTGGGTTGAGGTTCGAGCGAAGGGTCATGGGACGGAAACGAGAAGCCGACAGAAAGCTCAGGCGAAAGAGACAAAGAAGATGAGAAGAAATGTTGAAAGTCGAGAGAGAACAAACGATTATTTATGAACTGAGAAAGCGACGATGAGCTGTGTCGACGCGCTTTCCCCAATTTGAGAGAGTGTCAAACTCGACACGACAAACATCTGAAAGTAAATTACAAGATAAATGACATGATGTTTCTGAATTCTAGAAACATTATGATTGCAAGATCATTAAAGAAGCTGAATGATAAAATGCTAAAATCTTTCAAGATTCTGACTGAGATTGAACATGCATATCGACTGAAACTGTCATCGACAATGAAGATTCATTCAGAGTTCACTTCAAATCTGCTACAACTGAATTCAAAAGACTTTCTGAAAGAACAATGAAATGAGTCATTTGATTTTATAGTGATAAATGATGAAGATGAATAAAAAGTGAAGAACATACTGAACTTCAGACACTACAGAAGATGATTGCAATATCATGTCAATTGAAAAAACTATGATGTTGATCTACATTGATACAATGTTGATGAAAATGAATTCAAAGATTGCTTAAAGATTGTAAATGATTTTCATCAGAAGTATTTGAACAAATCAAAGTAGAAATTGACTCAACAGAGATTGATCAATTGAACTGCAGCAATGAGAACATTGCTAGATGAAGAAGAAAAGTAATGTTGCGAGCATGCATCTCTGATACTTCTGATTAGCCTGATTAGCCTAACATAGACTAGTATAAAGCTGTGAATAGAGCTGTTGTTAACACGCTAGCGACCTAGCGTGCCTTCATGAGTAAAACTCATGTCGTGTTGCATCTTCTTTCTACTTCAGCTTTGAACTTCTAGTTAGAATACACTCATATGATTCGCTCTATGCAGACTCATAACACATTAATCATAAAAATAATTAATTATTATTTATATCTTGAAGAAATGATTCTTGATTAATAAATCATAAACTTATTCACTTGATTAATAAAAAAAAATTTAAAGTTTTTAAAGATTAATTAAAAGTATGTTGAAATTTCATTTTTTAGAGAGGCATATAGATGGTGACAATGAGGTAGAAAATGAATGTCTGTCTACGACTGTGTTGAACTTGAGGGCTTGAGCGACATTTCGGATCGAATTTTCAGTCATCGGCTCGGTCTGAACTACTTACTGTAGCATCAATGTCACGTATTTACTGAGTCTTCTGCTCGGAATCCCAAGTTTGCAAAACCAATAGCTTGTATGTGTTCCACATGTTTGGTTTTCTATGTGTAAGATGCGAAAAAGGTTCCATCATTCATTCCGAGGCAATACATATGAAGCCTCAATGCACAAGCCTGATTGCTAGGATTCTGCAAACTTCTTGCGATTAGTTTCTACGCAACCATCGCAAAGGCTCATGAAACCGTGTATTGATGCTATTTTCTAGCGACCAACATGGCCAAGCAGGTTGGAGCTATACCAGGAGTCACTCCCATGCGCCATGTTTGCCGCATGGCGCTCGGCCGCACCAGTCACATTCTCTTCCTAGACCATAGAACATGCCATATATACGGGACAAGGCTTTTCCAACTTCTTATCCAAACCTCCTTTCGCGAGGCCCGCTGTTGCTCGGGACCCGGTTCGAAGGCTTTGTGGCCGTTACAGCAACGTATCTCCAGAGACCCCTTTTAAGAACACGGTAGCCCTGTACCCCTGCCTGAGTATTCACGAACCAAGCTTGAAGTCCCAAAAGACATATAATGA
>JAABUV010000692.1_pt1 | contig 51138 bp, 53 predicted proteins | sample 5559971 | NCBI WGS metagenome assembly JAABUV01 (sample SAMN10711881, study PRJNA513362) | rock metagenome | isolation source: Antarctica rocks | place: Antarctica: Victoria Land, Knobhead nord | collected 2015-12-19 | reverse complement strand
GGCGGGCGGCGGCTGGCCGTACGAGGTGCTCGCGGGCGCGCCGCCCGGGTAGCCGCGGCCGCGCTGCTGCGGCGGCGGCGCCGGCGCGTGCTGCTGGTACGCGCCCGCCTCGCCGACCCCCGCCTCGCCGGCCCCGCCGCCGTTGGGCTGCGCCCCATACCTGGCGGCCGCACCCACCGTGGGTCACTTTCTTTACAGAGTGTATGCTGAGGGCCTTGTGCACTTTCTGGTGTCTCATTTACGTGCACCTGCTGTGCACCAGCACACAGGCAGGCTCACGCCATTCACCGCTCTGAGCGCAATGAGCGCAGCCCTTCCCGGCTGCGGTCATGCATACGGATACCACTCCCCGGTTGCAAACGCGCATACCAATACCGCGCTGGCAGAGCCAGGGCTGGGTTAGGGTTGCGGTGCGCACCGCCGCCAGGGCTGCTCGTCGCCGTCGACGACGCACTGGCGCAGCTGCAGGTGCCGGTCATCGCTGATGTGCAGCTCCGCGCGCAGCTTGGACAGCATGAACTCGGTGTTCTGCCGCGCGGCGCGCCGCCGCCAGGGTGAGCCGAGTGTAGACAGCTAAGCCGACACCAAAGCGTGGCCAAGCGAACCGCAGGCATCCTTTTGAGCCCCACAGAACAAGCCCGAACAACGCGCCCGTCGCTTCACGCACAAGTGGTTACAGGCGCGGCACCCGGGTGGCACTTCACGGCGTCCTCTTCTGCCGCACTTCATGCCTGTGGTTGTACAGGCTGTTTCATTGGCATGTTGTCCTGGGTGTGTAACATGACGGAACATCAGTATCGCGCACCAGGTTGTACAGCTGCTGCGCGACGAACACGCGCAGCACCTTGCAGTACGCCTCCTCGCGCAGCTCGGACAGCCGCGCGTGCGGCGCCATGCCGGCGGCCGCCGCGCGCGCGCCCTCGCGGCCAAAGTCGCCGCGGCCATGCGCCTGCGAGCTGGCGGCCAGCATCGCCCCGGCGCAGCGTCCCAGGCGCCCCTGCGAGGGCAGCTCCGAGTCAGCGGCGGGCAAGCTCCTCGGCGGTTGAGCGCTTACAGCAAGAGCAACGGCGCTTCTGCGGCAAAGGGCAGTGTCAGGGGTCGGCGTTGCTACGAGCATTTGCTAGTAAGCACCCTTGACGCAACCAGCCACAAGAGACCCTGCGAGAAGCGCCCAGTCAGCCGACGCGCACAAGGCGCTCAAGCGAAAAGCTGCCCAGGCTATGCGCCGGAGCAGGCCGCATGCGTGCATCGCGCACGCAGCCGGAAGGCACAGCAGCCAGCGTGTCTGCCTTGCGGCGTGAAAAGCGGCCACACTGCTGTGCACGCAGGCGCTGACCAAGCTTGGCAGGACCAAGCTTCACGAAGTGGGCTTGTCCGGCACAGCATGAGGGCGCTTGACTGCAACACCACAGCGTACTGCTGCAGGGACCTTGGCAGACGTACATAGGCCAAACCAGGCGACAGCGCCGGGGCGCAGGTCAGCGTTGATCTCACGCACACGCGCCTGAGCTCTTGCTGCGGTGCCTCGCTCCCGTACAGCAGGAAGCTCCGCCGAGCGTGCTAGACGGCTGAGCAAACACGCCTGCGCCGCAGTCCAGCAAACACCCTCGGCTGGCGGGTCTGCGGCGCGGGGGACACAGGCGCCCCAAATGCGCCGCTTCAGACCCTGCTTGCACAGGCTAGAGCCGGCACTGCAGGTCTCTTCCCTCGCAGTGCGCAGGCGGCAGGTTAGCACATGCCTGATGCGGTCGGAGCGCCACACCCACTGCATACGCCCGCAGAGAACAACCCATGGCAACCAGCATGGCGTGTCAGCCCAACCTCGAGCGCCGGCACACCACCAGCGGAAGCGCATGATACGATAGGTGTACCTCCGACACATGCCCGCCTACCCCGCGCTTGACAAGCAATCGGAGGGCAGAGCGCTGCAGCCTCGACGGCACCGCACCTGGGCTTGGTAGCAGGGCCGAGCAGTGCCAGCACGCGCGTACACGCGCAAGCAGGTAGGCCTGCAGATAATGCGCAAGCGCTCCTGGGGATGTCCGACACTTACACAATGGTGCGAGGCGCTTGCACACTGTGCAATGCACAGAGAGTTGGATGCAGGGACAGGGCTTCAAAACCCTCGCCTCCTCAAACGAATTCAAATCCACAGTACCCACGCGCAGGCCAGGTGCCCTTCCTGCAGACTCTCACCAGCCAGATCACTCGTGAGGCAGGGCCTAGAGAGCGTGCACTGCTGCAGCGCCGCTGCGACTGGAGAGGCCGGCTGCAAGGGAGTGCGCGCTGAGCCAGCAAGGGGTGCAGGTGCGCCCTGCGCGCCGCTCCCGGTGCGCTTGTGCGTGCGCTACGAGCAGCGCCTGGCGCTGCTGGCTGGGGCTATCAATGCATGCTCCTCAGGGTCCTGCGCTGCTCCTAGAGCCACCTCGCCTCCAGGGAGCCAGGGAGGCCTGCGTGTGAGCATATACCCCTGTCTGCCTCCCTTGCAGCGCTCCGCACGGCCGGCCTGGGTCCACGGCCCGGACCTAGCCGGAGCGGCCGCCCGCCTGCCTAGCTCCCGCCGGTGGCTGCAGGGACAGCAGACTCGGAGCCCTGCCACCGCCTGGGCCTGCCGGGCGGCCAGCGCCTTGGTCGGAAGACACGCCAGGAGGAAGCTGGCTAGAATGTCTGGTTGACACCAGGTTGCCCCGTGCGCAGGCCACAGGCACCCAAACCAAGCGGCCCCTGCACGCGCGGCTGCGGCGCACCCGCTCTGCTCGCGGGTAGCCATGGTGACCACCCAGGTGCGCGGCCCGGCCCGACGCGCGCGCCACACCACGCGCGATCCACCTGCGCCCGCGCCCGCCTGACGTGCCCCGCGCTTGCCCGCGCCGCCCAGGCAGCGCGCCGGAGCCTGCTGGCGGCCTGCGCGCTCGCCGCGCTCGCGCTCTCAGCCGCGCAGGGCGCTATCGCGCCGGCGAGCGCGCCGGCGGCGGCCGCCGGCGCGGCCGGGCTGCTGCCGCCGGTAGTGTTGCAGCCGACGCCGGTGGACTTTGCGGTGCCGGGGCTGCCGCAGCCGCCGCGCCCGGCGCCCGCGCCGGAGCTGCCGCCGGAGGTCCGCGCGCTCGCCTCGCAGGGCATCCAGGCGCTCTTCTCGTCGCTCGCTGCGCGGCTGAGCACCGGCGCCGGCCGCAAGCTGCAGGCAGGCGTCCCGCGCTCGCCCGCCTGAGCCCCTTTAGTGCTCTCGTACTGCGCGGCGCCGGCCGCAAGCTGCAGGCAGGCGGCCCGCGTTCGCCCTCCTGGGCCCCTGCACTGCTCTCTTGCCGCGCGGCTCCGGCCGCAAGCTGCAGGCAGGCGGCCCGCGCCTGCCCGTCTGGGCCCCCGTACTGTTCCCTAGCGCTGGCCCGCCCGGCGCGTGGCGAGCGACGGCGGCGCGGAGCCCAGCGGCAGCACGCCTGCCACGGCAGATGCGCACGCCGATGCGCACGCCGACGCGCGCGCCGGTGGGCGCGCCGATGCGTACGCCGATGCGCACGCCGATGGAGAGCGCCAGGCGGTGGTGGGCTATTGGCGGGAGCACGGCAACCTGACGCACGTGAGCGCCCCGGGCGCGACGCGCGCTCGCTGCTGGCACACTCTGCCGCTGAAAGCCTCTCTTCTGTAGTGAGGAGCTCGAAGCGCAAGTGCCGCCGCACGGTCTGCAGCTCTGCATCTTTGCCTGCGCGGCCTGCCGCGCGGAAAGCGTCCCGGGAGCTTGGCGTGAGGCTGAGGACGTGAGACGGGTGCAAACACACCAGAGACCTACACAGACCCTCGAGCTGGGGTCTGATGACTGACGGTCCCCGGCGCGCATCCGCGCAGGTGACCATCCGCAATGCGGGCCACATGAGCCCTGGGGACCAGCCCTGGGTGGCCAAGGAGATGATCGAGACGTGGGTGGCCTCAGCGCTCCGGCATAGAGAGGAGCGACCCGCGGCCCCGCACGCGCCGCCAGCAGCGGCTGAGGACGCTGTCGGAGGCGGGGCAGCCGACGGCGTGAGCGTGTCGTGATCTTGTAGACCTTATAGCACTGCACACTGTGCTGCTACACTGCAGGCAGATCCCTGGCTTCAGGTCTGTGCGCAAGCAGCATGAGGTGGCAGATGACTGCGAGCACAGACCACGGACAAGCTGCAACTTGTTACATGTGATCAATGAGCAGAAGTAAGCCAGCCATCAACGCAAGCCCTGCTGCCTCACGGTACATTCACTTACTGGCAGACCCTGTCTGCATCATACCTACACGTCCTGGCCATGTCTAGGGTTCCTGACGGCATGCAATGTCGCCTTCATCCCTAAAGGCACGCAGGCCCTAAACAGCATCGTGCGCTCGCCGCACTCAGACACTGCTCAAGCATCCGCAGACAACAAGAAGGCCGCTTGCGTCACTGCCAATCACTAGACCCTATCACGACTGGACTGTGCCCAAAGTCAGTTCAACAATGTATGAAATAGTTCCTGTGCAATTGGCGGCCCGCATGTGAGCCACCACCATGGTCTGAAGCAGAAGGAAGTGCTTGCCGACGGCATGACAAGGCACCAATGGCCCTCGCCCATGGTCGTGACCGACCAAAACGTGCCTACCATAAAGTAGGGCCCTGCAGCATACGTTGGGACAGCCGCGCCCCCGCGCCTATGAACCCTCAAGATAGACCCAGGAAAACATCAAGCCCGTAGGGAGGGAAACCCAAGAATGCTCATTCACAAGCTCCTGAAGCCAATGTGGCCACAAGGGCTGCGCACTCCATTGTTTCGCCAGCGGCCGCACACGCGCCGCCCACTGTCAACCGCGCCCAGCGCCAGACCTGCACCCATAGGCGCTGCAGGAGCCAGCTCACGCCTTCATGGGGTTCGGACCCTGCGCCGCGCCCCGCCCACCGCCGACCCGGCACCCTCAGCCTGCACAATGTAAGCCTAGACCTCCGCGGAGCTCGGCCTCTGCGCCGCGCGCCGCCCGCCGCCGATCGCGGCAGCGACCAGGCCGCCGCCCTCGGGCCCATCGCGGTAGCCGCCCACGTTGGGCACGTCGGCCGCGGCCAGAGGCGGCCGCTGGCCGCGCGGCAGCAGCTCCGCATCGCCGGTGCCCGCCCAACCGCCCTGGATACCCCGCAGAACTCTTTGGCAGCTAGCGATGGCCGCTTTGAGGGAAGCGCATGAGCAATGGTCGCCCTTTCGTTGCGACATGAAAGGCCGCCTACGTGGCGACCTGTCGACATCTGCATTCCACGCACTGCATCTCGGCACAGTCTGTGCTGTGACTTCCCTGTGCCCGTTCATGCAACAGCCGCCAAAGCGTTGCAGCCAACAGAGCGCTTGCCTTGGCAGGCCACAACGTTCCTAGCGGCCGCGAGCACACAGGCTGAACCCAGCAGAAAGTATGCTGGTCCGCCAGACAGTGCTGGTCTGCCGGGCGAGCGCGCACCTTGGCGGGCCCCGCCTGCGGCTGCCCTGGCGGCGGCAGCCGGGAGTAGCGGACCAGGTCCAGCAGGTAGAAGGCCAGGAACCAGCCGACCAGCACGCCGAACACCGCCCAATAGTCGCGCATGGCTGCGCCGCGCGCGCGGGGCGGAGCTCACAGGGGTGCCGGTGCGCGCGCAACGTGGGGCCGAGCAGTGGCATGGCGAGTACGACACTTATACACGGCTTCCACAGCTTTCAGGCAGGCACAGCAGCGCTTTGGTGTTTAAGTTTTGGGGAAGCAAGCAGGGCAGGCGCGCACGTCGGTGCCCCAGCAGCATGCCGCCGGCCAGCTGTGTGAGCGCCACGAGCGCAACGAGCCAGCCGAGCCACCTGGCCTCCCCGCACGCACACCATCACGTACTGCTACCCAGCAGCACCGCTGCTGTACGCGCAGCGCAGAAAGTGTACAAATGCACAAAGGGTGCTGCCTCCATCACCACCACTGGCTCAGCCAGGGTCAGCCGGGCCTGCCCTTGTATGAAGGCCCGTGCGATCCTTCAGATGGGGCCACAGCAACCATGCCCCTGTGAGAACGCATACACAGCCCGCTCGTATCTACTGTGACGTGCACACCATGCACGCAACCTGTGCAGCAACACAGACGGTGCTCCCACTCAGCAAACGTAACACATGCATGCTGCTCAGGGGCGCCCGGCGGGCGCGGGGGCGTGTGCACCTGTGGGTGACGTTCCACGACTGCCGCAGCGGCGACTCGTGCGAGGGCCGGACCAGCAGCGCGATCAGCGCCTGGATTCCAATGACAATTTGGAGCGCGATTCCCACGGCCACATGCACGAGCACCACGCGCGAGCGCTTGACAGACGACATTTGAATCTGCGACCCGACAATGATCACAGACGCCAGGTTGACCAGCCACGCCACCACCTGGCGGCGCCGGCGGGCGGAGCGGAGATGAGCGCCGCATGCTGCATGCTGCTGGCGCACGCGCGCTGATCGACCACTCAGCACACGCGACACCCAGCCTGCGGCCGGAATGTTTGCCGGCGCTGCCCAGGCACCAGCCAGGCAGCCACTGGTGAAAAGCACAGCTGGAGCAGGCGCCCATTTTGAACACAAATGTTACAAATGTGATTTCAAAGGTCACTCATGCATCACAACCCCTGTTGCATTCCTTACGACAAGCAGCAGCAGGCATCACGTCAGTCATTTGAGGCACGCAGGCATTGCTCAGTGGGCCATGTCCACACTATCTTGAATCACGCAGTTGCCCCACCTGTCATGCAGGACCTTTCACATCCGACTTACTATGGTTCCCATGCACAGAGAGGGGGGTGGAGGTGCGCGTGGGGGAACCCTGACGGGGGCGAGGAGCACACCTGCACGGCGCGGTGCACCTGGAACCACCAGCGGGACAACATGCTCTTGCGCGCGTACGCCATGAAGACCCCAAACGGAACCAGCCCCACAAACACAACCAGCATCATTTCGCCGTGCAACCACGTCAGGTACCGCCGGTGCGCGCTCGCCGCGCGCGCAGCTGCGGAGCCGCCCCGCTGCAGCAGGTGCCTGCCGCCTGAGCTTGCAGCAGCGGCCCCCGAGTGCAGGCTGCCACACGCGCTGCCGCTCCTGCCGGCCCGCACACAGGTCGGCGTCAGGCATGTTCGCGGCTTCTAACCGTAAACAGCAAGAGTTTGAGCTTGCCACATGACAGGCGTGCCAGCCTATGCATGCGAGCGGTGCAGACAGTGAGTGCAGCGGTGCAGACAGTGAGTGCAGCGGTGCAGACAGTGAGTGCAGAGCAGTGCAGACCGCTCGTGGCTGCCACTTTTGACAAAAGGATAGACATTGCACTAGGAAGTGCAATCAGTCCAACACACGAAGCACAGTACTGGCCCGGAGTTTACGGATGCAAGCGCCTTTTACTACACACATATGCACTACAGCAAGGCTCCTGCCTGTAAAACTCACAGCACAGGCAGCGCAGCACGACTGTAATACTATTTTGTGCAATTCCCGCCATGCACGGCTCGCAAGCTTGGCTGGCCTGCATATGCACACCTTGCCAGCATCTTGCAGCGCACTTCGAGATCATTAGCTTCCTGCACCAAAGCAGCTCAACACGAGTCAGTACATCACCATCAGCGCATAAGGAAGGAAGCTCTTTCAAATGACAGACTGCTGGACTAGTGGCGGAGCGACAGAACGCAGCAGGCTTCAACCAAGGCCGGGCGCGCACTGCGGCGACGCTGGCGGCCAGGACGGTCTGTGCAACACACACCGCCAAAGTGCAAGCTAGAACCAGGCGCCAGTGCGCCGCCATCATGCCCCGCTCCGGAGATCTGGCTGTCAAAGTCTAACGGCTTGTGCAACACGGGCACGTGAGCAGCCGCTTATTTGGCTGCCGAGAGTGTGGTGCCGTGGCCCCTACCTGTGCTCTTGATCCCTATGACTAAAAGCTCGCCCGGGGCCAGCTGGAGCATACCTGCATGTGACAATATATATGTTGCCTAACAGCGGCCCGTGCATGGCCAGGCATGTCAGAGATGCAGTACGCTTACTGCATTGCAGTCACAGTCCGACGTGCTGTTCCGTATGCTGCCCCGGAAACGTCTGCGTCACTTACCTTTTCCACACCAAAGTGCCCAGCGACCACTCTTTGCGCTTTGTATGCTCAGTCACAGACACACCAACCTGCCAAGTGACGCACACACATCGTTCACACAGGTACAAGCAGCAGCTCAGTGTACAGCAGGCGTGCAGACCTCGACAGTGGCTACCAGGCGCCGCAGCGCGCGCCACACGCCGGCATGGCCGGCGAAGCACAGCGCGCTGCCGCCGCGCACCAGCTGCCCGCGCTCGCGGTTTAGGTCGCCCACGCACGCGGCGCCGTACCACGGCCCCGTGTCAGCGGCTCCCAACCCTAAATCTGATCCAAGCCCTAGGCCGCCAGCACCGCCCCTCCCGCTCGTCCTGTTGCCCCCCTCCGCTCCAGGCTCATGCCGCGCCGGCGTCGACTCCGGCCCGGGGGCGCCGGCCCGGCCGCGGGCGGCCTCTCGCGCGCCGTCGGCGGGGGCGCGCCATGGGGGCGGCGTGCCCACCGCCCACTTGGAGTGGTCGGTGGTCGCGTTCCAGGCGCGGCGCGCGAGCGCCGCCGCGAGCGCGCGGACGTTGGTGACCGGGTACGCGCCGGGCGCGCCGGTCGGCGGGCAGAACGACGGCAGCGCGCCCTCCCCGCGCAGCCAGCTCTGCACCTCCAGCCCTGCGCTGCCCCGCCGCGCGTGGGCGTGCATGGCCAAGCGCACCACGTGCGGCGGACTGCGCTATCTGCACACCTCCGCCGCCAGTTGACCGGGATCGCGGAGCGCTCATAGCGGGGCGGGCAGCGGCCCATTCCTGCCCGGGCAGGTCTGCACCTCTCGCTCTGCACGCCACTGCATGTGTACAAGGAGGAGCAGAGGGTATGCTAGATACGCACACAGCGCTCAAGGCGCGGCGGACACCAGATGCGTGCATGTCTAGCGCCTTCCCCGCAAACTCAGCTTTGCGCAACCAGCCCCATGATGCCGCTGCATGTGCATCACGTAAATACTTTGAAAACAATGAACAGAGCGGTGATCAAATGATGGCAGGTGTGCCTGCCCCAGGGTCTGCAGGACGTCTTGCCAACGCGGGCCGCACCGCTGCCAAAGAAGGGCGCGACGGCGTCCTCGTACAGGTACACATCGCGGCCGGGCGTGGTGGCCTTGGCAAAGGCGTGGAAGCGCTCGCCGCCGGCCGACGTGACGGTCTGCTGCGCCAGGTCGCCGCCTGCTGGCGCCAGGAGTGCGTCACGCCGTTACTGGATACAGGTGAATAACCTTTCAGTGTACAGGCACTGAGTAAAGGACGGGTGGCTGCAAGAGCTTCGACCCTGCGAGCAGACTGGCAGCGTTCGGGGCGCGCCTGCGCCCTCGCCGCTCGCTGGGGCTGCCAGCTCGGCCATGGCCCGCGCCACCCCCGCGGCGCCCGCCCATGCGCTGACGGCGCTGCTGTCCGCATCAGTACGATTCTCACGGCTGCCACCCGCGTCCGCGGCGCCACGCCTGCTAGGCCGCAGCGGGGCGCTGGGGCCAGGGCTCGCGCCGCGGTCCGCCCGCCGCAGGTTGCCGCCGCCGCCGCTCTCTGGGTCCTGCTGACCTCCCGTGACCGCGCCGCCGCCTCCGCCATCAGCGCCGCCGCCGCCGCCGCTTGGCGCTGGGCCGGTGGCAGGGCCGCGGGCGGGTGGCGCTGCGGCGTGGGCGCCGAGCGCATCAGGCACGGCGGCGTCGTAGATGAAGATGTGCGGCGTGCGCAGCAGGCGCGCGGCGGCGGTCAGCGCGTCCGCGCCCAGCGTCACGCACAGGAAGCTCTGCCCGTTGAGCAGCTGCCCGCCGTGCTCGCCGCAGCACACGCCTGCGCACGACGCCAGCATTCATTCAGTGGCTCTGGCAGGGAGGTGGTCCTGTTGCGCAGTCTCTTCTCACGTTCTCAGGAGTGCCTGCCGGCGCACTGCATGGACTACTGTAATCGATGCGCCCATGTGATGTCAAGGCAGTCAAGGCTAAAGCCCGTTACATCTGCTGCGCCCCACATCTTGATACTACCCTGTGTGCAGGCATGTTATTGCCACCCTTGTGCAGCACCTGATGCTGCCAGCATGCTATTGTCCAGTGGCATAAGCATGGATGAGCGTGCGGTGTGCATATGCGCGGACCTTGGTATGTCGGCGTGAGCGCCGGGCTGTCCGGGAAGCGCGGAGCGCTGTGCACCAGCCAGAAGCCCGTGCCGGTCGCGCCGTACCCCAGCACGCCTGCCGCCGCACAGCGCAGCCCCTGTGAGCTCTGGGCGAGCTCGTGAGCTGCCACCCTGGAGGGACAGCGTCCCGCTGAACACGCCTGCTTCGTGCCGCTCAGAGTGAGCTGCTGGACAGGCCCCAGCGCCTGCCTGACGGGTTCCTACTGGGTAAGAAGTGCGCGCAGCAGCTCTTCCACTGCATGTATCTCAAGCCACAAGTAGCCGGGAGAGCGGGCTGCAGACCTTTTGCATGCGCCAGCGTGAAGGTGACAGTGCCGTTCGGCCACTCGTCATTCCACAGCACCCGGCCAACACTGCTGGTGTCATATACCTGCACTCCACCAACGGCCCGTCTCGCAGGTGTCAACAAGGCAGTGTGGCAATGCATGCGCACGAGCTTGCGCGCTTGCGCTTGCGGTTGCGGGCGCACTTGCTGTAGCGTCTCCGCCAGAGGGTTGCCTTGCACGCCGGCGATGTCCTTGTGGTACTGCCACTCTGCAGCGCGGCATAGGCGATGGCTCCACGTCAGTCTGAGTAAGCGGTCTGTTTCATATTGCAGAGCAGTTGTGTTGCCAGACTTGCACGCTGTATGTATGTAGGCAAGATGGACAGGTAACGCCTGTCCTGGAGTGTGTTGCTTGTGAAGTTTTGGCAAACACGGTGCTCCCAACGTGCAGGTTCCGTGCTGCAAGACTGCCCACTGCAGAAACTGCTCAGAAACTTTCAGTGAAGAACACTATGAAGCGTGTCAGCACCGACTCGCACCAGAGCTCGCTGTGCTGTCAAGGTAGAGATACTCACGCCCGAATGGCAGCTTCAGGGCCAACCACCTGCGCGGTCGGGTCATGTGCACCTTAGCAGTTGGACAATGTGTTCGCAGTGCCTCGGCCTTGTTTTCAAGTGTGCTCACCAGTCTATCTCAGCGCCGGTGCTTGTCCTGCACGTCAGCTCCTTACCGCTGGCGCATGCCGCACACAGCAGCAGCGCAGCATTTGTGAGGCACGTGCGCGCCATCTCACCTGGCAAATGTGCAGCGGCTGCGCGTCTGCATCACAGACCCATCAAAGGCAGGCAGAGTAAGCGGGAATGAAGAGAGTCAGGATGGAGAGTCCGAGTCGGAAGCCATGTTAACGGCATGCGCATGCGCATGCAACCCCCGGCATTTGCAAATGAAGGGGTACGCAGTGCTCAGCACATGCATTACCATGCAAAGCAGGACTTGCCTGCCCTGTGATGCAAGCGAACAAAGTACCTGTGCTACAAGACTATAGGGCACCTATACAATCCCATTGCTGAATTTCTGGTCAGCTATACACATGCAAAAATCAGGACTGCTGCAGCACAGCCGGCTCTGCTGCTTCGCCCATGCAGCAGAGCGGTCACGGACTCGCTCGCTCCGCTGCAAACGCTGCATCAGCCATGCGCGGGATCTGCCAGTGAATGCGCATTGCAGCGCCTGCGCGCTCCGCGCACGCGCGTCAGCCTCCTGCCCATGCAACAGGTACGCCAAATTATTGCTCACACCGGACTGGGACGTATGCATAGCATGGACTGCACCTCTCACCCCTCTCAATCCTTCAAGTACTGCTCCAGGTCTTGCTCAGAGCTGTGCTGAAAGGCGGCCGGGCAGCGCCTAAAAGTAGTGTACGCGCAGGCTCGAACAGCCCAGCCACCCCCCTGCCCGCCTGTGACAATGCAAGCGCGCGTGCGGCGGACCTGCGAGCCGCCACACATTGTGCGCGGCCTTGGCCGCCCAGACCACCCACAGCGCGTGCACGGCCCATGTCGCGGCCGCCAGCACAGGCAAGTACGCGACCACGAAGCCCGTCACCATCACGTCGCGCACCTGCGCGCGCGCGCGCGCGCCTGTCCGTGCGCTGCCACGCGCTGGAGCCGCCGGCGCTGGCCAGTTAGCCATACAGCGGCGCGAGCAGACATTGTCAGCTAAGTAGCAAAAAGCACTGGTGCTCGCGCCAAACTCCCGCGCAACTAGCGAGCGCTGCACACAGGTTCGCATGCGCGCATGAAGGCCCATGAAGGCCTTATGAAACGATGCTTAAGCGGCCCTCCGCATGCAGGCTACGGAGATCGACAGTGCTGCACCGCCGAACAGCATAACCCAGGAGCAGCATGGCATCCGTGCGGCTTTGGCCTGTCACCCAAGTTGCACCAGCCTGCCGGCCTTGCATTGCGTAAAAACACTCATGGACTGGCAAGGCATCGCAGGCGCCCTGACGCCCGCCGGCAGCGTTGCGCGCGCGCGCGCGCACCCAGGCGAAGCTCTGCGTGGCGTACAGGAGCCCGTCGTAGACAAATACGGCGCCGTTCACGGGCTGCATCGCGCACAGCAGCGCCCAGACGGGCCCGCGCAGCACCGCCACCGCGCCCGGCTCGCCCGTGAACAGCGCGATCACGGGGTCGCGCCAGGCGTTCAGCGCCGCGCCGGCGCCGCCGCCGACCGCGACGCCCAGCAGCAGCACGCGGCGCGCCAGGCGCGCAAACCGCCTGCGCCCCCGGCGGCTCAGCAGGGCGCGCATGGGTGCTTCGAGCGCCGGACACACCCCCGAGGCAAAGAAGCCGCACCAGGCCCGCCTGGCGCACCAGCCGCCTGGGCTACTGCAAATGCTCAACGGAGTCCACAGCTGCCCAAGCGGCAGAGCATGCACAGAGCTGTAGCCGGGCAAAGGTTGAGTAATAAGGTCGCAGAACGTCTGTGCAGCTGCGTCTGCCTGACACCCGGTGAGGCGGCGGCCAGGGGGGCCGGGGCGGGCGCCGCGCCAGGGCTCGCGCGCGCCGGCGGGCCCGAGCGGCGCCAGGCGGCTGCCGAGCACGGTGCCCGCGACCGCAAAGCCGTCCACGACGTACGACGTCAGCATCCACAGCTGCGCGACCACCTGGTGCGCCGCCAGCGTGGCCGTGCCCAGGCGGCCCGCCACCGCCATCGCCAAGAAGAAGGTCACCTGCGGCGCGCCGCGCGTGAGACATCCCTGAAGCTGATCCCTGAACCTGCACTCTTCCCGCTCCCGCAGTCCGAGACCAATCAGACCAGCCTCGGCTCTCAGCATCCAATTCCTGGCACGTGCCACACAGCTTGCAGGGCTCTGAGCGCCGCAGCCGCCCTCAGGTGCACACCATGTGCAGTTGGGCACAAATTCGCTGCCCATCATGAAAGTGATGCCCTCACTGTCACTCCCTGGACTGAATCAGTAGCGCTCATACAGACAGGGACGACGGGGCCGCAGAGCAGTAGCCAGGGCGCGCGCGCCTGCAGCACCGCCGAGCGCACAAGCATGCTGGCGCCGTCGCGAATGAAATCCAGCAGGTGCCCGCGCTCGCAGGCCGCCGCCAGGCCGCCTTCTGACGCCGGGGCGTCCCTCTGCGGCTCCTTGGCGGCCCCAGGCGCCGACCCCGCCGGCGTCCGCGAACAGGCCCCCCGCGGCCGCGCCCGCCGCGTCGTCGCGGCCGTCGCCCGGCGCCGCGCTGCCTGAGCGCGTGCCCGCCCACAGCGAGCCCTGCCCAGGCGCCTGCCCCGGCCCCGAGCCCGCCGCACCCGCGCCCCCCGCCTCCGTGCGGCCTGATGCGGCGGGCGTGCCCGCCCACAGCGAGCCGGCCTCCTGGGCGGGGCGGTCCCCGGCATCGTCGTCGCAGCCCGTGCCGTCGCCAGCGCGCCCGGACGACCCGCCCCGCTCTTGCGCCTCATCGCCGAGCTGCACACGGCCGCAAGCCAGAGGCTCAGCTGAGCAGATGCGACTCCGAGACAATGCCTGCGCCTGGATGCCCGGCGTGCGAGTCTGCTTCCGCACATGCCTTGCTGCTTGCCACTACTGCGCACAGCCGGCCGTGCGGCCGCGCCACCAGCGCAGCCGCGCACACGTTCTAATGCGCAGCCGGAGCGCGGACGCACCAGGGGCGTCCGCAGGGTGTCCTTGCTCGGGCCGGAGCTGGGGCCGCCCACAGGCGGCGAGAACGCGGCCACGCATGCGCCACCTGCGATCGCTCTAGAGTATGGTTAGGGTTGTCGTTTGGGTGAGCGCTGGACTGCACAGCCGACCGATCCTGCGCGATGCGTGGAGGACCACAGGCCGCCCTCTGTGCGACAGGGTCGCATGCTGGACGCGCATGCGCGGGCGCGCACGCAGCCGGACAGGCCCAGCGCGGGCGCGCGCCCGCGGCGGCTGCGAGCGCGGCGGTGGCAATGCTCGCGGCGCCCAGCGCGGCCAAGCGGCCGGCGTCCGGCCGCGGCAGCACGCCCAGCACGAGCACGCTCGCGCAGATCTCCGCCAGCGACTGGCACGTGTTGAGCGCCGCGGCAACGCCGACGCGCGCGTAGCCCTACCTTGCGGCGCTCGGGCAGTCAGACACCATGACGATGCTGACAGCGCCATGCATAGGATTGACATTGCATTGGACACGCGCGCAGCCCTGCCCTGCACGCCGTCGCGCGGCTAGGCAGCGCCGCTCTGCCGGCAGCTCCCCGTCACGTAACACTTCAAACAGGTGAGCGGCTCAAACAGGTAAGAAAAACTGCATGTTGACGGCTTGCCACATCAGCGCCTCAAGTTGCACACCCATGCGCAGGGGCAGTCTGTCTCTGTCATTGTGAGCATCCACACAGGGCTGCTGTGCTCAGTGTGACTTCTTGATGAGATGGGGGAACAAGGGGCGCGCCTGCAGGATGCCGGAGAGCGCCATGTTCAGCAGCACCAGGGGCGCCAGGCCCGCTCGCAGCCACCAGTAGACGCGCGCCTCCTGCCGCACCTGCGCCCCCGCCTCCCCTTGTGTAGCCACAGCGCTGCCAACCTGCAAGCGGCGTAGGGCTGGCGTGTGCTTCGCGCAGGAGCTTGTGCTTCACGCAGGAGCGTCCCTTATGCGTGCATAAGGCTCTTCATTGGAAGAGAGCTTGGAGCTCGCCTAACCGAGCACCCTCGCATGTTGCCCGCACCAAGCGCCTTGCCTCCGCACTTCGCCCCGACCCTGGCCTACGCCTGCTTCCCGCGCGCGGCCGGGGCCAGACGCGCCTCGAGCTCGAGGTGCAGGAACCTGTCAATGGGCCACTGCAGGCTGCCGAGCGCGGCCGCGGCCAGGCAGCCCGCGCCCAGCGCGCACACCAGCGCCAGGCGGCAGCGGTGGCGCGCGCCGCGCCAGTCTTGCGCGCCCGCGCTCTGCCCGACCTTGGCGGCGACCTGCCGCTCCCGGCCCGAGAGTCAGTGCGCCTGCCTTCGTGACCTACTCGGCTCACGGGGGTGACATTGTTTAAACCAGCAGCGACACACTCGGTCAGCAACCAGGCGCTTAGGGCGCCGCTCCTGCTCGGACACAGTAGCGGATCTAATGAGGAGGTCGGAGCACAGTGCTACGGGTGGTATCACGCAAGTGGTCAGCGGGTGCTCGCCCCATCGACCAGGAAGTTGAACAGGAAGGTTGCGAGGTTGGCCGAGGTGTTGACCGCCGCAAACGCAGCAAGCGGCGCCGAGCTGGCCTCGCGCCCCAGCAGCGCCGTCTGCACCGTGACGGTGAGCGGAGCGGCAGCTGCGCCGCGTGCGCCACAGGGGAGCTCGAAACAGCCGGGGCCAGTCTGTGAGCGATAGCGCTTGGGCAGCCGGACAGCACTGCTGTCGCAGCTCACCGTTGAGTGCGATGGCCGGCAACGCGACTAGAAATATGCTTTTGTAGCTGTCGTAGCGCTCCTCTGCGCCTGCCATGCTATGCGCCGACTGAACAGTCACCGCCTGGACTGGCCGCCTACACCTCTCTCTTCAGGCGTCGCTGTTCTGCGCCGTTCAAGCGCGGCCTGCCAACAAGTGTATCGTGTGGCCTTGCCAGTGCTTGGCAGCCGCAGTGCACAATTAACTCAGCTCAGATGCCGATTGCAACCAATGTGCAAAGTCTAGCTTGAAAAACTGTGACTCAACTTGTCGAGTCTGGTTGTTGCTGCAGTCGTGGACGTCCAGCCTGCCCAGCCCTCACGAGGAGTTAGGAGTGTGAGAAGCCTCGCGTGGCTTTTAGCTTTGTGGGGCAAGCAGTTGCATGTTCAGGCTGCTTGGGGCACACAAGCGCGCCGCCACGCTTGGCCGCTTTGCACAGAGGGTCGACTTCGCCTGGTGCAGCTTGCGGGCAGCACCCCCGCAGCCCTCCCACCACAGCCGGCGCTGCAGGTCGGTCGGCAGGCGCGCGATGGGGACTGTGGAGGAGGCGCCGCGTGCAGTTACCGAGCTCGTCTCGCAGTCCTTCGGCGGCAACGTGCTCGAGCGCTCTGTCGCCTCCCGCCGCGACGCGGTGCGCGCGCAGCCCGCGCCCTGCCTCGTGTCCCTGCTCTGCTGCGTGTCGGCTGGCACTCTGCGTCGCCGGTGGGAGGACTGCCGGAGCTGAGAGGGGGGCGCCCGGCCGGGGCTCGGTGCGCCGTGCGCGGCGCGTGACGCGGCGCGCGCCAGCCGCGCAGGACTTTGTGAGCAGCGCGCTGCCGGCCGCGCGCGTGCTGCTGGTGCTGGGGCACGGCGTAGCCGTGCGCAGCGCGGCCGCGGGGCCGTCCGCCGCGCCCAAGCAGCTCGCGCTGCTGGGCCTGGAGGACCTGGAGCAGCTCGGCGTCGTGCCTGCGGACGACGGCGCCGGGCTGCGCCTGGGCGACGGTGCGCGGCCGGGCGCTGCCCAGCAGGCGTCCAGGGTCCCGCAAGAGTACGAGTGTGCCGGGCCTCTCCTCGCGCCGCCGCCCGCCCCTCTAGCGTTGCCGCTCTGCAAAGCCGGGTCCATTCTGAATGAGCCAGGCTGGGCATGGCCAGTAACTGCCGCATTTAAACGCACGGCCCGAGGGTGGTGCAGGAGGGCTGCGCGCTCCCCAACACGCCATCCCCAACACGCCAGGCGGTGCTGTAGCTCGAACTGCGGTCAGATGCTCGAGCATTTTCCTTTTAATGCATGTCACACGCAATGCAGCATGCGACGCCCAGAGCCTCCTAGACAGGCGGGCGGCGCGGCCTGCCTGCTTCGCAGGAGCGCACCAAGGTGCGGCGAGCCTCATGCGGCGCGGCGCGCGCAGGCGGCGCGAGCCTGCCGAAGCTGTACCTCTTGGGCAGGGACGCGGCGGGCGGCGTGCGCTTCGTGCTGGACGCCAGCGGCGCGGGCGACGTGCTGACGGGGCACCTGGCCGCAGCGGGCATGGAGGTCCGCGGGCCCTGGCGCGCGCCGCCTGTGACATGCGGTTGGGGGTGATTATAGGGTTCACCAGGGAACTCGTGCGCAACGGCCGCCGGACGGCCAGCTGGCGAGGACCATGGGGGCCGCGCATGCTGGGGCCAATGGGCAGCGATGCGCGCACCGCAGCTCGCCCGCTGCGCATGCGGGCGCACAGGCCCGGCCTGCTGCGCTGGCGGCGCCGCGCACAGCCTCGCATGCGCTGTGCCGACGCGCGCTGGCGGCGTTGGGCGCAGGCAGGGACACCATGCATGCTGACGCGTTGACGGCGAGGCTCTGCTCTGCTCGCTGCAGCCGCCCGGCGCATAGGGGCCGAGTCGGGCGAGCGGAGAGGGGAGATGTAGCCGGGGCGCTGATGCCGGCAGGTCTGCGAGCTGCGCGCGCTGATGCCGGAGCTGGAGGCGACCGAGCTGGCGGTGGCGGGCCACGCGGTGGCGCTCTCGCAGTGGCATGTGGTGCGCCCGCCGCGCGCGCGCCGCCCCATGTACAAGTAGCAAAGCTGAGGCCCGGCGGCGACCGGCTCAATTTGCTGTTTTCGCTGCCCCATGCGCGCCGTGCAGGGCCTGCCACGCTCAGGACGAGCAGATGCGAGTGTGTGGCTGGCGGGCTTGGGCACGGCTGCAATGGTCTGAGTGCTTTGGGGTGAGCGCGTGTTCAGGGCAGGCGCCCGTGGTGCGGTCTGCACGGCGCGTCTTTAGGTGATTGGCACAGCGCCCGCACCGCTGCGCGTTGACTGTCTCGAACGCGGCAGCTGCTGAAGCAGGTCCTGCACGCCTGGTCCCCACTGGCTCGAGCCGGCGGCCGTGAGGTTAGGGAGCGCGCCCAGCACCGGCGAGGGGCGCCCGGCGCGTGACAGGCCAGGAGCAGCGGGGCCGGTGCAGTTGCCGTGGGTGCTGCCACAAGTGGCGCGCCGCAAGGCTGACCGGTCTCGCGCGCGCGCAGTCGCACAGCTTCTGCGGGCGCTGCGGCGCACCGACGGCGCCGATCGAGGCCGGCGCCAAGCGGCAGTGCGGCGCGGACGCGCGGCACCGCGTGTACCCGCGCACGGACCCGGTGGTGCGCTGGCTAACCCTACCCTACCCTATATGCAGGGCTTACAAAACCCATGATCTGCCTGATCCTATCGTGTGCCTCAGAGGCGGCTGGGCGGGTGGCATGTGCACGGCTTCGGCAGGTCCGCTGCTGACGCCCCTGCTGAGATGTGGTTGGCTAGGCCGCGCTGACGAGCGGCGTCTGCGCCGGGGCGGCAAGCGCTCTGGGAGTGAGCGGCGAGTGCGGTATGAATCAGGGTGCAGGGCCTGCTTGCTTGCGCACCCCTCACTCTAGTCCTATACCCTATCCCTATTCCCCACGCGCGCGGCGCTGCGCAGGCCATCATGCTGGTGGAGGATGCGGCCGGCGGCGCGGCGCTGCTGGGCCGGCCGCGCTCGCTGCGCGGCCGCGGCGCCGTGCTCACGTGCCTGTCGGGCTTCATCGAGCAGGGCGAAGCGATCGAGGAGGCCGTGCGGCGCGAGGTGGCCGAGGAGGCCGGCATCCCCGTCGGGCCCGTTCAGATCCTGGGCAGCCAGCCCTGGCCGATCGGCGCGCGCCCGCGCGCGTGCCCGGAGCAAGCCCGGGGGGCTGCGTGTCGAGCAAGGGTGGGGAGGCTTGGGCTGCTGCTCCGGCGCATCCCGGCGCGTCGGGCTCTCTCGTGGACTAGCAGGGGCCTGGCTGTGTGCGGCGGACTGGCTGAGGAGCCGGCGGCCCCACGGGATTCGGCAATCCCGGCCCGGCCCTGGCTTATGGTGCGCGCCCGGACGCGCACCCGGTGCAAGACACCCATGTAAGACACCCACGCCACCGGCTTGTGGGGCAGGCGGCCTCCCACAGCATGGGATGCCCCACGCATGCACAGGTGGGGCCGGGCCGGCCGACGCACGACCACGCGCGCGCGCGCGCGCAGGCCGCGGCGGCGGCTGCGAGCTCATGATCGGCTGCGTGGCCAAGGCGGCCGGCGACGCCATCCACGCTGACCCGGAGGAAATGGAGGAGGTGCGCTGGGTGAGCCGCAAAGACGTGCTGGCCGCCGTCGCCGCCAGCGCCGCGCCGGACAACCCGTACTACGGCGCGCCCTCGGGTGCCCTGACTGGGCCGATCATGCTCTATGGGTCAGGTCGTTGCATCAATAGACTGGCCTGCATGCCCTAATGATTGGAATGCTGGCTCGCACATTGGGGGGTTATGGTTACAGGCCTTCATGCCCTAAAAGACATAGTTGCGTGCGAGAGGCGGGGGAGCATGCAGTTGAGGACACAATGTGGGTGCCCCCCAGCCGCCGCCTCGTCGGCGGTGCCAATTGATCGCTGGACAGAACTGTCAAGTTGCACCCATGCACATGACAGGCAGGTGCAGTGGATCACTGACACCGATTGGATGCCCAACCTGCTTTTTGCGCTTTGCATAACAGTGTCGGCCGCGCGTCGCGCGTGCAGGCAAGTCGAAGGAGCCGCCGCAGCAGGGCGGCCTGGACTTCTTCATCCCGCCGCCCTGGGCGATTGCACACCACCTGATCAAGGCGTGGGCCAGCCGGCCCACCCCCTGGTTTCCAAGCCGTATGTAAGCGTAATGATTAATTGCTTTGCAACAATGCTCTTTTCATGCCTTGTGACAGGAATGATAGTGCCTGATGGAGTGAGGCCGACAATCTAGGACGGTTGCTGGTTGTTTGGTAGGGCCTAGCGCAGCAGGTTGGTATTTTCAATGTCATGCATAGCCATGATAGGAAATGCACTGTCCTCTCATATTGTGTCGCACATTGCATCGGTGCCAATCGCATAGCGTTTAGCATTGCATTCCGTCACAGTCCAGGAGTGCATTGCAAGCCACACGGCAGACAGTCATGTTGCAAATGGGCGCTATGCATTACCTACTAACGCAGTGCCCACACTGCAGCAGCCCACATGCGAGCTGCACACAGCTGCACACCACGCAACCTATCAGGCCACCTCGCGCGCCGCAGGCGCGAGCGCCCAACCCCGTAAAGAATCCCACAGTCTAGCAACAAACTCAAGTCATTACCTCCATAGGGGTACTGCTGTACAGGCTGTTGCCTGCGCTTCCAAGTCCTTATGTGCATACCAATAATAACCCAACGACCTACATCACAGCCGCACACCCTGAAAACCCGTGTCCGCCGTCACAGCCAATGCATCACGCACTCTGGTTGCGCTGCCAGACCATGAGGTGCATGCTGGCGCCCACGCCGTGCAGCGCCTGCAGGCAGAAGCCCACCGCGCCAAACATGGCCTTCCACTCGTTCAGCGTCCGCCAGCCGCCGCCCGGGCACTGCGCCAGGATCTCGATCGCAAACAGCCCTGCGTCCCCCCCAGGAAAGAGCTCAGGTCGATCTTTGAACACTCCAGAGCGCTCCAGGTGACATTCATGGGGCAGCTACACATCTGCAAGTCTTGACAACAACGAGCAACCAGGTTTCATTACGATGTTGTGCTGCTAAACCTCACCGCTCGAACAGGTCATAAGTAAGCATACTGCCACAGATGGCATACCCTGTTTGGGCGATAGCAACATCAACCCATGCATGCAGGAATGGCGGCGGACCTGGCGCGACACCGTCCCTGCAGACGTTGTGGCTGCGGTCGCCCGCCTCGGGCACCAGCGTCTGCATGCACAGGAAGCGTCAGCAAGGCCAGAGCATCGCGACAAGGGCGCCATACATGACGGTGCTCGCACACCAGATGCAGTACACCTCACGCAGCTACAGCACACAGGAAGCGCTGCGCTTGACTGCGCCTGACCGACCCGCTTGTACGCCCCTGCGCTACAGGGCGCACCTACTCATTCATGCAGTGGCAATGCTACATTCTGTGTAAGCACAGACAACCACCTCCTCGTTTGAATATCCATACAGACACCATCCTGTCGAGCCCCCTGGATCCACTTTCCGCAGCACACCTGCAGCAGCAGGATGCGGCCATCCGGCGTCAGCACTTGCGCGCAGTGCTTCAGGATAAGCGCGGCGTCGGTATCGGAGAATCCGGACAGAAAGTGCTTCATGACCAGCGTGTCGATGCCCGCCTCCGCGACGGCCTTCGGGAAGGGCTCCCGAACCTGCCGGCGGGGCTACCCCCTAGTCAGAATGCCGCTCATGCCTGGCACTCAGACGCGGGCCTGCATGGCAACGCTCATGTCAACAGGCCACAGCATGTACGCTGGCGGCTGTCACAAAGTGCATCACACAATGCGCAGCTCTGATTGCAGACCGCAGCCCGTCTGAGGTCACGGGCATCATGCGCAGTCGCACGATCAAAACACATTCACACAGAGGCAGAAGAACAAACTCTCACCTTACGGCACATCTACACCCAGTCAGCACAGCACTGACCTCACAATGGCGGCACAGCGCAGCCGTGCGAGCGGCGCGCCTCGGCCGCGACAAACTGCAGCCGGCTCTTTGCGTCTTTGATACCCTTGGCCTCGAAAGTGCCCGGGATGTCCACGCTGTGGCGCACCGCAGGACCCACGTCACGAGCGTAAAACGTCACGAGCGCCAGATCCACACGTTGCAAGCTTTACCAGACTGCCTTTACTAAGGCAACATAACACCAGTACAAGAGGAAAGCGGTGATGTATCACGCATACAGCTGCATGCCGAATAATGCTCCAGCAGCAACACAACAGCCACTTGCTAGCCACCCGACTCGCCAAGGCCAAGGCAAACCATCTGCCTAGACACGGCCAAGACAGACCGGAGCTGGGGCATGAGGGGGGCGCGCGCCTGTCCAGCACCCAGGGGCGGTCCATGAGGATGCCGCGGCACTGCGGCCCCGCGCAGGCCATGCAGCGCGCCAGCATCTCCCCGCGGCCGCCGCCCACGTCCATGATGCTCCGCGAGCCGCTCCACTCAAACGCGTCCTCCAGCGGCACCTGCGCGCCCCCCAGGCGGCACAGGTCGGGCACAGAGTGGGCCTTTCACACACAAAGTGGGTCTTCACACAGTGCGCGAACAGTGCACGCAGTGAGCACTACTACGCAAATGCCATGCAGTGAGCAATGGTGCGTGAGGCACAGCACTTGCAACAGGCCGGCTACGTCCTTGCACCGGGTCCCTGCACAATGCCCAGCGCGCTGGCGCCCGTGGCCGCAGGTACCCCTGCGAGAGGGTAAAGAAAACGCACCTCGCCGCCCGTCAGGCTGAGCTTGGTGAAGTAGGTCATGGCCTGCTGGAAGTCATCCGCGAACGCCTCATGGCCGGCCTCCTCGTCATACTGCGTCGCGCCACACACGCTGGTCAGGCTTCGGCGAGCAGAGGTTGGCGACAGTGCGCACCGCCCCGATTGTAACCAGCCTGGCCTGTAAGGCATCGCAAGCAGGTGCAGCTCTGCAGAGTTGGCAGGCAGCACGCAGCGTCGCTCGCAGCGCGCAGCATTGAGCCCCAATGTCGTCCCATGAAGCATTAAAGCCCAAGGAGCGTCAAGGCCTCATGCTTCTCGGCTGGCCACGGCAGCGGCGCGCAACGTGCCGCGGCGCCTGCCCTCCAAGCCTGGGCGAGCACCTGGTGCATGTCCAGGCCGCCGTGCGCGACCGCGAACGCGACCTGCCCCGTCTTCACGGCCTCCGGCAGCGCCTTCCACGCGTCCCACTTGGGCTTGTTGATCTGGTGGTCCACAAAGTGGCCGAGCGTGGCGTCCTTGCCGCGCACGAGCTCGCGCGTGGCGTCGTTTGCCGAGAAGCGCTTCTCGGGCTGCTCGTCCAGCCTGCGCGCGCCGTAGGGCCTCTGGTGTGGTGCGTCTGGTGTGATAGCAGCAGTGCAGGACACAGGTCAAGTGTCAGGGAGAGGCGGAACGGTCGACGCGACCCTGAGCCGCCAAGGGGCCAGCACAGGAGGCTGCCGTGGTGCCACACGGCTGCAACAGCACCTCCTGTTGGCGCAAGCGCACCCTGCTGCCCCAGCAGCAGCGACTTCCTGGCGAGCGCAAGGGCGCAAGGAAGGCACAGGAACCGCCGCCCACTCACGGCGCCCCCACAATTGGACACGCGCGCAGCACACACTGCAGCCAGAAAGGCGGCACAGTCTGTGAAAGGAAGGCCGGGCGCGCACAGCTCATATTGCGCCGTGACGCGCAGGACCTTGTAGAAGTGGTCCAGGCCCGCCTTCGTCACGCCCGCCGCCTTGGCGAGCTGCACGGCCGCCAAGACGCTCAGCGCAATAGTACCATGGCACTGCAGAGATACGCCGCAGTTCCACTGTTGCCCTCACTCAAGCTCAGTGCCAACTTGCAACAGTCACTGGCGGGCATGCACATGCGCATCACCGGGGTGCACGTCTGGCAAGCAGCCTTCTCTCTGGCCAAGGCGTGGGCAGCCCCTGTGCTTTGCGTCCTACGAAAACAGCAATGCACACAGGCGGCGCAGGTGGCGCCGCATGACAGTGTGGCACACAGGTAGTTTTGGGATATGCCTCTGAGAACGTCATCTCGCCCCCGTCGGCCAGGATCTCGGGAATGCGCAGCTCCATCAGCACGCCCAGGCACGCGCTGAGCCAGTGGCCCTGGATGGCCTGGAATACCTTGGCCGTGGCACGAAGCTTGCCGGAGCCGTCGGCCAGGCCATTCTTGTGGGGGGCAAGCACCGAGGGCGCCATACTGCTACAGACCGAATGTACGATAGGAAGGATCTGGGAATGGGCGCTCGCAGCGCCGGCGGCAGGCCAGCGCGCCCCGGGTTCCATTGCCACGATGCCGGAAGCGGTCCGACAGCTAGGGCGAGTACCCTCGTGAATTCAAACACGGGACACATGCTCTCCAGTTGCACGATGGCGCGTCGAATCCGCTTGAGTGCGAGCCTGGCGCTGCAGCACCGCGAGATGCGAGAGCTGTAGACCGGCGAGGTCCATGGCCGGGCTCCCTGCTCCTACCTGAGGGTTCGGTAGTTTCGGCACGTCCCGGGTGCCACCCACGGGCGAAGGTATGTGGCCCGGCCCAGCCACAGAGGAAGGCAGTGTGGGCTCTAGGCTTGCAGGCCCGCGTGCCCCTTGCGCCGTCCGGGCTTGGGTTGCATGCGAGGTGCGCGCGAAGAAGTGCTGAAGCGGGAACTTGGCCGCAGGCAGCGCCGGGGCCGCGGCTGGCCGGGCCGCGTCGGCCATGCCCCCAGCAGCGGCGGCGCTCCTGGCGGGCCTGCTGCTGCTGGCCGCCGGCGGCGCCGCGGGGTCCCCCGCCACGCACCGTGTGCGGCGAGACGCCGCACTGAGCCTGGATGCGCCAGCGCTAGCGTCCGCAGACGCAGCGCCGGACGTTGGCGTGAGCGGCGGGGCGCTGCCGGCCGGCGCGGGCTGCGCGCCGGCGCGCGCGGAGCCGACCGGGCGCGAGCAGCGCAGCGGGCGCGCCGCGCCGCGGCAGCCGGGCCCGCTGCAACGCGCGCCTGCGGGACCTCGCGCCGGGGTCGGAGCTGAGGCTGCGGGCGCGGCCGGGCGCGGCGCCGGGCGCACGGGGGCGGCCCGGCCGGAGCCGCCGGCGCCGCATTCGCAGGCGGCGCAGCGGGATGGCGCGCGCGGCGCGCCGGCCGGCCGGCGGCTGACCGAGTACGTCGAGCTGACCAACACGACGGAGCTGCCGGCGCTGGCCGCGATCGACCGCAGCTGCGGCCGCCTGGTCGTCGTGTGGTGCGCGGTGAAGCAGGAGGGCGAGGGCGCGAGCGTGTACGACTCCTACCTCAAGGTCTCGCTGCTCAGCGTGCTGGCCAAGGCGCCCTCAGTCGTGCCGGTGCTGCTGTTCGACGGCGCGGCCGACCACCCGCTCGCGGTCTGGGTGCGCGACAACGGCGGCATCGTCATCGTGCACGCGCTCAGCTTCAAGCAGCACATGATGGCCGCCGCGACCGAGCTCTACCTGTGGCAGACGACCACCTGGCTGGCCACCTTCTCCTACTTTGACATCGGGCTGGTCGTGGACGAGCTGCGCGCGCGCACGCAGGCGCGGCCCGGCCAGGGCTTGCGGCCGCCCCGGGCCCACGGCGGCCGCGCCACGCCGCGCTCGTCAGCCTGCGGTGCAGAGGCGCCGCGGTCGGGTTTGTGAGGTAGCGCCAGGGCGGCGTTGCCAGCGGCTGTCATCTTTTAAGAGTGCGTGGCCCTGGCGGGGCGTGCGTGGGCGCCTGCGCTGCGCGGCAGGGCGCCGGGGCCGCAGAGCGCGGGCGCGTCCGCCGGCGCGGCTGCGGCCTGCCCGCCCGAGCGGCGCAAGAGCTGCGCCTTCACATACCCCATACCCTACCACATACCCTAATTTGGCGCCCCCCCCCCCGCGCGCAGGGCCTGGGCGTCGACCTGGCCAACGTGCTGTACACCGACGTGGACACCATCTTCATGGGCGACATCAACGCGTGCAGCCTGCCCGCGCCGCGCATCCTGGCCGCGGCGGGCGAGGTGACCAAGCTGACGCCGGCCAACGCGGGCGTCATCTACCTCAACCTCACCGCCTGGGCCGAGCTGCACGGCGACCTAATGCGCTTCGCGGCCGGCCACGGCTGGATCTTCCCCAACGCGGACCAGGAGTGGCTGTTCAGCTTCTTCGGCGACCGCGTGGCCGTGCTGCCGGACACGTACAACTGGAAGCCCTACTGGGGGCACCCGCAGCCGGGCACCTGGGGCCGCGCGCCGGCCGTCAAGATCCTGCACATCCACGGCCCCAAGTTCCAGGCGCGTTTGGCCCTAATCCTTCCCTACCATTCAGCGCACGCCGCTCCCGTGCGCGAGCGGGGCGCCCTGACCCGAACCCTGGACACTCGCCCTGTTCCCGCCTGAGTAGCCCCTGCGGGCTGCTGTTCTGCATTCTTCCGTTCACACTGCTGAGCAAGCAAGGCCTACCTGGGGTCAAGCTGCAAAGTGCCTTCATGTCGGCGCCGGCGTCGCTGGCTACGTCCCGTGGCGCACCCCGATGCTGCGGGTGCCCGGGCCAGGCCATGGCGGCGCCTGGCGCGGCGCGCAAGCGTGCGCCGCGCGCCGTGCGCCGGCCGGGCAGGCCTGCCTCCGCCGCCGCCGGGCGGGCCGCCAGCGGCGCCGCCCGCGCGCAGGAGAGCGTAGGGCTAGGGCTTGACCCTACCCTCGCGCGCGCAGGAGAGCGTGTGCGTGCTCAAGTACCTGGACACGTACGGCCTGGTGGACGACTCCAACTCCACGCTGCTGGCCAAGATCAAGGGCTGGTGCAAGTACGAGCGCTCGCAGTACAGCATGCAGCTGCTGCTGGACGCGAACAAGGTGGACGGCGGCCGCCTGTACAACGAGGCGCACGTGCTGTTCTACAACTACCTCGCCAAGGCGCGCATCCTGGGCCGCCCGGACGAGTACTGGGAGCTGGTCACCGGCGGCGCGCGGGCGTCCACGCAGGCGCCCCGGGCCTCCACGCAGGCGCCCTGAGGGCGCGCCGCGCCGCGCGCGCCGCGCGCCGCTGGCGCGCTGGCGGCGGGGCTGGCCGCTCGCCTGCGCGCCGGGCGGCGGCGGGTGCGCGCGGGCGTCCTGGGTACCTGCGCGGCCTGTGCGCACCTCCGTGCACGAGTTATTCCGGCGCGCTCGGGGTTTCTTCTGGCCGCTGGTATAGGGGGGCAGCTGCCGCGCGCGCGCATGCAAGCGCGGCGAGCTGGTTTTAGGGTGTGGAAGTGATGCCCGGGCCTGCATCTTGTGGATTGCAGCACGGGAGCTAGGTAGCTCGCTCGAGGTTTGGGTTGCGCCGACTTGTGCACCTGCTGTTGCAATGGATGACATGCATAGCCGGCCGTGCCGGCCAACACAGGCGCCCGCTCATGTTCAGGCGGCGCGCATGGGTTGGCGCCGCGGTTACTCTGGATGGCTAGATTTTTTTCCTTGAAAGTTGGCAGGGCTGCTGGCTGCGCTGGCGCAGTGCGCCTGGGACGGGACCCCAAGCGCTGGCCAGCGCGTAGAGCCTGCCAGGAGGTCGTGCATCAGCCGCGCCTGCTGTGTGCCTGCTGTTGCGAGCAGGCGATGCCTCCAGGCGGCCCCGAAAGCTCCTTATGCCTTATACCTGCATACTGCGTGCTGTCCTGGAAGCAAACCGTCCAGTATGCATTGACTCGAAGTATTGAAACTTAGCAAGCGAATTGGGGCCGGGAACTAGCTGCATGGCAGGGGCGCTTGGGGAGTGGCCGGCGGCAGACACGCCGGGCACTGCTGCTGTGCACGCGCACTGCGCCGGGGGAGGTGCGGGCGGGTGGCGGCGCCGGGGTGAGCGGCTGCGAGCTCACCTTTTGGGGCGAGGCGCGCGCCAGCCTGCCTTCCTGTGCGCCTGTTTCGCGCGGCGTGCTTCGCTCACGCCAGCGTGCAGGATGGACACTTGCCTGCAGCTGCATAGATGCGTATAGAGCCATATCAGAGCTGCTCGATTTATTGGCTGTGAGCGGACACGTGAGAGATGCTGGGTCAGGTATGGGCATGAAGTAGCAACGGGGGAGTGCGTGGTGCAACAGCCGCTTGGCCTGCGGCTGCGGCCTGCGCACCCTTGGCCATGTGGCACATTGTGGCACAGTCCGGCTCGGCCAATTCATTTTGCAACGCCCTGCCGGCATGTCGCCGGCAGGGCGCCGCGGTCCCACGGCCTGCTGTCTGACGCGGGTTCTTCCAGGGGTCGTTCGCCCCAGCCCTAGATGTGCATGGGTGATGCTGCTGTCTGGCAACACAGCCACGCATTTTTTTGGCGCGCCGAGCGCGCGAGGCACATGGACGCCGAGGCAGCGCACGCATATACGCGTGCGCCTGCACGGCGAGCCCCCGCGTATCATAAATAGCCATGTTTCAGTATAAGCCCTCTATCCTGTCTGGCATGTGTTGCGTATGCTGTGGTCGCGCCTGGCAGGGGCGCGCGCCTTCACGTGCGCCCCTGCCAGCGCGGCACCTAGGCGCGCTGAACGATAGCTACTGCAAGTGCTAGATCCGGACAGACAAAGGGCCCTGCGTTTTGTGGTGTCTGCCAGGTGACCACACTTGGTGCGAGCGCTAGCTTGAGTTGACACGGCGCCATGGACTAGGAAGCGCCTTGCAAACCCTACCATTGCAGCATCATCCGTGACGTTCAGCCTCCGCTTACAGCCACGTCTCTAGCACACATGCGCACACACCCTTGGTCAACGCCGTGCTCGCGGCATGGTAAGGAAGAACACTGCACAGCCCAACAGTCAGCGGGAGGGGACCAGGGGCGTCAGGTGGGGCAGGCAGACAGGCTATCCAAGCATCGTACAGGCAGCAAGAGTGCTAGCATGCATGAGAGGTACAGGAGCAGGCAGCCAAAATGAATCGTCCAGCAGCAGACTTCCAGGGGGAGGGCGGGAGGGGGTTACGTACAAACAGGGCAGCACCGCCAAACCACGCATGCAGCAGTTCGCTCAGTCTATAAAATGCGTGCTTCTCCCCTGCGTCCCCTAGCTCTGACGGTCGATATACAGTCGGCATACAGTACATACACCGCGCCGGGGCCGCCGCAGCAGGCCAGGGCCGGCAGGCTCCCCACGCGGCCCTAGTCCCTACACTCTGCCTCCTGGCGACGTCCGGCCGTGGTTCCGCAAAACCGCGCACGACCGGCGGGGATGGCCCGCCGGCGTGCCCTAGTGCCTCCGCGCATCCGTTTGGGTGCGCGGCGCTGCCGCCCCCGAGCACACTTCACGGCCGCGCCCTACCGGCGAGCGCGCGCGGCCGTCCCCGCGCAGCGCCGCGCGACCTCAAAAGCTCGACCCCTCGGAAGCACGCCATTGTGAAAACGGCGGCCGCGCCTCGCACCGCAACCGCCTCTCATACATGCCTGCAGAGCCTTGAGCAGGCGCCGCGGCGCGCAGGGCGCTAGACACGTGCCGCGCTAAGCGGAGGCGTGCGACCCCATGCGCGGCGCGGCGGCGCTCTTGGCCAGCTTGGGCACGCAGCGGCCGACCGGGTGCATGAGCGGGTTGCCAAAATCGCGCAGCGGCGGGCTGCAGGCGAAGCACCCGGGGCCGGGCGGCGCGGAGCCCTTCAGGATGCACCGGATCTCGTCCAGTGCTGCCTCCTCCAAGGACTCAGACTCGCCCCTGCGCGCCCCAGGCGCCTCCCTCACTCAGGATGTCGCTCGAGCTCTCTCAGGCTCGTTGGCGAGCCGGCTGCACCCAGCCAATAGGGGCAAAGCGCCTCCATGCCTCCTCGGCCTCCGCTCGGCTTTGGGCAACGCGCGCGCGCGCCGGGCGCGCTACGCTCACCATGCCCCTTGGGATCGCCAACCAGGCAAGTAGAAGTCGGCCCAGCGACAGACAAACTGTGCTTGAGGGACAGGGATGCGCCAAGGCGCAAGGTTGCGCGCCAGAGCCAGCGGCCTGGGCCCGGGGCGTTTCCGACCACGCGTGCAACAGTCTGCACCGCAACCCAGAGCCCGCGGCTGGCACGGACGGACAGCACGTACGCACCGAGTGCACGCCAGGCCTGACAGCGCCGGGGGCGGGCGCAGCACAGACCTATAAGACCGCGTCTTTGAATACGCGCTTCAAGATTGCACACCCTGCGGGCCACCGCGCAGGCCGGCGGGACCGCACCGCTTCAGGGTTGCGCCACAGGGTGCTGCGCGGGCCCCAGCGCAGCAGTCAGCCGGCCGGGCGTCCCCTTCGCGCGCCTGACGCTCGCACTCCTGCAGCCGCTGGCTCAGCAGGGAGCGCCCAGACATAGCGTGCGCCTCTCGTTTGATTCAAACCGTGCGGTGCCTGGCTGAATCACTAGAAGGAGCTCCGCTTGGCCCGGTGACAAACAGCGGCAGAGCACCGCCCGCCTCTCAGGGTAGGTGTTAGAGCAGGAAGAGGGAGAGAGCGGAAGCAGAGGCAGCAAGTGCAGCAAAGCCGGGGCTGGGCAAGAGCAGCCGCCCTGCGGCGGCTGCGCGGAGAGCATGAACGCGCCGGACCGCTACGAGAAGTTCGTGGTGCCGGAGGGCGTGCAGAAGTGCGCTCCGCATGAGCGTGTTCATCAAGATGCTGTTGTCCTGCGTGTACTCACCCAGGCGGCTCTGTTGCGGCAGGATCTCCCTGGAAAAGGACACCAAGGTGCTCAACGCGGCCACGTTCACGCTGCAGCGCGAGGACCACACCGTCGGCAACCTGCTGCGCATGTGCGAGCGACCGCGGCTGTGCGGGGGACCTGAGTGGGCTGTGTGTGTGCCACGCGATGTGCTCCTTCTTCTCTGTTGTGCAGCGTCGAATGTGTCGAACCTGCACCGCAGACCCGCCAGCTCCTGGAAAACATCCCGCAAGTTGCGGGCGCGACCTGCATGTGGAGGTGTGCTTATATACCAACCAGCCAAGCCTTTGGCAGGCGCGAGGTGCAAGACGCCCACCCGCTGCAGTGCTCAAAGTGATGGACGGGCGTGGGTAGTTGTGCTGCCGCCGCGGCCGCCGAGGTCGGCGCCGGCGGGGCGCAGGCAGCTGCACCGCGACAAGGAGGTGCTGTTCGCGGGGTACAAGCTGCCGCACCCGCTGGAGTACCGGATGCTCGTCAAGGTGCAGACGCGCGGCCGGCGCACGCCGCGGGACGTGCTGGACGCCGCGCTCAGCGACCTCGTGGACGAGTTTGAGGACATGAAGGCCAAGTTTCGGGTGCGTCTTATCACAGTTGTATGACTTCTGTTGCAGAGATTTTGTATGTGTGAGACTGCTTTCGTGGTGAAGAGCGCGCAACATGCTGCCTTCTGAGCCTGCCTGCCAGCACATGCGCCTGCTCTGCAGCGAGCCAGGCGCAGGGCGTATGCGCGCGTGCGGCCTTGCCTTGTCCCGTCGGTGGTTGCACAGCAGCGTGGCCTACAAGAATGCAGTGGCACTCAGGCGTCTTGGACAACCTTTCTCATGTGTCAGAGACCGCTTCAGGACATCTACACAGCCTGCAAGTGGGGCGCCGCAGGAGTCTGCTAGCCGCGCTGCTGCTGCCCAGCAGTTTTGACGAGCGCGAGCCTCTGAGGGCAAGCTTTCTACCGCAAGGGTCCTTCCGTGTGGATAGCTATTGAGGTCGCCATGGAAACAAGTGGGAACAAATGCAGGGAACAGACTGAACTGGTTGCAGTGGTCTAGCGAGTGTCCTAGGCGTGTCGGCTTGAGTATTGCAGCCTAGGAGCTGACCTGGGTGCTGCTTCATTCCGGCAACCAAGCCTCAAGTCGAGACCGTGTTCTGCTCAGGACTTATCAAGTGCTTTACTGTATGTGTTACATGCTTCACGCACTATCATGACTCTGCGCTACGCAAATGCAGGGGCGGCGCTTGTGGCAATGCATAGCGCAGAGGTCACTGACTGCATGAAATGGTCGTCTCACCGTCTCACCAACACCCAGCACACACCACTGCTGCACAGCAATTTTTCTTGAGTCCAAGACCCCTTAATTTCAAGCTTCATTGGAACATGCAACGTCATGTGCAACCATGGAGCTCCAGCACATTGAAGCTCTTTGGTGAAACAGCAATCATTTTCGACCGACTTGCCGCACCCATGGTGCTCGCCAGTCGCCTGCTCGTACTCGGCGGGCGGTGCACCTGCACCCAGCGCAGGCTGGTCGTCGCGTGCAGCCTGCTGCGGCAGCATGCCCGGCAACGGCCTGACAGCGCGCCAGCCGGCGCCTGCCGCCAGCCGCGGTCCCTGCAGGGCAGCTCCAGGGCGTACAGCAGGCGGCATGTTGGCCGCGGCGTGCGCGCGTGCTCCTCCTCGGCCAACGGTGCCACGCCTTCGCCTTCTAACGGAGCAGGTGAGCGTTGCATGGTGCACCACCGACAACCTTGTGTGACCGTCAGTGCACCCGGGCAGGAATGTATGTGTGCGCTTGATGCATGCTGATGCGCATGTTGTGGGAACGACGAGGTATGCTGCACTGGGGTGCCTGCTGTGTGGTAGGAGCAGTAGGGCGCCCTGCTTTGGCACGCTTCGAGCTTCAGTATGAGCAGTGCTCCTCCACTTAAGATTACAAACCTCCGCGCCTGCCCCGCGCGTGCGCCAGGCCCCGCGCGCGGCGAGCGCGAGCGGCCGACTGCCGGGTACCTGCAGCCGCCTCAGGAGATCCTGGACGTGGTGGACCGCCCGCCGGAGCCCAACCTGTCGTTCTCGCCCGACCGCCGGCGCGTGCTGCAGCTGTACCGGCCGCCGCCCATGCCGCCCATCAGCGAGCTCGCGCGCCCGGAGGTCAAGCTGGCCGGTGCGCACCCGCCCGCAGCGCCCCGCCCGCGCCACTCTGCCGCCGCGGACGCCTCCCGAGGCCTGGCCGGCTCTCGTATGCCCAGCGCTCTCAGCCGGGACAGCTTTCCGCATGAGTGTACACAGGTATCAGTGTATGTGTGTGTGTGCGCTGGCACGCCTGGCTGCGCGGCAGAGCGTGACGATGCGCAGGGGTGCGGGCGGACCCGCTCCTCAAGGGGCGCCGAGCCGCGTGGGCCACCAACGCAGCCGGCGCTGGGGGACTGCACCAACGACCTGGACATGCTGAGCTGCAGTACTGTCCCAAGCCCCATGGGCCCGCACGGGCATGCCTGCCTGAACGGCCGCCCGTGAGGCCGCGCGCAGGCGTGCGCGTGGACCCAGAGCTGAACGCGCAGAGCCGCATGGGCCACTACCGCAGCCTGGCGCTGGTCGACTACACGGACGCCCTGGTCGTGCCCGCGGACGCCGCGCTCAAGACGCCGGTGCGCGCGCGGTCTTGCGCAGCCCTGCAGGGTCCCCTGCCCTGAGCCGCCCGCATGGCCCGAGTCCGCTGCCTTCCGCCGCCGCCCCTGTGCAGCCGTGCGCGTCCCTCGCGCCTCCGAATGGAACGAGCGCCCGCGCGCGCGGCCAAGACGCCTGCATGCCCCTGAGCCGCCGAGGCCCGCCGCGCAAGGGCGGCCTGACTGGGCGCTGCCGCGAGTGGCTGCGCGTCCTGGCCGGCGCCAAGGGGTTGTTACCTGTTCCTGCTGCATGCCTGTCCACTGCCCGCTCCGCTGAGCCATCCCGGCAAGTCGCGCGCTCGCGGGCGCAGGTGCACGGCTACCCGGCGGGCGCCTGGCTGAACCTGGTGTCCTGGTCGCGCGACAGCCGGCACGTCTCCTTCACCACCCGCAGCCCGGGCGCGCGCGCCCTGCCTGCCGCCCTCACGCTCACAGGCGCCCTCTGCGCTGGCCTGACAGCCTGCTCAATGTAGACGGCCCTGCCCGCCTGTGTACGCAGTATGCCTGAGGTTTTGGCTGCGGTCGCACTTTGAGGAGGAAGCGTTTCAGCGCGAGGCGCCGATCTGACATGGCGCGTCCATCCACGCTCTTCATGTGATACCTGCTCTGCTGCGCGCAGGCGGGCCGGGCGACCCGCCGCGGCAGCCGCTGGCGCTGTGGGTGGCGGACGCGGCGACCGGCGCCGCGCGCTGCCTGCTGGCCTCGCCCGAGCTGGGCCTCAACGCCGTATTTGACGAGTTGCGCGCGCGCCCGCCCAGCGCCCCGCCCCCACGCCCTGCGTCGCGCGCTGCAGCCCTGGCCCGCTGGCAGCCGTCACGGGCTGACCCCATGTGCCCTGCGGCGCGCGCTGCAGCCCTGGCCCGCTGGCCGCCGTTGCGGGCGGACCCCATGTGCCCTGCGACGCGCGCTGGGGCCCTCTTCCGCTGGCCGCTGTTGCGGACTGACCCTATAGGGCTTGGCGCGCCGCAGCTACGAGTGGGTGGACGACGACACCATCGCCGCGCTGGTGGTGCCGGAGGGCCGCGGCCTGCCGCCGCCGCGCCCGCCCGCGCCCATCGGGCCCAGCATCCAGGACAACACCGACGGCCGCACCAGCCAGGTGCCAGCCATTTACCCCCTCGCGTGCAGGCCGGCCCTGCGCGGCCATGCGCCGGCCGTGGGGGCGGTCAGTGCTGCACCCCGCGGGCCGCACGACCGCGTGCCAGACCTTGTGGCGTCCTGGCAGCTCGCTCCAGCAGAGTTCAGACATCAGGTGCAGGCGTTTAAAGCGAGGACTGCTATCAGGCCTGCGGGGCCATGAGCCACCCCCCTGTGCGGCGCGCAGGCGCGGACGTACCCCGACCTGCTGGCTGGCCCGCACGACGAGGCGCTCTTCGAGCACTACATGACCTCGCAGCTCGTGATGGTCTCGGTGCGCGCCACGCTCACGCACGCCCACCTCTGCGTGGCCATGGCGGGCCCAGAGGATGCGGTGCAGCGGGGCTCTGGCCGCTGCCGGGCGCCCCGTGGCAGCTCCCGGCAGCGACGGCCCGGGGCCCTGCGCAGGGTGTGGCGCGGGGGCCGCCTGCCGGCGGGCGCTGGCTGCCCGGGGCGCAGCAAGCAAAGGCGGGGCGCCCTGCGGGGGCCTGGGCCCTGGAGGGTCTCGAGCACGCGCGCGGCCGCACAGGTGGGCAGCGGAGAGGTGCGTCGCCTGGGGCCGCCGCACCGGTACAGCTCATGCGAACCCTGAAGGGTATCGAGCAGGCGCGCGGCGCCGCGCAGGTGGGCAGCGGCGAGGTGCGCCGCCTGGGGCCGCCGCGCCTGTACAGCTCGTTCGCGCCCTCGCCTGACGGCCGCTTCCTGCTGGTCGGCTGGCTGGAGCGGCCGTTCTCGTACACGGTGCCCTGCGGCCGCTTCCCCAAGCGCGTCCAGCTGTGGGACCGGCGCGCCCGCGCTCTCTTCACCCCTCCCGCGGTCGGGCGGGCGCATGGCAGCGCGCGCGCGCGGCTGGGCGCCGCGAGCCTCTACGTGGCGTTGCCATCTGTGGCTGTCACCACCGCAGGATAGCGACTCAGATGCAAGTCCTGAAGGCTGCAGAGCAGGCTCGTGTACATCGTGGGGTATGGCATCAGCATGCAGTATTCGGCATGCGGTACCTCTGGCTCTGGGTGGCTCAGGAAGGGCGCAATGCCGCGCGGGCTGGCGGCGCAGCCGCCGTGGGGAACTGCACGTCCAGCAACAGCACACCCGTCGAATGTTGGTTAGGGTGGGTAACCCTAACCCTACATGATCTGTGAGCCCCGCGCAGGGAGGGCGCGGTGCTGCGCGAGCTGGCGGCGCTGCCGCTGGCGGAGGACATCCTGACCGCGCACTGCAGCTGCCGCCGCGGGCCGTGCAGCGTCGGCAAACCCTAGGAGAACCGTATAACGTTAGGTCGGCGCAGGGAGGGCGCGGTGCTGCGCGAGCTGGCGGCGCTGCCGCTGGCGGAGGACATCCCGATCGCGCACAACAGCTGCCGCCGCGGGCCGCGCAGCGTCGGCTGGCGCGACGACCGGCCCGCTGAGATGGACTGGATAGAGGCGCAGGCGCGCGCGCCCCGCGGGGCCCCGCGCATGGTACCTGTGCCAGCTGCCGCCGTCCAGGCTGGCGCAGTGCCTGTCCTTCTGAGCCGCCCCGGCAGCAGTGCTGTGGAACCAGGTGCTGCAAAGTCAGCGTTCTGAGGTCACTAAGCATGGCCCCAGGACGGCGGCGACCCGGCGGTGGCCGCATCGCCGCGCGACATCGTATACACACTGCCGGCCGACGAGGCGGCCTCGGGCGCGGCGCCGCGCGTGCTCGCGCAGACCGAGCTGCGGTACGCGCGGTCGCTGCGCGTGGTGTAGGTTTAGGGTTTGGCATGCATGCAGCGCCCTGCTCGCGTGCCCTGGGTTCAAGCTTGGCGGCCGCATGCGCGCCTGCTCCGCACGCCCCCTGGCGTGGCGCCTCATGTGGCACCGCCTCCGCAGGCGGCGCTACAGAGCGCTGTGTTGGTGCGGGAGGCTGAGGAGCCTGGCGCACTGCCACGCCCTGTGCGCCCAGCCCGGCGCGATGCGCAGGTGCGGCGGCGTGTCCTGGGGCGACGGCGGCCTGGCGCTGCTGTACGAGTCCTGGTACAAGACGCGCCGCAGTCGCGTGTGGACCATCGCGCCGGACGACCCGGCCGCGCCGCCGCGGCTGCTGTGGGACCGCGACTACGAGGACGCGTACGGCGACCCGGGCTCGCCGCTCGGCCGGCGCACCGCGCTCGGCACGTACGTGCTCGCGCAGCTGGAGGGCTCCGGCGAGCTGCTGCTGCAGGGTGCGTGCCCCTACCCTCACGGCAGACCCCGCGGGCCCCCAACATGGCAGATCCAAGGGCCTGCTAGCTTCAGAGCTTAGCAATACGGGCGCGGCGGGTCAGCGACAACTGGCTAATGGACGTGTGACTTTGCAGGCAACAGTACCTGGCGGCTCGCTTGGCGGACTGTCGCGGAGCTTCCCAGGGCGGTTGGCCCTGAACATTGAGGCCCCTTGCTAGGAAGTCACGCCAGGGCGCCGACCCCGCCCGGTCGGCTGCTCGGCGGCAGGGTGGGGCGCGTCGCCGGAGGGCAGCCGGCCCTTCCTGGACGCGCTGGACGTGCGCACCGGCGCCAGCCGGCGCCTGTGGCGCAGCGCGGAGGACCGCCTGGAGCAGACCGGCAGCCTGCTCAGCGACCTGCCCGGCGCGCCGCTGCGGTGCGGCGCGCCGCGCCGCACGCGCGCCTTGCGGCAAATGCGGCTCGCCGTTGCGCGCGCGCCTTGCGGCACAGCTTGTCTGCCTGGATGCGCTGTTTCTTTCAGCGTAGGCCTTTCTTCCTGCAGCCTTTGTAATACAAACGAGCGAGCAGACGTTGCTTTACCTTTGCGAGTACGGCGGGGCCGCCTAGTGCAGCGCGAGGCCGCACTGCGACCCTTGCTGGGCGCGCCGTGTCCGCAAGCCGCCCATGCAGAGCGGCAGCGGCGGCGTACTTACCCTCCCGGAGCCCGCAGCCAGAGGGCGGCGCGCGCGAGCCGCGCGCCACGGCGCGCAGGCTGGACGGCTTGCAGCTGCTGATGTCGCGGCAGAGCGTGGAGGAGCAGCCGCAGACGCACGTGCTGACGCTGGCCGGCGGCGCCGGCGCGCCGGCGGCCGAGCGGCAGCTGTCGCGCTTCCCGCACCCCTACCCGACCCTGCGCGGCCTGCAGGCGCGCGCGCCGCTGCGACCTCCGCTGGGCGAGCTACACGGCGGGGGAGCGATTCGGGGGTGCAGGCATCAGGGGCTGCGCGTGCTAGCACACGCACTGTCGCGGATGAGGCGGCACTAATGTGCAGCGGGAGCCATCAGCCTACAAGTCAGGGCAATTGCCTCAGTTGTAATGTAGTTGCTGTGGGGCACCGGCAAGGACAGACAGAGCGGCGCCGCGTTGGCTCGTCGCCGTACTCCCGGCCGTGCTGCACCCTAAATCTAACCCTAACAAGGCGGGCACGCGCGCACGGGCGCAGAAGGAGATCGTGCGGTACCAGCGCGCGGACGGCCTGGACCTGAACGCGACGCTGTACCTGCCGCCCGGCTACGAGCGCGCGCGCGACGGCCCGCTGCCCTGCCTGCTCTGGGCGTACCCGCGCGAGTACAAGTCGCGGGCGCGCGCCTGCCGGCTGCTGGGCTCCATTTGCATGTGACCGAGAGCGGCGGCGCAGAGCTCTTCCGGCACAAGCGACGCTGTCGGTGCAGCGCCGGGCCGCTCGCTTGGGCGATCAAAGCTCGCGCATGCGCACTGCGAGCTGTAAACCCTATGAAAACACGTAACTTGTGATGTGCGTGTTGTGACCCTGTCGCGCACGCGCAGGAGGCGGCGGGCCAGCTGCGGCGCTCGCAGCACGAGTTCAGCGGCGTGGAGGCGACGTCGCCGCTGCTGTGGCTGGCGCGCGGCTACGCGGTGCTGGACGGGCCGGGGTTCCCGATCGTCGCCGAGGGCGGCGCCGATGCCGAGCCCAACGACACCTACGTCCAGCAGCTGACCGCCGCGGCGCGCGCGGCCGTGCAGGCGCGCGCCCTGCCGCCGCGCCTGGGTCTGAGCAGCGGCGCCTGTTTCTGTGCAGGGCAGGGTCCGGGGCAGCCTGAGCGGCGCGGCGGCCTGCTGCGCGCGCAGGAGCTGGAGCGGCGCGGCGTGGTGGACCCGGCGCGCATTGCTGTCGGCGGCCACTCGTGCGCCCTCGCCGGCATGTCACACCCTGCGGTGACCTGGAGTGTGTTCGCTCACTGCAGGCGCACCTGCGTCGCCATGCTCGCCCCGCATGCGCAAGGCCCGGCGAGGTGAAAAACCGACAGAATGTCGCACCCTGCCTGCCGCGGTACCCTACGTGCATTTCCAGGCGCGAGAAGCCAGGACGTAACCACGTGCTGGGAGCGCGGCGTGCGCCCCAGGCCGCAGCGCACGATGCGCCGGCCGTGCGGCGCAGGTACGGCGCCTTCATGGCGGCCAACCTGCTGGCGCACGCGGGCGACCTGTTCGCGTGCGGCATCGCGCGCAGGCGCGCCCGGCCCGCCCAGTCCGCTTCGCTGCATGCGCCGCGGGCGCGGCAGGCGCGCGGCCGCGTGAGTGCGAGCGTCGAGCGTGGCAGGACATGTGGGTGGCAGAGCCGGAGCCCGAGGTAGGCCTGCAGGGGACCGGCCCGACGGCCTCTGACGCGGCCTCGTTGTCTGCGGGCGCCTGGGCGACTGGCCGCTGCACATCTGCGCCAACCCGAGCACAATCTGCCGTCAGAGGATGTCAGCACAGAACGCCGCGCCGCGCGCCCCGGCGCGCGCTCACCCATGAGAAGTGCAGGCGCGTCGGCCGTGCGGCGCGAGCCGCACAATCAGGCCGGCCAGCAAGCGCGCGGCCGAGCGGCGGGCTCAGCGTGTGTCGCGCGCGCCGCGCGCAGCGGCGCCTACAACCGCACGCTGACGCCCTTCGGCTTCCAGGCGGAGGAGCGCACGCTGTGGCAGGCGCCGCAGACGTACATCACCATGTCGCCCTTCATGCAGGTGGGCGGCCGGGCCCTGCCTGCGGCGCGCGCCGCCGCCTGGCGGAAGTCGCGTGTGCCACCGGACGCAGCTGCTGTTGGCAGCCGCGTCATGTGCAGTGCGGTGCCGGACGTGCATGCAGCCATGCCGCTCGGGTCCCTGCCCGCCCCTCGCTGTGCGCCGCGGCCGAACGCTATCGTGGCCTGCCGCTGCTGCTCTGGGACGGCGCACGGCTGTGCATGTGCTTGAAGGCGTGCTCAGCGCACCTGGCAGTCGTGGCTGCCGGCTGCCCGAGTGACCGCACGACGCGCATGTGTGGCAGCCAAACCACAGTCACAACACACAAGCAGTGTCGGGCAGGGAGCTGGCGTGGCCAGGGCGCGCCAGGTCCCTGCAGCGCCTGCGCTGTGCGTGAGCTGCCAGCTCTGCTGCGGCTGTGAGCGCGCTCCGATTGCTGTGTGCGGGGCGCTGGCAGGCGGACAAGATCAAGCGGCCGCTGCTGCTGGTGCACGGGCAGGTGCGGGGCCTCCCGTGCCGCAGGCGCGCTGAGTGCGTGTTTCACGGGCGCGCGAGTTGCGTCGGCTGGGCCGCATGAACATAGGGGTGCTGAGAGCCTGGTTGAGCGCAGAGCGCGCTGGCGTAGGCCATGTGCTGCCATGGAGGGTTGGTAGTGATCTGCATCGCATCTCTATGTGCAACGGGCGGTAGTTCTGTCCAGTACAGGGTGTGCGCCCAGGATGCTCTCGGCGTCTCGCAGCCCAGAGTAACCGGCAGCGCGCCAGCCAAACAACAGGCCCATGCGGCCGCATGTGAGGCAGACCCGCCCGCGCCGCGCCGCAGGATGACAACAACACCGGCACGTACCCGCTGCAGTCGGAGCGCTTCTTCGCGGCGCTCAAGGGCCACGGCGCGCCGGCGCGCCTGGTGCTGCTGCCGCACGAGTCGCATGGTGCGGGCGCCGATGCGCAGCGCGTCAACTCCCCTACTCATTCCCTGTACCCCGCGCTAGCACGCACACGCGGCACAGTTTGGACAGCCCTGCTTGTTCCCATGTGTCTGCATCGGCTGTTGCTCAGGGCGTGGGTATTTCTGCATGGCGCGCATCATGCGCAGGCCTTGTAGCCTAGCCTGGAGCCTGTGCTGGACACTGGTGTCGTGCGAGTCATGCTCACAGCAGCCATGCTTTCGCTCGACAGCGTGCATGAATGAAGCGGGGCGTGCGGCAGACGCGTGGCATGCATGAGCAGCTCTAGCTGAATGACACGGGCTTGCTGCCCTCACATCATGCAACGGTATGCAACGCGATGCGGGGCCAGGGTACCGCGCGCGCGAGAGTGTGCTGCACACGCTGGCCGAGCAGGACGCGTGGCTGCGGCGCCACTGTGAGGCTGCGGCGGCTGTTGACGCCGAGGCCGAGCCGGCTGCTGAGGAGGCGCCGGCGCATGAGGCCGTCGCCGGCGGCGCCGCGCTGGAGTCCCCCGGCCCCTAGGCCAGCCGCGCCTGTGCTGGGGCGCCGCGCATGTGCGAGCGAGCCACGCACTGGCCGGCCTGCTTCGTGGACCCTACCCTTAAGGGGGACGGCGGCGACGGCGGCGGCGGCGGATGCCGTGGCTGTGCCTGCTGCAGAAGTCAAGCGGGCACTCCCTTGCGGCGCTTGGCCGAAGTGAGGGGCCCAGCATGCAGCATGCGCTGGTTGGGCCTTGTCTGAGGGCGGACGAAGTGGGTTGCGGGCCCCTAGTCACCGCGACGCGGGCCGGGCCCTCACCCTGCTCAATTCATGCAACAGCAGACCCGTTGGGAGGCGCGGCAGGGCAGCCGCGTTAGAGCGCGGGCGGTGCTGGGCTGCTCAAGACTTTACTGGTAGCACGCAGCGAGCGTGCCCCGGCGTGGTGGTGGCTGCTTGACGCGGCACACGCATGTGACTCCCAGCGACGCTGAGGTGAATGGATGACATGTGAATGGACACTAGCAAGCTTGCACCATGCAAAGCCCAAGAGCGAGCTGCCCCTTGCCGGTTAGGGCAAGCGGCTAGCCCTGTTTTCTTGGCCGGGTGAATCTCTTCCGTGCCCGTGCTCGTGCCTCCCCTGCTGCGTGACGGGCTGAGCACGGCGTGCACGCTGCTCGGGCTGCCTGGAGCCGCTTGCAAGCGGTGTATGTGCACCCCAGATCTAGGTGGGCATCCCGCCGGGCAGTGCCGTGGTGACCCCCTGCCGCCGCGCCGCGGCAGTGGGCAGGCCGCGGCCTTGTAGAACAGCCACTGCTGTACGCCCGCCGGCCGGAGGCCGACCACCGCCGCACTGGAAAAGCAGAACATGCAGTCGGAGGAGGGCGGGCGGACGGTGGAGGCCAGGATGAGCCGGGCGGAGCGCAAGGTGCTGCTGGACAGAGTGGTGGACGAGAACGGCAAGGACGGGCGCCCGCTGCGCCAGAGCGTCAAGGACCGCCTGGACAGGCAAGCACCCCTGCCGCAGCGCCCGCGCGAGCGCGCCCGTGCGTCCGCGCGCTGACTCGGGGCGCCGGGCGACACACCCCGTCCTCGCCATGAGCGGGCCACTGCACAGCCCGCTCGCGGTGCCGTGCGCTGCGCCAAGCGCGCCGCCCGCACGTTGTGCGCGGGGCCCTGCAACCTGGGGATCTTGCGCTGCAGAGCCTGCAGCGCAGCCGCGCTGCAGTGTGTGCGCCTGCTTCGCCCCGCCTGGTCGAGCCGTGCATGCGCATGTGCACTGCCGGCGTGCGCAGACGCGCACGCCCTGGCCTGTGTAGGTCGCCTGCTCTGAGCACGGCGGGCACCGGCGCACACTTGCCTAGCGGGGGCAAGCGGCACATCTTGGAATATAGGGGTGTCTGCTGGCAGAGCACACTGCGCCTCAGCCATGCGCGGCCAAGAAACTGGGCGGCTCAGCGCGCCAAGGGGCGAGCCGGGCTCTCTTGCTCTCACAACAACTGGCCAGCTCATCTGCATGTCCTCTGCACCCGGCGTTGCGGCGGTGTGTGCGGGCAGCGGAGGTGTGTTTTGGCAGCGGCAGCGTGCTGCGCGGCTGCGCAGCACACGCCCTGCTCAGCCGCGCCAAGGGTAGTGCGGAGTCCTACCCACCCTCCTGCACGAAACTTGGTCTGCCTACTGGGACTTGCGCGCTGCCGCTCTCGTGAAGGCCTGTGCAGGACCGGCGCAGCCGCGCAGGGCGGCAGCGGGTGTGCTGGGGTAGCAGGCTGCGTTTGGGCCCGCTGGGCCTGGCAGGGGCGAAGCCCGGCGGCCGTGCTCCGACGCGCTGGCTGGCTGGCGCTCGGCGTGGCCAGTGGCAAGGCTGGGGGCGCGGTGGGCGGATGGCAGCCAGGGCTCATCCCTGTGGGCCTGACCATGGCGGCGCGTCCGCGCGCCCGCGCCGCCGCTGCGCGCAGGCCGCGGGGGCGCAGCCTGTCCCGGCGGCGCGCCACCAGGGCCTGGCCGCGCGCACGGCGCGGGGGCGCACCACACAGCTCTTTGTCGCGGACGCGTCAGGCCCGCCGAGGCCGCCCGTCGATCGGCTCCCGTGAGGGAAGGGCGCGCGGGCGCGCAGGGCGGGCCTGGCGCGGCCGCACGTAGAGGTGCGCTGGGAGGACCTGGCGGTGGAGGCGCGCGTGCTGGTCGGCCAGCGCGCGCGGCCGACCGTGCTCAGCTTCTACCGCAATGCGCTGCTGGCGCGCCACGCCCTATACCAAACCCTGCCCGCGCCGCCCGCGCCTGGCGCCAGAGCGCCATTCCCGCCTGTGCAACTGCGCAACTGCTAGTCTAAACATCCCCTGGTACATGTCAGCGCAAGGGTCCCGCGGGCGCGCCGGCGCAGGCGCCGCTGGTGGCGGCGGGCCTGGTGGGCGACGGCCGGCAGCGGCTGCGCATCCTGGAGCGCACCAGCGGCCGCCTGGCGCCGGGGCGGCTCACGCTGCTGCTGGGCGCGCCCGCGTCCGGCAAGAGCACGCTGCTGCACGCGCTGGCCGGCGCGCTGCATGGCGGCGCGCTCAAGGCGCGCCCTTCTCCTGGAGCAGGCGGGGTGTCGTGTGGCGCGGGTGTGTCGTGCGCGAGGCTGCGCGGCGCGGGCTATAGCGAGCCCTTCGCGGCGCGGCGCGGGCGCTCAGCGTGCCAGCCTGCACTTGCCGCCCCGGCCTTCATGCGCATTGGCCGCATGCCCCCTGATGCACCTGGCCTAGCTGCGGGCCTACCCAGCTGGCCGTCAACGCCGAGAGGCAACACGCGAGGCCACACATGCGGAGGGCGGTCAGCGGGCTAGAAACCCTACCCTACCCTATGCGGCGCTGTAGGTGCGCGGGCGCGTGACGTACAACGGGCGCGAGCTCGGCGAGTTCCAGCCGCGGCGCACGGCCGCGCTGGTGGAGCAGGGCGACACGCACGTCGCGCAGCTGACCGTGCGCGAGACGCTCGACTTTGCCGCGCGCTGCCAGGGCGCCGGCAACCGCGCGGGTGCGCGGCCCCGCGTGCCCCGCACCGAGCGTGCTGACAGCCGTCGGGCCTGGCGACGCCCGGCGCCCTGCCGGGACGGCGCGACAATGCGTAACAGAGCAGCGCGGCCCTGCGTGTGGCTGCTGCGCTCATGCGCTGCTGCACGCACCGTCCTGGTCCGCGTGTGCACTGAGCAGGGCAGGGCACCAGCTCCTGCTGAGCGGGCCGGCCGGCCAGCCGCGCACGCAGCTGGGGGGCAGGCGCGGCGATTGGTCTTGTGTCACGCTGAGACCGGCCAGACGAGGCACAGGGGTGACGACGGGCAGCATCAGGGTATGCCATGCGGCGGGCGCCCTGCCCTCACGCGTGATCTGCGCTGAGCCGTGCGGCCGTGCTGCGTGCGCATCGGAGGTGCAGGAGCTGTCGCAGATGCCCTTCCCTAAACCTATGCCTAACCCGGCCAGCACGCGCGCGCCGCAGCGGAAGTGGCGGAGGTGCGCCGGCGCGAGAAGGGCGCCGGCATCGAGGTGGACTGGCCGGTGGACGCGTTCATGAAGGCGCTCGCGCTGCCCGGGCGGCGCGAGAGCCTGGCAACCGACCTGCAGCTGCGCCTGCTGGACCTGGAGTGCTGCCAGGACACGGCCGTCGGCGGCGGCTGGTTCCGCGGCGTCTCCGGCGGCCAGGTCAAGCGGACGAGCGCGGGCGCGCGCCCGCCCAAGGATGCGCCAAGGACGCACCGCCCGCCGGCCAGCCTGCGCCTGTCTTGGCACGCAGGGCGGCCCTGCGCGCACGCGCGAGCCAAAATGCGCGTGCGCACCGCCCCCGCATGGGCCTCTGTCAGCGAACCAGGCACATTGTGTGCCACGCAGCCGCGCGCGCTAGACGGCTGGGCGCCGTCGCTGGCGGCTCGATGTCAGTCTGCGCATGTTTCAGCTAAGGCCGCGCGGCGCCTGCAGCGCCCTGCTTGCTTGCCCCTGCCCTGCCGAGGCGCGGCTGCGTGCGCCCGGCCCGGCCGCGCCAGCCGGCAGCATGAGCCGCCGCCGCGCGCGCGCGCGCGTGCGCCCCGCCACGCCGGCCCGCCGCGCCGCGCCCGAGAGCAGGCCGCCGCGCGTGCGCCCTGCAGCGCCGGCCCGCCGCGCCGCGCCCGAAAGCGGCCCGCCGGCGCACAGGCGAGGCGCTGGTCGGCCCGCAGCGCGTGTACTTCCTGGACGAGGTCACCACCGGCCTGGACTCGGCGACCGCGCACCAGGTCGTGTCCGTGCTGGCCGACCTGGCGCACCTGGAGAGCGTGCGCGCGCCCGCGCCTTGCCCTGCTCGATCCGACGTGCCCGTGCAGTGCCTGGCAGCCTTTTGAGCGCGTCTGGCGCCATGCAGAGGGCATGCGTGCCGTTGCGCCGCTTGACATGGTGTGATTGCAAGCGCGTGCGGGACAGCAAGGGGCCAGCGGCATCCATGGTGTGACATCATGACAGCCACTCTGCCAGACAGGGCGACCGGCCGTGCAGCAATAGTGCCGACCGCGCCTGCAGCAGCTGGCACCTGACGCGCGAGCGCAGTCTGGCGCCATGCACGCCCGCCCCGTGGCGGGACTGCAGGAAAGCAGTCCACGGCCGCGCGGCGCGCGCAGGCAACCGTGCTGGCGGCGCTGCAGCAGCCGGCGCCGGAGACGTTTGCGCTGTTCGACGACGTCATGCTGATCAGCGAGGGCGTCGTGCTCTTCCACGGCCCGCGGCCCGACGCGCTGCCCTTCTTCGCGCGCCTGGGCTTCGCCTGCCCGCCGCGCAAGGACCCCGCGGGCTTCCTGCAGGAGGTCAGCTCGGCGCGCGACCAGGCCGTGCGCCCCGGCCTCACCCCGGCCTGCCTTCACGGCTGCATCGCCCCCGGCTCATGCGGCTGCCTGCTGGCTGTGCCTGCATCTGCGGCTCCGCGTCCCCACAGCTCTCAGCAGTCGTGGTATAACTACCCGCTGAGGCGGCAGTGATAGTGTTGAGATGGTGATTCACGCACCTGGAATATATTGGCCACCATTCTTCGCTCTGGCGGCATTCATGTTGTAGTCCAACACTCAGCAGCCCCACTGGTGGACATGCACATTGGGCGCGCGCCGCGCCGACGCGGCCCAGCTGCGCGCGCAGCAATTCTGGGCGGGCAAGGGCGAGTACGCGCACGTGCCCGTGCGCGACATCGCGGCCGCCTGGCGCTGCTCCAGCTCGGGGCTGGCGTCCGCGGCCGCGCTGGCCGCGCCGCTGCCGCCCTCGCGCGACGGCGACGCCGCGCTCGCCTGGGCGCCCTACGCGCTGCAGGGTGCGCGGCTGGCGCCGCGCCCGCGGCGCGCGCAGCGGCGCGGGGTGCCTGCACATGCGGTCGTCCTGGCTGCATCGCACGCTCTGCATGTCCAGTGAATGCTGTGCACCAGCCTCGATCTTGCCGTCACGCGTCCGGCCGCCGGCGCAGGCTGGCGCGCGTTCAAGGCGTGCCTGCAGCGGGAGTGGGTGCTGACGGAGCGCTACTCGTTCCTGTACTACTTCCGCGTCGCCCAGGCGCGCCCGCGCGCTGTACCTCGCGCGCCCGTGCGCGTATCCTTGCGAGCTCGCAGATGCGCACGGCCGTGGGTTGACGCGCCGCAGCCTGCCTGGGAGCTGCACAATTCTGCTGCGTGCACCTGCGCTGCCGCTCGAGCAAGCGCCGACACACACGAGATCCCTGCCGTGCTCGCGCATGGAGCGTGAGTGAGGCTTGAGCGTTGCTCAGGGTCAAGCGGTGCACATGCGCCTGTCCTGCTGTGTGGTAGCATGCCCAGGCAACCCCCTCGACAGTGGAGGGCATCACCCTGCATCCCTTGATCACGGTGTGCTCCCCTACAGCGGCGCCCGATGCTGCTGCGTGTGCGTGCCCCATATATGGTAGGTTTAAACTGGGGTTAGGGCTGTTCTCATTGGGGCGTACTCCTGGCACACAGGTCGCGGTCATGGGTATCATCGCCGGCACGATGTTCCTGCGCACGCGCGTGCGCCCGGACTCGGTCATCAACGGCTCCATGTACATGAGCGTGTGCTTCTACTCCGTCATGATCATGATGTTCAACGGGCTCACAGAGATGACCATCGCGGTGCGCGCCGCGCGCGTGCGCCATGCATTTAGGGTTAGGGTTAGCCATATGCCTACACCTTCAATGTGAGAGCAGCTGCTCGAGCGCATCCCGATGCGGTGACCAGGCTGGCATGCACCTTCCAAACGCCACCTGTGCGACTTGCGAACTTGCCTTGTGTGCGCCTGAATCGGACATGAGTTTGGGCGCACGCCACAGACCAGCTGCGGGCAGCTCCCGCATGGCCCGCCACCTTGTCACGAAGCATCGGCATGCAGCCTCAGGTGACCACATGTCGGACAGAGGCCGCCCAGAGGAATGGCGGCCGGAGCAGGCACAGGCCCTCAAGCAGCCCCTGCTGCCATAGGTCGTAATTAGGGTTGGGCCATCCGCCGGCCGCCCCATACCGCGAACCGCGCGCCGCGCGCAGGTGGACCGGCTGCCGGTGTTCTACAAGCAGCGCGACATGCGCCTGTACCCGGCCTGGGCGTACACGCTGCCGACCACCTTCCTGCGCGCCTTCTACTCGGCCACCGAGGCCGGCGTCTGGTCGCTCATCGTGTACTGGACCGTCGGCTTCGCGCCCGAGTTCGGCCGGTGCGGTGCAGGTTGCTGCCCGCGCGCGGCGGGCACGCAGGCCGCGGCGGGGCCGCCCGCCGGCCTGGGCAGCCTGCTGCGATGGAGCCGCCCTGCGCATTGCGGGGCACGGGACCTGTCTCGTGCGATGCTGCCTGCCGGCCTCGCCGTTCGGTGCAGCGAGCCGCCGGGCCGTCTCTCTGTGGCTACGGCACGCACCAGCTACGATTAGAAGTAGGGCGTGAGCGGGGCGCGCCGGGGGCGCAGGTTCCTGAGCTTCTACGCGGTGCTCTTCCTGGTGCACTGCAACGCGCTGGCCATGTTCCGCATGTTTGCCGCGCTGACGCGCGACATGGTGCTCGCCAACAGCGTCGGCTCCTGCTTCCTGGTCGTCTTCCTCATGCTCTCCGGCTACATCTTCGCGCAGAGTGCGCGCGGGGCCGGCCCTACCCTGCCATGCATCTACCGCGGCCATGCCTATCGCCGCGCACAGCCGCCTCACTGATACCCCGCCGCGCGCTTGACGGCATCCCGGATCGTGCCCTCCATCAGCCGCGCCGCAGCACCCAGCGTTGCCAGCATGTGGCAGCGCTGCGCCCACGTTTGCGCGCGCAGGCGATCGCGCTGGCCTGCTGGAGGACCGGGGCGGGCATGCCGGCGCACGCGGCGCTCGCGGCCCCCGCGCCTGAAACGAAAGTAGCCTGACGGCGGTGCCCGCGCGCGCGCGGCAGCGGACATGCCGGCCGGCTGGCGGTGGGCGACCTGGCTGGACCCGCTGGCGTACGCGGTGCAGGCGCTGATCGCCAACGAGTTCTCCGCCAGCCGCTGGGCGGTGCCGTACGAGTACGCGGACCCGGGCGACAGCACCACGCTCGGCCAGGCCGCGCTGCAGGTGCGCGCCCCGGCCCCATTTGGCCGCCCTGCTGGTGGCGCCCGGCCCTGTAGGGCCGCGCTGCCCCAGCGGCGCAGCGCGCGGCGCTCGCGCTGCCCCGGCACGTCCGGCACGCCTGCTTGGTAAAGAGCGCTTCTTGCCATGCATTCACTCGTGAAGCACGCCCGTCGCGCGGGTGCGCATGCACGGCAAGGTGCTTAGTACGCCTGTGCGTACGATGCTGCGGCGGCAACACGTGGCCCGCGCGTGCGGTCCGGCGAGCGCCCTTGAGGCGGCCGGCGCGCGCGTGCGCAGATTCGCGGCTTCCGCGGCGAGCAGCGATGGGTGGGCATCGGCTGCGCGGCGCAGCTCGTCTGCATCTTCGTCTTCAACGCGCTCACCGTCGTGTACAACCGCTACATGCAGCGTGCGCCACCGATTCGCATGCTCCGCGACCCAGTTTGGACCGCGGCAACGCCGGGGCTCTCTTATTCTATTGCGCTGCCTGCGCACACACTGCGCTGCCCAAGTCGCACCGCCAGGTGAAAGCTGGGCCCCGCTGCCGCATCCTGGCGGCGTGCCCGCCGCGATATGTTTGAGCAAAGGAGCCGGGCGCCCCTGGCATGCTCGGGCAGAGCTGACGCGCAGGCGCGCCGCCGCGCGGCGCAGCGTTCGAGCGCCCGGTGTCCGTGCTGAGCGTGGAGGGCCTGGCCGAACGGGAGGCCGCGCGCGTGGGGCGCGCCGGCCCCGCCGCGCCCCCCGCGGATGCCGCCAAGCCCAAGTCGCGCGCGTACAGCATCAGCAGCCATGCGGGGCCCATGGCGGGCGTGCCGCCTGCGCCCGTGCACGCGCTCGCGCCCGGCACCGGCGCCGACCCGCAGACCTACGCCGCGCTGCTGGCCGCCGCGGAGAAGGTGGCGGCCGAGACGCCGGGCGCGCCGCGCACGCCGTGGGCGCCCGGGCCGGCCGGCGGCGCGTTCGAGGACGGCGACGCGGGCCCCGGCACGCCGGGCGGCGTGGAGGCGGTGGTCGTGTACGCGGAAGCGGGCGAGCGGCCGCGCGTGCGGCCCAGCCGCGCGGGCTCCGAGGACTGCATGTCCACCGCACGCTCGCAGATCCTGGAGCTCTGCCAGTTCCTGGGCGTGGAGGACGGCGCGGGCGGCAGTGCGCCGGGCGCGGCCGCGGCGCCGCCGGCGGCCGACGCCGCGCCGGCGCCCGCGGCCGCGGCTGCGGCCGCGCCGGGGGCGCCTGCGGCGGCGGGTGCGCGCGGCCTGGGCCTGCCCCTGCAGGCGCTCAGGCAGGCGTTCAGGAACTCCCCAGCAGGCCGCCGGCTGGCCGGCGGCGCGGCGGGCGCAACGGGCGCGGCGGGCGCGGCGGCGGGCACCGGCGCGCGGGGGCTGGCGCTGCCGTTCCAGCCGCTGACGCTGGCCTTCCGGGACATCTGCTACACCGTCGAGCTGCCCAGGGCGCGCGCGCGCTCGCTCTTGCGCCCTGCTTTCTTTATGGCGCGAGTCTTTCTGTAAATGGCGCGACCAGCGCGCCCTCCGATCCGTGGGGTTGGTTCTAAAACCTAAAAACCCTGGCAGGGCGTGGAGGTGGACCTGCTGGCCGACCCGGACAACCCGGGCCACGCGGCGCGCGGCGCGTCCGCCGCCGCGGCCGACGGGCGGCGGCCCGGGCGGCAGCAGCTGGAGATCCTGCGCGGCGTGACCGGCACCTTCCGCCCGGGCGTGCTCACTGCGCTGGTGCGGTTCGGCTTTAGGTAGCGCAGGGCAGCGCCGCATGCCGCGCGGGCGGCGGGCCGCGTGTCTGGCGGCTGCCTTGCATGCGAGACATGACAGCATGCATTTCAACGTCAGGCCGGGGCCGCTCTCCAAGCGCTTGTCCGGCGCTGCGCCCGGGGCCTGAGGCGCGGGCGGCCGGCCGGCCGCAGGTGGGCGTCAGCGGCGCCGGGAAGACGACGCTCATGGACGTGCTGGCCGGGCGCAAGACCAGTGCGGGCCCCGCCCGGCGCGGCGCCTGCGAGCTGCGCGCCGCGCGAGCCGGCGCTTCGGGGTGCAAGGGTGTGGGCGGGGTTGTTCCGGCGTATGGAACGGCGTGGGGTTGCTCGTGCGTGCGCGCACAGGCCTTGCACTCAGAACCACAGCGGGCTAACACATTCTGTTGGAGCATGCCATGTAGCCAATGCGCGCTGCCGCAAGCTGCTGCACCAATACAATTCCCATGCGCCCCTCGCCGCGGCACCGGCAAGCGCCGACGACGCGCGGCGCGCGCGCTCGCAGCCGGGCGCATTGCCGGCGACATCCGCGTCAACGGCTTCCCCTGGGAGCGGCGCGCGTTTGCGCGCGTGTCCGGCTACGTGGAGCAGTCGGACGTCAACGCGCCGCGGGCAACCGTGTGGGAGGCGCTGGCGTTCAGCGCGGCGCTGCGCCTGCCGCCCAGCGTGGGCGCGGCCGCGCGCGCCGACTTTGTCGAGACGGCGCGCACACTGTGCTCCTGCAGCTGCTGTGCCTGCACTGCAACCGGCGGCATGCATTTGAGCCGCGCCCGGCTGCCTTGCGCGCGCCCGCCGCGCCTGCCGCATGTGCGTGCATGCGCACGAAGTCCTGAGGCCGCGGCGGCGCGCGCCAGACGCGGGTAAAGCTCTGAGGCCGCGCGGCACCGTGCCCCAAATGCGAGCAGAACTCTGAAACCCTAACGCCGCGGGCGCGCGCATGGCAGGTGCTTGCGCTGGTGGAGCTGGGGCCGCTGCGCGACCTGCTCGTCGGCGCGCCCGGCGGCACGGGCCTCAGCCTGGAGCAGCGCAAGCGGCTCACGATCGCGGTGGAGCTGGTGGCCAACCCGGCCGCGCTCTTCCTGGACGAGCCGACCACCGGTGCGCGCGGCGCCGGACCGCATGCGCCCCCGCGCCCGCCGCCGCACGAGCGCGTCCGCTGTATGTGGGCGACCCTGCTGCTGGGCCGGGGGCAGCCTGTGTATGGCCAGAGTGGCTTGAATGATTTGGGAATGTGCGCCGCTGGGAGGCTGCGC
>JAABUV010000691.1_pt1 | contig 51171 bp, 40 predicted proteins | sample 5559971 | NCBI WGS metagenome assembly JAABUV01 (sample SAMN10711881, study PRJNA513362) | rock metagenome | isolation source: Antarctica rocks | place: Antarctica: Victoria Land, Knobhead nord | collected 2015-12-19 | reverse complement strand
TTTGCTGTGCGCCAGCAGGTTCAGAATAAACTCCACGCTCAGGCGCGTCCCCCGCACAGTCGGTTTCCCCGCTAGGATGCTGGGGCGCGATGTGATACGGGCAAGCAAGTTCTGTTCTGTCATAGCTCCTGCCTCTCGACACGATGGCTTATCGCAGGGTCGGTGTCTGTTCTTGCCTTTCTGCTTCCGCTGATGTCGCCTCGGCCTCGCCGCCGGCCATCTCGACCAGGCCGCCGCGCTTGGAGAACAAAATCGCCCCGGCGAGCAGGGCGGCGGTGACGAGGACGACGGCGATACGCACCGGGGCGTTGTCGTGGGTGCTGACGACCACGCCGGCGATCAACACGCCGACCAGGTTCATCACTTTGATCAGCGGATTGAGGGCCGGGCCGGCGGTGTCCTTGAACGGGTCCCCGACCGTGTCACCAATGACACTGGCCTTGTGCTGCTCGGTCCCCTTGCCGCCGAACAGGCCGTCCTCGATCTTCTTCTTGGCGTTGTCCCACGCCCCGCCCGAGTTCGCCAGCAGCACGGCCATGAGCTGCCCGCTGACGATGGCCCCGGCCAGATACCCGCCCAGGGCGGGGGCACCCAGGCCGAAGCCCACCAAAATCGGCAGGCAGATGGCGAGGATGCCCGGCCCGAGCAGCTCTTTCTGGGCGGCGGCGGTGGCGATCTCGACGCACCGGGCGTAATCGGGCTTGGCCGTGCGGTCCATGATGCCCGGTATCTCGCGGAACTGGCGGCGGACCTCTTCGACGAGCTGGAAGGCCGCGCGCGAGACGGCGTTGATGGCGAACGAACAGAACAAAAACGGGGCCGCGCCGCCGACAAGCAGGCCGATGAAGACGCGCGGCTCGACCAGGCTGAAGTCGGCGGGTCTGAGGCCGGCGTCGGTGACGAAGCCCTGGAACAGGGCCACGGCGGCGATCACCGCCGTCGCGATGGCGAAGCCCTTGGTCAGGGCCTTGGTCGTGTTGCCCGCCGAGTCCAGCTTGGAGACGATCTTGTCGCCGGACAGCCGGGCGGGACCGGTGCCGTTGGAGTGCGTGATCTGTTCGCGGGCCGCGCCGGACATCTCGAAGATGCCCTGGGCGTTGTCGGAGATGGGGCCGAACGTGTCCATCGCCAGCACGTAGCCGGTTGTGGTCAGCAGCCCCAGTCCGGCCAGCGCGATGCCGTAGGCCGACAAAAGCGCGCTGCCGCCGAACAGCAGCACGATGGCGAACAGGGCCAGCACGATCACGCCCGCGCCCCACGCCGCGCTTTCCAGGCCGAGCGAGAAGCCGGAAAGGATCAGCGTCGCCGGTCCGGTCTTCGACGCATGGGCGACCTCAGTGACGGGCCGCTTGTCCGCGCCCGTGAAATACTCGGTCTGCTTGCCGATGACCAGGGCCAGCACGACGCCGATGGCGACGGCCGCGACGAAGTAGCCCGGCCCGTAGGTGCGCCCGTCGAACGTCAGGCCGTCGCGCAGCCCCGGCAGCACGAAAGCGGCCACGGCGACGCCGACGGTCGCGAGTGCCCCGGTCAGCCAGAAGCCCCGGTTGATCGGCACCAACGGGTCCAGATTGATGTCCTCTTTGCCGCGCAGGGAAAAGACGCCCAAGACCGACGCGAAGATGCCGACGCCGTGGATGACCAGGGGGAACAGCAGGAGGGCCAGGGTGACGGTGGGGCTGCCCGCCCGTGCGCCCAGGGCGGCCCCCAGCAGCAAAGCGGCCACCAAAGTCACCAAGTAAGACTCGAACACGTCCGCGGCCATGCCCGCGCAGTCGCCCACGTTGTCCCCCACGTTGTCTGCGATGGTGGCGGCGTTGCGCGGGTCGTCCTCGGGGATGGACTGCTCGACCTTGCCGACCAAATCCGCGCCGACGTCGGCGGACTTGGTGAAGATGCCGCCGCCGACGCGCATGAACAGCGCGGCCAGGCTCCCGCCGAAGCCCAGCCCGATCAGCACCTTCATGGCGTCGCTCTTGAACACCCAAAACACCCCGGTCGCGCCCAGCAGGCCCAGGCCGACCGTCATCATGCCCGCGACTGCCCCGCTCTTGAAAGCCGTTTCCAGCGCGCCCTTGTAGGTGGAGAGCGCCTGGTTCGCCGTCCGCTGGTTGCCCGCCACGGCCATGCCCATGCCGATAAATCCCGCCGTGTAGGAGAGCGTCACGCCCAGCAGGAACGCCGCGCCCACGCCCAGGGCCAGCGTCAGCCCATACTGCCGGGCGTAGAGCGCGACCAGCAGCACGGCCAGCACGGCGACCAGCGGCAGCATGGTCCGTACCTGCTTGGCGAGGTAGGCCAGCGCGCCCGACCGGATCGCCGCGCCCACCTCCTGCATCGCCGGGGTGCCGGGCGACAAACTCAAGACCTGCCGGCGCAAGACAAACCCATAGGCGAGGGCTACCAGAGACGCCAGCAGGACGAAGACCAGGATGCCGTTGACGGAAGGAGTGAACGCGGGCAGTGCGACTTGGCCGCCGGCGGCATACGCCCCGCGCGCCCCGCCCAGAAGCAGAATGGCCGTCAGGGCGGAGCCGCCTAGCGCCGCGCGGTGACGCCGAACAAGATAAGACAAGGGGGACCTCCTATCGCGGCCACAGAGCCGGGATTTTTGGCGAGTTGATTGCGCCTATTATAAGAGAGGAACAGCATCTTGTCAACTGGGGAGAGGTTGTGTTGCGGGCATCGCTCAGGGCCGCCGCGGCTGCAAGCGCAAAACCTCCTCGCGCGAGGGCTTCCGGGCGTCTGGAGCTTGTGGACTTGTCCCCCCTGGCTAATCGGTAGCGGCTTCGTCCAGGCGCAGGGGGGGAGGCTGATGCAATCAGGTATACTAGCCGCCGGAGGGCTTGGGACTCATGCTGGTAGTAACGGGCGGGGCGGGCTTTATCGGCAGCGCCCTGGTGGCGGCGCTGAACGCGCGCGGGCGGGACGACGTGCTGGTGGTGGACGAGTTCGGCGAGGGCGCGAAGTGGAAGAACCTGCGCGGCAAGCGGTTCGTGGACGCCGTCGCGCCGGATCGGTTCGCGCACGACCTGGCGGCGGGCGCGTATGACGGTGGGCTGGACGGCATCCTGCACATCGGGGCGATCACCGACACGTCGTTCCCGGACATGGACGTGCTGATGGCCCGCAATGTCCGTTGCACCCGGATGCTGGCCCACTGGGCGGCGGCGCAAAATGTCCGCTTCGTGTATGCGTCGAGCGCCAGCGTCTACGGCGACGGTGACTTGGGCTTTTCCGACGACGACGCGCTGACGCCCCGGCTGCTGCCCCTGAACCCTTATGCGTTCTCCAAGTGGCTCTCGGACACCGAAGCGATCCGCGAGGGCTGGACCCAGAAAGTCGCGGGCCTTCGCTTCTTCAACGTGTTCGGGCCGAACGAGTACCACAAGGGCCGCATGGCCTCGGTCGTCTGGCACGCCGCCAACCAGATCCGCGAGACAGGGCAGATCAAGCTGTTCCAGTCGCACAAAGAGGGCTTCGCGGACGGCGAGCAGCGGCGCGACTTCTTGTACGTCCAAGACGTCTGCGCGGTCGTCCTCTGGTTCCTGGACCACCCAGAAGCGAACGGCATCTATAACGTCGGCACGGGCCGCGCGCGGACGTTCAACGACCTAGCCGCCGCCATCTTCCGGGCGCTTGGCAAGTCCCCCGACGTCGCCTATGTGCCGACGCCGGAGAACATCCGCAGCGCCTACCAGTACCACACCGAAGCCGATCTGACGCGCCTGCGCGCTTTAGGCTGCGACGTGCCTTTTCAATCGCTGGAAGACGCGGTCCAGGATTACGTCGGAAAGTACCTCCAGAATGAAGCCAATCCGTATCTCTAGGGTGTTCGTCGGCCTGGCCCTCGTCGCCCTGCCCGGCGTGGCCGTTTCCAGAGCCGCCGCGCCCGACCTGCCCAACTTCCACGCGGTCGCGCCCCACGTCTGGCGCGGGGCGGCTCCTACCGTGGGCGGCCTGAAGCGACTCAAGGCGATGGGGGTCCACACCATCATTGACCTGCGGATCGCCCCCAAGACCGTCAGGCGCGAGGGGCAGACGGCCCGCGCCATGGGCTTCCGGTTCATCAACCTGCCGATGGGGGCGGACCCGCCGACGGCTGGGCAGGTTTCGGCGTTCCTGGCGGCGATGGACCGGGCGGGTACGGACCCCGTGTTCGTCCACTGCCAGCACGGGGCCGACCGGACCGGCTGCATGGTGGGCATTTTTCGCGAGACGCGGCAGGGGTGGGTGTTCCCCCGCGCCTACGCCGAAATGCGGCGGGACGGGTTCGACCCGCGCTGGGGCAAGCTGCGCCGGGCGGTCCAGCAGCGGGCCACGGGGCAGTAATAGAGGAAGCTGCTGGAAGAAGAGGCCCCCGCCCCAATTCTGGGGTGCCTCTTCTTCCGCCCACTAGGCCACTTGCAGGACGACTTTGCCGTGAGTATGGCCGCTTTGGGCGAGTTCCTGCGCCTGTTTCGCTTGGGAGAGGGGCAGGACGGAGCCGACGCGGGTCTTGACCTGGCCCGCGTCAATCAGGCCGCCGATCTCTTTCAGCGTCGCCCCGTCGGGGTGGGCCATGAGGCTTTTGCCCTGGACGTCCCGCGCCCCATCCCCCGGCGGCGGCTGCGCCCCCGGCAGGGTGCTGACGAGGACGCCGCCGTCCCGCAGAGTCGCCCAGGAGCGCGCTCGGGTGTCGCCGCTGATGGTATCCAGCACGGCGTCCATGTTCTTCGCCGCGTCCTCGAACTTCTCCGTCTTGTAGTCCACGACCACGTCCGCGCCGATCCCGCGCACATACTCCACGTCGTCCCCGGTCGCGGTGGCGATGACACGCGCGCCCTTGACCTTGGCGAACTGCACGGCGAACGAGCCGACGGCCCCGCCTGCCCCGTGGATCAGGACCGTCTGGCCCGCCGCCAGGGCGGCCTGGTCGAACAGCGCCTGCCAGGCGGTCGTGGCCGCCAGCGGGATCGAGGCCGCCGCCGCCCAGTCCAGCGAGGCGGGCCTGGGGGCGACCGTGGCGGCGGCAGCGAGAACAAACTCGGCGTAGGCCCCGTCGCGGCGTATGTCGGCGAACGCGAAGACGGCATCCCCCGCCGCGAAGGCCGTGACGCCCGGCCCGAGGGCTTCCACTGTCCCCGCCACGTCCCAGCCGGGAATCAGCGGCAGGGGGTGCGGGACTTCTTTCTCCATCGCTCCCTTCTCGATCATCCCGTCCACCGGGTTGATGCCCGCCGCCTCGACTTTGATGAGCACCTCGCCCTCTTGCGGCTCAGGCTTGGGCGCGTCCTCGTACTTCAGCTTGTCCGGCCCGCCGAACTCGTGTATCCGAACCGCCTTCATGGTTGTCATTGGGTGATCTCCTTTTTCCTCAGTGCCAACCTCCGCAACCGGCCCGCAAGACGGGAAGTTCCCATCCGCTGGCCGGAATCGTCCAAAGCACCGGCATTCTATGTTTACAACCGGCAGCCCCCGCTTGACTCTCCCATGAAGAGTTGTTACAATGTGACTACGGAGTCCAGTGGTGAGGAGGCTAGGGCATGAACAGCATTATCAAAACAAATGTCGTCAAGATCGGCAACTCGCAAGGGATACGCATCCCAAAACTCCTGCTGGAACAGGTTGGGTTGTCCGGCCAGGTGGAGATGGAAGTGGCTTCGGATCATCTGGTCCTGCGCCGCGCCCGTAGGCCCCGCGAAGGGTGGGAAGAACACGCCAAACAGATCGTGGCGGAGGGGGAAGACAAACTCCTGGACGCTGAGTTTCTGACGCCCACTCGATGGGACAAGGAAGAGTGGGAGTGGTAGCCTATGTCCGATGTCAAGCGATTTGACGTGTACCTAGTGCCTCTCGACCCGACCGTCGGCCATGAGATTCAAAAGACGCGGCCGTGCGTCGTGGTCTCGCCGGACGAATTGAACCGCTATTTTGTTACGGTTCTCGTTGCCCCAATGACCAGCCGGGGACGCCCGCACCCGATGAGAGTCCCCTGCCGGTTTGAGGGCACAGATGGCCTGATCGTGCTGGACCAACTGCGAACGGTGGACAAGGCGCGGCTCGTCCGGCGCTCAGGGCGGGTGACGGCGACGGAACAGAAGCTGGTTCTCACGGGGCTTGCGGAGATGTTCGCGGAGTGAGAAGATTTTCTGCCGGCCCGCCGAACTCGTGTATCCGAACCGCTTTCATGGTTGCCACCGCGTGGTTTCCTGTTGTCCCCTGCTCTTCTTTCTGCTGGCGCCCTATACCCGCAATCGCCCCGTCCGCACGGGATTCGCGTTGACTTTGGCGCGCGCCCGGTGCTATAATCCGGCGTCCGGCTGCGACGCATACGGCCGGCCTAAAGGGACTCGGATTTATGGCAAACACCGTGGTCGTCGGGGCGATGTGGGGGGACGAGAGCAAGGGCAAGCTGATCGACTTCCTGGCCCACGACAAAGACGTGGTCGTCCGCTGGGGCGGCGGCTCGAACGCCGGGCACACCGTCGTCGTCACCGACGAGTCGGGTCAGGAGCAGGAGTACAAGCTCCATCTCATCCCCGCCGGCATCCTGCATCCCAACACGCTCTGCGTGGTCGCCGACGGGGTCGTGCTGGACCCGGCCTCGTTCGTGGGCGAGGTGCGGTATCTCAAAGGGCGCGGCGTCTCGTGCGAAAACTTGATCATCAGCGGCAACGCCCACATCGTGCTGCCGTACCACACGCTGCTGGACGAGCTGGAGGAAAAACGGCGCGGCAAGAACGCCCTGGGCACGACCGGGCGCGGCATCGGCCCGGCCTACCAGGACAAAGCCGCCCGCGTCGGCATTCGGATGCGTGAGTTCGTGGACCCGGCTTTGTTCGCCGAGCGCCTGCACGAGGTCTTGGAGTACAAGAACGAGCTGCTGACCAAAGTGTACGACGTCGCCCCGCTGTCCGCCGACCAGATTCTGCGCGACCTGCTGCCCTACGCCGAGGTGCTGCGGCCCTACGTGGACGACACGGCCCTGCGGGTCGCCTACGCGGCCCGCTCGGGAAAGAAGGTGCTGTTCGAGGGGGCACAGGCGACCTTGCTTGACATCGACCTGGGCACCTATCCCTACGTGACGTCCTCGCACCCGTCGGCGGGCGGGGCCTGTATCGGGACGGGCCTGGGGCCGACGCAGATCGACCAGATCATCGCCGTCTCCAAGTCCTACACCACCCGCGTCGGCGCGGGCGCGTTCCCCACCGAGCAGGTCAACGCCATCGGGGACTTAATCCGTGAGCGCGGGGCCGAGTACGGCACGACGACGGGGCGCCCCCGCCGCTGCGGCTGGCTGGACGGCGTCGCCCTGCGCTACTCGGCCCTGGTCAACGGCCTGACCGATCTCTACCTGGGGCATCTGGACGTGCTGACGGGGTTCGACGAGGTCAAGATGGCGACGGCCTACCGTCTGGACGGGCGCGAGATCGGGGACTTCCCCAGCGATCAGGGCCGCCTGTGCCGCTGCGAGCCGCTGTACCAGACGTTCGCGGGCTGGCCCGAGGATGTCAGCCAGATCCGCGAGTATGCCGCCCTGCCGGACAACGCCCGCCGGTTCGTCGAGGCCGTCGAGGCGCACGTCGGCGTTCCCATCACCACGGTCTCCGTAGGCCGCCGCCGCGACCAGACGATCTTCCGCGAGGCCTGATCCTATGACCGTCCTGGCCGGTCCGCCGCCTCACGCGCCCTCGTTCCCGGACGACTTGACGCCCGGCTCGGGCCTGGCCCCGCGCCGCTGGACGCCGGGCGAGTTCGCCCGCATGGCCTCCTCCGCCATCTTCGGCCCGGAAGAGCGCCTTGAACCCGCCGGCGGTGAGATCATCCTGCGCGGCACGGGTGTCCCTCGCCTGATTACTTGTGGGAATGAGATGGGAGAAACTGATGCGTAAGAAAATAATTGCCGGCAACTGGAAGATGAACAAGACGGTGGGTGAAGGTCTCGCGCTGGTCGAGGAGTTGAAGCCGCTGGTGGCGGATGACCAAAGCGTGGACGTCGTTGTCTGTCCGCCTTATACGGCTCTGTATGCCGTGGGGCAGGCGCTGCAAGGGTCGGGCATCGGGCTGGGGGCGCAGGATGCGTTCTGGAAGGCGTCGGGGGCGTACACGGGGCAGGTGTCGCTGCCGATGCTGGCCGATGTGGGGGTGCGCTACGTTATTTTGGGGCATTCGGAGACGCGCGGGCGCTTCGGGGTGGCCGAGCCGGACATGACGCCGGACCTGCTGAAGACGCTGGGCGAGACGGATTCGGCGGTCAATGCCAAAGTGAAGGCCACGCTGGCGGCGGGGCTGACCCCGATCATCTGCGTCGGCGAGACGTTGCTGGAGCGGCAGAACGGGCACACGGACGCTGTGGTCGGGCACCAGGTCGTCGAGGCGCTCCAGGGGGTTGAGGCGGGGCAGGCAGGGGCGTTGGTGTTCGCCTACGAGCCGGTCTGGGCCATCGGCACGGGCGAGACGTGCGCGCCGGACGAGGCGGACCGCGTCTGCGGGGCCGTTCGGGAAGCCGTCGGGGGCGTCCTGGGGGTCGAAGCCGCGCAGGCCGTGCGGGTCCAGTACGGCGGCTCGATGAAGCCCGATAACGCCGCCGACCTGCTGGCCCGGCCCAACGTCGACGGCGGCCTGATCGGCGGGGCCAGCCTCAAAGCCAAGGACTTCGCCGCGATCATCACCGCCGGGTAAGTGCCGGGCGGGGTGTTTGCTTCGTGAAGTAATCGGGGACAAAAGCAACAGCCTCCTGAAACTTTGAGGAACCAACCCATGACCACCAAACGCCGTGTCCGTGACACCGCTGCCGTCCTGCTTGCCGCCGGGTCCTGCCTGCTTTCCTTGCGGGCGGTCCGGGCCGAGACGCTTTCCTTCACCAACGCGCCTGCCAGCAACGCCGTCGCCGAGATGAGCCGTCGGCTGGGCGTCAGCATCGTGTTCCGGGGGGTGGCCGCCTCCGCGCAGCCGGTGACCTTCTCCGTCGATGATGTCGAGACCGCCGGAGGCCGCCTGGCGGCGGTCAGCGAGCTGGCGAATGCGCTGCATCTAGACTTCCAGAAGGTCTATGTGGTCAGCAATGTCGATCCCGGCACGAGCGTCCCCGAGATCAAGATCGACAGCGACGCGCCGATCGTCTTCCCCTCCACGAAGATGTCCGCGCGCGAGGCGATTCAGACGGTCGCTGCCGTTGACGGCGCGATGGCCCAGATCGGCGGTGCGGTCAAAGGTGACGTCATCCTGCCGCGTCGGCAGATGCGCGCGGCGGAAGCGGCGGCCACAATCGCGAAGCAGAGCGGGACCGTTTGGAAGGCGTATTACGGCCTTTTCCTGCCGGGCCAGGGTCCGGCACGACTGGGAGGCCAGGTGCTGGACCGGACCGCCGACGGTCAGCCGATCACGGTTCTGCCGCTCCTGACTTACCGCAACACGATCTCCAGGCCGGCCCCGCTCAATGGCGCGCTCCCGTCGTCACCGTCGTCATTCCCCGACGGGCCTGATGTGACATCAATCGCCAACTCCGGCGCATTTGCCGGCCAGGGGTATGCCCCGTTCGACTACGGCGGCATGTACGGCGGCTACGGCGGTTACAGCCCCTACGGGTACGGCAACGGCGGGTTCGTCTACCCCGGCGCGGTTTACACGCCCGGCAGCGGCGTCACCCAGGCGATTCCCGGCTATAATTCTCCGGGGGGCATCCTGCCCGTCCAGGGGACGCCGCTTCCTGCCGATCCCGGCAATGGGTCCACGACGACGACCGGAACGGGCACCCTGCCCGTGACGGGTGTGCCATAGACGGGACTTCTATGAAAGATCTGCTGGCTGCCTCTTTGATTCGTGAAATCCCGGACTTCCCCAAGTCCGGGATTTCGTTCAAGGACATCACGCCGGTCCTGAGCAGCCCGGCGGCTTATCAGGAGATCATCGACCGCCTCGCCGAAGAAGCGTTGGGTGCCCGCCCTGATCTGGTCGTCGGCATCGAGGCGCGCGGCTTCCTGTTCGGCGCACCGCTGGCCCTCGCGCTGGGCCTGCCGTTCGTCCTCGCCCGCAAGATCGGCAAGCTGCCGTCGGCGGCTGTTCGCGAGGAGTACGCGCTGGAATACGGCACGGCGGCCATCGAGATGCACCGCGACGCGGTCGGGCCGGGGCAGCGCGCGCTCATCGTGGACGACCTGCTGGCGACCGGCGGCACGGCTCTGGCGTCAGCCCGCCTGGTCGAGGCGCTGGGTGGCTGCGTCGTCGGCTTCCGGTTCGTCATTGAGCTGGGGTTTCTGGGGGGGCGCGAGACGCTCAGCGGGTATGACGTGCAGGTGCTGATACACAGCTAAATTCCCCCCAATATCTTCATGGCCGGCGGCCCGCCGAGTCCCGAAGTTCTGCTTTGTGCGGCGGGTTTGTAACCTGGTATTAACCAAAGCAGGGACAAGCGCCGCCGCTTTTCAGGTATAGTGACGACCATGCGCCAGTGTCGGCGCTTCTCCTCTTCTTTCACCCACTCTCCTGTCCGTCAGTGATGACGTTCTACTCCTAAGACTCGGTTAATTTCCGAACGCCTTTGCCTGTCTGTTTCTGAAAGGATCTCCCCTCAGATGCGCCTCCCTCTTTTCCGCTCTTCCGGAAGGCTGCTTGATGCCGCCAACTGGACTGCCGGGTCGCTCCTCGCGGCCTTGGTCTGCCTCGCCGTCACGCGCGCCGGGGCGGCCGTCCCCGCGACGGGGACACTCACGCCCGGCGGCACGACTCCGGTGACCTGGGGCGGCGACGCGCCTGGTACGGGCGCGGACTCCGCGACCGCGTCCAACGAGACCGCCTGCATGGACAGCGGCCCGGCCCGCAACTGTGACACCTACACCCTGACCGTTGGCCCCGGCGACTACACCGGCAAGATCGTCACCATCAGCGTGTCCTGGACGCTTCCTGCGGACGAGTACGACCTGTTCGTCCACCAGGGCGATCTGAACGGCCCGCTGGTCGGCGTCTCGGCGAACGGCGTGGCGGACACCCAGCAGGCGGTGACGATCAACACCGTGAAGCTTCTCGCCCCCACCCCCGGCGTCTACACCGTACACGTCGGCTATGCCGTGTCTCCGGCGGGCGTCAACACGGACCAGTACAAGGGGTCTGCCTCGGTACTGGCCAACACGAATCCGACGCGCACCGCGACGTACACCGTCGGCAACGCGCAGTTCAGCCCGAACGTCACGGTCAAAGCGCCCGTCACGGTCGCGGACGGCGAGCCGAGCAGCCGCACGGACAACAAGGGTAACTACTACATCGGCGGCATTCGGGGCGTCCCGGCGGGCGTGGACCTCTGGACCACGAACGTGCTGGCCGACCCCTTGATGCTGGGCTACCACTGGCAGGGGCAGCCGGACTCGTTTACGAACACCTTTAACAGCATCACGCTCGGGGCCGATGGCGGCGGCGACATCGATATCGCGGTCGGCCTGCCCGCCGACGGCACCCTGCCGATCCTCGCCTACAGCAGCCTGGTCGCCGCCAACATCTCGACCGGGACCACCGCCAACCCCAACAAGACAATGGGGACGACGGGAAGCCGGTCGGACGCCGACGCCATGCCGACCTATCAGCTCAACCCGGTCGGCAACAGCGCGGGCGGGGCGAACGTGGACGACCGGCAGTGGATGGAGTTCTTCCGCAAGGACAGCGTCTACCTGCTGTACCGGACGATCAGCGTCCCGGCGACCGGGTACATCCAGCGCTCGGATACGACGGCAGGACAGCCCGCCGGGTTCGCGTACCAGGCGGCGACGCCGCTCGGGCCGACGAGCCAGACCGGAAACATCGCCGTGGACCAGAACGACGGCACGGTCTACGCGAGCTTCAACGACGGCACGGTCTTTGTCGGCATGCCCCCCGTTGACCTCACCACGGGTAAGCCCATGCTGGACCCCCTGACCGGGACGCCCGCCGCACCGGTCAGGTACAACACCTACCAGGCCGCGACCGACCCGAACGGCGTCGCCCATATCTTCTTCCCGATCAAGGTCGCAAAAGACGGCACGGCCTACGTGGTCTACTCCAACGAGCACAACATCTACCTGGAGTCGTCCGTGGACAAGGGCCAGACGTGGAGCGCGCCCGTCCAGGTCAACAAGCCCGGTGTGACGGCGACGAACCTGCTCCCGTGGCTCGAAACGGGGCCGTCGGGCGCGGTCGGCGTCATCTGGTACGGCACGACCGATCCGGTCAACGATGATGCGGCCAACTGGCGCGTCTACTACGCGCAGACGTTCAACGCTAAGGATGCCAGCCCCAACTTCGCCCAGGTGGAGGCCGGGGACCACGTCATCCACGCCAGCAACATCTCCGAGGGCGGCACGACCGGCATGGCGAACCGTAACCTGCTGGACTACTTCCAGCTCTCGTATGCCCCCGACGGGTCTGCGGTTATCGGCTACACCGACGACCACAACGACTTCAACGGCCACTGCTACATCACCCACCAGATCGCCGGCACCAGCATCCAGGGCACGACCCTGGCAGCGGTCGTGCCTGCCGGTTCGCCTCCGCCCGCGCCCACCGTGTCGCCCGCGCCTGGCTACCCGACGCCGACCAACTTCCTGCCCGGCGCGCAGGTCGTGGACTACGCCAACGACGTGTCCGCGCTGCTCCTGGTCAACATCAACGGCGCCGGCGTGAACCCGAACGCCGGGCCGGCTGTCACCACGCTGCCCAGCCAGACGGGCGCGGTGGACATCCTCTCGGTCAAATACTCCAGCGTCCGAACTGCGCGTGGACCGGCGATCACGGCCACGATCCAGGTGGCGAACCTGTCCAGCATGCCGCCCGGCGGCATGACGGCCCGGATGAGCTTCGCGGCCAACACGCCCAACGCCGGCATCAGCCCGACCGGGCAGTACAGCTTCGCCCTGCCCGACCGGGGCGACCAGTTCTACGTCCAGGCCACCCTGAACGCTGCGGGACAGGCCTCCTACACCTACGGCACGACGGTTCGCTTGTCCACCGGCGCGCTGACCAACACCGCAGTCGGCACGGCGGACGCCGGGGCGTTCGACCCGATCCACAACACGATCACGGTCCGCGTCTCGTCGGCCAAGCTGAACGCCCTGATCAAGCAGGGCGTGGATGCGCTGGGCAACCCGCACAAACCCATTGCCTCCGGCTCGGTCCTGGCCGGCCTGCGCGCCGTCGCTTTCGGCGCGGGCACCAGCACGGTCGCCGGCGACGAAACTCGCGGCGGGACGCAGTACGCCATCCCCTAGACGCTCACCCAAGCGCGGCGCGGGGCTTCACTCGGTGAAGCCCCCGCCGTCCTCTTTCTGCCAAGGAACGTGACTATGAAGAATCTCTCGCTTTACGCCTCTGCCGCCCTTGGCCTTCTCCTCGCCTTCGGCCACCCGGCTCAGGCACAGACCATCATCAGCGCTAACTTCACTGGTAACACCCCCAGCACGGACGGCGACCCGACCAACCTATCGTACATCGAGTCTGCTGGCGTTGTTTCTGCGGCCAACTTCAACAATGCCGATGGCTTCCAGAATGGGCAGATCGCCGGTAGTGTTGTGGACAACAGTGGCAATCCGGTGAGCGGCCTCTCGATCTTTTACAGCGCAGGCACCGAGGGCGTAAACAGCACGACAGCGGCCACGCCCAACGAGCAGCTTCTCAACGGCTTCATCGCCAGCAGCGGCACCACGGCGGCGACGACGACCATCTCCGCGCTGCCCGCAGGCTTCGGCACATATGATCTCTACGTCTACCTCGCCAATACGACAGCCAGCACGGGGACGTACACCTACACCGCCGGGACGGATGTGGGCGGGATGTTTGCTCCCACCGGCCTCGCAGCCACGCAGACCGCGATGGCGGCGACCAGCATCACCGGCCCCTTCACCATGGCAACGGCGACCACAGCGGGGAACTACCTTGAATTCACCGGCCTGACCGGGTCCACGTTTCAGCTCTCAGCGACCGGCGTGACCGGTAATGCCCCGATCAACGGCTTCCAGATCGTCAGTGCGGCCCCGGAGCCGTCCCAGGTGGCCGCGCTGGGCGTCACCGCGCTGGGCCTCGCCGGGCTGATCTTCCGCGCCCGACGGCGCAAGGCGTCCGCCGCCTGACCGGCGGGACAGCTCACGGCGCAAGCGGCCCAGCCTTCCTCAACGAAAGGCTGGGCCGTTGTCTTACTGGATCGTCTCAATGAAACCGCAGGGTAGGGGGGTTGCGGGGCACACCCTGACTGCCAATCTCCAGGCGCAGGTGCAGGCCGACCAGACCGAGCACGGCCAATGTCGCCAGGATGTAGCGCGGGAGCGGGCCGGGGAACTCGCCGGAGAGCGTCGGCAGCAGCCGCGAGACGCCGCCGCCCGCCAGCGCGAACAGGCCGGCCATCAGCGGCAGACGCATCCCTGCCGACGTCGTCTCCGACAGCAGCACCGCTTCGACGGCGTATAGTACGGCCCAGAGTACGACCGGCAGCCAGCGCGTCCGGCGCATCGGCTCGCTCATCTCCCCCAGAAACGGCAGCCCGAACCAGAGCAGCAGCAGCGTCGGAGATGATCCGAGCCAGCGCACCGGCTCGACGCCCAACCCGAAGCGCGGGGGATGGGGCGGCGCATACCCCAGCGCGACGGACCCCGACCAGGCCACCAGGATCGGGACCAGGAAGCAGGCCGCGCCGTAGATGGTCCGCCGGCGGCCCTGGGCCAGCGCCAGCCCGAGCAAGACCAGCCCGAGCAGCAGCCCGTCGGGCCGGACCAGCGTCGCCGCCCCGGCCAAAGCCAGGGCCGCCAGCGACGAGCCGGCGACAAAGGCGAACAGGGCCAGCATCGTCAGCAGCGTGAACCCGGCGCTCTGCGCGGAGACGCCGGCCTGAGACAGGAAGACGGGGCTGGCGGCGGCCAGCAGGCCCGCCGCGATGCCCGCCGCCCGGTCCCGCGCGCGCCACCCCAGCAGGAACAGGGTGACCGCCGTGCCCGCCGCCGCGAGCGAACCGGCGGCGTGGCCCGCCGCGAGGCCGCCCATCCGCGCGGCAGTGGCGAGAGCCACGGTGGCGACCAGGACGGCCCAGCCCGCGTCCCAGAGCTGGAAGCGCGGGCGGGCGGGGCGCGCGGCGGCTGGACGGGACGCGGCCCGGCGCGGCAGGGGGGTGGGGGCGTTGGGGTCGGACGGCGGGGCGGGTGAGGACATCAAGACTTCCTTCGGCGGGGGCGCTGCCGAATGATAGCACAGGCCTTCCGGGGGTGTCAAGGCGCGGTGATGCGCGCGGGAGGCCCCCCTGCCGCGTCGGCTACTTTGCGCCCGCCCGCCGCCCCTACGGGGAACACTTGCGAGGGCGCGGTGGCTTTGGGGTATACTGGCGGGCATATGAAAGGCATCATACTCGCGGGCGGGTCGGGGACACGGCTGCACCCGCTGACGCTGGCCGTCAGCAAGCAGCTCATGCCGGTTTATGACAAGCCGATGATCTACTACCCGCTGAGCGTCCTGCTTTTGGCGGGCATCCGCGAGATTTTGGTCATCTCGACTCCTCACGACCTGCCGCATTTCCAGAAGCTGCTAGGCGACGGGGCGCGGCTCGGCTGCCGCTTCGAGTACGCCGAACAGGCGCAGCCCAACGGCCTGGCGCAGGCGTTCGTGATCGGGGAAGACTTCATCGGCGGCGAGCCGGTGGCTCTGATTTTGGGCGACAATATCTTTTACGGCTCGGGCCTTGCCGCCATGCTCCAGCGCAACAGCAACCCCGACGGCGGCGTCGTCTTCGCCTACCACGTCCAGGACCCCGAGCGCTACGGCGTGGTCGAGTTCGACTCGGGCCGGCGGGCCGTGTCCATTGAAGAGAAGCCGGACAGGCCCAAGTCCTCCTATGCCGTGCCAGGCTTGTACTTCTATGACAACGGCGTGGTCCAGATCGCCAAAGATCTGAAACCGAGCACACGCGGGGAGTACGAGATCACGGACGTCAACCGCGCCTATCTCGCCCAGGGGCGTTTGCACGTGGGCATTTTAGACCGCGGGGCGGCGTGGCTGGACACGGGGACGTTCGCGTCGCTGATGCAGGCGGGGACGTTCGTGCAGGTGATCGAGGAGCGGCAGGGGCTGAAGATCGGCTGCATCGAGGAAGCGGCCTACCGCATGGGCTTCATCGACGGGGTGGGCCTGCGGGCCTGCGCCGCGCCGCTGATGAAGAGCGGCTACGGCGAGTATCTGGTGCGGCTGCTCGACCCCGCCTTCGCGCAATAGTTTTTCGGTCACTGAAAACGGACAGAAGACACAAAAGGAGATTCAAACATGGCGGAGCAGATCACCACGGCCTCCGGGCTGCAATACACCGATGAGACGGTCGGCGACGGGGCCAGCCCCACAGCGGGCCAGAAAGTCACGGTGCATTACACCGGCACCTTCCCCGACGGGCGCAAGTTCGACTCGTCGCGCGACCGCAGCCAGCCCTTCGTTTTCACCATCGGCAAGGGCCAGGTCATCCAGGGCTGGGACGAGGGCGTGATGACCATGAAGGTCGGCGGGCGGCGGATGCTGACCGTGCCCTCGCACCTCGGCTACGGCGCGCGCGGCGCGGGCGGGGCGATCCCGCCCAACGCGACGCTGCTGTTCGACGTCGAGCTGCTCGGGGTGGGGTAGGGGCGCGGGGGGTTAGAAGCACGATGCCGACGAAGCTCACGCCTGGGGATTTTGCGGACCAGCTCGGGGACAAGCTCACGACGCAGGGGTACGGGGGCGGGCCGCGCATCGACGGCGTCCGCGTCCTCGACCTGCGCCTGCTGACCGACGACGGCGGCTCGTTCGCCGAGCTGGTCCGGCTCGACGAGTCGGGCCGCTTGGAGGCGATTCCCGATTTTCAAGTGCGCCAGTCGTCCTACTCGCTGGTCCTGCCCGGCGCGATCAAGGCGTTCCACCTGCACTTCAATCAAGAAGACGTCTGGTTCGTGCCGCCCACGGACCGGCTTTTAGTGGGCCTGGTGGACGCCCGGCGCGACTCGCCGACGTCGGGGGCGGTCATGCGGCTGGTCATGGGCGGGGGGAAGGCGCAGCTCTTGCACATCCCGCGCGGGGTGGCGCACGGCGGGGCCAACATCTGGGGGCAGCCGGCGACGATCTTGTACTACGTCAACCAGCGGTTCGATCTAGAAGACCCGGACGAGCGCCGCCTGCCGTGGGACATCGTGGGCGAGGGCTTCTGGCGGATGACGCCGGGCTAACACTTATGGGTGACTTCCCGACCGTCTATTGGGCCGCCCAGGACGCCGATGCCACGTTCACGGCGGGGGAACACCTCCCCCCCGAGAGCGAGGGTCGGCTGTGGGCGGTCCTGATGTTTGTCTTTTACGGCGACAAAGTGGCCCTGGCCGACATTGAGGGGCGCGGCCTGTGCATCCCGTCGGGCCGGATCGAGGCCGGGGAGACGGTAGACGAGGCCGGGGCGCGCGAGGCCTGGGAAGAGACCGGGGCGCGTCTCCACCCCGAGCGACGCCGCCTGATCGGCTGCTACAGTTTGGCGTCGCGGTCGGGCAGGACGCGGTTCTGCCCCGTGCTTGTCGCCGAGGCGTGGGGTTTCGAGCCGATCCCGCCCGGCTCCGAGTCGCGGGGGCTGATCCTCGCCGCCTGGGAAGACGTCGCCGACGTCTACTACACCTGGGATGCGCTCATGTCCGCCGTTTTCGAGTACGCCGAGGAGCGCCGGAACGCCCTGTTCCCCCCTGGTGTCCCCGTCGCGTCGCTGACGGGGTAGTTGATAGCCCGCTGCCCCGCCTCAAGGCCGCAGCGAGTTCAGCACCCTGTCCAGTTCCCCGTCCCCTAAGTTCCCGATCACAACGACTTTGCGGCCCGGCTGGCGGCCAAACAGGACCCCATGCCGGGGGTGCTCCGTGCGGCCCGGCCCGCCCCCCTGGGCGTCGGGCGTTTCGAACACGGACAGGGTGTTGGCTCCGTTGAAGAAGCGCAGCTCGGCGACGCGCCGGCCCCGCTTGTCGGAGACTGAGGCCGCCTGGAAGCGGAATCCGCTAGGCAGGTAGGTGGGGACGGCGAGGGGAAAGCCTGTCTGCGCGCGGGCCTGGTCCAGCGTCAGGCGCGGCGACTCGAACCCGCTGGTCACGATGCGGCTGCCGGTGTGGGGCAGGCTGAACGTCCCCCGGTCAAAGCGCGGGTTGTAGGTGATCTGCGTGTAGTAGGATGCGGACTGCAAGCGGTCGCGGGAGTCGTACTGCTCGATGCGGAGCTGCGCGCCGTTGGTCGGATCGATCCAGAATCGCCGCCACGGGACCGGGCCGCTGCCTCGGGCGGCGACACGGACCACGCCGCAGGCGTGTCCTGCGACGACATCCTGCCCCACCCACTGCACAACGAGGTCGCCCGAGCGGACCCGCTGGAGGACGTCGGGGACACGCACCCGCAGCGACTGGATGTGCGACGGACTCAGCTCCAGCGTGTCACGGTCGGGAACCAGGTGGCAGAAGAAGCGGCCGTTGTCGATGATCTGCTCGCCCGCCAGGCGCGCGGGCCGCACGTAATCGATTCGCAGGGCGTCGGCCCCGCGTCGCTGCACCTGCTGCTCGGAGGCGATGTCCAGCCCGCCGCGCGCGACAGTCGTGACCTGATCCCCCGAAAGTGCCAGCGAGTTTTCCGCCTGGAGCATCCGGCGAAGGAGTTCCTCGGCGTTCTGGTCTGACAGGCCGGCGTGGGGGCCGGCGTGGGGCGGCCTTGATGCGCGCGGGCGGACCGGTGCGCGCAGGCGGGCGGGGGGCTTCGGACGCGGGGCGTGGCTTTTCCGTGCCGGCCCGGCCTGGAGCGGCGACAGCAGGACCAGCAGAGCCGCGCTGGCGGCTGCGGCGAGGCGGTACACTAAAATATCCCCGCGTCCGAGGCCGGCGGGCCGGCGGGTGCCGCGCCGTCCAGGTTGCCGGCGAGGTTCTGGGCGGACAGGTCGGCCAGCGGCTCCCCGGCGGCGTCCCGGCGTCGCTGGGCCACGCAGTCGGCGACGAAGGCGTGGTCAGCGACGCGGGCGGCAGGAATGAGCGGCGCGGGAGGCCTGACCTCTTGCTGGGGAATAAACCGGGGGAAGAGCGCGACCGCACCGACCGCGGTGACGGCGAAGCCTAGCGCCAGCGCGGGGCGCAGTCGCGCCGGAGCCGGGCCGGATGCGCGGGCCATTCGCTCGTGCCACGTTTCTATCCACTTCTCCCGCCACGTCTGCGGTGCTGCCTGGGGGCGGCGCGTCAGGGCGATCCTCTGGGCAAGCGCGGCATCAAAGCCTGCCGAGGGCTTATGGGCGGGCAGCGCGCCCAGCGCCTGGGTCAGCGCCTCCACCTCGCGGCGGACTTGGCCGCAGTCGGCGCAGCCGGCGACGTGGGCCTGCACCTGCCAGGCGGTCGCGGCGTTCAGGCGCTCATCCACCATCTCCGACAGCAGCGGCTTGACGGTTTCGCAGGTCATGACGATGTCTTTCACGGAAGGCTAGGCTTTCACATAATCGGCGAGGCGCTGGCGGAGCTGCATCCGGGCGTTGAAGAGGCGGGACTTGACGGTGCCCAGGGGGCAGCCGACGATCTGCGCGATCTCCTCGTAGGCGATGCCCTCCGTGTCGTGCAGCAGCAGCACGGCGCGCAGCTTCTCGGGGAGGTGGCTCAATGCACACTCGATCTGCGCGGCCGTTTCGGTGTTTTCCAGCAAGCGGTACGGCTCGTAGGTCTCGTCTGCAACCTCGCGCGCTCCCCCGCTATCGTCCCCCAGCGGCTCATCCAGCGAGTAGGCTGCCGTGCGATTTTTGCCGCGCCGGAACCGGTCGATGCAGAGGTTGCCGGCGATCCGAAACAGCCACGTGTTGAGGCTGGACTGGCCCCGGAACGTGTGCGCCGACGTGTACAGCCGCACGAAGACCTCTTGGGTCAGGTCCTCGGCATCCTCGGCGCTGCCGGTCATGCGGAAGACGTGGTTATAGATCTTGGCCTTGTAGCGGGCCACGACCTCGTTGAATGCCGCCTCGTCGTTCGCGCGGCAGCGCTCCATCAGAGACATGTCGGTCAGGGGCGCGCGTATCGCCTGGGCGGACCCCATTACCGATCCCATTGCAAATCCCATTCGTCGCTCCACGGTCGTCGATTTGATGGCGTTCTGACGCGCCCGCCGCCGGAAAGTTCATCCGCGGACCGACCGGACCGAAAACTCGCGATAAAACCGGGTAGGGGTTTGGATTGATTGAGGGCAATTATACCGTATAATGCTTCTGTGCGGATTTTTCGCGGAGGACACATGATGACCAAGAATGATGCGACGATCAAGAACGACGCGGCCAGGCGGGGCAGGCCTCTGGCGCTGACGGCGGCGGTTCTGGCCGCACTCTTTCCTCTGGCCTCGTCCGCGCGGGCGGCGGGGCCGGAGCGGTCGCTGGCCGGCGTCGCCATCTTTGATTCCGGCTCCGTAGTGACCCGCAAGTTCGGCAACCCGAGCCGCATCCTGGTCGGTGGCGTTGGTGCCGCCGTAGGTGGGGCGAACGGCAGCGCGGGCAGCTCCGGCTCGTCCGGCGGCTACTCCGGCGGCAGTTCCGGCTCGTCCGGCGGCTACTCCGGCGGCAGCTCCGGGACGGCGGGCGCGGGCCTGCTGCCGGGCTTCCCCGGCGTCCCCACCGGCGGCCAGGGCAGCCTGGCTGGCGAGTTCCCCGGATCGCAGGGGGGCAGTCCGGGCGGTTTCAGCGGCAGTCCGGGCGGTTTCAGTGGTTCGTCGGGCGGCATCCTGGGCGGCATCGCTGCGGTACCGATCAAGCCGCCGGTGACGCTGGTGTACGACCGGGCCAAGGGCGGCTCGCTGGAGTTCACGGTCTCGCCGGACAAGCGCGTGATTCAGATTCGTGAGACCGGCTACAGCGGGAGCTACGGGACCGCGCGCGGCATCCGACTGGGGACCACTTATTCCGCCGTCGTCGCCCGCTACGGCTACCCGGAGAACACGAGCATCGCCGGGCCGATCATCAACATTGACTACAAGGACACCCTGCACTGCGGCTTCCAGTTCCTGGACCAGAAGCTGGTGGGCATCATCGTCGCCTCGCCGGATTAGGGAAGAACCTCACCCGGCGGCAACCCCAATAAAGCCTTAGCCGCCACCCTCTCTTTCAGAAAGGAGAGGGTTAAGAGTGGGAAAGATTAGGAATGGCCTCTTCTCTGGCCCCCTTCTCCTTGCTGAAGGGGAAGGGCTGGGGATGAGGTTTTTCAGCAAGCATAACCTCATGGCGGACCGCAGCGACATAGACGAGGTTCGGACTCGGGTGGATCTCGTCTCGGTCGTCGAGCGGTACGTCACCCTGAAGCGGACCGGCGGCAAGCTCAAGGGGCTGTGCCCGTTCCACCAGGAGAAGACGCCGTCGTTCACGGTCAGCCCGGAGATGGGGCGCTGGCACTGCTTCGGTCAGTGCGGTGAGGGCGGTGACGTCTTCAAGTTCGTCCAGAAGATCGAGAACCTGTCGTTCCCCGAGGCCCTGGAGCGGCTGGCTTTGCAGGCGAACGTCACGCTGACCCGGCGCGCGCCCACGGGCGCAGACGGCGGGGGAGGAACACCCGCCCCGGCGGGGGCGAGCGAGGCGGGGCTGAAGGACCGCCTGCGGCGGATCAACGCGCTGGCCTTGCAGTTCTACCGTGAGGCCCTGGGCCGCTCGCCGGTCGCGCGGGATTATCTGTTCGCGCGGGGCCTGGACTATGCCGCCCAGGAGAGCTTCGCGCTCGGCTTCGCCGCCGACGACTGGGAAGGGCTGTGCCGCTTCCTGACGCAGAAAGGCGTCGCGCTGGCCGATGCGGAGAAGGCCGGGCTGGTCACGGTCGGGGAGCGGGGGACGTTCGACAAGCTGCGCGGTCGCCTGGTGTTCCCGATTCTGGACGTCCACGAGCGGCCCATCGCCTTCGGCGGGCGGCTGATCGCCGAAGCAAAGCCGGGGCAGCCGAAGTACTGGAACTCGCCCGAAACGCCGCTCTTCTCGAAGGGCAAAGAGCTGTACGGGCTGTGGCGCGCGCGCAAGGCCATCGCCGCGCGCGGGCAGGCCGTCGTCGTCGAGGGCTACACCGACGTGATCGCCTGCCACCAGGCCGGCTTCGAGAACGTCGTCGCGACGTTGGGGACGGCGCTGACCGAGGACCACGTTCAGACCCTGGCGCGGCTGGCCTCGACGGTGGTGCTGGCCTTCGACGCCGACTCGGCGGGCCTGAAGGCCGCGGGCCGGGCCGCGCAGATCTTTGAGTCGCAGGAGGTGGATGTCCGCGTCCTGGACCTGCCCGAAGGCGAGGACCCGGATAGCCTGCTGAAAAACGGCAAGCGGCTGGTCTTCGAGCAGGCCATCGAGAACGCCCTGCCGCTGACCGAGTACCGGATCAAGCAGATCATCCGCAAAGGCCCCACGGAGACCGAGCGGGACCGGGTCGCGCTGTTCCGGCGCGCGCTGCCGATCCTCAAGTCGGTGCCGAGCATTTTGGAGCGCGAGCAGTACGTCAAGATGCTGGCCCCCTACCACCCGCAGTACAGCGCCGGGGCGGCCTACGCGGAGGAGCACATCCGGCAGGACATCGCCGGTGCCGGGGGCGGCGGGCAGGGGGGCGGCCAGTCGGCGGCTTCCTATGCGCCGCGCCGCGCCGCGCCCTCCATGCCCTCCCCGCCGGCGGGGGGCGGGGCGACCGAGCAGGCGGAGCGGCACCTGCTGCGCGCCCTGGTGAGTGACAACGTGGTCCTGTCCGGGCTTGTCTTGGAGACAATGACGCCGGATGAGTTCGTTTCCCCAGGGGCGAAGTCGCTGGCCGATTTCTTGTACGACCATTCTGCCTGGGGTGGGGCGCTGGACCCGAAGACGGTCCTGGCCGCCATGGGACAGGACGACTCGCGCGCCGACGCGCTGGCGGGCCTGCTGATGAGCGGCGGCGAGGAGCCGCTGACGGTGGGGGCGCTGGCAGGCGAGATCGGACACCTGAAGCACCGGGCCAAAGGGCAGGCGCTGCTGCAACTCAAGGCGCAGATCAACCAGGGGACGGCGGACGCCGAGATGGTCCGTCGGTTTTTGCAGCTTCAAAGCGAGCTGAAGGGGACGCCGAAGTCCCTGTCGGCCCGCGAGGGGATATAGGAACGAAACGTGCCGACAGAAGTGAGCGAGGACGCCGCCGCGCCCAGCGTCCGCGACGGGGATCGAATCGACTTAGACGCGGGTCTTCTGGGCACCGTCGCGGAAGGGGGTGCCAGTCCGCTGGACGACGTCCTGCACTTCCTGGATGAGGACGCCCCCGCCGTCAGGAGAGCGGCCGAGCTGGCCTCGGCGGCCTTTGCCGAGGACGAGCGCGTCCCACGGCGTGAGGCGGACGGCGGGCCGGAAGACCAGTCCGGCCTGGAAGACATGCCGCTCGACGACTCGGTGCGGATGTGGCTGCGCGAGGTGGGGCGGACGCACCTGCTGACGCTGGAAGAGGAAATCCGGCTGGCGAAGCGCATCGAGCGCGGCGATTCGGAGGCCAAGGCGACGCTGACTCAGGCGAACCTGCGGCTCGTGGTGTCGATCGCCAAGCGCTACACGCTGCGCGGGATGTCGTTCCCGGACCTGATCCAGGAGGGCAACATCGGCCTGATCCGGGCGGTCGAGAAGTTCGACTACCGCAAGGGCTACAAGTTCAGCACCTACGCGACCTGGTGGATCCGGCAGGCGATCACCCGCGCCATCGCCGACCAGGGTCGCACCATCCGCATTCCCGTCCACATGGTCGAGACCATCAACCGCCTGGTTAAGACCAGTGGGCATCTGCACCAAGCCTTGGGGCGTGAGGCGACGATGGACGAGATCGCCGCCGAGATGAACCTTTCCCCCGACCGCGTCTCCGAGATCCTCCGCATCGCTCCCGAGCCGCTGTCATTGGAAACGCCCATCGGCGAGGAAGAGGACAGTCGCCTGGCCGACTTCCTGCGCGACGACGACGCACATTCCCCCAACGACTCGGCCACGTTCATGATGCTGCGCGAGAAGATCGACGAGGCCCTGGGCGCGCTGACCCCGCGCGAGCGCGACGTACTCAAGATGCGCTTCGGGCTGGACGACGGGTACCCCCACACTCTGGAAGAAGTGGGCCGTCACTTCCAGGTCACCCGCGAGCGCATCCGCCAGATCGAGGCCAAGGCCCTTAAGAAGCTCCGCCACCCCGGCAAGTGCCGCCTCCGCGAGTACGTCGAGTAGGTGCCTTTGTGGGACGACATTCCGCTCCCTTCTGCTGCCACCGCGTCTTGAACCCCGTCGAACCCCCAAGCAGCACACTCAAGGCCGGCCTCACCAGGGGTTATGGCCCGGCGGCGGGCGCTTGTCCCCCCGAGAAACCGTCATCGTTTAACCGTGCGATTGGGTCGCGCGAAAATGATACCACGGGCAGTAAAAGTAAGCGGGAATGCTTGACAGCTAACGCGAGCCATGCTATACTGGGTCTACCCAAACGGTTGGGGTGGGGACACCGGGGCACTGCCGATCTCGCCTCGCACCTCTGCGCCCCGTTTCACACCGGTCCGCGTAGATGCTCGCCGGACGGCTTATGTGCCGGGCACGGGGCAGACTCAAGCCGTGATGACTTGTGCGGAGAGGCCTGCATGAGTCCAAGGACAGACTATGTACGAAAAACTTATTTCTGCGGCGGCTGTGGCAGCCGCGCTCGCCCTTCTGCCCCTGCAAGGGCGGGCGCAGGCTCCCGTCACCTACACGGACAACGCGGTCAACTACGCGGACGGCTACGCCGGTAAGGGGGGCAGTGTCCCCGGCTTCACCGCGTTCACCGTCGCCACGACCAGCCCCTCTTCCGGTACGTTCGTGTTCACCGCGAAGGAATCGGAAGGCAACACAGGCGCTCCGGCCCCGGTCACGGTCGACACCGGCGGGAAGTCGTTCGGCCTCTACGCGCAGAACAAGGGCGACTCCACGACCATCACGCGCGGCTTCGCTGCTCCGCTCGCCGCCGGCGGCGTGTTTTCGCTGGATTTCGTGACCGGCTACAACGACGCCGGCACGTCGGGCGTGGCGCTGACGAATGCGGGCGGCACCGTCGGCAGCTTCGTGTTCCACAGCGGCGGCGTCGGCGTCCTCTTCAACGGCACACCCACGGGCATCGGCTACAACCGCGGTGCCCTGCACGTGGTCTACACCCTGACCTCGCCTACGACCTACTCGGTCACGGTCACGGGCGCTGACACCTTCACCGGCAAGGGTACGTTTACTACCCCGATCACCGGCTTCCAGGTGCAGCAGACGGACTCGGGCGCTATTACTCCCGACCACAATGCCTACTTCAATAACCTGGTCTTGAAATCCGCCTCAAAAACGCCGTAGTGACCCGCGCAGAGAAAACTGCTCAAATCAGAGGATACAATATGAACGCGAATCTCTTTTCGGCTGCTGCCGTCGCCGCCATGCTCGTCCTCCTGCCCCTCCAGGGGCGGGCACAGACCACCTACACCGACAACGCGAACAACCCCGACTACGCGAATGGCTACAACAAGGGCCAGGGCGCCAACACCCCCGGCTTCGGCGCGTTCAACGTGACCAGCACTAACAACGCAGGCACGTTCGTGTTCACCGCAGGGCAGTCGGAAGGCGACACCGGCACTCCGAAGCCTAGCTCGATTGACACCAACGGGAAGTCGTTCGGGCTTTTTGCACAAGGCGGGGGAACAAATGGTGGTAATGTTATTCCACGGAATACAAATGTGACCATCCAGCGCGCTTTCAACGCCCCGCCCGAGGCCGCAGGGCTTGCCACGTCGGGCGATATGTTCTCAGTGGATTTTGTGAAGGGCTACAACGATGGCGGCACCGCCAGCGTGTCATTGTTAAGCGGCGGCGGCTCGACCGGCGCACTCTTCTACAATGGCAGCAACGGTGTCCTGAGCTTCAACGGAACGGATACCGGGAACGGCTTTAAGCCAGGCGCTGACCATCTGGTTTATACGCTCACTTCGCCTACAGCTTATACGTTCACCCTCTCGGGTGCCGACAGCTACACCGGCACGGGTACGTTTACCAGCCCGATCACCGGCTTCCAGGTACAGCAAGCGGACTCGGGCAGTACGGCTCCCGACCACAATGCCTACTTCAACAACCTGTCGGTGACGGCTAACTCGCCGTCGGCGGCCCCGGAGCCGTCGCAGATGGGGGCGCTAGTCATCATGGGCCTGGGGCTGGGCGGGCTGCTCCTGCGCCGCCGGATGAGCACGGGTCGTTAGGTGGGAAGCACACGCTGATGCGGATGTCGATAAGCAGGCTTGTGGCGGCGGGCGTCGCGTTCGGTTTGACGAGCGCGGTGCCCGCCCTTTCGCGTCCCCCGGCCCGGCCACGCCCGGTCACTGTCACGCGGCTCGCCTACAAAGGCTGGCCGGACTGCGCGCGGGTGTCCAACGGCCTCGTGGAGGCCATTGTCGCGCCCCGGATCGGGCGCATCCTGGTGTTCCGGTTCGTCGGGAAGCCCGACAGCAGCCCGATTTTCATCAACCCCGACTGGCTGGGCAAGACCGGGGCCGACGCCGGGGCGGGCAACTGGGCGAACTTCGGCGGCGACAAGCTCTGGCCTTCCCCCCAGTCCGACTGGCCCCGATACATCGGCCGCACCTTTCCGCCCGACACCGCCTTTGACGGCGAGCCGGAACGGCTGGACATCGTGCCGGGAGGCGTCCGGCTGACGACGCGCCTCAGTGCGGCCTTCGGCATCGTGTCAAGCCGCACCATCACGCTGCGCGCGGGCGAGACGCGCCTGCACATCGCCCAGACGCTGCGCCGGACGGTGCGGCCGCAGCCTACGGCCAGCGCCAAGCCGCCCGCGCCCGATGGGCGGGAGCGCCTGGGAATTTGGAGCGTGACGCAGACGCGGGGCGACGGGGCCATCTTCCTGCCGCTCAACCCCGGAAGCCGGCTCCCGCAGGGCTTCGTCACGTTCGACGCCGACAGCAGACCCGTCCTGCGCCCCGGCTCGCTGCCCACGGGCTGGGCGCGCACCCCCTCCATGCTGACGGGCCGGCGCGATCCGGCAAATTCGACGAAACTGGGAACCGATGACCCGGCGGGGTGGGTCGCGTCTCTTTACGGGGGCGACGTCCTGTTCTCGGAACACCATCCCGCCCACCCAGGCCAGATCTACCCCGATGGCGGATGCCGGACGGAGGTCTACGCCAATGCCGGGGCAGCCGCCTATGTGGAGCTGGAGATGCTGGGGCCGCTGCAGCTCCTGCCGCCGGGCAGACAGACGACCTACGATATCACCTGGCAGCTAGATCGTCTTCCCCGAATCCCGGCGACTGGGGCGGACGCCGAACGGATGGTGCGGGCGGCGCTCTCGAAATCCTGACGGATAAGCCCGTTTTTGCCGATCCCCATTCGGCCTTTCAGGAGTCCCTGCCGGGGGGCGGGGCGGTACTGCCGCGCTCTTCCAGCAGTGGGGGAAGGAAGACCTGGCGCGGCTCGACGGGTTCCCCGCGCAGCATCCTGGCGAGCAGGTGGCCGGCCTCGGAGGCTGTCTCGTTCAGGCGCACGTTCAGGACCGTTAGGTGCGGGGCGACCAGGCGCATGAACCGGGCGTTCTGGCAGGTCATCACGCTGACGTCCTGCGGTACGCGCAGCCCGGCCTCGGCTAGGGCGCGCTCGGCGCGCAGGGCGCTGATCTCGTCCTCGGCGAAGATCGCCGTGGGGATGTTCGGCTCCCGGAGTCGCTGCCGCAGGGACGTGTAGATGCCGCTCTCGCGGTGGACGTCGTCGTGGTACTCCAGGGTGGCTTCCAGCCCCATGTCCGCGCGCGCCCGGCACATGCCCTCGAAGCGGCGCTGGCCGACCATCAAATCCCGCCGGATGTTGTAGAACAAGATGTGCCGATGCCCCAGCCCGTGCAGGTAGCGGACGGCCTCGTACCCGACGCCCACGTTGTCCATGCCCACGGCGACCGAGCCGGGCTTGGGCGACGAGCCACGGATGACGTAAGGCAGGCCGGTCTTTTCCAGCATCTCAGGGCGCGGGTCGTCCACGAGCATGTCGGTGATGATCAGCCCGTCGCAGGCCCGCGAGCGGGCGAGCCGCTCCATCGCCGCGAGCGGGCTGACGCCCTTCCCGCCGCACTGGGCCAGCATGAGGTGGAGGCCGTACTGGTTGAGCGTGTAGGTCAGGCTGCCGATCATCTCGTGGTAATGGGGGGAGAGTTCATCGGGGACATCGTGGTCTTCGACGAACGGTGACGCCTTGGCCTGCCGGTCGATGACGATCATCAGCGCGACCGTGTCCGTGCGGCCCCGCACCAGGCTCTGGGCGGCCCGGTGCGGGCTGTAGTTCATGTCCCGCGCGGCCTCTAAGATGCGGTCGCGCGTGTCGGCCCCGACGCTCTTGCCGGCGCGGGTCCGCCCATTGAGGACGCGAGAGACCTCCGAGCGGGAGACTCCGACGTGCGCGGCGATGTCTTCCAGCCGGACGGGTGATGAGGGTCGATCTGCCATTCTTTTCCTTTGCGCCGCTGTCCTCACTTAAGTGGGTGAGGCGGCTTGACGTTTCTATTATACACGGGCCGGAAAGAATTCGCCATGCCCTGCTGGCAAGGCACTTGACAAAGAACATCTCTAATGCTATACTTGGTAAACAACGCCCCAATCGATTGGGGAAGGAGGCCTCCGAAATGAGAATGTACGGTTCCCAAGGCAAAAAACAAAATGGCGCGCAGCAGCGCCGGAAGCAATCGGGCTTCACGCTGATCGAATTGCTCGTCGTCATCGCCATTATCGCGATTCTGGCGGCTATATTGTTCCCCGTGTTCCAGAAGGTCCGCGAGAATGCCCGCCGCGCCTCGTGCCAGAGTAACATGAAGCAGATCGGGCTGGCCTTCATCCAGTACACCCAAGACTCTGATGAAAAAGACCCCGCCGGTTTCAGCTATGGTGCCGCATGGGCAGGCCAGCTCTATCCGTTCGTCAAATCTACCGGCGTCTTCAAGTGCCCGGATGATTCCCAAGTCCCCATTTACCCGCCCATAGTCTATCAGCCCGTTTCCTACGGCTTCAATCAGGCTTTGCAGGGATACGGTGCTACCCCCTCAATTTCTCAGGAGAACGCGCCCGCCTCCACGGTGCTCCTTTGTGAGATGACGGGTGGTGTCGGCCAGATTGACAGAGATACCTCGGAGGGGACGGCTGAGGGAGCGGCGTACATCACACCCGCGGTGACTGGGTTAGACTCGCAGGCTGCTGCGACGATGCCTCCTGCGGACATCATTAACAACACCAGCGGCACGGACAAAACTACGGACGGCAACATGCAGACGAAGTACGCGACTGGCCCGATGGGCGGAATCGCGCCGACCAATCTAACCCAGAACTTCACCGGCCCGACCGGCCGCCATACGGACGGCTCTAACTTCCTGGCGGCTGACGGTCATGTCAAATGGCTGCGCGGTTCGGCCGTTTCGCCTGGTTTTGCGGCTTCCTCGCCGACAGTTGGTCAGGCAAGTGACACCAGCGGCCACAACGCTGCCGGCACCGCCAACATGACCATTCCCGGCAGCACCAGCAGCTACGCCCTGACCTTCAGCCCCATCTAATCTGGCGAGGCCGGATGGCGAGAGCGGATCATGGCACGAGAGGGCGGGTGCTATATGCACCTGCCCTTTCCAATTTTTTGAACCGGCCCCGTCACAGGCCAAAACTGGACGATGCCATGAACGGCATGGTGTCCGCTCCCTTGCACGACCCACGACCCGAAAGTTAAGAAACAGTCATGATGAATTGGACACGCAGTGCCGCCGGCGAGATGCTCTCCGCATTGATCGCAGGTACAGCGCTTGTTGCCGGGACCGCCGGATGCAGCAAGGCCCACACGCCGGTTTCCGTGGCCGCAGTGGTGACGGTACCCGCGACGGCACCCGTGACAGGACCCGCGACGGCACCCGCGACGGCTTCAGCGGCGCAGACAGCGCCCCCCTGGCCGGCGGCGTCGGTGATCTACACCCTGTATCCTGAAATCTTCTCCCCGCAAGGCAACTTCGCCGGCGTCACCGCCCAGCTCCCGCGCTTGAAAGCCCTCGGCGTCACGGACGTCTGGGTGATGCCGGTCACGCCGGTCGGCCAGCCGATCAACGGCCACCCGGCCTTCGACAGTCCCTACGACGTGCATGATTTCTACGCCATCAACCCCAAGTACGGCACCGAGGCCGACCTGCACACCCTGATCGCGACCGCGCATAAACTCGGGATGCGGGTGCTGCTGGATGAAGTGCTGAATCATACGTCCTGGGACAACTCGTTGATCACCCAGCACCCGGACTACTACGTCCACACCGATGGCAACGCGAACAACCCCGCCACCATCGCGCAGGCGTTCAACTACAGTGATGTGGCCCAGCTCAACTACGCCAACCCCGGTCTTCGGGCATACATGACGCAGATGCTCCAGTCCTGGATCACGCAGTATCATGTGGACGGCTTCCGCTTCGACTCCGCGAACAACCCGGACGGGCCGGGCCGCAAGATTCCCGCCGACTTCTGGCAGCAGCTCGGACGGGACCTGCGCCGGACCAAGCCGGACATCCTGCTGCTGGAAGAAGGGGAAGCCCCTGACCTCGCGCGCAAGCCTTTCTCACTCGACTACGCCTGGCGCATGTACGACCCCGCTGGACATGGGGCGTTGAAGAACGCCGCCGACGGCGGCGACGCCTCCCAGGTGGAGGCGGCCTGGCGCAGCCAGGCCAGCGATTTCCCCGCCGGCATGCAGCACATGTCGGTCCAGGACGACTGGGACACGCCCCGCGACGTGAACTCCTTCGGCGGCCCGGCGGGCGCGATGGCGGTGGCGGTGTTTAACTTCACCAACACGGGCGTCCCGCTGATCTACAACGGCATGGAGATCGGCAACGCCGCCGGCGCAGCCAACCCGCACGCCCCGATCCAGTGGGCGGGCGGCGACCCGCGCTTTGCCGGTTTCTATCACAGCCTCGTCGCCCTGCGGCGGGGCAACCCTGCTTTCACGCAGGGCGCGATGACGTGGCTGCCCAACTCCGCGTCCCGGCAGGTTCTCACCTACATGCGCACCGGCGGCGGCTCCCAGTTCCTGGTGCAGATCAACCTGTCGCCGACAGCGGCCCAGGGCGCGATCACCGCGCCGATTGGGTCCGGCTGGACACAAGTACCGCTGGTCGGGGCACACACCGCTGCCCCGGCACTGCTGCCGCAGGTGTCTCTGCCGCCGAGAAGCTTTGCCGTTTACCGGCGTCCTTTCCACGGAACAGCCCCGGCTGCATTTGTCTCGTCGGCCGCCCCGGCGGCCGCCCAGGACAACGCGAGCGATCCGGCGTATGCCAAGGGCTATCAGTCCGGGCAGAACGGCGGTACCGGCTTTACCCCGTTCAAAGTCGTTTCCGCCGGCACTGCCGGCACGTTCGTTTTCACCGCGACGGAGGCGGAAGGGAACACAGGCATGCCGCCTCCCAGCACGATTGACACGGCGGGGAAGTCGTTTGGCCTTTTCGCGCAGAACGCGGGCGCTTCCATGACGATCACGCGCGGCTTCACCGCGCCGCTTGCCGCTCCGGGCAGTACGTTCTCACTGGACTTCGTGAGTGGCTTTAATGAAGCCGGGACATCCGGCGTGGCGCTGACGACGGCGAACGGCACGGTCGGCGGCTTCATGTTCCACAGCGGCGGCGTCGGCGTCCTCTTCAACGGTGCACCCACAGGGATCGGCTTTGTCCCCGGTGCCTCACACCTGGTTTACACGCTCAAATCACCGACGACCTACTCTCTGAAGGTCACGGGCGCAGACGCCTTCCAAGGCACGGGGACGTTCAAAGGCCCGATCACCGGCTTTCAGGTGCAGCAAACGGATTCAGGCTCCGTCAAGCCTGACCACAACGCCTACTTCAACAACTTGTCTGTGGAGCATAAGTAGACACACCGCAGGCAAGATTACAAGATTAAAGGATCTCCCGTTGATTAACCAAGACATATCCCCCGCAGTGGCACCCCCTGCGCCGGAAGCCGAGAAACGCCCCCTGCGCCTCGGCGAGCTGGCCGACATGAACTTCGGGTACCTCGGTATCCAGTTCGGGTGGGGCTTGCAGATGGCGAACATGGCCGCCATCTACACCAAGCTGGGTGCCCACCCCGAGAACATCCCGATCTTGGGCCTGGCGGGGCCGGTGACCGGGCTGCTGATCCAGCCGATCATCGGGGCGATGAGCGACCGCACCTGGAGTCCCCGGTTCGGGCGCAGGCGGCCTTACTTCACGGTGGGTGCGGTCCTGGCATCGCTCGCCCTGTTCGCCATGCCTTCTTCGCCCGCCCTCTGGGTCGCGGCGGCCCTGTTGTGGATTCTGGACGCCAGCGTCAACGTCAGCATGGAGCCGTTCCGGGCGTTCGTCGCGGACAAGCTGCCGCCCCGCCAGCGCGCCACCGGCTTCCTGGTGCAGAGCTGCTTTATCGGGCTTGGGGCGACCCTCGCCAACCTTCTGCCGTGGGTCCTGCACCACGCCGGGGTCGTCGCGGAGGCTTCCAACGGGGTGCCCCTGTCGGTCCTGTTCTCGTTCCGGGTCGGGGCGGCCGTGTTCCTGCTGGCGGTGCTTTGGACCGTGCTGCGGACGAAGGAAGACCCCCCGGCGGACATGGCCGCCTTCGAGCGACACCGGCGCGAAACGCGAGGCCTTGCGGCCGGCGCGCACGAGATCGTCCAAGCCATCCGGGTGATGCCGGCAACGATGAAGCAGCTCTTCCCGGTGCAATTCGCGACCTGGTTCGGCCTGTCGTGTTTCTGGGGGTTGTTCACCCTGGCGATTGCCAGCAACGTCTTCGGCACGACGAACAACAAGTCGCCCCAGTTCGACCGCGCGACCGAATGGGGCGGGGTCTGCATGGCGGCGTCCTCCGTGGTCTGCTTCCTGGTCGCCCCGCTGATGCCGCGCGTGGCGCTGCGTCTGGGGCGGCCGAAGCTGCACGCCCTGGCGCTCGCCTTCGGCGGGGCGGGCCTGCTCAGTGTGACGCTGATCCACACCCCGAACCTGCTGCTGCTGCCGATGGTCGCCTTCGGCATCGCCTGGGCGTCGATCCTCGCGATGCCCTACGCCATCCTCTCCGTGGCGCTGCCGTCGGAGCGCGTCGGCGTGTACATGGGCATCTTTAACCTGTTCATCGTCATCCCGCAGATGGTGTACGCGCTGGGGATGCCTTTCGTGATCAAGTATGTCTTCCATAGCCGGGCGCTCCCGACGCTCGTCTTGGGTGCCGTCTGCTTTCTGATCGCCGCTGCTCTTGCGACGCGCGTCAAGGAGCTGATGCCCACGAGCGCCGTCGATCCTGCGACCTCCTAGTCCGGCTGATCCGGGAATTCTTCGCGGGCGGCGCGGGTCATCAGCGTCTCCACGGCGACGGAGGGGGAGAGGCCGTCGTGGAGGACGGCGTTGATGGTCGCGAGCACGGGCGTCAGGAGGCCGTGGCGGCGGCTGAGGACCTGGGCGGCGCGGGCGGTGGGCACCCCCTCAGCGGCCTGGCGCAGATCGGCATAGACTTCGGGCAGGGTCTTGCCCGCCGCCAGGCCCAGCCCGACGCGGTAGTTGCGGGACAGCTTGGAGCCTGCCGTCGCCATCAGATCGCCGACGCCGCTCAGGCCCAGGAACGTCAGAGCCTTCCCGCCCGCGGCGACGCCCAGTTGCGTCATCTCCATCAGGCCGCGCGTCATCAGCGCGGCCTTGGTGTTGTCCCCGAACCCCAGCCCATCGGACAGGCCCCCCCCGATCGCCAGCACGTTCTTCAGCGCCCCACCCAGCTCCACGCCCGTGACATCCGCGTGGGTGTAGACGCGGAAGGTCCGCTCGGTCATCAGCAGCGACTGGGCGTGACGCGCCTGCCGCGGGTCGAGGCTTGCGACCACGGACGCCGTCGGGACGCCGCGCGTTAATTCGCGGGCCAGATTGGGGCCGGATAAAACCGTTACCCCGGCGTGGAGGACGTCGAGCAGCAGAGTCGCGATGATCTCCGAGACCGTAAACCCTGTCTCGGCTTCCAGGCCTTTGGAGGCGGAGAGGATGGCCGTTTCGGGGGTCAGGAACGCGGCGGCCTCGGCGACGACGGCGCGGACGCCGTCGGAGGCGACCGCGACGACGGCCCAGTCCGCGCCGTCCAGCGCGTCCCGCAGGGCGGGGGTGGCGACGACCGTGGGCGGGAGGGGGACATCGGGCAGGTACTTGAGGTTCAGGCCGCGCTCTTTCACGTCCTCGATCAGCGCGGCGTCGCGGTCCCACAGTCGGACCGCGTAGCCTTTGGTCCCCAGCAGGTGCGCCAGGGCGGTGCCCCAGCTCCCCGCGCCTAGGATGGCGATGGTGTGTTGTTCCATGGGTGCATTATAGCCAAAGGGCTGGGGTTTGGCAACGCGCGCCGATAACCAGGACAAAAGGCCATGCCGCGCCGCCGGGAACCATGGCTGCCGGGAACCATGGCTGCCGGGAACCATGGCTGCCGGGAACCATTGTTCGCATTTCCCCGTTACATTACTTGTACAGCGTTCGCCCCGGCTTTCGAGCATCAGGGCGGGCGCTCTTTTCGTGCGCCGCGCCTATGGCGACGCGCAAAAACTTCTTGACAAGGTTGTGTCGGTTATGATACAATGAGTGTTCGTGTCCCCCAGGAGGTTTAAGTTTGAAAGAGATCCAGCATGCCACGAAGCAGACCGCGCACGTGGTGGACGTCCCCAACCTCGTCGAACTCCAACTCGATTCCTACCGCTGGTTTTTACAGGAAGGGCTGAACGAGCTTTTCCAGAGCTTCTCCCCCATTACCGATTTTACCGGCAACCGCCAGGTGGAGCTTGTCAGCTTCACCCTGGGCGAGCCGAAATACGACATCAACGAGTGCCGGGCGCGTGACGTGACGCTGGAGTCGCCGATCAAGGCGCTGGTCCGCATGACCCTGAACGGGGCCGAGGTCATCGAGAGCGAGGTCTACCTGGGCGACCTGCCGCTGATGACCGACAAGGGCACGTTCGTCATCAACGGGGCCGAGCGCGTCGTCGTCTCGCAGCTCGCGCGCTCGCCGGGCGTCTATTTCAAGGACACGCTGGACTTCTCGGGCCGACAGCTCTTTTACGCCACCATCATTCCCAGCGAAGGAGCCTGGGTGGACGTCGAGACCGACGCCACGGACGCCGTGACGGTGCGGATCGGGCAGACCCGCAAGTTCCCGATCACGACGCTGTTGCGCGCCCTGAACCTGTTCCCCGTTGCCAGCCCCGAGGGCGAGCGTGAGGTCGCCTGGGGCGAGCTGGCCGGCAAAGAACTGGCCGCGCCGGTCGTGGACCAGTCCACCGGCGAGGTGCTGCTCGACGCGGGCACCAAGATGGATACGACGCAGATGCGGCGCATCGAGAAGCTGGTCGATCAGGAGGAGCAGAAGTTCGCCATCCGCCTGCCGTCCACGCCCTGCGACACCACGGCGGAGATCATTCAGCTCTTCGCCGAGCCGGAGACTATCGCCTCGCCCACCCGCGCCACGCTGTTCGACCCGACCCGCGTCGAGGTCGAGGTGCTGGAGTTCGCCGAGGACGGTACACCGGCGATGAACGGCGACGGCACGTTCAAGAACGCCGCCCAGCGCAAGCGCGTCCCGTACGCCGCCAACGACATCCTGGACGCGGCGGGCAAGGTGCTGGTGCGCGCCTTCGACAAGATCGACCGCGAGACCGCCCGCAAGATCGAGGCCCTGGCCCTGAACTCGCTGGACGTCATCTACCTGAACAACTACGTCGTCGCCACGCTGGACCAGGAAGGCTCGGCGGTCTACAACAAGCAGACGGCCCTGATCGACATCTACCGCAAGATTCGGCCCGGCGACCCGGCCACGCCCGAATCGGCGCGCTCGCTGCTGAACTCCATCTTCTTCGACACCCGGCGCTATGACATGGCGAAGGTCGGCCGGCACAAGATGAACAAGAAATTGGGCCTCTCGCTGCCGCTGTCTTACCGGGCGATCACCAAAGAGGACGTCATCGCCATCGTCCGCTACATCATCCGGCTGGCGGCCTCAGACCCCGACGCGACGGTGGACGACATCGACCACCTGGAGAACAAGCGCGTCCGCTCGGTCGGCGAGCTTCTGTACTCGCAGCTCCGCTTGGGCTTCCTCCGCATGGAGAAGGTCGCCAAGGAGCGCATGACGTCATTAGACTCGGAGAACATCCTGCCGCAGGTGATCCTCTCGGTCAAGCCGATCTCGGCGTCCATCAAGTCGTTCTTCGGGTCGTCGCAGCTCTCGCAGTTCATGGACCAGACCAACCCGCTGGCCGAGCTGACGCACAAGCGGCGCTTGTCGGCCCTGGGACCGGGCGGCCTATCGCGGCAGTCGGCGAAGCTCGAGGTGCGCGACGTCCACCACTCGCACTACGGGCGCATCTGCCCCATCGAGACGCCGGAGGGGCCGAACATCGGCCTGATCGGGTCGCTGGCCGTCCACGCCCGTGTGGACCAGTTCGGGTTCATCGAGACGCCCTACCGGCGCGTCATCGCCGGCAAGGTCACGACGGACCTGGACTGGCTGCCCGCCGACGGCGAGCACAAGTACTTCATCGCCCCGGCGAACGCGCTGCTCCGCAAGGACGGCAAGGGCGAGGTCTTCTTCGTGGACAAGACGGTCCAGGTGCGGAACAACAACCAGTACCCGGTCGTGTCCGCGGACAAAGTGGACTACATGGACGTCTCGCCGCAGCAGATCGTCTCGGTCGCCACGGCGATGATCCCGTTCCTGGAGAACGACGACGCCAACCGCGCCCTGATGGGCGCGAACATGCAGCGGCAGGCCGTCCCGACCCTGCGCCCGGATGCGCCCCTGTGTAAGACCGGCATGGAGAAGCGGGCCGCCATTGACTCGGGGGCGGTCATCATCGCCCTGCGGGCCGGCACGGTCAAGCGCGTTACAGCGGAGACCATCGTGGTCGTCGCCGATGAAGATGGCGGCGAGGACACGTACCGCCTGCTGAACATGCTGCGCTCGAACCAGGCGACGTGTGTCACGCAGCGCCCGGTCGTCAGCGCGGGCCAGCGCGTGCGCGGCCCGGCCTACAACGCCAAAGGCGAGCGGACGCACGTAGGCGACTTGCTGGCCGACGGCCCCTGCACCGACGGGGGTGAGCTGGCACTGGGGCAGAACGTGCTGGTCGCGTTCACGCCTTGGAACGGCTACAACTTCGAGGACGCCATCCTGCTCTCGCAGCGGCTCGTCCGCGACGACGTGTTCACGTCCATCCACATCGAGAAGTACGAGGTCGAGGCCCGCGACACCAAGCTGGGGCCGGAAGAGATCACGCGCGACATCCCCAATGTCGGTGAGGACGCGCTCAAAGACCTGGACGACCGGGGCATCATCCGCATCGGGGCCGAGGTCCGGCCCGATGACATCCTGGTCGGGCGCGTCGCCCCCAAGGGCCAGGGCGAGCTGACGGCCGAAGAGCGTCTGATCATCGCCATCTTCGGCAAGAAGGCCGAGGAGACCCGCGACGTCTCGTTGCGCGTCCCGCACGGCGAGAAGGGCAAGATAGTTGACGTCAAGGTCTTCTCGCGCTTCAAGTACAAGGACAAGACCGGGCGCGTGTTCGACTTCTCGAAGCGGCCCGACTCGATGTTCTCGGACGAGTGGGAGGGGGAGCTGGAGCGGCTGCCAGGCGATGAGCTGTCGGCGGGCGTCAACATGCTGGTCCGCACCTATATCGCCCAGAAGCGCAAGGTCATGGAGGGCGACAAGATGGCCGGGCGGCACGGCAACAAGGGCGTCATCTCGCGCATCCTGCCCCAGGAAGACATGCCATTCCTGCCGGACGGGACGCCCGTCGACATCGTCCTGAACCCGCTGGGCGTTCCGGGCCGCATGAACATCGGCCAGATTCTCGAAACGCACCTCGCGTATGCCGGCAAATCGCTGGGCGTGTCGTTCCCGAATCCGATCTTCGAGGGTTCGACCGAGGCCGAGATCTTGGACGAGATTTCGGTCTACGCCGAGGACCTGCGCTACGATGCCCTGCTCACCTACGTGGAGAAAGAGCTGCGGATCGATCTGGGTGAGACGGTCCCCCGGACACAGCTCCGCGCCCGGTTCCGCCGGGCGCTGGAGGAGGCCGACCGGGAGCCGATCACGAACGATGCCAAGGAGATTCGGCGCAAAGAAAAAGTCCGCGAGGTCTCGGACGCGCACGGCGTCGGCTTCCTGCTGGCGACCCTGGAAGCGAATCTGCGCGGGCTGGCTCCGACGCGCCTGGAGCAGATCGCGGCGACCGTCGCCGCCCCGCCTGCGGTCATGCTGCCCGAAGACTATGAGGGCGGTGCGTTGAACGAAGATGACGTCCCGCTGGCGACCCTGGACGGCTACGACTTCGGGGCCATCGTCGAGCGCGTCCGGCAGAACGTCTGGCGGCGGTCGGGCATCATCGAAGACACAGCCAAGTCGCACGTCCGCGACGGACTCTCCGGGGACTTCTTCACGCAGCCCGTGACCATCGGCACGATCTACATGCTGAAGCTCGCGCACCTCGTCGATGACAAGATCCACGCGCGCTCGACCGGCCCGTACTCGCTGGTCACGCAGCAGCCGCTGGGTGGCAAGGCGCAGTTCGGCGGCCAGCGCTTCGGCGAGATGGAGGTCTGGGCTTTGGAAGCCTACGGCGCGGCCTACACGCTCCAGGAGATACTGACGATCAAGTCGGACGACGTGCTGGGCCGTGTCAAGACCTATGAGTCCATCGTCAAGGGCGACGCCATGCTGGAGCCGGGCGTGCCTGAGTCGTTCAAGATTCTGGTCAATGAGCTTCAGTCCTTGGGGCTGAAGGTCGCGGTCGAGGACGAGGACGAGAAGGAGATCGACCTCAAAGACAAGGAAGAGGACTACGGCGACAGCGAGGGCCGTGGCCGCGGCCTGCGCCCGCGCCTGCCCCGCGCCGAGTCCGAGGCTGAGGCCCTGTTCGGGGCGTAGTCCTATCCCGGTTCACACCCCCAATAAAGCCTAAGTTCGCCACCCCTCCCTCCAAGGGAAGGGTTTCTATCGCAGATGACTGTCGCCTCTTTCCCCTTCCCTCCGAGGGAGGGGGCAGGGGGTAGGATTCTGGAGAAACAAAAACACCATGACGGATGCCAGCGCATTTGACAAGATTCGGATCGGGATCGCCTCGCCCGGCGAGATTCGCCACTGGTCCTACGGCGAGGTCAAGAAGCCCGAGACCATCAACTACCGGACGTTCAAGCCCGAGCGCGACGGCCTGTTCTGCGAGCGCATCTTCGGCCCGGTCAAGGACTGGGAGTGCCACTGCGGGCGCTACAAGAAAGTCAAGTTCAAGGGCATCATCTGTGACCGCTGCGGCGTCGAGGTCACGCGGTCGAAAGTGCGCCGCGAGCGCATGGGCCACATCGAGCTGGCCGCGCCCGTCTGCCACATCTGGTATCTGAAGGGTGTGCCTTCGCCGCTGTCGCTTTTGCTCGACATCTCGCCCCGGCCTTTGGAAAAAGTCCTCTACTTCGCGTCGTACATCGTGACGTTCGTGGACCGGGCCAAGATCAACAACGAGATGGCGGGCTTCAGCGCCGCGCTGGACGGGCGCATCCGCGAGCTGGAGGACCAGCGCGACGAGGACATGGAGCAGGCGCGCGTGGACGCGGGCGCGGACATCACCGCCAGCATGACCCGGCCCGAGGACCTGCCCGAGGAGGAAGAGTGGGAGCCGTGGGACGAGGCGCGCATCAAAGAGCGCAACCGCCACATGGAGGAGGAGATCAAGGACATCGAGAAGGACTCGGTGGAGCAGATCCAGTCCCTGCGCGACGCCCTGCTGCTCCTGGACGAGAAGGTCGAGAAGCGGATGCTTCTGGCCGAGGACGACTACCGCAAGCTCGAGTCGCTGATGGACGTGCTTTCGGACAAGCTGGACCGCAGCCTGCGGCTCAGTGACGCCGACGGCGAGATCGTCCGCGCGGGCCTGGGCGGGGCGGCGGTGCGGGAGCTGCTGGCCGAGATCGACCTGGACAAGCTGGCCACCGACCTGCGCTCCGAGATCGCGACGACGCAGGGGCCGCGCCGGGCGCGCGCCATCAAGCGGCTGGAAGTGGCCGAGGCGTTCCAGAACTCGAATTCACGGCCGGAGTGGATGATCCTCGATGCCGTGCCGGTCATCTCGCCCGAGCTGCGCCCGATGGTGCAGCTCGACGGCGGCCGCTTCGCCACGTCCGACCTGAACGACCTGTACCGGCGCATCATCAACCGCAACAACCGCTTGAAGAAGATCACCGAGATTCGCGCCCCGGAGTCCATCGTCAACCACGAGAAGCGGCTCTTGCAGGAGGCCGTGGACGCGCTGATCGACAACGGGCGGCGGACGCGGCCCGTGGTCGGCTCGAACAACCGGCCCTTGAAGTCCCTGTCGGACATGCTCAAGGGCAAGGAAGGGCGGTTCCGCAAGAACCTCCTCGGCAAGCGCGTGGACTATTCGGGCCGCTCGGTCATCGTGGTCGGGCCGCGCCTCTTGCTGCACCAGTGCGGCCTGCCCAAAGAGATGGCGATCGAGCTGTTCAAGCCGTTCGTGATGAAGGCCCTGGTCGAGCGCGGCTACACGAGCAACATCAAGACCGCCAAGCGCATGATCGACAAGCTGCGGCCCGAGGTCTGGGATGCACTCGAAGAGGTCATCCGGGAGCACCCGGTTCTGCTCAACCGCGCGCCGACGCTGCACCGGCTGGGCATCCAAGCGTTCGAGCCGGTTTTGGTGGACGGCAAGGCCATCCAGGTCCACCCGCTGGTGTGTACGGCGTTCAATGCCGACTTCGACGGCGACCAGATGGCGGTCCATGTGCCGCTGTCGGCGTCCGCCCAGGCCGAGGCGCGGATTCTGATGCTGTCCACGCACAACCTGTTCTCGCCCGCCGACGGCCGGCCCATCGTGGCCCCGGCCCAGGACATGGTGCTGGGCGCGTACTTCCTGACGGTGATGAAGCCGGACGAGCCGCGCTTCGACACGTTCTCCAGCATCGAGTCGGCCAGCCTCGCCTATGCGAGCGGCCGGATCGGCATCCAGGAGCAGATCGACGTCTCGTTCACCGACGCCGAGGGCGTCCGCTCGACCCGCCGGACGACGGCGGGGCGGCTGCTGCTGACCGAAATCCTGCCGGACAACATGCACGGCTACATGTTCGATATGCTGGACAAGAAGTTCGCCGCCAAAGAGTACAAAGGCAACGGGTTCGGCAAGAAGGACCTGGGCGAGCTGATCGCGCAGTGCCACCGGCAGAACGGCGACACGCGCACGATCCGGCTGTTGGACGAGCTGAAGGCGCTGGGCTTCCAGGAGGCGACCAAGGCGGGCATGACCGTGGCGATCACCGACATGGAGGTGCCCGAGGAGCGCAACAAGATCATCGAGGGCGCGGAGAAGTCCGTGCGCGACCTGAACAAGAACTACCAGCGCGGCCTGATCACGGGCGGCGAGCGCAAGGAGCGCGTTCTGGAAGAGTGGCAGAAGGCGGCCAAGGACGTCGGCGAGGCGATCTTCGAGACGATCAAGCCCACCAACCCGATCTTCATGTTCACCGACTCGAATGCGCGCGGGACTCGGGGCCAGATCACGCAGCTTTCGGGCATGCGCGGCGTCATGTCCGACCCGTTCGGCAACATGATCGAGGACCTGCCCGTCAAGTCCAACTTCCACGAGGGTCTGAGTGTTCTTGAATACTTCGTGTCCACGCACGGCGCGCGCAAGGGCCTGGCGGACACGGCCCTGCGGACGGCGGACGCGGGCTACCTGACTCGGCGCCTGGTGGACGTCTCGCAGGAGGTCATCGTCCGCGACGACGACTGCGGCACGGAGCTTGGCATCTACCAGGAGGAGATCAAGGACGGCAACGAGGTCGTCGAAAAGCTCTGGGAGCGCATCTATGGCCGTTACGCCCTGGAAGACATCGTCTACCCTGAGGCGCATGCGAAGGCCGGCGAGACGCTCATTGTCAAGGGCGACCTGATCACGCAAGACCTGGCGAAGCAGGTCGAGGCGACCGGGCTGAAGCGCATCGGCGTCCGCAGCCCGTTCACCTGCGAGCTTCGCATGGGCATCTGTGCGCGCTGCTACGGGTTGGATCTGGCGAACTCCAAGCAGGTCGAGCCGGGGGTTGCCGTGGGCATCATCGCCGCGCAGTCCATCGGGGAGCCGGGGACGCAGCTCACGATGCGGACGTTCCACTCAGGTGGCATCGCGCAGAAGCAGCTCACGGGCGTTGCCAACGTCCGCGCCCGCAAGCAGGAGGCGCTCAAGGAGCTGCACAACGACATCTCCCGCGGACTCGTCTCGCTGGAGCCGACCGAGGAGCAGGCGGCGGCGACGACGGCGACCGGCGTGGACCGCGAGCGGGTCCGGGCCGTACAGGCGGTCCTGAAGGTACTGGAAGACCAGGTCGGTGGCCTGCTCAGGGTCGTCGAGTTGTTCGAGGCGCGCAAGCCGAAGGGCCAGGCGATTGTCACCGAGTATTCGGGGACGGTGGCCGAGGTCGAGTCGAAGGGCATGCGGCGCGTGATCATCCATACGCCGGTCAAGCTCGAAGAGAACACCAACACGGGCGTGGCGGGCGAAACACTGGCCGAGGACCTTTATCTGGGGCCGCATGCCGACTCGGAGACATTGGAAAAGATGACTCCGACACAGGCCAAGCGGGCCACGGAGATTCCCGAGACGCTGGTCGCCGGCACCGAGCTGACCGACAAGCACCTGAAGAAGATCCGCGAGATGGGGCAGGCTGAGGTTTTGGTCCGCAAGTCCATCCTGGTTCCGTACCGCGGGCAATTGCAGGTCCGGCAGGGCGACGTGGTGGAGGCGGGCGACCGCCTGACCGAGGGGCCGCTGGACCCGCAGAAGGTGCTGGACTTGCAGGGCATCCGGGGCGTCCAGAACTACATCGTCCGCGAGATTCAGACCGTGTACAAGTCGCAGGGCGTGGACATCAACGACAAGCACATCGAGGTCATCGCGCGGCAGATGCTCCGCAAGCGGCGCATCAAGAGCGCGGGCGACTCGGACTTCCTGCCGGGGCAGATGGTGGACAAGTTCGAGTTCCTGGACGAGAACCAGCGAGTCCGCGAGGCCCCGCCGGCCGAGGCCGCCGACGCGCAGAACGACGTCAGCACGCTGAACCTGTCGGCGAAGGCCTACAACCCGATCCTGGCGGCGGGCATCAAGACGGTCGGCCAGCTCCGGCTGAAGACCGACGCCGAGATGCTGGCCCTGGCCGATCTGGGTCCGGTCCAGCTCAAAGAGGTCCGGCTCAAGCAGGGCGGGACCGGGGCGCTCGGCATGGAGGCCACCGAGGCGACGGCGGACTGGCTGCTGCTGGGCATTACGGAGGCGAGCCTCGCGACCGACTCGTTCCTGTCGGCGGCCAGCTTCCAGAAGACCACGCGCGTGCTGACCGAGGCTGCGGTGCGCGGCAAGAAGGACGCGCTGATCGGGCTGAAGGAGAACGTCATCATCGGGCGCTTGATCCCCGCCGGCACGGGCCTGCCGCAGTACCGGAACCTGGAGCCGAAGCTGGAAGGCATCGACTCGAACACCCGCTACGGGGCCGTGAACGGCTCGCGCGGGAACGGGGGCGGCACGGCCACGTTGGAGCGCGAGATGAGCGCCGACGATCTGGCCGTGATCCGCGAGGCGACCGGCACGACGGGCGAGAGCCTGTCCATGCTGGCCGAGCGCGACTCGCTGGGCGGCGGCGACGGCCTGGGAAGCAGCGGCCTGAGCGGCGGCGTGGACGAGCCGACGATCAGCACGGACGACGAGTCGGCGATCTAATAAGCACAACTTGTCATATAATAATGACCAACCCGGCGCTTTTTGCGCCGGGTTGTTTTCAATTTGGACATTGTCGGAAGTATTGATAAATACGACTTTCAAGTGCTATACTAGGCTATTCAGCCAAGTGTTTTGCCTCTACTGACCGTTGTTAACGGGTGGGCTTGCACATACCAGGATTGTCATTCCTCCGTGTGGAGTCATTGATGCCATGTCTATCCTTCGCGTTATGCTACTCGTCATTTTTACGTTGGCGTTATGTCTGCCTTCACTTGCCACAACAAAGTCATCTATTCCATTGGTCATTCCTACTCCCAATTGGCTTAGTCCGGCGGCTCCCGCTCAAAAGCAAGTCCTCAACAACTTGACCGCAAAATCCAAAGAGCCGCCTTATGACGCGATCTTAAGCTTGCTTACAGTGGCACAGAGTAGATTCTCGAAGCCTACTGTCGCCAACAAGCGGGCTGGCATTGATGCTGCGTATGGTGCTGCCCTCCTGGCTGAGACTCGTGCCAACGATCCCGCCCTTACTGTTCACATCTTTGAAGGCTTTCTGCTTCCCTTTTTGTCCGCTGCTCATCCCGAAGCCGCTTATCAGACAAGCCGCCAATCCTTGCTCAAAGCCGCCTTTACTGCATATCAGCAAAACCAACAACTGGGTAAAGAGATAGGTACGCTAACGCTTTTGCGGTACTGGGCGGCAGACGACAACACTCATGATTGGGCTTGCGTTCAGCTAGTTCCACTGTTTGTAGCGCGTCAGAACTACGCTCAGGCCATTGCCGCCACAAGAGCGATTCGGTCACCTGAGATGAGAGGATGCGACACCTACCTGCCTACCTTGGAGCAAAAACTTAAGGACCAACTTGTTAAACAGTCGCAGGCCAAAGGGCCAAACCAACACTGATGACTTCTCTAGGAAATTCGCCATGTTCATTACCAAATATATGCTTAATCTTCTGCTGTTACTGATTGTCCTGAATATCAGTTTGGCTCTACCTGCGCTGGCGGATAACCTGCCGTTGAAACTAATGCCGAACAAGACCTTCACGGATGTCCAGGCCGAGGCACAGTTTGAGTCGGTTAATGGGCCAGTCTACAGCAACTCGCCCAACCCATCTTCCTTGCCATTTCACACAACGTTCACGGGTACGGTGACGGCGGATGCGACAATGACGAAGCTAGCGATCTTCAGCGACGATGGTTGTGACGTGCTAGTAGACGGCACGAAGGTATGGAGCGCTAAAGACCAGGGGCAGGCGTTGCCGGATCTGCCGAACTCCCTGCACGAACTTCCCGTCACGCTAACGGCTGGCTCACACACGGTTGAGATTGACTATAGCAACGTGATCTACACAGTGGCAGACCCCACTAAGGGCATTCCGCCCGACGTCGACGGCTGCACCTTATTTGCTTATGGTCCAGCGGACTTTAGCATCTCAGTTACTCCTGCACCACCTGGCAGCGTGAACGTTTACGGTGCCAATAGTGCAGTGCCGGGTACAGGTTCCGTAGCAAAGTTACGTTAACATCATTGAACGGGTTTGCTGGTACAGTGACTCTGACATCTTCAAATGTGCCGTCTGGCATGATGCTATATGCTTTTGATTACTCTAATTTAGCGGAGTCAGGAACAAATGTAGGTATCCCGCTTCCCTTCACTGTGTCCCTGGCATCTGGTCAGACGCATTCGGTGACCCTCACTGTGTGTGCCGATGGTGCTACACCTGCTGTGGCTCCTTATAAATTTCAGGTAATCGGCACGTCTGGGGCACTGTCCCATCAAGCGGATGTGCAGGTTCAAGTCTCAGCAACACTTGACTCGACTTTCCATAGTAGCCAGCATGGCTTTACAGGAGGTATGGGTTTGCGTGTAGAAACTAGTGCCGCTTCGTACAACGGCCTTTCAGCATCCGTTACGCTACCATCTCTGCAACCAGTAACTTCACCACCATCGTTAACAAGTTCCGGGACAAGCATCGTGTTGTGTGGTGGGAACAACGATCAGGGATATGGAGATGCTGCCGATATTTATACTGGGAGCGATTCGTATAGTGGGTTAGACTTCGGATTTACGCTGGGACATACCGGTGCCACTTCCTGGCAGTCTGTCATCAATAATGAGGATACTAAGGCTAGTCCTAGGGACACCTTGTCGGGCTGGGTAGATGATAACGGACAAAAAATCAAGTCCACTCCACATATTTATGCAACGGGTACAGTAACTTTACAAATTGAAGGGCCAGGATACAACCGTATTGTCAATAGTGAGACTCAACTAGGTAACGCTGTTCAAGACCCAACGACTGGAAAGATTAAACCAGGCTATTTAGTTCTGCGCGTAAAGGGGGGGAATTTAGTTGGAGCATCCGGCACTACGCTCGACTCAGTGCCGCATCTCATCTGGTTTTCCGATGAAGCTATCAATGGAGGTGAATGGCAGAGCAACAGTATGAAGGTCAAGCGATGTAACACGATTGCCCAAAATCCAGCTACAATGAGTGGCTACTACTCTACTGGTACAATGGTGCTTGGGGCAGCCTGGCAAAACGTCACGCTGTACAGTGGCTATGCTCCCACTGGACAGCCGATGACGTCAGCTAACAGTACCTTGACCGCCGATCCTGGGTTGGGGCAATATATGTACTGGATTGATAATCCTCAGTATTCCAACACCACAGAGATTGATCTCAGTACTGTGCCAGTTCTCAGCCATTGACGTTTAAGGGGGTGTTATGTTAGGTGTCAGGTGTTCGAAGCGTCTCTATTGCTTCCTGGTCGCGCTCAATTTCCCCGCGTTTGCATTTGGAGCTGGCACACATAGCCACAAGCCACTTGCGGTAGCCCAGCGGAAAGAGTATGCCTATGTCGCAGTTGTCTCTCAAGCTGATAAGTTTACAGCCTTCATCTACCAGTATCCAGTTCTCCCTAATGGTTCGCTTGGTTCTGTACCACTGTCCGAAGCCGTTGCACCCAAAGGAGGCAAATACGTCTTTGTCGCTCCTGGCTCTGGCCTACTTTTTATAGGTAATGGCGGTTATGACTTGTGGGCATACCGCATCGGGAGTGATGGGCACCTCAGCAACCCAACAATTAAATATGAGGGCGGTACATGGGATCATCGCCTTTATCCGAACCTACTCTTTGCCCCCACTGAAAATGTGGCTTACAGCACGATTGGCGATGTATACTCGTACCGGTTGTCTCCTGATGGAAGCCTCAAACCCATTCAGCCGTTCTCTTTAATTGCACAGTTGCCTCCCCGTCCAGAGCAAAGCATAAAAGACATGGTTCTGGACTCAACAGGACGCTACTCCTATGCTATGACTTTTGTTCCTGGTAACCCAGTCCCTGGAGGGGCACTTGTGCAGTCGCGGGTTCTTCCAAATGGTGCCATAAAACCTCTGAACCCGCCCATGTCGCCACAAACAGGGGCGACTTTTGAGTACCCTCATGCGCTTTGCATAGCACCCAATGGGCAGACGGTATATGCGGCTCATGAGTACGGAATCTCGGTTTACCATGTCAAGCCAGACCATACTTTGCAGTATTTACAGCAACAGCACAACGAAGTGGAGGCCTCAGAAGCAGGACAAAACAACTCCCTCGTCACAACTTCCCACTCCGGGAAGTATCTGTACTCACTGGCATACACAGGTTATCAAATATTTCGAACACCAATCTTAGCCGACGGACGCTTAGGCTCGTCTTCCAGTCTGTTACTCCATGATAATGGTACAATAGTGGTTTCCAAGTTAAACCAACCGAAGGAGGGTATGCAGCATATGGGAGAAATAGACAATTGGTACTTCACGCCGGACGGACGCTCTGCTTATCTTTTAGATAATTACGATCACAAAGTATTTTCTTACGACGTTAGGGATAATGCTTGGGGGTTAACAGGTCAAGTGTTGACGCAGAACTATTATCCTTTAAGTATAGCAATAGTAAGGCTCTGAGGAGCAATGGTTAGAACGCATCTCATAAATAGAAGCAGCCTGCGAAAGCGCCTCGTAAAGCCCAATTTGTACGGCATATGTTAGAGTAATTGTGTCATACAACAGCGGCCTGCGTGACGGCTGTAAAATTGCTTCGGCATTTATGAGATAGCTTCTAGTATGGATTGGCCGACTATCAGTATGGACGACGAATCAGCGATCTAAAAAACCGGGCGGGGGCCGCACGAGTGGCCCCCGCCCTTATTTTTCCTCCCTTTGCCTAAACCCTTGACATTCAGGAAAGCGGGCAGTATAATAGGGAGGTTGTTTTCAGAGAAATCCTGCGTGCCGACGAGGTGGTGGGACCTATCGCGAGCAAGGGGGCACTGGCTTTCTCTCTTCTCCCACAGCGCGTGGGACCTGAGCTGATACAGAACACACGCAGTCATCCGTGACGACTTCTGCCCCGTGTCGCCCTTGTTGCTCCCGATGAGCGTGGCCGCCGGGGTGTTTTTGTGCCTCCTGCCGATACCGATTTGCCAGAGATTTTGTCAGACACTTTGCCGATCCGAAAGGACAATTCGCGATGCCGACGATCAGCCAGTTAGTCCGCAAAGGCCGCAAGCGCATGCTCAAGAAGAGCAAGGCACCCGCCATGAAGGGCAATCCGCAGAAGCGCGGCGTCTGCCTCGTGGTCCGCACCGTCTCGCCCAAGAAGCCGAACTCGGCCCTGCGGAAGATCGCCCGTGTGCGCCTGACGTCGTCGGGCCGCAACAACCCCGGCACCGAGGTCACGGCTTACATTCCCGGCATCGGCCACAACTTGCAGGAACACAGCGTCGTGCTGATCCGCGGCGGCCGCGTCAAGGACCTGCCGGGCGTCCGCTACCACATCGTCCGCGGAACGCTGGACACCCAGGGCACCAAGGACCGCAAGAGCAGCCGCTCCAAGTACGGCACCAAGCGGCCCAAGCCGGGCGCGCCCGCCACGACCGGCAAGAAGCGTTAAGCACAGCGTTAATTACCAGGAGAGAGAACCATGCCGCGTAAAGGACCCGCGAAAAAGCGCGTGATCTTGCCCGACCCCGTCTACCACAACCGCCTCGTGACCCGGTTCGTCAACCGGATGATGCTCAACGGCAAGAAGAGCCTCTCGGAGACCATCTTCTACAAGTCGCTGGAGAACATCGAGACGAAGACGGGCCGCAAGGGCATCGAGATCTTCGAGCAGGCCGTGCGGAACGTCATGCCCCAGGTCGAGGTCAAGCCCCGCCGCGTCGGCGGCGCGACCTACCAGGTGCCGATGGAGATCCGCTCGGAGCGCAAGACGTCGCTGGCCCTGCGCTGGCTCGTCTCGGCGGCGCGGCGGCGCAACGGCAAGACGATGATCGACCGGCTGACCGCGGAGCTGTCGGACGCCGCGAACAACACCGGCTCGGCGGTCCGCCAGCGCGAAGAGAAGCACAAGATGGCCGACGCCAACAAGGCGTTCGCCCACTACCGGTTCTAGTTTTAGGCCCCCCGGCCCCCGTCCAGTAATGGGGAGATGGGGTCTCTGGAAGCAGAGCACACTATGGCACGAGAATACAGCCTCGAAAAGACACGCAACATCGGCATCGCCGCCCACATCGACGCGGGCAAGACGACCTGTACCGAGCGCATCCTGTACTACACGGGCCGCTCGTACAAGATCGGCGAGGTGCATGAGGGCGCGGCGACGATGGACTGGATGGAGCAGGAGCAGGAGCGCGGCATCACCATCACCAGCGCGGCCACGACCTGTTTCTGGGGCCTGGACCCGAGCAAGGACCCGATCAAGGCCAAAGAGGGCGGGCGCGAGAGCACGCACCGCATCAACATCATTGATACGCCCGGACACGTCGACTTCACCGTCGAGGTCGAGCGGTCGCTGCGCGTTTTGGACGGCGTGGTCGCGCTGTTCGACGCCGTGGCCGGAGTGCAGCCGCAGTCCGAGACGGTCTGGCGGCAGGCGACCAAGTACCGCGTCCCGCGCATGTGCTTCGTCAACAAGATGGACCGGACCGGCGCGGACTTCTTTTTCGCCGTGGGCACCATCGTGGAGCGGCTCGGGGCACCCGTCGTCATGCTCCAGATCCCCATCGGGGCCGAGGGGGACTTCACGGGCGTGATCGACCTGGTCGAGAACCGCGCCATCGTCTACAAGGGCGATGACGGCAAGGTCTTCGAGGTGATCGACATCCCGGCAAACCTTCAGGAGCAAGCGGCCAAGTATCGCGCGGAGATGATCGAGAAGGTCGCCGAGACGGACGAGACGCTGATCGAGAAGTTCCTGATGGAGGAGCCGATCACGGCGGAGGAGCTGAAGGCCGCGATCCGCAAGGCGACCATCAGCCTGGACATCGTGCCCGTGCTGTGCGGCTCTGCCTACAAGAACAAGGGCGTCCAGCCGCTGCTGGATGCGGTCATCGAGTACCTGCCCTCACCCATCGACAAGGGCGCGGTCCACGCGATCAACCCGGACACTGAGGAAGACGAGACCCGTGCGCCGTCCGACGCCGCGCCGTTCGCCGCCCTAGCCTTCAAGCTGATGAACGACCAGCACGTCGGCAACCTGACGTTCTTCCGCGTGTACTCGGGGACGCTGAACAAAGGCTCCTACGTCTACAACGTCAACAAGGGCAAGCGGGAGCGCATCTCGCGCATCCTGCGGATGCACGCCAACAAGCGCGAGGAGGTGGACGAGGTCTTCGCGGGCGACATCGCCGCCGCCGTGGGCTTGCAGCTCTCGACGACCGGGGACACGCTGACCGATGAGAAGAACCCGGTGCTGCTCGAAACGATCACGTTCCCGGAGCCGGTCATCTCGGTCTCCATCGAGCCGAAGACCAAGGTGGACCAGGAGAGCATGGGCAAGGCCTTGCAGCGTTTGTCCGCCGAGGACCCGACTCTTCGCATCCGTACCGATGAGGAGACCGGCCAGGTTATCCTCTCGGGCATGGGCGAGCTGCACCTGGACATTATCATCGACCGGATGCGGCGTGAGTTCAAAGTCGAGGCCAACCAGGGCCGCCCGCAGGTCGCCTACAAAGAGACCGTCAAGAAGCTGGCCGAGGCGCGCGTCCCGTACAAACGGCAGTCGGGCGGCAAGGGCCAGTACGGCGACTGCGAGCTGATCGTGGAGCCGCTGGAAGCCGGCCAGGGTTTCGAGTTCGTCAACAAGACCGTCGGCGGATCGATCCCCAAGGAGTTCATCTCCCCGATCCAGGCTGGCATCAAAGAAGCGATGGAAGTCGGCGTCTCGGCGGGCTACCCGATGGTGGACATTAAAGTGTCCGTGACGGACGGCTCTTACCATGAAGTTGACTCGTCGGAAATGGCGTTTAAGATGGCCGCCTCGATGACGTTTAAAGAGGCCGCCCGCAAGGCGCAGCCGGTCATCAAGGAGCCGATCATGGCCGTCGAGGTCGTGACCCCGGACCAGTTCCTGGG
>JAABUV010000690.1_pt1 | contig 51233 bp, 46 predicted proteins | sample 5559971 | NCBI WGS metagenome assembly JAABUV01 (sample SAMN10711881, study PRJNA513362) | rock metagenome | isolation source: Antarctica rocks | place: Antarctica: Victoria Land, Knobhead nord | collected 2015-12-19 | reverse complement strand
CGGTGCACTCCCCGAAGACCGCCGAGGCCCTGGCGGGGCACCTCGCGGACGGCAACACCGACCCCACCGCCCGCACCGACGCCTACTTCGACACCGAAGGCCGCTCCCTGCTCGCCACCTACATCCTCGCCGCCGCCCTCGGCGGTGGGGACCTGATGCACGTGCGGGAATGGATCACCTCCGCCGACAGCCTCATTCCTCAGCTGCTCCTGGCCCAGCACGGGCACCCGGCGGCGGCGGAGTCCGCGGAACGGTTCCTGCAGCTCAATGTGCGGCAGAAAGACGGTCTGTACGGCACCGCGGGCAAGCTGATCCGGGTCCTGGACGAACCCTCCTACGCCCAATGGGTGACCCCACCCCGGCGGGTGCAGTTCCTGGCCGCCGGCGATGGTGGCGTAGCCACGTCCACGCACTGCGATCAGTGGACACCCACCCTGATCCCCGAGTTCGATTCACTCGCGTTCGTCGCCGCAGCACCCCAGCCCACCGACACCCCCACCGAGGTCCACGGCCCGGACGGGTCCCCGCGCGCGGACACCCTGTTCCTGCTGTCGATGGAAGGCCCCGCCGCGGCCACGTCGCTGACCACGGCGTTCGCCGCGCAGTTGTTCGACGCCGGGCAGCTGGTGGCCACCGCCTCACCAGGGCGGCGCCTGGCCACCCCGCTGCTGTTCATCCTCGACGAGGCCGCGAACGTGTGCCGCATCCGCCAGCTCCCCGATCTGTACTCCCACTTCGGCTCCCGCGGCATGCCCGTGCTGACGATCTTGCAGGGCTGGTCCCAAGGCGTGCAGTGCTGGAGCGAGGCGGGCATGCAGAAGCTGTGGTCCGCCGCCAACATCAAGTTCTACGGCGGCGGTGTCAGTGAAGCCAACTTCCTCCGGGACCTGTCCACCATGATCGGGGACCACGACGTGGAGAAGTGGTCGCGCAGCAACGGCCGCGGCGGCTCCTCACGCTCGCAGTCCTGGTCACGGGAGGCGATCCTGTCCGTCGCCGAGCTGCAGTCCCTGCCCCGCGGCCGCGCGGTGCTGTTGTCCTCCGGCAACCCCGCGGCACTGCTGCAGACAGTGCCATGGATGGAGGGGCCTCACGCCGCGGCGATCACCAAGTCCATGGCCGGTGCCGGCGCGGACACCGACAGCGTTGCGGTGTCGTGGTGAGCACCGACGTTACCGACAGGCAGGAGTCGCTGTGAGGTTCAACGACGACGGCGCCGCCGAGGAGCAGCCCCCCGCGCCGGCGCAGAAAGCTGGGGCACCCCAGATGTTTGTCTCCGTCGGCCCCTGGGTGCAGCAGTGGTTGGCGCCGATGATCGTGCGCCGCGATGACGCCGACTTCCGGTGGTGTCCGCAGTGGTGGCGGCACGCCGAACCCCTCTCCCGCCTCACCGGATTGTGGCGGGCGTGGGAGTCCTGTCACGGCGACCCCGACCAGGTCAACCAGTGGTGGTTGGACCACTTCGACCCCCACATGAAGGTGCTCACCGCCGCCAACGGGCCGTTCGGTGCGTGCAGCCAAGGCAAAGGCCACCAAGGCGACGCCGCCGGCCTCAAAGTCGAACCCATCCCCGCCGACTGGCTGAACTTCACCCCGCCCCGCGCCGAAGCGACCCCGACCAGCCCAGCACCCGGCCCAGGACACAGCAGAGGAGTACAGAGCAATGACTGACATGAACGAGGCAACGGCACACGGCCTGCGGGAGCTGAAAGCTCTGCTCAGCGCCGCCCTGATCATCGCCCAAGCCCGCGAACGCACACGCGAACACGAACTTCGCCAGCAGGAACGTCAGATGGCTGAGCGCGAACGGCAAGCCAGGCGCGGGGCGCACCACGATCCCGCAGCCTCGCCCCCGGGGCCCGACCCCAACGGTCTGCTCACGCAGCCGGACTCAGCACGCCAGGAACGGGAGCTGAAAGCGATCCGCGCCAGCACCGCCCGCACCAGCAACGTCACCGCGGAACGCGAAGACGAGTACGCGGCCGCCGCCGCGAGCGCCGCGCAATCCACGCAGACCCCCGCCTCCCAGCTGGACCTCGCCGAAAAATGGGCCAACGCCCACGTTTCCCCCGACGCCGGGCCCCTCTACCGCGCCGAGATGGACAACCAGGTTCGGGCCCGTGGGGCTGATCCCGCCGAGATCCTGCTGACCCCACGGGAAGGACAGCAATCGAGTGGGCAGTCCTTCACCACCACCGTCATCGACCCCGAGCAGGTCCACCAGGACGCCGACATCAGGGCTGGTGAACTCGAACGCGATCCCGACGCCCGCCGACTGGAAACCGAAACCACCCGCGAGCAAGCCCTCGGCGAGGTCGCCGCCCACCAAGACGACACCGCAGAAATACAGGCGGCCGAGCACCCCACCGGTGCCTGGCAAGGCGGTGGGCCAGCGGCGCAGCTCGCGGGCAAGGCATACAGCACCGATCCCTCATCGGCGATCCCCGCGCGCCTGGGAGCCAGCCGCAAACAGCCCATCACCAACCGGGACCAGGCCCGCACCCAGAGCAGGGAACGCTGAATTAGAACCAACACCACGCTCAGAAATCGCCTAAGGAAAGGCGAACGAATTCAGACGGTGGATCAAGGCTCAGTTGAGCGCTTGTCTCACGCTGTCGCCCCGAGAGGCGCGCCACGGTCGTGAGCCGGGCATCCGGACGACCATACTGTGCCTCTTCAGGTCGAGCTGCCTAGCTGCGGACCAGCGCTGCGGCGCATGTGGTCGGTGAACGGCCGATCAGTCCGGCCAACGCCCGCGGGTTGCCGACGAGCCCGTGCCTGTCGTAGTAGTCGAACATGGCGAGCAGGTCGTTCCTGGCCTGCGTACTCAGGTCGGGTGCGGACTCCGACCACTCCTCGCGGTACTGCTCGCGGGCCTCGACGCCCATACCGAGCACAGCGGTGAGACCGACGGCGATGCCGTCGGTATCGAGCACCTCAGGGCCACACAGTTCGTAGCTGGCGTAGTGGTGGCCCGGTTCGGTGAGTACCACTGCCGCAGCCTCGGCGACGTCGTCCAGGTCCACCGGGGTGAACTGTGCCGAGGTTCGGTACGGGACGGTGAGCACCCCGGTGCGTCGGACCGCGTTGAGCTGAACGTTCTGCGCGTAGCTGGCCGGTTGCAGAATTGTCCAGTCCAGTTGACTGCCCCGCAGCACCCGCTCGCTCTCGGCCTTGCGGAGGTGGTGCGGCATCGCCGGCAGGTAGGGAGCGAGCACGCTGTGCAGGACGAACCGGCGGACGCCGCACTTGTGCGCCGCCTCGACGGCGATTCGGGTCAGCTCCGCTTCATCCGGATGTATGTTCGGTGCGAGGTGGTACAGGGCGTCGTGCCCGGTGAGCACGGCTCGCATGTGCGCTGCGTCGCCGAGGTCCGCAACCGCCGCGTGTACTGCACCCGCTTCCAGCGCCACCGACCGTTGGCCCTCCCGCCGCACCAGCGCAGTGACGGCAAGCCCCCGTGCAGTGCAGGCGCGGGTCACCGCGAGCCCCGTCTTCCCGGCCGCCCCGGCGACCACCACCGTGGACATCAGCGGCGCCGGCCGAGCAGCCCGCCGACCAGCACGCCCGTCAGCGCGATCACGGCGCCGAGCACGGCCCCGGTCAGGAAGCCGTCACCACCCATGCCACCGATACCGGCCTTGCTCGGCTTGCTGGGCGCGACAAACACCTCGGGCTCAACGGCGGGTGCTCCGGCGGCCACAGCCTCGGGAACTGCGACGGGCTGCGCCTTACCGGTGAGCACGTCGTCCACGGACTTGAAGAACTCGCCTGCCGTCTTCTTCGTGACGCCGATCAGCATGCGCTGTCCGACCCCGGCCACCGCGCCGCCGATGACCGCGTCGGCGTCGTAGGTTAAACGGGTGGAGCCGTCGCCGGCGTCAGCCAGCGTCACCCGTACCTCGGTGCTCACTGTGCCGGGACCGCCGGCCCCGGAGGCCTTCATCAGGAAGGAGCTGGGCTCCTGCTGCTCGCACAGCGTCACCTCACCGGTGTAGGTGCCCTTGATCGAGGCCACCCCGGCGGTGACGACCATCTTGTAGGCGTCCGGGCCGGTGGCCTCGAGTCGTTCACAGCCCGGGATGGTGCGCACGAGGACGGCGGGGTCGTTCAGTGCCGACCAGACCTTGTCGACCGGTGCGTGCAACAGGGCGTCACCACTGACCTTCATGGTGTGTTCTCCTCGGAGTGGGCGCGGCGGAGCTCGAACAGCTCGCTCGGTGAGATGGGCATGGCGGTGATCGGGAAGCCCTCGGCGTCCTCGATCGCCGAGGCGAAGGCGGCCGAGCCCGGGATGACCCCGGCCTCTCCGGCGCCCTTGATGCCCAATGGGTTCAGCGGTGACGGCGTCACCAGGTGGTCGATCTCGATCTTCTTGGGCACTTCGCTGACGTAGGGCATTAGGAAGTCCATAAAGGACGCGTTCTGCAGCTGGCCGGACTCGTCGTAGGCCATCCGCTCGTACAACGCACCGCCCACACCTTGCGCGACCCCGCCGTGGATCTGCCCCTCGACGATCCGGGGGTTGATCAGGTTGCCGCAGTCGTGCACCACGCAGTAGCGCAGGATGGTGATCTCGGCGGTGTCCGGATCGGTCTCGATGACCACGGCGTGAATACCGCTGGCGAAGGTGGACTGCATCGGCGAGAAGAAGGAGCGGCCCTCCAGGCCCGGCTCCTCGCCCTCGGCCACCGGCGGCTTGCTGATGTCGCCGACCGCGAACTGGGTCGCCAGCTGCGAGGACTTGTCGAAGGCATAGCGCAGCGGGTTGGCCAGCACGGCGATGGTGCCCAAGGTGACCGACGGGCTTCCCGGCGCCCCGGCGACCCCGACCGTCCCGTCCACGATCTCCAGATCTGACGCCTCCACCTCCAGCGCCTCCGCCGCGAGCTTGAGCGCCTTGTCGCGGACGGCTCGTGCCGCCAGCGCGATGGCCGAGCCGCTCATCACCGCAGCCCTGGAGGCGAAGGTGCCCACGGCGTAGCCCATGCGGCGGGTGTCCCCGGTGACGACTTCGATGTCGGACACTGCGACACCGAGCTCGTCGGCCACGATCTGGGCGAACACCGTCTGGTGACCCTGCCCTTGACTGGTTAGCCCGGTCGCCACCTTCACCTTGCCCGAGGGCTCGATGACGACGTGGCCGCCCTCGTAGGGCCCGACGCCGGTGCCTTCGACGTAGCATGCGAGCCCGATGCCCACGGTGCGCCCCTCAGCGCGCGCAGCGTCGCGGTAGGCCGCGAAGTCGTCCCAGCCCACGAGGTCTTTGGCCTTGGCCAACAGTGTGGGGTAGTCGCCCGAGTCGTAGATCAGCGGCCGGCCGTCCTGGAAGACCATCTTGTGGTCGTAGGGCATCTCCGCGGGCTGGATGAAGTTCCGTTCGCGGACCACGGTGCGGTCCAGGCCCAGCTCGTGCGCGATGGCATCCATCGTGCGCTCCATGACGAACACCCCTTGGGGCCGGCCGGCGCCGCGGTAAGGGATGACGATGAGGGTGTTCGTGTACAGCGAGTCGAACTCCACCCGGTAGGCGCCGGGTTTGTACGGCCCGAGCAGCTGCGTCGAGGTGATGATCGGCACGATCAGCCCGTATGGGGTGTAGGCGCCGTGGTCGTGCCAGAATCGCACGTCCAGTCCGAGGATGCGGCCGTCATCGTCGAAACCGACCCGCACATGGTGCAGCTGGGCGCGTTCGTGTGCGCTGGCCACGAAGTGCTCGCGCCGGTCCTCGGTGAACTTGACCGGCCGCCCGAGTAGCTGCGCCGCCCACGGCACCAGGATCTCCTCCGGCCACGGATGCATGATCTTGACGCCGAACCCACCCCCGACGTCAGGGGTGATCACGTCGACGTCGACCAGGGCGAGCCCGAGCTTGGCGGCCACCGCGCCACGCACCCCGGTCGAGGTCTGCGTCGAGGTCCAGACCCGCAGTCGGTGCGACTCGGCGTCCCAGCGGGCGAGCACCCCGCGGCCCTCCATCGGGGTGGCCGCCGACCGTTCGATGGTCAGGTCCAGCTGCAGGGTGTGCGCCGCACCGGCGATCGCGGTGTCGACGTCGCCGTTGTGCTGCACGAAGTTCGCCGCGACGTTGCCGGGCACGTCCTCGTGCACGAGGTGGGTGGCAGCGCGGGCCGCCTCGATGCCGACGACGGGGTTGAGCGGCCGGTAGCTGACGATGATCCGCTCGACCGCGTCTTCGGCGAGGTACCGGTCGGTGGCCACCACCATGGCGATCGGCTCGCCCACGTGGTTGACCCGGTCCCGGGCCAGGGCGTACTGGGTGCGCCCGTTGGTCAGCGCGGGGTGCGGAATGAGCAGCGGCATCGGCTCGGCTACGCGCCCCGGCAAGTCTTCGTGGGTGTAGACGGCCACCAGCCCATCCACCTCCAACGCACCGGTGACGTCGATGTCGATGATCTCCGCGTGTGCGTGCGGACTGCGCACGAAGGCCACGACCAGGGCGTCGTTGCCCAGATCGTCAAGGTAGGCGCCGTGCCCGCGCACCAGGCGGTCGTCCTCCACCCGGGCAATCGGCTCGCCGAACATCTTCGTCGTCACGAGATGACCCGCTCACGCTGAAGCTCGGCTGCGCGATGCACCGCGGCCACAATGTTCTGGTAACCGGTGCAGCGGCACAGGTTGCCGCCGATCAGCTCCCGCGCCTGCTCATCGTCTGGCTCCGGGTTCTCCCGCAGACCGGCGGTGATCGTGGTCAGGAAGCCTGGGGTGCAGAAGCCGCACTGCAGGCCGTGGCAGTCGGTAAACGCCTGCTGCACCGGGGAGAGCGTTCCGTCGGACTCGGTGAGTCCCTCGACCGTGGTCACCTCGCTGCCGTCGGCGGAAACGGCAAGCATCAGGCAGGAGCGGGTCGGCACGCCGTCCAGCAGCACGGTGCAGGCCCCGCACACCCCGTGTTCGCAGCCCACGTGGGTGCCGGTCAGCTCCAGGTCGTGGCGGAGGCAGTCCGAGAGCAACCGGCGCGCCGGTACCGCCACGTCGTGCGTCGTTCCGTTGACCGTGATGCGGACCTCGTGGAGTTCCTCGGTCATGCCGCGCTCCTTTCCCGTGCCGCTGCGTGCGCCTGGACCAGCGCGCGCCCGGTCAGCACGACGGCGAGCTGCCGCCGGTAGTCCGCCGTTGCGTGGATATCCGGCTCGGGTTCGATGTTGGCTCGGACGAAACCGCCCACCTCACCCGCGCCGTCGGCGCCGTACGCCTCACTCAAATCAAGGACGAGCGGGGTCGCCGCCACCGACAGGTACGCCGCCCGGGCCGAGCTGATCGCCCCGTCCGGACCGAGCTGGACGTGGGCGGCGACGCCGCAGACGGCGTAGTCGCCGCGGCGCCGGGCGACCTCGACGAACGCGGTGCCCGCTGCCGGGTCGAGAACCGGGAAGCTCGCCTCGACGGCCAACTCGCCCGGCGCCACCACAGACTCCATCGGGCCCAGGAAGAACTCGTCGGCAGCCACCTCCCGCTCACCGGCTGCGGTGGCGACGCGCACGGTCCCGCCGAGCAGAGACAGCACCGCCGTCATCTCCCCAGAGGGATCGGCGTGCACGATGCTGCCGACCGTGGTTCCCCGGTTGCGGATGGTGGCGTGCGCGACGAGCCGCAGCCCCTGACCCAGCAACGGCTGTGCGGCCGCGGCCGGGGCGTCGTGCAGTACCTGGGCGTGCCGGGCGACCGCGCCCACCCGCACCTGTCCCGCATCGACCCGCACGTAGGCCAGCTCGGCCAGGCGGTTGATGTCCACGAGGTGCTGCGGGGCGGCCAGGCGCATCGACATGATCGGCAGCAGTGACTGACCGCCGGCGAGCACCTTTCCGTCCGATCCCAGTGCGCTGAGGGTGGTCAGCGCCTCCTCGACGGATTCCGGCCGGGAATACCCGAATGTGGATGGCTTCAACGACGATCGTCTCCCAGGGTCTCGCGGAAGGGCGACTCCTCGCCCTCGGGTGTCTCGACGGCGCCGGTCGAGATGAGTGCGCCGCCTTCGTAGGACCGGTCCCGCCCCTGCGGCTCCTGCCGCATGTGCGCAGGCGCGAACGGGCGCACGAAATGGTAGAAGACCAGCACGATAATGGCGCCGAGGGCGATGCCACTGATCGAGAAGGTGTCGGTGAAGTTCAGCGCCACCCCGCCGATGCCGGCGATGAGACCCGCGGCGAGGGGCACGAGGTTGACCGGGTTCGCGAAGTCGACGCGGTTCTCCACCCAGATCTTGGCTCCCAGCAACCCGATCATGCCGTAGAGCACGACCGTGATGCCGCCGAGCACACCGCCCGGGGTCGCACTGACGGCGGCACCGAACTTCGGGCAGAAGCCGAGCAACACGGCCGCGATCGCGGCTACCCAGTACGCCGCGGTCGAGTACACCCTGGTTGCGGCCATGACGCCGATGTTCTCCGCGTAGGTGGTGGTCGGCGAGCCACCAACGGCGCTGGCCAGCACCGTGCCGACGCCGTCGCCGATGAAGGCCCGTCCGAGGTAGGGGTCGAGCTTGTCCCCGGTCATCTCGCTGACCGCCTTCACGTGTCCCGCGTTCTCGGCGATCAGCGCGATCAGCGCGGGCAGCACGATCAGGATGAACGTCAGGTTGAAGCTCGGCGCGTGCCAGCCGACGATCGTCTCCTTGCCGTCGGCGGCGAACACCGATCGTTGCGGGAAGCCGATCCAGTCGGCGGACTGCACGCTCGACCAGTTGATGCGGAAGTGCTCGACAGGTGTCTTGCCGCCGGGGGTGATCGAGTTAATCATGCCGAAGATGTGGTCGAAGACCCAGGAGAGGACGTAGCCGAAGACCAACCCGAGGAAAATGGCGATCCGCGACCAGAACCCGCGGAAGATGACGGCGGCAATGATGAGGAACACCATCGTGATGAAGCCGACCCATTCGTCCTGGGGCCAGTACACGCTGGCCACCACCGGGGCGAGGTTGAACCCGATGAGCATGACGACGGCCCCACTGACCGCGGGCGGCAGTATCTTCTGCACCACCCCGCCGCCGGCGAAGTGCACGATGATGCCGACGACGATCAGCACCGCCCCCGCGATGAGGATGGAGCCGGTGACCTCCTTGGAGTTGCCGCCCTGGGCGCGGATCGCCGCGACCGCGGCCACGAAGGACGCCGAGGTGCCAAGGTAGGACGGGATCTTGCCCTTGACGATCAGCAAAAACAGAATCGTGGCGACGCCGGACATCAGGATCGCGAGGTTGGGGTTGAGGCCCATGATCACGGGGAAGACGAACGTGGCGCCGAACATCGCCACGACGTGCTGCGCGCCCAGGCCGATCGTGCGGGGCCAGGACAGGCGCTCGCCCGGACGGACGACTTCGCCCGGCGGCGGCGTCTTGCCCCCGTAAACCAGCTTCCATCCCACTGCAGACATCTTGGCCGTCCTTCCGGTTGCTGGGTTCACGCGCCGTGCCGCACCGTCGCTGTGACCGCGCTCACTAGGACGTTAGGGCGGCCGCCACTCTCGATCATGGGCGAAACCTGACGAACAATCGGGCCTAGTTCGGTAGCTGTGTGACGCAGGTGCGGGCCATCACCCGGGTGGCCACCACCGGTGAAGATGAGGCGTCTTGGGTGGAGCTGGCCCTCAGCGCCACCGGAGCGCAACTCAAGTGTTTGGTACGGGGTGTGCGCCGGGCATAGCGCATTAAGGAAGACGCGACCGATCCAAAGCAGGTGACGTGGCGGAATCGTTCCCGGGTGTTCTCCCACGATAATGAAGGTGACCACAGCTTGGTGAGGACAGGTGGACGTGACCGCCGTTACGGCGGTGGGCTATTGGGTTCGATGGGTGGTTATGCGGTGGCTGCGAGTGGTTGCAGGGTGAGTGGTGGCCGAGTGCTTCGAGTTGGCTGATCGCGCGGGCTTTGGTCTTCGCGGGGGTGCGTTGGGTGAAGTAGTCGGCACCGGGGTCGCGGTAGAACTCACCGTTGGTGAGCATGTTGAAGGCGGCGATGAGCATCGAATGCTCCATGGCGACGAGGGCTTTCATCGGTCCCCGGCGGGAGGCGATGCGGTGGTATTTCGCCGAGAAGTAGGTGCCCTTGGAGCGGGACGCGGCCAGCGCCGCGGTGCCGAGCACACCTTTGAGAAACCGGTTGCCGGGGTGGGTCTTCGTCGATTTCACCTTTATCGGCCTCGACGCCGTTCCGCGACTCGAGCGACGTCAAAAAAACGAGGGGACCACCCCGCCCAGCCACGCGCCGTACGACCCCGGCGAACTGACGAGCCTCACCGCTAGAGGCCCCGCATCTCCACGACCCGCAGCGCCAGCGCGAGGTCGAGGCGCAGGTTCGCGTCCGTGGTGAACCCGCCGACGATGCCTTCCAGCTTGCCGATGCGGTAGCGCAGCGTGTTGTAGTGGAAGTGCAGAACGCGGGCCGTCTCGGCGACGTTGCAGTTGGTGTCCAGCAAGGCCTTCAGGGTCTGCCGCAGATTTATCGCCTCGTCGGTGTCCGCGGCGAGGGAACCGAGGACCTCACCGGCGAAGGTGCGCAGCTCGACGCTGTCGCTCACCAAGGAGAGCAGCCGGTGCACACCCAAGCTGTCGAAGTGCGCGAGCGCTCCGTTGCCCCGCATCCGGCGCCCGACCAGCACGGCCTTGCGGGCTTGTTCGTACGCGTGCGGGAGTTCGGCGACCGAGTCGATGACCCGGCTGACCCCGGTCGAAAAGGAGTGCCTGCCGCCACCGCGGTCCCCGGTGACCGCCGCGACCAGCTCGTCGAGGACGTCGGCCACGTTGCCGTGACCGACCGGCATCAGGGCCACGACTTCGTGGCTGAAGCCGACGACGGGGGCTGCCCGGTCCCGGCGCCGGACGACCTGCTGCCACGCCGCGGTCAGGCGTTCCTGCGGCAGACGGACCGAGACCGGCGGCGACGATGATGCCTCGCCCGCGGACTCTGCGCCCGGGTCGAGCTGGGCAACGACCACCACCATGCTTCGGTGCACGTCCCAGTCGAGCTGCGTGCAGTGCTCCGCGACCTGCTCGGGCGAACCCGCGTTGCCGGCGAGTACGTCTCGGAGAAAGTCGCCGCGAAATTTGGACTCGACGGCCGACACGGCGAGCCGCTTGGTGACGGCCAGTGCCACCACGGTCGCGGCACGCTCCAACGCCTGCACCGTCACGGGACCGAGGTCGCCACCGCGCGCATAGGCGACGATCAGACCGTGGTCGGTGCCTCCGGCGATGACCGGGGCCACCGCGATCTGGCCGGGCAGTTCGCCGGGGGTCGTCTGCAGTCCGTGGTGCAGCCGCTCGGTGCGCAGCCGGCCCGAGCCGTCGAACAGCGGCAACGCCTCCAGTGCGTGGCGGTCGGTCGGCGCACCGGCCATGGCCTGTACTCGTCCGTCGGGGGAACAGATGAGCACCGCCACCTCGAACAGCGCCGCGACTTCGTCGGCGATCTGCGGCAGATCACCGCCTTCCAGGACGATCGTGGTCAACGCCCGGTGCGTGCGGTCGGCGACGTCCAACGCCCACGCCTGACGGTCAATGAGGTGCATGAAGACTTCGGACATCACCTCGTCGAACCCGACGTCTCGCGGGATGAGGAACAACGGAAAATCGAGGAGCTCGGCGGCGTCGATCATTGCGCGGGGAAGCTCGTCGAGGTACCTGCCCGCCTTGACGCCGAGCGCCGCCGCACCGCACCGCGCCAGCCCCTCGATGAGATCGACTAGCGCCCGCGGGTCGAACGGCTGACCGGAGTCCGCGAACCGGATCGGGAACCCGGTAGTCAACAGCAGCTCGTTCGGCTTCACCCACGGCAGGATGTCGGGTACTTCGATGACGTTGACGCGGCTGACGATCCGGTCCAAGCCGCCGGCGCCGGCGACCAGCGTCGAGCCGGCCAGGCTGGGCAGGGTGATCAGTTCCCGAACCGCCAATGCGTAGCCAATGCGTGCTGGCAGATCCCGTGCCTGAGGATCGGCAATGTTGGCAACATCTTCCATGGGTCGACGGTACGCGTGGGCGCTAGCGTCCAGTCATCATGACTATTCCCGGCGCCTCGAGCACCGCCATCCGTGCGGTGACTGCGGGAGCACCCCAAACTGCGCAATGGCTGGGGGCGGTGGACGCGGCGCTGTATCTCGCCACCACCGGGGAACGCCCGACCGTGTTCGCTGTGCTCAGCCAGGACGCCGTGCGCCTGCCCTGCGGACTGGTGCTCGCCACGACGAAGGCCGAGCTGCCCCTGACGAGCATTGCGCCGGCTCGCGACGTTCGGGACCGCGAGAACGCCGTGGTCGGCAACGGCGGAATCACGTGGACCGGGCCGGACGGGCCGGTCACCATCATCGCCGCGAGGCAGTGGTCACCGCTGCGCGTGCACCCCGGCGTCCCGGAGACAGCCGCACTCGCCGCGCTTCGCGCACTGCTCGCCCCGTGCGAGCTGGGCTTCGAGCAGTACCGCCTGGACCAGCTCGCAGGGCAGGCAGACACCACAGCCGTCGCCGGGTTACTCGGGCGCGGTCCGGGCCTCACTCCCAGCGGCGACGATGTGCTCGCCGGATATCTGCTCGCCGCCGGAGCCTTCGGGCTGGAGATCGAGCAGGTGCGACGGGCCGTGGCCGCGCGCGCACCGCAGGCCACCAGCGCCCTGTCGGCTCAGCTGCTGCGGCACGCCGCACGCGGTGAGGCCGTCCGCGAGCTCATCGAGCTCACGGCCGCGCTCACCCAGCCCGACGCCATGCTTACTGCGGTCGCCGCTCGCTTACTTCAGGTCGGCCACACCTCCGGTGCGTCGCTGGCCTGGGGCGCCCTGCTCGCGGGCGAGCACGCCGTCCGTCGGTACCCATCCGTTCTGTCCACCAACCCTGGAGGCCACCGGTGACTGTGGAACATGTCGAGGCGCGATCGGGCGCATACGCGGACTCGGTGACGCTGATGCAGGTCAGCAGGAAGGCCGGCGCGACCGACGGTGCCGAAGGGGTACTCGTGGCGATGGCCACTGAGCTCAACCTCGAACTGCTGCGGGGCATGGGGTTCGACGAGCCCGCCGGCATCGGACCGAACGACCTGTTCGTGGCCGTCCGCGCACGCGACGACGCCGCGCTGGCCCAGGTCCGAGCCGTCGTCACGGAGGCGATGGCGGCGCGTCCGGCGGCGTCGGGCGGTTCGTTCACCGAGCAGCCGCCGCGGACGGTGTCCTCCGCCGTCCGCAGCACGGGCCCGGCGCTGGTGCTGATCTCGCTGCCAGGCCAGCACGCCTTCGTCGAGGCGATGGATGCCCTCGATGCCGGCTGCGACGTGATGATCTTCTCCGACAACGTCCCCGTGGAGCAGGAGGTCCGGCTCAAGGAGGTCGCGGCCACACGAGACTTGCTGGTGCTCGGCCCCGACTGCGGCACCGCAGTGGTCGGCGGGATCGGCCTCGGCTTTGCGCACACCGTCGAACCCGGACCGATCGGCCTGGTCGCCGCCTCGGGTACCGGTGCGCAGCAGATCCTGTGCCTTCTCGACGCCGCAGGCACCGGGGTGTCCGCCGCCCTCGGTGTCGGCGGCCGCGACCTCTCCGCGGAGGTCGGCGGTCGCTCCACCCGCGCTGCGCTAGCCGCGCTGGACTCCGATCCCGCCACCGAGCTCATCGTCGTCATCTCCAAACCCCCCGCGGAGGAGGTTGCCGACGAGCTGCGGGTCTACGCCGAGACCCTGTCGACGCCGGTGCACTTTGCGCTCATCGGAGCGGGGCGCCCCGACCTCACCGCGTGCGCCGAGGACGCCTTGGCGGCCATCGGCACCGGGGTTCCCCGCTGGCAGCACTGGCCCGGCCCGCAGGCGCAGCCACGCGCGGGCGCATTGCGTGGGCTGTTCGCCGGCGGCACGCTCTGTGACGAGGCCATGGTCATCGCCAGCGAGCGCTTCGGCGAGATCGCCTCGAACACCCCGCTGCGCCCGGACTGGCGGCTCGATCCCCGTGCTCCGGCCAGCGGACACGCCATGATCGACTTCGGCGACGATGAGCTGACCGCCGGGCGTCCGCACCCGATGATCGACCAGTCGCTGCGGCTGGATCGCTTCGCGAAGGAAGCCCTCGACCCGAACACTGCCGTGATCCTGCTCGACGTGGTGCTCGGGCACGGCGCGCACCCTGATCCGGCCGCCGAGCTGGCCCCGGCGATCACCGCGGCACGAGAGAGTGGCGACGTCGCCGTGGTGGTCTCGATGATCGGCGCCAAGGGTGACCCCCAGGACCTCACCGCCCAAGCCTGTGCCCTGAACGAAGCCGGGGCGCACGTGTTCACCTCCAACGCGCAAGCCGCCCGGTTCGCGTGCGACCTGATTGCGAGCCGATGATGACCGAGCTCCTGCGCCGCGACCCCCAGCTGATCACCGCCGGGGTCGACCTGTTCGCCGACGCCGCGCAGACCCAGGCCGCGCGGGTCACCCGCGTCGACTGGGCACCTCCGATGGCCGGCACCACCGAGGACCTGGACGCGGTGCTCGCGGACGAGCGGCGCGTCGAGGCCAACGCCCTGGCGGTGCAGCGGATGCTGTCCGTCCGCGCGATGGTTGTCGACGTCGTCCCGGCCGCCGACGCACTCGGTCTCGGACCCAAAGACCTGCTGCACGCCGGGCCCCCGATCGACTGGGAGCGGGCCTCCGGGCCGATGCGCGGCGCCCTGATGGGTGCGGCTCTGTTCGAGAACCTGGTCACCGACCCGGAGCAGGTGGCCGACCTGGTCCGGCGCGGGGAGATCACGCTGGACCCCTGCCACCACCACAACGCCGTGGGCCCGATGGCCGGGGTGATCTCACCGTCCATGTGGGTCTTCGTGATCGAGGACCCCGCCAGCGGGCATCGCACCTACTGCTCGCTGAACGAGGGGCTGGGCAAGGTCCTGCGCTACGGTGCGTACTCCGCGGAGGTCATCACCCGGCTGCGCTGGATGTCCGCCGTGCTCGGACCGGTGCTGCAGGCCGCGATCCGGGCCAACGGGCCGATCGACGTCACCGCGATTCTCGCGCAGATGGTGCAGATGGGCGACGAGGCGCACAACCGCAACCGGGCGGGCACGCTGATGCTGCTGCGGGAGCTGATGCCTGCGGTCATCGAGTCCGGCTTCCCCTCCGCCGACCTCGCCGAGGCTGCGCGCTTCGTGGCCGGCAACGACCACTTCTTCCTCAACCTCGCCATGCCCGGGTGCAAGCTCGCGCTCGACGCGGCGCGCGACATCCCCGGCTCGACCATGGTCGTCGCCATGGCCCGCAACGGCACAGACTTCGGGATCCAGGTCTCCGGTACCGGCAACCAATGGTTCACGGGCCCGGCGCAGGTGCCCGACGGGCTGTTCCTCGGCGACTACGGCCCCGAGGACGCCAACCCCGACATCGGTGACTCCGCCATCACCGAGACGGCCGGTCTCGGTGGCTTCGCGATGGCGGCGGCCCCGGCCATCGTCCGCCTCGTCGGCGGCACCGTCGCGGACGCCCTCGCCAACACCCGCCGAATGTACGAGATCACCCTCGCCGAGCACACCATGTTCTCCGTGCCGGTGCTCGACTTCCGCGGCGCTCCTGTTGGCATCGATGTCAGCTTGGTGGTGCGCACCGGGGTCCTGCCGCAGATCAACACCGGCATGGCCGGCAAGGTCGCCGGCACCGGGCAGGTCGGCGCCGGGCTGGTCACTCCCCCTGCGGACATCTTCCCCGCGGCGTTGCGTGAGCTCGCGGCTCGCACGCGCGGGCAGGGGACATGACACGCCTCGAACCACTGCCACCATCCAGTTTGGACTCAAACCAACGAGAGCTTTACGAAAGCATCGCGGGCGGTCCCCGCGCGCAGGGCGAACAGCACTTCGACCTCACCCGTACCGACGGTGCATTGCTGGGGCCGTTCACGGCGTTGTTGCTCTCGCCCGTGCTCGGTTCCGCGCTGCAGGAGCTGGGTGCGGCGGTCCGCTTTCACACCTCGCTGTCCGCACGCTGCCGGGAGATCGCGATCCTCACCGTCGCCGCCCACTGGGACAGCGCCTTCGAACGCTCCGCCCACGAAAGCGTTGGGCGCGCAGCAGGTCTCACCGAGGAAGTGCTGCGTCAGATCCGCGCCAGAACCGTGCCCGCACTGGACGATCCGCACGAGTCGGCCTACGCCCACCTGGCCATGGGCATGGTCGAAGGCGATGTCGACGACGAGTCCTGGTCCACTCATGCCTGCGTCGTGGGCGAGGCAGGCGTGTTCGAGCTGAGCACCCTCGTCGGCTACTACGCAACCCTCGCACTGCAGATGCGCATCTTTCGCGTCGACTGAAAGGATCAGCAATGTCCGACGAACTCTGCTTCACCCCGGCGACCGAGCTGGCGGCGATGATCCGCCGCCGGGAGCTCTCCGCCCGTGAGCTGCTCGACGCCCACCTCGACCGCATCGAGGCGACCAACCCCAAGGTCAACGCCATCGTGACCCTCGACATCGAGGGGGCGCGGGCTCAGGCCGACGCCGCCGACCTCGCGACGTCCCGGGGTGAGCCAACCGGCCCGCTGCACGGACTCCCGGTTGCACACAAGGACACCCACGTCACCGGCGGGATGCGCACCACCTGGGGCTCGCCGCTGCACCGCGACTTCGTGCCAACCGAGGATGAACTGGTCGTCGCCCGGCTACGGGAGGCCGGCGCCATCCGGGTGGGCAAGACGAACGTGCCGGAGTTTGCCGCCGGATCGCACACCTTCAACACCGTCTTCGGCGCCACCCGCAATCCGTATCGCCTCGACGTCAGCGCCGGCGGCTCTAGCGGGGGTGCTGCGGCGGCGCTCGCCTCCGGCATGGTCGCCCTGGCCGAAGGCAGCGACATGGGGGGCTCGCTGCGCAACCCCGCCGCGTTCTGCAACGTCGTCGGCCTGCGGCCCACCCCGGGGCGGGTACCCAGCTACCCGACGCAGCTCGGCTGGTCGACCCTTAGCGTGCAGGGACCAATGGGCCGCACCGTCGGCGACGTCGCCCTCGGGCTCTCTGCGCTCGCCGGCCCGGACCCGCGGGTGCCGATCTCGTTGGACGAGCATGGACAGGGCTTCGCGGCACCCATGCCACTGGAGCTGAACGGACTCCGCGTGGCGTGGGCGCCGGACCTGGGGGGACGGATCCCGGTCGACCCCGAGGTGCGTGCGGCGCTGGCCCCGGCCGCCGCTGTATTCGAGCAGCTCGGCGCGGAAGTCGAGGATGCCTGCCCGGACCTCGACGACGCCGACGAGGTGTTCGGTGTGCTGCGGGCCTGGATCTTCGCTGCGTCCTTCGGTGACGTGGTGGCGCGGCACCCCGATCAGGTCAAGCAGTCCATCCACTGGAACGTCGAGCAGGGACGCCGGCTCACCGGCGAAGACCTCTCCCGTGCCGAGACCCTGCACACGAGGCTGCACCAGCGCATCGTCGAGTTTTTCACCGACTACGACGTACTGCTGGCCCCAACCACCCAGGTCGTGCCGTTCGACGTGGACACCGAGTACCCGGCGCAGGTCGACGGTATCCACCAGGACAGCTACCTCGGGTGGATGCGGTCATGCTCCATGATCACCGCTGCCGGGGTCCCCGCCCTTTCCGTTCCGGCAGGATTCACCGAGGACGGCCTGCCGGTCGGGCTGCAGATCATCGGCGCACCCCGTGCCGACCGCCAGGTCCTGGAGGTCGGTCACGCGTTCGAGCAGGCCACCGAGGTCGGGCGACGGCGGCCCTCGCTGTGAGTGGGGACGGCGCCGCGTGCCGGCGCACTATCCTGCCGTGATGGACGTCCACCTCATCGCGCATCCGCTCGCCGCAGCCCGGCTCACCATGATGCGCGACGAGCGCACCGACAACGCCACCTTTAGGGCCGCCCTGCGTGAGCTGACGACGATGCTCGTCTACGAGGCGACCAGGGACGCGCCAGTCCAGGAGATCACCGTCCAGACACCGGTCGCCACCACCACCGGTGTCCGCTTGAGCAGCCCGCCGCTGTTGGTTCCGGTGCTGCGCGCGGGACTCGGTATGGCCGAGCAAGCCCATGCCCTGATTCCAGAGGCGCGAATGGGCTTCGTGGGCATGGCGCGGGACGAGGTCACCCACCAACCGGTCCCCTACCTGGAGTCGCTCCCCGACGACCTTTCCGGCACCCGCGTGTTTGTGCTGGACCCGATGATCGCGACCGGGGGGTCCATGGCGAGCACCATCGGGCGGCTCACCGACAGGGGCGCCACGGACGTCACGGCCATCTGTGTGCTCGCCGCCCCCGAGGGCATCGACTGCCTTGTCGCCGCTGGCGGCGTCACCCGGCTAATCACCGCGAGTGTCGACGAACGGCTCAACGAGCACGCCTTTATCGTGCCGGGGCTCGGCGACGCGGGGGACCGCCAGTTCGGTCAACGCTGAACCGCTGACTCACCGGGTACGTGTGCGGATGAACAGCGCTCGCGCCCAGAGGTAGGCCAGCAATGCGATGCCGGCGCACCAGGTGATGGCGAGCACCGCATTGCTGCCGTCGTTGACCAAACGCCCCGACCGGCCGGCGGCGTCATCGATCCGGCTTTTGAGGTGTTCGCCGAGGCGGAAGTCGATTCGCGCCGTCGCTCCCTCCTCGCCATCCGGTGACGCCCGCGGCGCCACGTCCAAGTGTTCAACTTGGGGATAGGGGGGCGCGACCAATGCCGCCATCTCCTTCGCAAAGTGCAGCTCGCCGCGGTCCAGATCCGTCTTGGGTAACTCCCATGGATTGGTGTAACTCGTTTCGCGTTGTTGCTCTGCGTTATTGAGGATTATGCCGTCAGGTGGTGAGTGTGCGGTTCACCTCCTGAGTGGGTCGGGGTTGCAGTGCGGGTGGGGTGAGCAGGGCCATGGACGCCTCGGAGAGGCAGCGGCAGTCGGAGACTTGACACTCGTCGTGGGCCTCGATCAACACGCATGCCGAAAGCCGTTGCGGGCAGCGGCGTTCGGGACGATGCCGACGACGTCGGTGTGTCGGTGCGGCGTTTGACCTCACGATTCAGTTTGACCTCACGATTCAACCGTTCGCTGGGGTTGGTTCACCAGATCTTGCGCCAGTGGACCTCGCGGAAGTCGGCGAACGCGATGATCGCCTCACGGGCCTGCCGCAGCATGGCGGCTACCGCAGGCAGTTGGGCCCCGGTCGATCCGGTCGCGAACGCGGCGCAGCCGCGCGAGGTCGCGCAGGTGCTGCACCGCGGCGGGTCTGCTGGTCAACTGCGAGAGCGTGCCACGTCGCGCCGGGTTGAGGTCACTGATCACCGTGCGGAACGCCCATCGGCGTTCCGCACGGTGATTCGCGCGTGCTATCGAGCGCTACGCGCCCAGGTCGACGATCGCCGCAACCGGGCCGCCGCCCTCAGGTCCCTGGTGCGCGGCGGAGACCGACACGAACACTGCGGGGTCGCCCGTGACCGCCGCCGTGACGCCCCCGACACAGGACTTGATTTGGCGGTGCCAGTGCACGTCCGAGTCGTCGAGCATCGCGTTGCGACGACCGCGGACGGTGCCGTCCTGGCTCGCCTCGCACTTGAGGAAGACGTTGACGAGCTTGCCGTCCAGGTCGCTGGTGCGCGGGCGCTCGGGGAGCTCGAGTCCGGCGTCGCGGATCGCCGCCCAGATGCCGTCGGAGTCCAGCGCGTCCTTCATCACGCTGTGCCCGACGCGGTAGCGCCCGCCGACACCACGTGCGTTGCCGACCACCACAACCTGGGCCCGGTCGAGCTCCACACCCGAGGAGCACGACGCGACCGCGGAGTAGAGCTCCCGGTTGTGCATGACGTCGGCGTCGGTCGGCATGTCGATCTCCCCAAGCGCCACCGCGATCCCGAGCGCCGTGCCGCCGTTGGACAGGTCCATCGACTCGTGGGTCTGTTCGGTCCACACCGTCTTGCCCCGGCTCTTGGCGTCGCGGATCGTGTGGATCGTCAACAGCGGGGTCTTGGTCTGCACATAGTGCACGTCGGCCGGATCGGTGATCCCGGCTGCCGCCATCGCGTCCTTCACCGCGGCGGCGACCTTGGTGATCATCGCGGTGCGGCCGATGTCCTCGGGCAGCAGCTGCTCGCTCATGGCAACACCGACGGTCAGCCGCGGCTCGTCGGTCTGCGGCGCCTTCTCAGCGGGGACGGTCGCGAAGATGGTCGCGTGCGGGCTGATCACGCCGTCGGTGCCGCCGGACCAGACAATGGGAATGTCGCCCACCGCGGCGGCGTCGCGGGTGCCCTTCGCGGCGAGCACCTCACGGAAGGCGCGGTCAGCGATGATCCGGGTGTAGTCGTTGACGCCGCCGTTGCCCTCGGTCTTGCCGATGACGGCGACCACACGGTCGGCCTCCAGCACACCGGCGTCGATGAGCTTCGCCAACTCGCTGGCGTCGGACACGTTGTGCAGCGGAACCTTGCGGACCTCAATTGCTTCGGGCACTGAACTCTCCTCTGATGGGGACGGGACTGGGTGGGTCAAGCAGTGACGATGGTTCCTGCGGTGCCGGCAAGGGCACCGGCAATGTTGTGTAAGGAGGTGATGACGGACCGCCCGCCCGCCTCGGCGAAGCGGCAGGCGGCGTCGACCTTGGGTCCCATGCTGCCGCCCGCGAAGTGGCCGGCCTCGGCGAGCCGGCGCAGTTCGGCGGCGGTCACGGCACCGATGGGGCGCGCCTCGGGGGTGCCCCAGCCGATGATCGCGGCGTCGACGTCGGTGGCGATCACCAGCACATCCACGTCGAGCTGCGCCGCGAGCACCGCAGCCGTCAGGTCCTTGTCGATCACGGCTTCAACGCCGCTCAGCTCGCCACCGGCACCCCGGATAACGGGGACACCGCCTCCGCCCGCGCACACCACCACGCACCCGGCGTCGAGCAGCATCCGCACCGTAGGCGCCTCCAGGCACTCGAGGGGCTCCGGTGAGGCCACCATGCGTCGCCAACCCCGCTCGCCACGGTCCTCCCAGTTCTGGCCGTGCTCGATCATCAGCTTCGCCTCCTCCGCGGGGAGGTAGCGGCCGATGGGCTTGCTGGGCGCAGCGAAGTGCGAATCGTCACGGGAGACCAGGGTTCGGGAGACGAGCACGGCCGAGCGGGCCGTGCAGTCTCGCTGGGCCAGCGCCTGGTCGAGCGCGTTCAGGACGAGCACCCCGATCGTCGCCTGGGTTTGGGCTCCGCACCAGTCCAGCGGGACCGGCGGCACCACCGAGGCGGCGATCTCGTTCTTGACCAAAAGGTTGCCGACCTGCGGCCCGTTGCCGTGCGTCAGCACCACCTCGGCGCCGTCGGTCACGATGTCGGCCACCGCACCCATTGCCGAGACAATGGCCAACCGCTGGTCGTCCGGATGAGCACGGCCGTCCTGCGCGGTCATGGCGTTGCCGCCCAACGCAATCAGTACTCTCACGGTGCTCACGTTATCGGCGGACCGCTGTGACGAGCACCGGCAATGGTTGCCCAAACGGTCGGCGCCCTTGGTCACATCTGCGTCGCTTCGCCCTCATACGCCGAGTCGCCGATAGCGGGCCAACCGGGCGGCGAGGAGTTCCGCCGGCGTGCGGCACAGCAGCATCGCCAGCTCGTGCTCGAGCACACCGCCGAGCCGGCCCAGGAACGCGGACGGTTCGTCCGCGGCGTCCGGGTGCTCGGCCACGATGCGGTCGACGATCCCGTGGCGCAGCAGGTCCAGGCTGCGTACCCCCTGAGCGTCCGCCATCTCCGCCGCCCGGTCGGTGGTGTGGAACCTGATCGCGGACGCCCCCTCGGGTGGCAACGGGGACAGCCAGGCGTGCTGCGCGCAGAGCACCCGGTCGGCTGGCAGCAGCGCCAGCGCTCCCCCACCGGCGCCCTCACCGAGGAGCAGGCAGATGGTCGGCGCGTCGAGCGTGGTCAGCTCCACCAAACAGCGAGCGATCTCCCCCGCCAGACCGCCTTCTTCGGCGTCCTTGCTCAGCGCCGCCCCGGCGGTGTCGATCACGGTGACCAGCGGCAGCGTCAGCTCGGCCGCCAACCGCATCCCCCGTCGCGCCTCGCGCAGGCCGGCCGGGCCCAGCGGCTGATCGGCGAAGCGCCGGTCCTGACCGAGCACGACGCAGGCCGCGGGGCCGAAGCGCGCCAACGCCAGCAGCAAACCGGGTTCGTACTCCCCGGCCCCGGTGCCCTGCAGGGGCGTCACCGTGTTCGCGGCGACCTTCAGCAGCGCACGCACCCCGGGACGCACCGGGTTGCGCGAGCGCTGGATGGACTCCCAGGCCGGGACGTCCGGCAGCGATTCGAGCGGCAGGTCGGGCACCGGCGGCGGTGGTTCCCTGGGCGCGCAGAGCACCGCCAGCGCGGAGATCGCGACCGCCCGCAGCACCTTCGGGGCCACCACGGCGTCGACCAGACCGTGGGCGGCGAGGTTTTCCGCGGTCTGCACCCCCGATGGAAACTCCTCGCCGTAGAGCTCCTGGTAAACCCGCGGACCCAGGAACCCGAGCAAGGCACCGGGTTCGGCGGCGGTGACGTGGCCGAGCGACCCCCAGGACGCCATCACGCCGCCGGTGGTGGGATGCCGAAGGTATACGACGTAAGCGAACCCGGCGGCCTTGTGCGCCGCGATCGCCGCCGAGATCTTGACCATCTGCAGGAAGGCCACGGTGCCCTCCTGCATCCGGGTGCCGCCCGAGGCCGGCACCGCAAACAACGGCAGGCCCTCGGCGGTGGCCCGCTCGATCGCCAAGGTCAGCCGCTCCGCGGCGGCCACCCCGATCGATCCGGCGAGGAACCGGAACTCGCACATGATGATCGCGACGCGGCGCCCCTCGAGCGTCGCCTCGCCGGTGATCACCGACTCGTCCACACCGGAGCGCTTCCGTGCAGCGGTCAGCTCGTCGTAGTAGCTCTGCTCCGGTTTCCCATGCACACCTCTCGGGGGCAGCGGTTCGGCGTCCCAGCGCAGGAAGCTATCGGGATCGACCACGACGTCGAGCAGCTCCAGCGCACCCAACCGGCTCATGGCCGCGCTAGCCAGGCGCGAATGTCTGCGCCGTGCTGGTCGAGTGTGGGCGGGGCCGAGTGCGTGGTGCGCACCCCAGCACCCGGGGCCCCCGCGCCCGGGGCGCCGTCAAAGCGCAACGGCGGCCCGGGCAGGGTGATGGTGCCCAGCGCGGCGTGCTCAACGTCGACCAGCAGGCCCTGCGAGCGCGTCTGCTCCCAGGTGTAGACCTCCTCGAGGTTGCGTACCTTGCCCGCGGGCACCCCCAGCTCGTCCAGGCGGACCAGCAGCTCGGCACTCGGCAGCGCCCGAAAGGCGGCGTCCACCGCGGCGATCACCGCGTCCCGGTCACCCACCCGCTCGGGGTTGCTCGCCCACTCGGGTCGGTCGAGCCCGAACTCGGGGGCGAATCGCCGCCACAGACCTTCGCTGCCGACGGCGATCTGCACGAACCCGTCCGCAGCGTGGAACAGGCCGTAGGGACAGATCGACGGGTGATGACCACCGGTGGGCTGCGGGATCTCACCGGCCACTGTGTACCGGGTGCCCTGAAAGGCATGCACCCCGACGATGGAGGCGAGCAGGCTGGTACGCACCACCTGCCCCCGCCCGGTGGTGGTGCGTTCGTGCAGCGCCGCGACCACCCCGTAGGCGCCGTTCATGCCGGCCAGCAGGTCGCCGATGGGGACACCCACTCGCGTCGGTTCCGCGGCGGACGGCCCCGTCAGCGACATCAGCCCGGCCTCGCCCTGGGCGATTTGGTCGTAACCCGGGCGAGTGCCCTCCGGTCCGTCGTGGCCGAAGCCGGTGATCGAGAGCACCACCAGCCGCGGGTTGAGCTCGTGCAGGCGCGCCACGCTGAAGCCCAAGCGGTCGAGCACGCCAGGCCGGAAGTTCTCCACGAGTACGTCGGCTCGTGCGATCAGCTTTGTGAGCGTGGCGCGGCCGTCGTCGCTCTTCAGGTCCAGCGCGATGGACTCCTTGTTGCGGTTGCAGGACAAGAAGTACGTCGAGTGCCGCTGCCCATCGGAGCCGGGCATGAACGGCGGCCCCCAGCTGCGGGTGTCATCGCCGCTGCCCGGCGACTCCACCTTGATCACCCGGGCGCCGAGGTCACCCAGCATCATCGCCGCATGGGGGCCGGCCAAGGCACGAGACAAGTCGACGACCAGCACGTCCGACAGCGGTCCGGTCATGACGCCACCGCCCCAGACTCGGAAGACCCAGCCCCGAGGAAGTCACAACCCGCCGATTCCGCGCCCCCGGAGAGCTGGGCGTAGCCGGGACCGCGGTCGAAGAAGGCCTCCGCCCCCGAGCGCGCGGCCCGTAGCTCCGCGCGCAGCGCCTCGGTCGCCGCGGTGTCGGCGGCGGGCTCGTCGGCCGCACCGGTGACCACCACGGCGTAGTCCGCTCTGGCGGCAGCAGGTGACACCTTGCCCCACAAAACATCTCGAATGACGTGGTCGACATCGCGGTCGAGTGGGTCCCCCCAGCCGCCGCCGCCGGTGGTGCGGATGCGGATGAGGCCGCCGGCGGGAACGAACTCCGCGTCGGCGAGTGCGTCGACCACCCGCTCGTCGGGGCCGCCGGGGTCGATGGTCACCGAGAAGGACTCACCGGCTTTGCCGCCCTTGACCCCCCAGCAGGCCAGGATCGATCGGTCGGCGATGGACATGAAGTGCGCGTCCTTGCGCATCCGGATGTACTTCTCGTAGCCGAGGCCGCCGCGGAACTGGCCGGCGCCGCCGGAGTCCTTAGCCAGCCCGAGCCGCTCGACGATGAACGGGAAGCGGGCTTCGGTGAACTCCGTGGGCAGGTTGCGCGAGTCGGGCACGACGTGGATGGTGTCCTCGCCGTCGGCGTAGTAGCGGCCGCCGGAGCCGCCGCCGAGCACCTCCCGCATCAGGTACGGCTCGCCGGCATCGTCGTTGCCGTACACCCCGGTGTAGCGGATGGTCTCCTGGTCGGCGGGCATCCGGCCGTCGACGGCCTTGGCCACCACCCCGGACAGGACGCCGAGCAGCCGCAGGATGACGAAGGTCCGCGCGTTGGTGGGGGCGGGGAAGATCGGCGTGACCAGGGTGCCGGGCGGCGGGAATCGCATGTCGATGAGGTCGACGACGCCCTCGTTGACGTCGAGTTCGGCCATCCGCTCGGGGGTGTCCGCGAGGTTGCGCAGCACCGGTGCGAGCCACTTCTTGAGGAAGTTGCCGTCGGCGTAGTCCCCGCAGTGGTTGATCGGCCCTTTGGCCTGCGGCGCGGTGCCGGTGAAGTCGATGATCAGCTTCGGGCCGTCCGGCTCGTCCTCGCCGACCTTGGTCAGGGTGATCCGCTGGGTGTGCAGTTTCGGGTCGTCCACCCCGTCGTGTTCGGCGTAGTCCTCCCACGTCCAGGAGCCGGTGGGGATCTTCGAGAGTATCTCGCGGCGGAAGGTTTCCGTGGTGCCCGCGACGATGGCATCGAAGCAGGCCTCGATGGTGTCGCGCCCGTAGCGGGTGAACAACTCGGTGAGCCGGCGGGAGCCCATCAGGCAGGCCGAGCACTCCGCGTCGAGGTCGGCGGCCAGCGAGTCCGGCATCCGGGAGTTGCGGGTCATGATGGACAGCGCCGCCCGGTTGGGCACGCCGGCGTCCCAGAGCTTGATGGGCGGGACCATCAGGCCCTCCTCGAACACGCTGGTGGCGTGGCTGGGCATCGAGCCGGGCACCCCACCGCCGATGTCGTCGTGGTGGCCGAAGGCTTGGACGAAGGCGACCACCTCGGGGCCGTTGCCGTCGTCGTGGAAGACGGGCACGGTGACGCACAGGTCGGGCAGGTGCCCGATGCCACCTTCGGACTGGTAGACGTCGTTGTGGAAGAACACGTCGCCCGGGCGCATCGTCTCCAGCGGGAAGTCGCGGGCGATCGGCTGGACCAGTGCGCTGTAGGAGCGGCCGGTCAGCTTGCGGAGCAGACGGTCGTGGATGCCGGCGCGGTAGTCGTGCGCGTCGCGGATCATCGGTGACCGGGAGGTCCGGCCGATGGCGGTCTCGACCTCCATCTCGATCGAGGCGAGACTGCCGGCGACGATCTCCTGCAGCACCGGGTCCACTGTGGTGGATCCCCCCAACGTCTGCGTACTCATGCCGGTACCTCCGTGGTGGTGACGAGCAGGTTGCCGAAGTGGTCGACCCGCGCGGTGAAGCCCGGGTGCACCGGCACCGTGGAGCCGTACTCCTCGATGATCGCGGGACCGGCCAGTACGTCGCCGGGGGCGAGGTTGGGACGCCAGTAGACGGCGGCGTCGGCGTAGCCGACGTCGCCGTCGAAGCAGACCCCTCGGGTCGCGGTGCGGGCCCGCTCGGCGTTGCCGTCGCCTGCCGTCATCTCGCGCAGGTCCGGACGACGGATCGGGCCGATGCCGGACACCCGCAGGTTCACCCACTCCACGGCCTGGGTCCGGTCGCCGCGGAAGTCGTAGCCGTACAGGGCGCGGTGCGCGTCGTGGAAGGCGTCGGCCACCGCTTCCGCCGCGGCGGTGTCGAGTACGCCGGGCGGCACCGGGACGCGCACCTCGAAGGCCTGCCCGAAGTACCGCAGGTCCGCGGTCCGGTCATAGCGATGTTCGGCGGCGGGAAAGCCTTGCCCGGTCAACGCGGCGCCCGCCTGCGTCTGCAGCTCGGCGAAGATCGGCTCCACCGTCGTCGGCTCCAGCTCATCGTGGCGGCGGATGGCGGTGCGGACGTAGTCGTTCTTCACGTCCACGGTGAGCAACCCGAAGGCGGACACGTTGCCGGGATTGGGGGGGACGAGCACTCCGCGCAGGCCGAGGATGTCGATCAGGCGGCACAGCAGCAGCGAGCCGGAGCCGCCGAAGGTGGCCAGCGTGAAGTCGCGCACGTCCAGGCCACGCTTGACGGTGATCTGGCGGACCGCGTTTGCCTGATTCCAGGCGGAGATCTCCAGGATGCCGGTCGCGCACGCCTCGGGGGTGAGGCCGAGCCGGGTGGCCAGCTCGGTGAGTCCGGCGCGGGCGGCGTCGACATCCAAGGGCACCTCACCGCCGAGCAGGTGCGGGGGGATCCGGCCGAGCACGACGTGGGCGTCGGTGATGGTGACCTCGCGGCCGCCCTTGCCGTAGCACAGCGGCCCGGGGTCGGCCCCGGCCGACTGGGGTCCGACCTTGAGCGCACCCTCGGGCGACACCCAGGCGATCGATCCGCCCCCGGCCCCGACGGTGACCACGTCGATCATCGGGATCTTCGACGGGTACACCCCGACGCTGCCCTCCGTGGTCAACGTGGGCTCGCCCTCGAGCACCACGGACACGTCGGTGGAGGTGCCGCCGCCGTCGCAGGTGAGCACCTTGTCGAAGCCGGCGTTGCGGGCGATCAGCGCAGCGCCGAGCGCACCCGCCGCCGGGCCGCTCAACACCGTGGTGATCGGCTGGTGCACGACCTCCTCGGCCGAAAGCACCCCGCCGTTGGATTTCATCACATAGAACGGCATCGGGATGTCACCACCGGCGAAGGCGTTGAGACGCTCGGCGATCGAGCGAACGTACTGGGACACCTTCGGCTTGACCGCGGCGTCGACCAGCGTGGTCATGGACCGCTCGTACTCGCGGTACTCGCGGAGCACCTGCGAGGAGATCGAGACGACCGCCTTGGGGTGCTCACGGGCGAGGACGTCGCGCATCCGCTCCTCGTGCTCGGGGTTGGCGTAGGAATGTAGGAAGCACACGCCGAGGGTGTCGATGCCGCGGTCCCGGAACCAGCGGGCGACCTCGACGGCCCGGTCTTCGTCGAAGGGGCGCAGCTCGGCCCCGGTGTGGTCGAGGCGGCCGCCGATCGTCTTGACCAGGTGGGCGGGCACGATGCGGTCCGGCTTCACCCAGAAGTAGGAGTTGCCGTACCCGTCCGGCACCGACTGCCGGGCAATCTCGAGGACGAACTCGTAGCCCTCGGTGGTGATGAAGCCCAGCTCGTCGACCTTGCCCTCGAGCAGCTGGTTGGTCGCGACGGTCGTGCCGTGGCTGACCGCGGCAAGCGCGTCGCCGCCCTTGCCGAGCAGGCCGAGCACCTTGTGCACGCCGGCGATGAATCCTTCGGCCGGGTCGGCAGGGGTGGAGGGCGTCTTCGTGGTGGTCAGCTGGCCAGTGCTCTCGTCGAAGGCGACGACGTCGGTGAACGTGCCGCCGGTGTCGATGCCGATCCGGATGTGTGGAGGCGTCATGCGTGCGAGTCAACTGGCAGTAGTACACAAAGTCGTTGGCAAAACTTGCCCAGGCTGCCGTCCGGGATTTAGCAGCCCGCTGGGATAGCGACCCAAGACCATATTTGTGGACGCTCAGAGGTGCTCAGGACAGGTGAGCGTCCACAAATCGCCCTGGGCGCAGGTGCAGGGCGGTCCTCGACCTTGGGCCATTACGGAACGTGCCCAAGTACGACAGACGCTGGCAGAACTCGAACGGAGGATAGATGACCGACGAAGCCCTTCTCGCCCACGCTCTTTAGACCGCCAAAGAAGGACTGTCCGAGGGTGGCATCCCGATCGGGGCCTTCCATCACTACAAACCTAAGCATCGGGTTGCCCACCTCCCTCGTCGGCATCGCCATCCCCGGAGCCGAACAACACCGCCGCAACCCCGTGACCGCCGCCGCCTATGGCACCGCCACCGTACTCATCGCTGACGAAGCAGCGCTACTGCTCGACCTCCAGGACGTGTTCTGGTCCAAGCAAGGCCGCACCAGCGTCGACCTCGCCATCGGCGGACTCACAATCGCCGGCATCCCCCTCTGGCCAGCCCTCACCCGAGAACTCCGCCGCTAATCACCGCCGACCCAGACCCATACGCCCTGCCCAATCTTTCCTCAGCGCGTCTTCGCTTGCTCAGGGTGCGGGCGGTGCTGTCCCGCCTGTGGGTGGCGGCCCGTACAGCCGGCCGCCGAACTGTGCGGCCAGGCGCACCGCCTGCGGTACCTGTGTTTGCTGCGCGGCGAGAGCGCGCACCGCCGCGAAGTTGTGCTCGTTCTGCTCGGCCGCTTCCTGCTCCTTGGCTTCCAGGATGCTCGGTGCCGCGGCCTGTGGCGTACCCGCGGTGGGGTTGTCGCCCTCGGTGGGGTGGTCGAGGAGTTCCTCGGCGTGGGCGTCGAGGACCGCGAGGTCCTCGCCTCGCTCGATCGCGGTGCCGCGGGCTGCGAGGTAGCGGCGGTCCCGCATGCGCAGCTCCTCGGCGTCGGTGAACCCCCGGCGCACCAGCGCGTCCAGAGCGTCGGTGCTGGTGTCCTCGGCCAGCACCGCGGCTCGGGCGTAGATGTAGGCCCGGTGGTGTTCGGGCAATCCCTTCATCTCTGTCATCGTCCCCACTCCCTGTCCTCGCGGACTGCTCCGGTATCGGGTGGTCGCTGCCGCGGCCGGTTGGTTCGTTGCCCCGCCGCCACGGCCGACTCGGGTACCGCGCGCTGCGCCCCTGCTGCCCGCTCCCGGGTTGGTGGTGCCGAGTCGTTCTGCATGCGGTGCGCCGCGAGGCCTGCGCGTTCGGCGGCTTCGGCCGCCCAACGGGCTTGTCCCAGTCGGCCGGCCGTCTCGTGGGTGTCGCTGATGGTCTGGGCCAGACGCATCATCTGCTGCACCAACACCAGGGTGCCGAAGACTTCCGACTGGGCACCCCCCACGGTCAGCATGGCCTGGGCCACCCGCCACAACGCGCCCCCGTCGGGGGGCCGTTCGATGTGCCGGTGCGGTGCCCGCCAGGCCGCGCACGCCAGGGCGTGCGCGGCTTGGGTGAGCGGTGTCCGGACGCGGCGGTCGGGCAGTTGTTGTGCCATCGCGGCGAACACCCCTGCCCCGTCGCGGGCGAACGCCGACCACGCCGCCCGGTCCCCGCCCGGGGTGGCCGCCATCCGTTGGTGTGCCGCGGTCATCGCCTCCTGCGCCGCGGTGACCGCCCGGGGATCATGCACCGGGGTGCGCCGCGGTGTCGTAGCGCCTCGTTGGGTCGCCGCCTTCCACGTCGCCGCCGCCCCCGGGTCGGGGTCCCACCCCGCGCGCATCGCCGGCAAACTCAGATCCCGACCCAGTGCCAGGCCGGAGAAGAACACCAACGAGTCGGTGGCGGTGTCGGTGGACGGGCGGGCCGCCGCGTACCCGGTGACTTCCGTGCTGGCGCCTGCGCCCCACCGCGGGCGCAGGATCAGCCCGTTCGCGCGGGCGTGGCCGATGAACTCCGACTCGGTCCGGGCGGCGGTCGCCGCGGAGCGCACCGACCGGCGGACCACCTCCCGATCCGACTCCCGCTGGGTGCTCAGCTGCCGCGCCACCTCCACCCGGGACAGCTCCGGGGTGCCCGCCCCGATCGGTGCGGTGCGATCGGCCAACCCGAAGCGGGCTTCCATCTCCTTGGCCACCCCCCGCAACACCGTGTAGTCCGAGCGCAGCCAATGCTTGCCGCCGTCTTCCCGGACCAGGTTGGCGACCAGGTGAATGTGGTCGTTGCCGGCCGTGGACTTCCCGTGGTGCACCGCCACCCACCGCACCCCCGTCGGGGAATGCGGCTGGCCGAAACCGAGGCGCTCCGCCGCCGTCTCAGCCACCAGGGCCCACTCCGCGTCGGTGAGGTCCCGGTCCTCCACCGGATTGGAGATCGACACGTGATAGACAAACTCGCTGGTGGTCTCCGGGGCGAACCACCGACGCGGGTAGTCCAGCTCCGCCGCGACCCGCGCCCGCTCGAACTCCCCCGGATGCGGGCCGAGCAGTTCGTCGTCGTAGGCGGCGACGATCCGCTGATGGGTGTGCTCGTTGCGTTTACCCGGACCGAACAGGTACTCCACCAGTCCCCGCATCCGGTCACCCCGCTTGGGTGAGACCTTGGTGATCACCGGACGAGGGTGGCATCCGGATCGGGCAACGTCCCCGCCCGCCGCGGCGATCCGGTGCAGCGTTCGATGATCGGGTCCAACGCGGCGATCGCCCGGACCGCACCCCGGTAGGTCGCCGCCGCCTGCCGCTCCACCTCCCCCGTCCCGTGCAGCAACCGCGCCACCTGGTTCACGTTCAACCCCACCCGGTACACCTGCTGGCGCAACGCCCGCAGCTCCTCACCCCACACCCGCATCAGCACCCGGTCCCCGGCCACGCTCGAAGACTCCTGCGCCCGCAACCCGGCCAACGCCAGGTACGCCGGAATGGACGTCCCCGCCAGCGCGGCCCGCGCCGCCAACCTCTCATAGTCCGCGTCGGTGAAACGCACCTTCACCTCCCGCTGCCGGCCACCGACCACCCGACGCTGCCGCCACCCCCCATAGCCCCGCTTCCCCCCTCGCTGTGCTCCCGCGTCTGGGGACTCCTCCCCCACCTCGTCCTCCGATCCCACCATCATGACCACCCTCTCTCGTCCCCTCGGCCCAGCGCAGCGCTCACACCCAGTGTGACCCACCGGCGGCGCAACCGCCAGGCCCGGACCCCGATCCGGGCCCCTGTTCCTATATCTTGCTCCCCGAAGGTGGCGCTCCCGCCGTCAATCTCCGGGACCAGCGCCTACCGCACACCAGCAGGGAACAGTGACGAATCGGCGCCCGCACCTCAACCATCACTGACCACACAGCACACCAAATGGGTAGGGGCCTTCCTCCCCGCCCGCCGCATCGTCCCTGTGCCCTCGGCCGAGGGCACAGGAGGCGGCTTTCTATCGGGGCGAATGCCTAGAGTGATCGCATCTGACCACCACACCAAAGGGGCAACCGATGTCCGCCACCATCTCAGGAAAACGGGCCGCCGAGTCCGCCGCGCGCGCAGCCATGAACGAACGCGTCGGTCTCGTCGCCGCCATCGGCGAGGCCCAAGACCAACACACCAAAGCACTCGCCGCCCTCACCAGTGCGCAACAAGCCGCAGACGCCGCCGCGGCCGCTGTGCGTGAATCGTTCGCCGTCGCGGCCCGCGGCGGCTGGAGCAGGAAAGAACTCAAAGCAATAGGACTCACCGCACCGCCTGCGGCCACCCCTCGCCGCAAGACATCGAAAGCCGGCACCCCAGCGACGGCTCACGACCAGCAGACGGACGCGACCAGCACACCCCCGGCGCCCTAGACGGTGCGCAAGCGCACCACACCCTCACCCCCGGTGCCACCACAGTTGCGTGCCCAGTACTGCGCGATGGCGCACCGCGCCGCCGCGTCCGGTTGTGCGCTGGACCCGGTCCCGGTGCTCATCCTGCGCGGGGACAGCCAGCACACCAGCGTCACCTTCGCCGGTCGTCGAGACGGGAGTGCTCCGCCGCGGATCTGCCTGGCCCCAGACCTGCTGGACACCGACACTGATCCAGCCGACCGGGCCTGGACCATCGCCCACGAGTTGAGCCATGCGCTGCGCTACCAGTGGCGGCCGCCCTCCCGCCTCCCAACCTCCGCGCGGATGCTGATCGTGTGCTGTGTCGTAATTGCCGTGGCCCTAGCCGCGGCTGTGCGGTCGTCGTTGGTCAATGACGGCGTGCACCTCGGGCGCTTCGTCGTGCTCAGCTGGGTTGCGATGCTCATGTGGTGGCTGGTGCACGCGGCGGTGGAGCGTCGCGAGGAGCAGGCAGCCGACGAACTGGCGGCGACGGTGTTTGGTGAGTCCTCACCGACACCCGTGTGCAACGGCTACGCCGCCACGAAGGCTGGCTGCTGGCTCATCTGCCGACCTTCGTGTCGACCCATCCCCGTCCCGAGCAACGCCGCCGCGCCATCGCCGGCGCCCAATGATCCAACTCCTGTTCGCGTCCGTGTCCTTGCCCTCCGGTTGCGCGGCTCGCAACCGCGTGCGCTCCCCGGTGTCGGATCGGCGGATAGGGGTGGTGTCCGGGTTCTGCATTCCCATGTATGCCAGCTGCACCGCACGAGGCTCGCCCGGTGCCTCTCCGGTCTCTTGTCCCTCACCGACAGCGGCACCCACCAACGACCGTGCAGTGCTACGGCCGGCGCGAGCGGCCAGCTCCGCCTCGCCCACTTCCCTGCGCAACGCCGTGCCCTATGCGGACGCGCTGCGCTCCTACCTCACCCGGGTGACGTCACAGTTGGCCGGTAACGCCCAGCCCGCGGCCGAGGTCGCCGACACCATCGTTGCACTGCTCTCCGCCACAGAACCGCCCTTCCGGATGCAGACCTCCGACTGGGCCCAGCAGTTCGTGGCCACCAAGCTCGCCGACGTCGACGGCTCCGCTGTTCAAGCTCTCACGACCCCCTGGATCACCGCCTAAGCGCGGTGCACCAATCCGCGCCGGTGGCCTGGCAGACGACGGCTGGCCGCGATGCACGACCGATCTACTGTGAGGTCATGCCGACCCGACCATCCGAGTCCGTCTGGGACTATCCCCGTCCACCCCGCGCCGAGACCGTCGACCTACGCGTGGTGGTGCGGCACGCCGGCCTGACGGTGGTTGATACCCGCGATGTCGTCCGCGTCCTGGAAACGAGTCACCCACCTACCTACTACCTGCCGCGCACCGCGTTCACCGAGGACCTGCTCACCGCCACCGACCGCCGCACCATGTGCGAATGGAAGGGCACCGCCCGCTACGTCGACCTGGTGGCGCCCGAGGCGAAACCACTGCACGACATCGGCTGGTGGTACCCCACCCCCGACTCGCGCTACCCCGAGCTCACCGACCGCGTCGCGCTCTACGCCGGCCCGCTCGACGAAGCAACGGTCGACGGTGAGCAGGTCGAGCCGCAGCCAGGGGCCTTCTACGGTGGGTGGATCACCACAGAGCTGGTCGGCCCATTCAAGGGCAGCCCTGGAACAAGCCGATGGTAGGGCGGGTCGCACCAGGTGCGGGGCAGCCTGCGCCGATGATCCGCCCGCCCGCCCGTGGCGGCGCTCCTCGACACCGCCCTCGACCGCTCGGTGGTCCCCGGCTACTCCTGGCTCGGCTACCTGATCCGGCGAGGCACCTTCTCCGCGGACCTCGCCGGGCGCGGGACAGCACCTGAATGTGCTGGTGCACAACGCCGGAACGCTTCCGGAGTCCCGTACCGAGACCAACGAAGGACACGAGGTCACCCTCGCGACCCACGTCCTCGGCCCCGTTCTGCTGACCGAGCAGCTCACGCCGGCGCTTGCGGCGTCCACCGCCACACGGGCTACAGGTTTAACAGACACGGCCTTGACCTGCCATCGCCACTGGCCGTCCGGGCGGGGCCAGGAATAGTCGCTGCCGCAACAGGGTTCCGGCCTGTACGCAACGCTCGCTGGGTTGGCTGGGAGTCAGCGAGGCTCCCGCACCCATGATCTGATCTATCCGGTGGACCCCCCAGCATCCGCGGTGGCAATCACATGAACCACGATGACCTGGCGGAGCCGTTCCGTAGAACACGTCACACGCCCCCGCGGTGAGCCGAACAACGCGCTGGGCCGCCCAGCGTGTCGCTTGCCAGGACGAGGTGGCCAGGATCGGATGGGGTTCAGCGGCCCTTACGGCGGCGGGCTACCCACCGAGTCAGAGTGCTGTCCGCGCGAGTCAACATCCCGGGCCCGGCCGGCCGGCCGGCCGGCCGCACACCGTCGAGCCGTCGGGCCGGGTGGGAGGCCGCCTGGACACGCTGATATCGAGGTCGAGCGCGGCGGCCGGTGCCAAGCTGCGCAGGCTGCGCGGGCCTGGCGAGCGCTCGCGGCGGTCGTTGCCCCACCCAGCCTGCTCCTACCGGTCCCGCCGAGCGCCAAGACTGGCGACCCCGACCCGCCTCACCGCCCGACAGCAGTGCGTGCCCGGTGACCGGCAGGTTTGGGTCGATGCTCGGTTGATCAGAGGCATGAGAATTCCACTATGAGTAGTATCGATTCCGTTGGGCGGAAATACCGCCGCGGACGGTGAGGAGTGGCATGGATCAGCGTGTTCAGGTCGGCGGGCTCAGCGTCGCCGAGGTGCTGCACCAGTTCGTGGAGCGGGAGGCGCTGCCCGGGACGGGGCTTGAGCCCACCGCGTTCTGGAACGGCCTCGCCGCCATCATCGCCGACCTCGCCCCCCGCAACGCCGCGCTGCTGGCCCGCCGCGACGAGCTCCAGGCCTCGCTCGACACCTGGCACCGCGAGCACCCCGGCACGCCGGACGCCGAGGCCTACCCCGCGCTGCTGCGCGAGCTCGGCTACCTGCTCGACGAGCCCGCCGACGTCGCCGTGACCACCTCGGGCGTCGACGCCGAGGTGGCCGAGATCGCCGGCCCGCAGCTGGTGGTGCCGCTGCTCAACGCCCGCTTCGCCACCAACGCCGTCAACGCCCGCTGGGGCTCGCTCTACGACGCGCTCTACGGCACCGATGTCATCTCCCGCGACGGCGACCTGGCCCCCGGCCGCGAGTACAACCGCACCCGCGGCGACGAGGTCATCCGCCGCGGCCGCGCCTTCCTCGACGAGCACTTCCCGCTCGCGTCCGGCTCGCACGCCGACGCGACCGCCTACGCCGTGAACGACGAGGGCGTCGCCGTCACCGTCGACGGCGCGACCGTGCGGCTGGCCGACCCGGCCCAGCTGGTGGGCTTCCGGGGCGAGCGCGCGCACCCCGAGGGCGTGCTGCTCGTCCACCACCACCTGCACGTCGAGATCCAGGTCGACGCCGAGGACCCGATCGGCTCGACCGACCGGGCCGGGGTCAAGGACCTGCTGCTCGAGTCCGCCGTGTCGACGATCATGGACCTCGAGGACTCCGTCGCGGCCGTCGACGCCGAGGACAAGGTGCTCGGCTATTGCAACTGGAAGCACCTCATGGACGGCACCCTCGCCGAGGAGGTCACCAAGGGCGGAAAGACCTTCACCCGCGCCATGAACCCCGACCGGACCTACTCGACGCCCTCGGGGCGCGACGTCACCCTCAAGGGCCGCTCGCTGCTGTTCATCCGCCAGGTCGGCCACCTCATGACCACCGGTGCGGTGCTCGACCGTGACGGCGGCGAGGTGCCCGAAGGCATCCTCGACGCGGTCATGACGGCGCTCGGCAGCCTCGGCGACCTGCGCGGGGAGTCGGCGCTGGCCAACTCCACCCACGGCTCGATGTACGTGGTCAAGCCCAAGATGCACGGCCCCGACGAGGTCGCCCTCGCCGTCGAGCTGTTCGGCCGGGTCGAGGAGCTGCTCGGCCTGCCGCGGCTGACGATCAAGGTCGGCATCATGGACGAGGAGCGGCGCACCACGCTGAACCTCAAGGCGTGCATTGAGCAGGCCCGCGAGCGCCTCGCCTTCATCAACACCGGCTTCCTCGACCGCACCGGCGACGAGATCCACACCTCCATGCACGCGGGGCCCGTCGTCCGCAAGAACGACATGAAGGCCGAGACGTGGATCGGTGCCTACGAGGACCTCAACGTCGGCATCGGCCTGGAGTGCGGGCTGCTCGGCCGCGCCCAGATCGGCAAGGGCATGTGGGCCGCGCCCGACAGCCTGGCCGCCATGCTCGAGGCCAAGATCGGCCACCCGCAGGCCGGGGCGAGCTGCGCCTGGGTGCCCTCGCCCACCGCGGCCACCCTCCACGCGCTGCACTACCACCAGGTCGACGTCCGGGCCCGGCAGGAGGAGCTCGCCGCCGGTGGCCGCCGCCGCGACCGCGGGGACCTGCTGCGGGTGCCGCTCGGCGACCCGAGCGCCTGGTCCGACGAGGACAAGCAGGACGAGATTCAGAACAACCTGCAGAGCCTGCTCGGCTACGTGGTGCGCTGGGTCGACGCCGGGATCGGCTGCTCCAAGGTCCCCGACATCACCGGCGAGCCGCTGATGGAGGACCGCGCGACCTGCCGCATCTCCGCCCAGCACGTCGCGAACTGGCTGCTGCACGGCGTGGTCACCCGTGAGCAGGTCGAGGAGACGCTGCGCCGGATGGCGGCCGTGGTCGACGAGCAGAACTCGGGCGACCCGTCCTACACCCCGATGGCCCCGGGCTTCGACGGCCAGGCCTTCGCCGCCGCCACCGCCCTGGTGCTCGACGGGCTGACCCAGCCCAGCGGGTACACCGAGCCGATCCTGCACCGCCGCAGGGCCGCCGAGAAGAAGGAGCACGCCGCGTGAGCGTCACCCTGGACACCGCCCGCACGATCGCCGCCGCCGCCCGCGCCCACGGCCGCTCCGAGGGCCTCAAGCCGCTCACCGTCGTCGTGCTCGACGCCGGGGGCCACGTCGTGGCCGCCGAGCGGGAGGACGGGGCGTCGATCGGGCGGTTCGAGATCGCCGTCGGCAAAGCCCACGGCGCGCTGTCGCTCGGCATGGGGTCGCGCTCGATCATGGCGCGGGCCGAGCAGCAGGCGTACTTCATCACCGCGGTCACCGCCGCCGTGGGTGGTTCGCTCATCCCCGTGCCCGGCGGGGTGCTGGTGCGCGACGCCGACGGTGCGCTCCTCGGGGCCGTCGGGGTCACGGGCGACACCTCCGACCACGACGAGGCCGCGGCCGTGGCCGGCATCGAGGCCGCGGGCCTCACCGCCCAGGTCGACTGAGGGGGACGGACCCGCACTCCCCTGCCCAGGCCAGAACGCACGGCTGCACCCCGAGGTCGAGACGCTGTTCGTCCGGCACCCGCCGCTGCGGTTACCTCAGCCAACCCGGCCGCCGACCATCCTGGGCGCCCAGGTCTTTCGCCGGTTTCGGGCACGACCTCACCCGCTACATCGGGCCCGCGCCCGCGAACTACGTCGGCAACAGCCTCATCACCCGGGCTTCCGGCAGGAGCCGGACCGTCCACACCCGCCACAACACCGGCTCCTCGATCCCCCTCGGCCGCCGGGCCTACGCCACCCTCATCGGCTCCGCCGGCGCCCAGCCGAAACGTTGCTGAGGTGGGGGCGTAGGTGAGGCCAGCGCCGACGTCCGACGCGCGACGTCGGCCACAACCTAGGGGGAGCTCTGAGACTCCCCCCAGGTTGCTGTGGACTATCGACGGCCCACAGTCATGTAGAGACCGACATCACGATCAGCACCAGAGCGAGCTCGATCATGAGTTGACCTCCTATCGCGACGCAGGGCCACCGACCGCCGGTTGGCGGTAAGTGCCTATCCACCGCGCGCAAAGGACGAACCTCCACAGTGCAATGACAGCATGAACTCAGACTTCTTGACAGCAATTCAGGGGCGCTTCGCTCCGCCGTGGGGGCAGACCCACCTCTGGCCGCGACTGTGTTGGTTTGGGGTGTACCCCAAACCAACAGAGAACAGATGCGTGCATGTAGATAGGTCCCTAGATGCACAGATTTCGCGTGTCTTCGCCAGGGCCGGCCCGGACGGTTTCGGGGCGGCCAAAGACCGAGCAGATTGCGCCTCCACCTCACCACCGGCCAGCTCGCCGGCGTGTCCGTATAGGGCACCTGAGTGAAAAACTCCACCGGACGGGGCATACGGGACACCCGATCTAACCCGCCTGTGTTTACCTGCGTTGTTCCCGCAGGAGGCTTCGACGACCGACTGAGCCCGCCTTCGCCTGTCGGGACGGCCGCTCGCCGTGGCGGTGGACCGCACTCAGGAGGGGTCGAGCGGCAGAGCGGAGTACGGGTGAGCAGGAATCCGCATCGGCGGTTCAGCAAGGAGATTGATGATCTCGTCGCGGAGCTCGTCAGCCAGCGGGCTGGTCTCGTAGGTGGTCTTCGCCTTCACGGACCGGAATACTTCGATGTTCCACAGGACGTCCGGGTCGTCGTCCTCGCGCAGGATGATGAACCGATCGGACGCACCGGACTTGGGCATACCCTCGGTGGCCAGCTCGAACAGCCTGTCCCCCGACCCGGGCTTGGCGCGCATCTTGATGATGTAGGCGAGTTGGTCGTTCAACATGTGACACCTCTCGCTGATTCTTGTACCTCGGAAACCGCCAGCCCTGCCGTACCCCGGTCAGGACGCTCGATCACCTCGAGCGGAGGGTTGCAGTATGACCAACGGCCACCTCACCCGACCTGCATGCTGTGCAGCAGGTGAGGGTGGCCGTCGTGCCCCATCGTTTTGAGGAGCTCCCGTGACCGCGTCAGCTGTTGTCCAGGCGACCCGCCTGGCACTGGGGCGGGTCGGCGCCTTCCTGCCCGAGTGGCCCCACGACCCCACACCGGCCGACGCGCAGCGGGAGGCGTGCCGCCGGCTGGAGTCACTGGGGTTCCGGTCGGTGTGGACGAACGAGCTGATCGGCAAGGACTGTTTCGCCCAGCTGGGGGTGCTGCTCGCGGCGACCGAGCGGATGGTGTTCGGGACGTGCATCGCCAACATGTGGGCGCGCCCGGCCCAGACCGCGCACGGTGCCGCCACGGTGCTGTCCGAGGCCTACCCCGGGCGGCTCGTCCTGGGTCTCGGGGTCGGCTACCCCCAGCAGGCCGAGGCGGTCGGCAGGGACTTCGCCCGCCCCGTGGAGACCATGCGCGGCTACCTCACCGCGATGGACGCCGCTGCCGGGGACACCCCGGCGTCCTACGCCCGGATTCTCGGCGCGAACCGACCTCGGATGCTTCAGCTCGCCGCCGCGATGACCGAGGGGGCGCTGCCGGCCGGGTCCACCCCCACCGACACCGCTACCACCCGCACGGTCCTGGGACCGGACAAGCTGCTCGTCGTCTACCTCGACGCGGGCCCCGACCTGGGCACACCGACCAGGTCACCACGACAATCGGGGCACACCTCGACGCTGGAGCGGACCACGTCATAGCCGGCGCGGCCCTGGGCACCACCTTCCGGAGCAGCGCAGCCCGCCTCGAGGAGCTGGCCCCCGCCCTCGCGTCGTTCCTCTGACACGAGCTGTCCGGTGGCGGCCGGTGGCATGGACGTAGCGTCGCGACCGGACCAGCAGGTCAGGACGAGCCAGGGTCCTACGAGCAGGGACCCTGACCATTCAGCCGGCGATAACGGCGGTGGCGGTGCGGCCACCGTCGACGTCGAGGCGGATGCCGTGCACGGCCACGGCGTCGTCGCTGGCGAGGTAGACCGCGGCGGCAGCGATGTCGGCCGGTCGCACCGGGCGGCCCAGGGGGGTGCCCTTGGTCGCGGCCCAGGCCGGGTCCTGCGGGTCGTCGTGCTCACGCACCACGCCGGGGGAGATGGCGTTGACCCGAACTCCGGCGGGTCCGAACTCCACGGCCCAGTCGCGCGTCAACGCGTCCAGGGCCCCCTTGGTCGCCGAGTAGGCCGGGACTCCGGCGGTGCCGGCCTGAGCCATCCAGGAGCTGATGGTGATGATCGCGCCGCTGCCTCGCGAGGCCATCGCGGGAGCGAGCTGGGCGACGAGGAAGAACGGTCCGGTGAGGTTGACGGCCACCATCCCCGCCATCTGGGCCTCGTCGGTGTCCGCGGTGCCCGCCACGACGACGGCGGCGGCGTTGTTGACGAGGACGTCCACCCGGCCACCGAGGGCCGCCTCGGCGCGCCGGGCGATGTCGGTGGAGGTGGCTGCCGTGCCGTCCAGGTCGGCGGGCAGGAACACCGCCCTCCCACCTGCGGCGGTGATGCCCTCCACGACCGCGGTGCCACGCCCACGGTCACGTCCCCCGACGGCGACGGCGGCACCCTCGGCCGCGAACCGCTCCGCGATCGCCTGGCCGATACCGCTCGTTGCCCCGGTGACCAGCGCTGTCCTGTCCTGCAGTCGTCCGCTCACAAGCGCTCCTTCAGTGTTGTGGTGTGTGTGGCTGGTTGTACAACGGGGTGACTCCGGGCCGGGCGGGCGGGGTGCTCAGGGTTTGGCGAGAGCGATGACAGATTCCACGGCCCGGGCGGCACGGCCAGGCTTGCGCACCTCGTCGGCGGGGGTGGCATGTCGTGGATGACACGTGCCGTTCCGCCGCGAGGGCCACCATCGTGGATGTGGTCCGCGGCGATGCAACCCCGTCGCTGCTGGGTGTGGGGGGCGCCGATTCTGTCGACCCTGTCCGTGGGCCCGCTCGGGGCGGCGAAGCGGGCCCACTCGGTGAGCGGGTGCGGAGTCAGCGTCCGGGCAGGGTGCTGAGGGACTGGGAGCGGCGCTCGACGAGTCCGGCGTAGGTGCCGTCGCGTTCCGCCCACCGGTGCGCCAAGGCTGCTTTCACCACGATCTCGTTCGGTGTAGGCGTAGCGGTGATGAGCTCGATGACCTCGTCGAGGAAACCCTCCAGTGGCAGTGCGGCGGGGTTGACCTTCTCCTGCCCGGCGGTTGCCACGGCCGGCGGGATGAGCTCGGTGACGTCGACGCCTGTCCCGGCGAGCTGCGCCCGCAGCGACTCGGTGTAGGCGTGCACGCCGGCCTTCGATGCTGCGTAGGTGGGCATGAGGGGAAACGGGAGGAAGGCGATGCCGGAGGTGACCGTGACGATGTCGCTCCGCCCCTGACGGAGCAGGTGCGGGGTGAAGGCGTCGATCACCCGGATCGTTCCAAGGAGGTTGACGGAGATGGTTGTTTCGGCGTCGGTCAGGTGCGCCGGGTCGCGGAGGTCCTCGACGAGCATGACGCCTGCCATCGTCACCACGACGTCGAGGTCTAGGTGTTTCGTGAGGACCTCGTCGCGGGCACGGCGAATGGAGTCGGGGTCGCTGACGTCGATCGTGATGGTCTCGAAGTCGTCGACCGCGCCGGTGGTGCGCCCTCCGACGATGACGTCGCTGCCCGCCGCGGCGAGGCGCCGGGCCAGCCCGAGGCCGATACCGGAGGTGCCTCCGACGATCAACACTGTGCGTCCGCGGATGTCCATGTCTGTCCTCTCGAAGTTCCCCTGATGGATACATGTCTCGGCCGCGGGTCTGGTGGAGGCGCTGCAGTGCCGAGGGTGAGATTGGTGGAGGCTGGCTCTGGTGGTCCGGGTCAGGATCGGGTGCCCCGGTAGCGGTCCGCGAGGTGGGGTTCCTGCCCGCCGAAGGCGGCGAGGTCGGCGGCGAACACGTCGCCGAGGAGGGTGTTGTCCTGCACGCCGGGGGCGGTCACGACCTCGCCGAGGCCGATTCCGGCCAGGGCGGCGGTGACGACGTCGGCGGCGGACATGCGGGGCACCGCGGAGAGGTCCATGCCCTGGACTTCATGGAACTCGGTGGCGACGATGCCGGGGCACACGACGTGTGCGCTGACCCCGGTTCCGGCGAGCTCGGCGTGCAGGGTCTGGGTCATCGCGACGGTCCCGGCCAGTGACCCGACGTAAATGGCGCGCTGGCCCTGCGGGGGCGCGGCCGGGGCGGGTCCGGCGAAGGCGAGCATGCCGGCGACGTTGATGATGGTGCCGCTGCTGCGGGCGAGCATCCCGGCCAGGGCGGCCCGGGTCAGCATCGCCGGTGCCACCACCTTGACGTGCAGCAGCCCGCGCGCCTTCTCGGCTGGCAGGTCGGCCATCGGCATGTAGTGGGCGACGCCAGCGTTGTTGACCAGCATCGTCAGCGGTCGGGTTGCGCAGACGTCGGCCACGATGTCGATCCCGGCGTCGGTGGCCAAGTCCGCGACGAGGACTTCGGTCGTGACCCCCGCCAGTGAGGCTGCGAGCGTCCTGAGGCGTTCTTCCCGTCGGCCGACGACGATCAGGTCGTACCCGTCGGCGGCCAGGCGCTCGGCGAACGCGGCCCCGATGCCCGACGACGCGCCAGTGACTAGGGCCAGTGGCGACACGGTGAGCTCCTCAGCGGTGGTGGTCATGGAACGAGTCTCGGACGGTCGTCGGGTCGCGACCAGTCGCCCGGTTGTCCTAGGACTGGCAGCCCCCCGGATACCCACCGGTGGGTCAGCCGACGAGGTTCTGGGTGCCGAGAACCACGGCGAGGGCGAGGCGGTCGGCGCCCTCGGTCGCCGGATCGGCGGAGTAGATCATGATCCGGAGGTCGTCGGTGGCGACGACGAGGACGTCGCAGTCCACCGTGATGGGTCCGACCACCGGGTGGTCGATGACCTTGCGCTTGGACTGTTCGTGGTTGGTGACGGGGTGGTCGGTGTCCCAGAGCTCAACGAAGCGCGGACTGCAGGTCATGAGCTGCGCGACGAGCTGGTGCAGGGACGGGTCGGCGGGGTAGCGGGCGACGGTGCGGCGCAGGTCCGCGACGAGGCCCGCCTCGAGATCCGCTTTCTCGGTGGGGGTGAGGGCGGCGCGGGTTCCGGGGCCGACGAGGTTGCGCCACAACGAGTTCCGCTCCATTCCTCGCCACCGTGTGGTGTCGCCCATGAGGGCGTCGTAGGGCGGGTTCACCGCGAGCAGGGTCCACGCCGCGTCGAACACCGCGACCGGGGTGTCGGCCAGCCGGTCGAGCAGCCGCTGCACGCTCGCGGTGATGCACGAGGGAACCACTCCCGGCCCGGGGGCCACGTATCCGGCGAGCTCGTAGAGAAACGCGCGGTCGGAGTCCGACAGGCGCAGCGCCCGCGCCAGGGACTCCACGACCTGCGGCGACGGCGAGGTCGCCCGCCCCTGCTCCAGCCGCGTCAGGTAGTCCGCCGAGATCCCCGCGAGACCCGCGAGCTCCTCACGGCGCAACCCGGTGGCGCGACGGCGGGTACCCGCCGCCAGCCCCACTGCTTCCGGGGCGAGCCGATCACGCCACCGGCGCACCGTCCTGGCGAACTCACCGACATCCACGACGCCCAGTGTGCGGCGCCTCGTGTCGGGCTGTCCTGGCCCCCTCGGTGCCACCCGCAGGAGGGGGTGTTGGTGCGAGCGCAGCTCGACTGCGCAAGGAGGTCCCCGACGGTGCCGGCCCGCGGCGCAGCAGGGTGCTGAGCAGGGGCCGTTCAACCACGGAACCATGACGGTCGTGTGGCGGCCGGTCCTCTGATCCCGTTGAGCGCGGCGTGCAGGATGGGCTCGCGGTAGCCGGCATCGCCGCGGATCGCGCTCAACGCGATGACCATGTCCAGCAGCTGCTCGAGGGTCAGCTCTGCCTGGATCTCCCCGCTCTGCTGCGCGGCGGCGAGCAGGGGCCGCCCGGCGGCGAGGACCCGGTCGCGGCTGGTGTCGAACAGGGGGTTTTCCCGGTTGGTCTGCTCGAGCAGCTCCACGCCGATGTCGTGCTTGCTGGCGACGAACTCGACGAAGCAGCGCAGCCAGCGGTGGACGGCCTCCCCCGGGGTGCCGGTGACGAGCGGGTGGGCCGCAGCGCAGATGGCGTCCACCTCGTCCACGTACAGCGCCTCGAGGAGCTCTCTACGACCGGGGAAGTTCCGGTAGAGCGTGGCCATCCCGACATCGGCCCGCCGAGACACCGCGGCCATCGACACAGCAGCGCCGGGCTCGGTGAACGCGGCGCGTGCCGCCTCGAGGATCTTGGCGCGGTTGTGTTCGGCGTCGGCCCGGCGCGGCGTGGCTCCACGGGCTGTGGTCATCGACGGGTCCTCACCCGGAAAGCCTATCCGCTACGGTAGGTGGACAACCTGTCCGCCTGGAGGCCCGACCCGGCCGACAGGACAGCACGCCACAGCCGCCCCAAAGCAGTGAACGCATGACTGATCAGAAGACCGCGCTCGTCACCGGCGCGAACAAGGGGATCGGCTACGAGATCGCCGCCGGCCTGGGTGCCCTCGGCTACAAGGTCGGGGTCGGCGCGCGGGACGACGCACGCCGCGCGGCGGCGGTGGACAAGCTGCGCGCGGGCGGAGCCGACGTCTTCGGTGTCCCGCTCGACGTGACCGACGACGCCAGTGTCACCGCCGCCGCCCGTCTGATCCAGGAGCAGGCCGGCGGGCTCGACGCCCTGGTCAACAACGCGGGCATCACCGGCGGGCCGGAGCAGGCGCCGACCACGGTTGACCCCGAGACCATGCTGGCGGTCGTCCAGACCAACGTCATCGGTGTCATGCGCGTCACCAACGCGATGCTGCCGATGCTGCGCCGGGCGGCCTCGCCGCGGATCGTCAACGTCTCCAGCAGCGTCGGCTCGCTGACCCGCCAGACCACGCCGGGCAGCTTCGTGGGCCCGATCGCGGTGGCCTACGCACCGTCGAAGACGTTCCTCAACGCGGTCATGGTCCAGTACGCCAAGGAGCTGGCGGAGACCAACATCCTCATCAACGCCGCGTGCCCCGGCTTCGTCGCCACCGACCTCAACGGCTTCCGCGGCACCGGCACCGCGCAGCAGGGCGCGGCCACCCCGATCCGGCTCGCCACCCTGCCCGACGGCGGTCCCACCGGCCAGTTCTTCGAGGACGCCGGCACCGTCCCCTGGTGATCCCACCGTCCCAGGGGCGAGTGGGCGCCGAGGATCCGGTCCCGGCTGGACCGGTGTCGGAGCGCCGCTGCCGCAGATTTGCACCGACAGCGGCTTAGTGGACAGCCTTTCCGTTTCACCGTAGCGTTGGTGTGGACATGCTCTCCGCTTACGGGTGGGGGCGACCGCTACCCGCCGGTGACGGCGAGGGAAGGACCCCACTGTGGAGTATCGAGTGTTGGGCCGGACCGGGATCGGCGTCAGCCACCTCACCCTCGGCGCGATGATGCTGGGCGCGATGGGCAACCAGGACCGCGAGGAGTGCGTCGCCATCGTGCGTCGGGCGCTGGAGGGGGGCGTCACGAGCATCAACACCGCGGACGGCTACTCCGGCGGTGAGTCCGAGGAGATCATCGGGGAGGCGCTGACCGGGGGTCGGCGCGAGGAAGTTGTGCTGACGGTGAAGACCGGGGTGTCCCGCGATGGCAACCCCAACCACGGGGGTGGCTCGCGGCGCTGGTTCAACCACGCCATCGACGGGTCGCTGCGACGCCTGCAGACCGACTACATCGACGTCTACGAGCTGGGGGCCCCCGACCCGAGGACCGACCTCGACGAGACCCTCGGTGCCCTCACCGACCTCGTCGCCGCCGGCAAGGTCCGCTCGTTCGGCACCTCGAAGATGCCGCCCTCGTTGATCGCGGAGGCCCGGGGCTTGGCTGAGCGCCGTGGGCACGGTGTGTTCCGCACCGAGGAGGCGACGTACTCGATCCTGAACCGGGTCGTGGAGTACGACCTGCTGCCGGTCTGTCAGCGCCTCGGCGTTGGCGTGTTCGCCTTCGGTGTCCTCGCGGGCGGTTGGCTGTCGGGCCGCTACCGCAGCGGTCAGGAGGTGGCTCTGTCGGGCCCCCGTTCACGCAGCCCCCAGATGGACGCCGCCGCCCCGGGCAACGCCACCAAGCTCGCCGCCGCCGACGCGCTCGCCGCACTCGCCGACGACAGCGGACTTACCCTGGTGCAGCTCGCCACGGCGTGGGCCGCGCAGCACCCCGCGGTCAGCAGCGTCGTCATCGGCCCCCGCACCCTGCAGCAGCTCGAGGGATACCTCGCAGCAGAGAACACCGATCTCAGCCGCGATGTCCTTGACCGCGTCGATGCGATCGTCGCACCCGGCGTCACCCTCGACCCGGCCGACACCATGTGGGTGCACGGCACCCGCGCGCTCGACGCCACCCAGCGACGCCGCTGAGCCGGCGTGTGTCCGGCCCGCGTGATCCGATCTGTGCCCTGGCCACCGCGGGTGGCAGCCTCACGTTGTGATGATGACCGGGCCGCGGGTGATCGGGATGATCGGTGGGATGAGCTGGGAGTCCAGCGCGCAGTACTACCGGCTGGCCAACGAGCTGGTGCGCGAGCGGCTCGGTGGCCTGCACTCGGCCCGTGTCGTGTTGGCGTCGGTGGACTTCGCCGACATCGAAGTACTGCAGGTCGCCGGGCGGTGGGACGAGGCCGGGCAGCTGCTCGCCGCGGCGGCCACGGGACTCGAGGCCGCCGGCGCGGAGCTGCTGGTGATCTGCACCAACACGATGCACAAGGTCGCCTACCAGGTCCAAGCCGCCGTCAGCATCCCGCTGCTGCACCTGGGCGACGCCACCGCCGCGGCGGTGACCCGGGCTGGGGTGGGAACGGTGGGGCTGCTGGGCACCGCGTTCACCATGGAGCAGGACTTTTACCGCGACCGGCTCACCAGCCACGGCCTGCGAGTGCTCATTCCACCGCCGGAGGACCGCGCCGAGGTGCACCGCATCATCTACGACGAGCTGTGCCTGGGTGTCATCCGTGAGGCGTCGCGGCAGGCCTACCGCGACGCCATCATGCGCCTGGTCCAGGCAGGTGCTGAAGGTGTCATCCTCGGCTGCACCGAGATCGAGCTGCTGATCTCCGACACCGACAGCCCGGTCCCCGTCTTCGCCACCACCCGCCTACACGTCCAAGCCGCCGTTGACGCCTCCCTGGTCACCCGAGGCGCAACGCGACCTGGGCTTCAGCGACGCTGACCGCCAGTGGGTCATGACCGCCTATGCGCTGGCTTTCGGCAGCCTGCTGCTGATCGGCGGCCGGGTCGCGGACCTGATCGGCAGACGGGCGGCCATCCTCATCGGGCTGGCCGGTTTCGGACTGGCCTCAGCACTGGGCGGGGCCTCCGTCGACCTGCGGATGCTGATCGTCGCCCGGGCCCTGCAGGGTGTGTCCGGTGCGTTGTTGGCGCCCGCGCTGCTGGCCGTCATCACGACGACCTTCACCGACGAGCGTGAGCGCGGCAAGGCGTTCGGCATCTTCGGCAGCGTCGCCATCCAGGAAGAGTGCAGTGGCATGGTCCAGTTCCTGACCGCGGTGACCGATCAGGAGTATGAGGGAGGCATCGCTGCCGACAGCACCTGAAGCCGGGCTCCACGCGTCACCGTCCGCGCGGCGACGGACAGGCAACTGGCATTCGGATGCGACCCGTCGGGATCAACTGCGCCTGGCCGATCTCGGGCGGCACCGCGCCCTCGGTCGCCGACCTGATCGTCGCCGCATGCCGGTTGCGCTGACCGTCCTCACCTCGACAAAGGACCTGGATCATCGACGGAGCGACCGGACAGCTGGTCGAAGACCATCGTCCTGGGCCGTCCCGGTCACCGATCCCCCACTGACACAGTCCGGAACCACTCCGCGAAGGCCACCACCCCGAGCTATGGCCATCGCCGTGCTCCACGCTCTCGCCGAACTCGCCGCGACGTGGGTCTAGACCCCAAAGGAACGTTCCCATGGGTGGTCGAGCATTTTCGTAACACTTCTGTGCGGCGGGTGTACCCCAGACCGACGGTAGCCATCGGCTAGCGGCCGACCCGCGAGACGCACACGAGCGAGAATCGTCACCGGGGCGGTGTGCACGATGATGACCGCTATTGTGCACACACCGGGCCAGGCGGCCCGACGTCCGGGGTCGGGATGTGGCCGTCGCGTTCGGATGCGCCACCCATGTGGTGCGGGTGCGTTGCGTTGCCGAAAAGTTCCGAGCGAGGGTGCACACTGCTGGGGTGGTGATGCCGTGCCGAGCGCTTGGCCCGGTGGGGTCCCTCTGCGTCCTGCTCGTCCTCGCCGTCTCGTGCACGGCACCGGCGAAAACCCCGACGGCGACACCGGCGCCAACACCGCCCAGCGGGGTGGCTACTCCCGCACCGCCTGCAGGGGGGACACCGGTCCTGTGGCGGATCACCCATCCTGGTAAGCCGGGTGACATCGAAGGCTTCGCCGACCACACCAGCATCACCGCGGGGCAGCGGGTGCAATTGTTCGTCTCCACCACCGCCCACACCTATAGGGCGACCGCGTACCGGATGGGTGCCGCCACCCAACAGGTATGGATGTCGAGCCCGCAGCCGGGGAGCAAGCAGGCCGCCGCGGTCGTGGCGCAGCCGACAAACACCGTGACCGCGCCGTGGCAGCCCTCGCTGGCGGTGTCCACCGCAGGGTGGTCACCCGGGGACTACCTGATCCGGTTGGACGGGGACAACGACGCGCAGCAGTTCGTTCCGCTGACCGTGCGGACCCCCTCGAACACCGGCCGGATCGTTGTGATCAACGCGGTGACCACCTGGCAGGCCTACAACCGCTGGGGTGGCTTCAGCCTCTATGACAGTCCCAGCGGCCGCAAGGCTAACCGTTCCCGGGCGGTCAGCTTCGACCGCCCGTATCAGGCCGACACCATGGCCGGGGCCGGGGACTTCCTGTACTTCGAGTTGCCCTTTCTGCGCTTCGCCGAAGCATCCGGCAACCCTATCGGCTACGCCACCGACGTGGACCTGCATGCCGATCCGCACCTGCTGGACGGGGCCCGGGCGGTGATCACCCTGGGCCACGACGAGTACTGGTCGGCGGCCATGCGCAACCAGGTGGTCCACGCCCGCGATACCGGCACCAACCTGGCGTTTCTCGGCGGTAACGAGATCTACCGGCACATCCGCCTGGACCCCACCCCCCTCGGACCTGACCGCCTGGAGATCGACTACAAGTCCTTCACCGAGGACCCCGCCAGCACGACCAACCCCCTGGCAGCGACCCAGGAATGGCGCTCACCCCCGACGCCGCGGCCGGAGAGCGCGATCCTCGGCAACTTCTACCAGTGCAATCCCGTCAGCGCGGATCTGGTGGTGGCCGACCCGGGCAACTGGCTGCTGGCTGGGATTGTCACCGACGGCCAGAAACTGCCCGGCATGGTCGGCAACGAGTACGCCCAGGTCGATTTGGGCGTGCCGACACCGCGCCCGTTGGAGGTTTTGTTCCACTCCCCGCTGACCTGCCAGCACCGCCCCGGGTTCGCCGACGTCACCTACTACACCGCACCCAGCGGTGCCGGTGTGTTCTCCGCCGGCACGCAGTGGTGGATCTGCGGTGTGGACCCCGCCTGCACGAAGCCCGGTGCCGACGCAGCCGGCGTCGTACCCATAATCAGCGCCATCACCACCCGCCTCCTCGACGCCTACGCCCAGGGCCCCACCGGAGGGCAGCATCCGGCGGTGGACAACCTGCAACACCTCCACATCCCCGGCGCCAGCGCCCCGATACCTGCCACGCTGCCCAATGCTTCCGTACCCGAGTGAACCCTTCAGCTCGTGCTCCGCCCAGGGTGGAGCAACCCGCACCTCACCCGAAGTCATTTCCGACGGCCGCCTGACCGCGGTGTTGTCAGTTCTCCGGGTTTGGTAGGCCTGGTCCCGTTCCGATGTGGCCCCAACCACTGCCGGGACACTGCTTACTGGGACACATCCCGGTGTCCTGCGCTGATTTCGGTCCTCGGACGCCGAGCCGTGCCCGCGCCCCCGGGCTCGGCGGGGCCACCGTTGGTCGAGGCCACAACCGGTAGGGGGACTGGAGGAGTGCTGGCGTGACGCGGTGGATCGGGCAGTGGTCCTTGCTGTCGGGGCCGGTGCCTGTCGTCGTCCTCGAGTTCTTGACCCTCAAGTGGCTGTGGGACCGGCGATAGAGCGGTCACATCCATCAGCACAGGGCTCCCGGCACCGGTTGAGGGCACCGTACTGATCCATTGGATGACGCTCAGCGATCACAGTCACGCTGCAGGGCGGTCAGTTCCACCGGGAGTGGTGAGAAACCGGGCCGGGTCGTTGACGGAGTGGGTGCCGCTGTGCACCCAGCGGGTGAATCCGGCGGGACCGCGGCGGGCGAACTCGTCGAGCAACGCAGATCGGGTTTCGATCAGGTAGAGCCGCTGGTCCGCGGACACCGTGTGCCGCAGGGCGGCGGCACTGGTGCGCCACCGCCAACACAACTCGGCATCACTGAGCGAATGGCAGGACGGCGGTGAAGGCTGTGTGCTACGGGCGGACACGACGGTATGCGGATCAGGGCGCGCAGCCTGTGCTGCGCGCCCCGGCAGCCGACCCAGTACCGCAGGCGAACACACGGCGAGCAACCCCAGCACCGCTACGAGTGGCACGCGAGCCCCGAACAGGGCGATGAGACCGACGACCGCGACGGCACCCACGGTGGCGAGCGCACTGGCCATGAGCAGGTAGCTGGGCGGCGGAAACACTGCTCCACTGGTCCGGGCGTGGAGCCAGGCACCCACCGTGGGCCCGACAATCGCCGCGCACACCGCTAACCCAATCAGATTCCTCCCAGGCAGCGCCAGGACGGCGTTCGCTGCGCCGACCACGGCAAAAGCACACACCACCCGCCGCCACAAGGTTCGATAAATGCCCATCTGACGATGCTCTTCCTGCAGGGGGACCCACCAGGGGACCGGGGTTGGATAGATCGACAATAGGTCCGCCGAGGGCCAGGGCGCAGGTCGAGAACGGTGCCCGCGTCGTCGCACAGCGATGGGAAGATCGCGCTACGTCCCAGCAGCAGCGGGCACTGAAGCCACGGGCGCCAACCAGGCGACGCGAGGCTGTGTGCGCGGCTGCTCGCGCAAACGTACCTTCGAGCATTCCGAAGCAGTCCCGTGGTTTTTTGACCTTTCCTGGTCTAGCGTTCGGGCCGTCCTTACCGGGACACCCCACGAGCCCGGCCCCATTCGCGCGCGACCGCGGCGTGTCGATCACCCGGTCGGGCCGGAAGGAGAGCCGATGCGCGATATTTCGTCGCACGCCACGCCGTCAGGTTCCCCGGGGGGTCAGCACCGCCCCACCTCGGCGACCTTCCGTCGAGCGCTGATCTCCCACCCCGACGAGATGGCGCAGA